>Ga0075418_10009190_pt1 | contig 11087 bp, 10 predicted proteins | sample SoiMetdeltSBSDD2_FD_81776 | JGI IMG/M metagenome (GOLD analysis project Ga0075418, IMG submission 81776) | Bulk soil microbial communities from a Populus tree surrounding site in Tennessee, USA - Soil MetaG P. deltoides SBSDD2 | ecosystem: Environmental > Terrestrial > Soil > Tree plantation...
GATCGAGTGTCGTGTGAATGCGGAGGACCCCAGCCGCAATTTCCAGCCATCGCCCGGTCTGATCACCACGTACCATCCGCCGGGCGGGCCCGGCGTTCGCGTCGATACGCACATTTATGCGGGCTATACGGTGCCGCCCTACTACGACTCGCTGCTGGCCAAGGTGATCGTGCACGGGAACACGCGGCCGGAGGCGCTTGCCCGTATGCGCCAGGCGCTCGACTCGTTTATCATTGAAGGCGTGACCACGACGATTCCGTTTCTGGGCCGGGTCATGCGCCACCCCGACTTCGTCGCGGGTAAGGTCGACACGAAATTCCTCGAGCGGGAACCGCAACTCCTCAAAGAGCAGACATGAAGATCGACGTGTTCTTCACACCACTCGGCCTCAATGCGGGGGACCTCACCGGCCGGGCGGTTGTTGTCATTGATGTGCTACGGGCGACCAGCACGATTGTGACCGCCCTTTCCGCGGGAGCAAAGGCGGTCGTGCCCGCGGCGAGCTCCGAAGAGGCTGTGCGCCTCACGTCGAACCTCGAGAAGAACGGCATCGTGTTGGCGGGCGAGCGGCGGATGCTGAAAATCGAGGGGTTTGCGCTCGGGAACTCGCCGCGCGAGATGACCCCCGAAGCGGTGGGCGGGAAAACGCTGTTTCTGGCCACCACCAATGGCACGCCGGCGCTGGTCGCTGCACAGGGCGGGGACCCGGTGCTGGTGGCGGCCGCGCTCAATTTCAGCGCCGTCGCCGAGCGGGCCCGCCATCTATTCGCCGAGCGCAGCGAGCTGGTCATCATCTGCGCGGGGCGGGAGAAGCAGTTCGCCCTCGAAGACGCCTACACCGCCGGCCGGCTCATCAAAGCGGTCAAGAAAGGCGTCCCGCCGAAGAAGCTCGTGCTCAATGATGCGGCGCAGGTGTCGCTCGACCTTGCGGCGCAGCAAGGCGGCTGGCTGGACGCGTTCGGCGCGAGCGGCGCCGCGCGGCAGCTGAGCGACGTCGGGTTGGGCGAGGACGTGAAGTTCTGCGCCCAGCCGGACAAGCTCCACATCGTTCCCGTCTACGCGGATCGCCGCATCGCGGCATGAACCCCAAGGCGCGGCAAGAGCTCATCGGCATAGCGGCCCTGCTGGTGGGTCTCTTCCTGGGCCTGACACTGCTTCCCATCGGTCTCACCGGCAGCTGGGGCCGAAGCATCGGTACCACGTTATGGCAATGGTGTGGGCTGGGCGCCGTCGTCGTGCCGATCCTGGGCGTCGTTTGGGCGCTCGCCGCCTTCGAGCGACTGGGCGCGCTATCGTGGGGCCGTGCGGCGTCGCTCTGCGCCGGACTCATTCTCCTCGTTCCCTATGGCGTCGCCATCGCGATCGGCCCGCGCTTTCCACCCGACTACGCGAGCTGGACACGCACGGAACGCCTCGTCGGTCTCCTGCCGGGCTTCCTGGCGAACGGCTTGCAGGGCGCGGTCGGGACGGCGGGGGCGGTGCTCGTTGGACTCTTTGCGCTGTCTGCGCTGGGGATTCTGACGGTGGGGTGGCATCCGCTGACGATGTTGCGGCAACGGGAGCAGGGAGCACGGAGCAAGGAGCAGGAAAGAGCCAAGCCCGCACGTGTGATCGAGGACGACGAAGAGCGTGTCAAAGCTGCACCGAGCTCCGTGCTCCGTGCTCCGGCTGTACGCAAGCCGAAGCCCTCACCACCCACCAAACCCGCACCGCCACCGCCGCCCGGGTCGCTGATTCCGCCGATCGATCTCCTCACCGAAGGCCCGCTGGCAGTAGAAGACGCCGACGCCTTCCAAATCGAGGAGATGGGGAGACGGTTGGTCTCGACTCTGGAAACGTTCCGCGTCGGCGCGCAGATCACGAACAAGACGGTGGGTCCGGTGGTGACGCGTTTCGAGCTGGAGCCCGGTCGCGGCGTGAAGGTCGGCCGAGTGTCGTCGCTCGCCGACGATCTCGCGCTCGCGATGCGCGCCCAGTCCCTGCGGATCGTCGCGCCGATTCCGGGAAAAGCGGCGATCGGCATCGAGGTCCCGAATCCAACGCCGCGCCTCGTGCACGTGCGCGATCTCATCGATACGCCCGAGTTTCGTCGCGCGGCACGCGTGCTGCCGGTCGTGCTGGGTCGCAATCTCGAGGGGGAAGAGGTCGTCGATGACTTGACGAAGATGCCGCATCTGCTCATCGCCGGCGCGACGGGTTCCGGCAAGTCGGTGTGCATCAATGCCATCATCACGAGTCTTGTGTACGCGTACGGCCCGGACAGGCTGAAGCTGTTGATGGTCGATCCGAAAATGGTGGAGTTGTCCATGTACAGCGCACTGCCGCATCTGGGACTACCGGTGGTGACGAGTCATCACAAGGCGGCGAACGTTTTGAAGTGGTCGGGGTGGGAGATGGAGCGCCGCTACCGCCTGCTGCACGCGAATCATGCGCGCAACATTGCGGACTTCAACAGGAAGGTCGAGACGAAGGCGCCGCTCAAAGGACCACGAGAGACGCTCGCGACGCAGGCGGGCATCCAAAAGGAGCTGCCGTTCGATGCCGAGTACACCGGCGGAATACTGCCGTATATCGTTCTCATCGTCGACGAGCTCGCCGATCTGATGCTGACGGTGCAAGGGGAGATCGAAACGCCGCTGGCGGTGCTGGCGCAGAAAGCGCGCGCGATCGGGATTCATCTCGTGCTGGCGACGCAGCGGCCATCGGTGAACGTCATCACCGGTCTGATCAAGGCGAATTTTCCGTGCCGTGTCGCGTTCCGCGTCTCGGCGAAAGTCGATAGTCGCACGATTCTCGACCAGAACGGCGCCGAGACCTTGCTCGGCAACGGCGACATGCTGTTCCTGCCACCGGGCAAGAGCGAGCCGCTGCGGGTGCAGGGGGCATTCATCTCGACCGACGAGACCGAGCGGCTGATGGAGTGGTACAAGAAGCACGCTCCGGCGGCGGAGGCGGTAGCGCCCGGAACGTCCATCGACGAACAGGTCACGGCGCTCGAGAAAGCGGAAAAAGAAGGAGAGGACGGAGCAGGGAGCACGGAGCAGGGAGCAGGGGAACGCGATCCGCTGTTCCGCCAGGCCGCCGAGGTATGCATTCAGAATCAATTGGGGTCTACATCGCTCCTGCAGCGGCGGATGAGTATCGGGTATGGCCGCGCTGCAAGAATCATCGATCAGCTCGAGCTTGCCGGCGTCCTCGGGCCGGCCAATGGGTCAAAGCCCCGCGATGTCCTTGTAGGACTGGAAGAACTGGACGACTTAGTCGGCCCTGAGTCGACCCGCTGAGTCTTGGCGCCTTCTATTTGCGAGGTGCTATAATGATCCAGCTCGCAGATTTTGGGTTAACGGTGCTCGCTGTGAATCGACATTTTCGCGCCTATGTCGAGCGGCATCCACAGCAACCCCTCCAACTGGTCCGATCCTCGTCACCAGCGAGGCCTCGCCGGTGAAGAACAGGCGATCCGTTACTTGCAGTCGTGTGGCTGGGAGATCGTGGCCCATCGGTTTCGCGTGGGTCGCGTCGAAATCGACCTCATTGTTCGGCGTGGTTGCCTGGTGGTTTTCATCGAGGTGAAAGCACGACGCGGGTTGGCGTTCGGAAGTCCCTTTGAGGCGGTGACGGGGGCCAAGCGGCGAGAAATCGTGAAGGTGGCGCGAGTTTGGATGGACCGCTTCGGGCGAGAATCGGATGTCTATCGTTTTGACTGTATCGGACTGGTGGACAACAAGATAGAGCACCTGGAGGACGCCTTCCGTCCTGGATGGCGGTGAGAGAGGTTTCGGTATATATTCGGGCCTCAACCAAGGAGGCTCGCCACCCATGTCGAGGTCCATCATGGCAGAACAGCCACCCCAGCCAACCAAGATCTCCGACGATCGCCGTAAGGCGCTCAGCCTCGCCATCACCCAAATCGAAAAGACGTGCGGTAAGGGATCCATCATGCGGATGGGTGCCGACAGCCCGCAGGTGCGTGTCGCGGGGATCTCGACCGGAGCCATCAACCTCGACGCGGCGATCGGCATCGGCGGCATTCCGCGTGGCCGGGTGACCGAGATCTTCGGCCCCGAGTCGAGCGGCAAGACGACGCTGGCGCTGCATGTTGTGGCGCACGCGCAGCGGGGAGGCGGCGCCGCCGCCTACATCGACGCCGAGCATGCACTCGACGTCGAATATGCCAAGAAGTTGGGCGTGGACATCGAGAATCTTCTCGTTTCGCAGCCTGATACCGGGGAGCAGGGGCTCGAAATCTGCGAGATCCTGGTTCGCTCGGGGGCCGTGGACGTGGTCGTCGTCGATTCGGTCGCGGCACTCGTGCCCAAAGCCGAAATCGAAGGAGAGATGGGTGACTCGCTGCCGGGTCTCCAAGCGCGTCTCATGAGCCAGGCGCTGCGCAAGCTGGCCGGTGCAATCAACCGCTCGCGCACCGCCGTGATCTTCATCAACCAGCTGCGTGAGAAGATCGGCGTCATGTTCGGCAATCCCGAAACGACCAGTGGGGGCCGCGCGCTCAAGTTTTATGCGTCCGTCCGTCTTGACATGCGCCGCATTGGGCCGGTGAAAGAGCGCGAGATGGTCATCGGCAATCACGTGCGCGTCAAGGTAGTGAAGAACAAGGTGGCGCCGCCGTTCCGCCAGGCCGAATTCGACATCATGTTCGACGAAGGCATCAGTCATGAGTCGTTGCTTGTCGACATCGCGGCGGAAGCCGGCATCATCGACAAGTCCGGCGCCTGGTACTCGTATGGAAAAGAGCGCATCGGACAGGGCCGTGAGAATGCAAAGCTGTATCTCAAAGACCATCCCGAGATGTCGGCCGAAGTCGAGGCACGCGTGAAGGAGCACCTCGGCGTCAAATCCGTCGGCGGGGCGGGTGGCGACGAGGAGACCGCCACGAGCGAAGAATGATCCTCACAGGACTCGCCCCCGATCCACGACGGCCAGACTATAGGCTGGTCGAAGTGGATCGGGGGCGTTTTGGTTCGCTGGCGGCCGAAGATCTCGAACTGCTGGAGCTGCGAATCGGCGCACCTATTTCCAAGGCGGCGTTCGCGCGACTGCAGGAGCTCGCCGATCTCGAGGCCGCGCATCGCGCGGCGTTGCGCGCGTTGGCGCGTCGCGCGCATGCGCGCTTCGACCTGCGCCGCCGGTTGCTCCAGAAGCAGCACCCCCCGGCGGCCGTTGATGGCGCGCTCGACCGGCTGGCTGCCGCCGGCCTTCTCGACGATGCGCGCTTTGCGGCTGACTACGCCGCCGCCAAGGCGTACCGTGGGCGCGGGCCGGCGCGCCTGATCCGCGACCTCCTTGCCCTAGGAATCGATCGACGTGTCGCCGAACAGGCGGTCCAGACCTCACTGGCGGACGAAGGCATCGACCCGACACGGGCGGTCCGCGCGCTGGCCGAGAAGCGCGCTCAGCAGCTGTCGGGGTTGCCGGAGCCAGTGCGGAAGCGGAGGTTGACGGCGTTTCTGGTTCGGCGGGGGTTTGGGGGGGCTGAGGTGAGGAAGGTAGTGGACTCCCTAGCTTCTTGAACCTCCGGGCTCGATGCGCGGAGCAGCGCCGTCCAATAGACCTCGAGTGGAGGTTCTTGGAAGCCCCGCGGCGTGGCCGCGGGGCTCGCTACCCTCAAATGCGCTCTCGGGGACAGCATCAAGCCTGTCGGTTGTTTGTGCACTTGACGTGGCACACGTTCCGAAATGAGCCAGCTATTCGGGCAAATAATGTTCGAACCGTAATGGATTCGATGCACAATGCGGCACGACGTACAAGAACTCTGATTCTGGCGCAGGAGGTATTGAGTAACCATGTGCACATCCTAGTTCGATATGCTCCCGACGCGACGATTAGTGCATTCGTTCGAGAGGCAAAGTCCGAATCGTCTCGGCGAGTGGGAAAATCGTTGCGGTGGCAGAGAGGTTACTACGCGGATTCAATCAGCAGAACGCATGTGATAAGGGTTCGACAGTACATCGCTGCCCAGTTCAGACGTCACCCCGATCGAATCCCCTCCGGGTAGGGAGCCCCGCGGCCACGCCGCGGGGCAACAAGTCCAGACCCTCTTGTGGATTTAAGTTGTAGCCTGACTTTCACTTGCATCACGTCGCGCTATATTCCCGCCATGAAGTCCGCCGAGATCAGACGCAAGTTCATCCAGTACTTCCAGGCCCGCGGGCACACCGAGGTGCCCAGCGGCCCGCTCGTGCCCCCCGACGACCCCACTTTGCTCTTCACCAATGCGGGCATGGTGCAGTTCAAGCGGGTGTTTCAGGGTCTGGAACGGCGCGATTATTCGCGGGCGGTCACCTGCCAGAAGTGCGTGCGCGCCGGTGGCAAGCATAACGATTTGGAACAGGTTGGTCATACCGCCCGCCACCACACCTTTTTCGAGATGCTGGGCAACTTTTCCTTCGGCGACTACTTCAAGAAGGAGGCGATCGAGTACGCCTGGGAATGGGTGACGGGCAAGAGCTGGTTGGGTATCGACCCCGACCGGCTATACGTGACCGTTCACCATACCGACGACGAGGCGCGGCGACTGTGGCGCGAGGTTACCGGCATCGCCGACTCCCGGATCTTTGGGCTCGGCGACAAGGACAACTTCTGGCAGATGGGTGATACCGGACCCTGTGGTCCCTGCTCGGAAATCCTGGTCGATATCCGGAGCACGGAGCATGGAGCACGAAGCAGGGACCTCGGCCTCGATCAATTCGTTGTGCTCAGCGAGGAGGGGCAGCTGCTCGAGATCTGGAATCTCGTGTTCATGCAGTTCGACCAACAGGCGGACCGAACGCGCTCCGTGCTCCCTGCTCCGTCCGTAGATACCGGGGCAGGTCTGGAACGCATCTCAGCTGTTCTGCAGCACGTCCCGTCGAACTTCGATACCGATCTGTTTCAGCCGATCATCGCGCACGCCGTCGAGATCGTGGGGCGACCGTATGATCGTGGGTCCGCCGGCGCGCCGTATCGCGTGCTCGCCGACCACGCGCGCGCGGTCGCCTTCCTGCTTGCCGACGGCGTGTACCCCTCGAACGAAGGACGCGGCTACGTGCTGCGGCGCATCCTCCGCCGGGCGGTGCGACACGCCTGGCTGCTCGGCCGCCGCGAGCCGACGCTCGCGCAGCTCACGCGCGTCGTCAGCAGCACGATGGGCGAGGTGTATCCGGAGCTGCCGTCCAAGGAGTCGCACATCGAGCGGGTGACGCGCGCCGAAGAGGAGCGGTTCCTCGAAACGATCGAGGGCGGGCTGTCGCGGTTGGAAGAGCTGAAAGGGGCCAAGTCCATCTCGGGTGAGGACGCGTTCAAGCTGTACGACACCTACGGATTCCCGCTCGACCTAACGCAGATGATCGCCGGGGAACGTGGGCAGTCGATCGACGTTGCGGGCTTCGAGAGCGCGCTGAGCCGGCAGCGCACCCGATCGCGGGCAGCGAGAGCTGCCGGGAAACGGGATACGGGACACGGGAAACGTGGTGGCGAATGGGTGGAGGTGAAGAAGAAGGCCAAGCAGAAATGGATTGGCTACGAGTCGACCAAGGCCGAGACCGAGCCAATCGCGTTTCGGCAGATGGGTGACCAGCTCGAGCTCATCCTCGAGGAGAATCCGTTCTACGCGGAGTCGGGTGGTCAGGTCAGCGATACGGGCGTGGTGCAGGGCGAAGGTTGGGAGCTCACCGTCGAGGGCGTAGAGAAGGTAGACGGCAAGAACGCCGTCGTCGGGACGTTCGGTGAGACCTTCGAGCCCACGCCGGCGCTTGCGCAGGTCAACGAAGCGCGCCGCCGCAATATCGAGCGCAATCACACCGCGACGCATCTCGTGCATGCCGCACTCCGCAAGATCCTCGGCTCGCACGTCCGGCAGGCAGGATCAGTCGTCGCGCCCGAGCGGCTGCGCTTCGATTTCAGCCATCACGGCCCGATCAAGGGAGAGCAGCTGGCAACCGTGGAAGCCGAAGTCAACGCGCATATCTGGGAGAACCTGTCCATCGAAACGCGGCAGGTGGATTACAAGGAAGCGATTTCAGCTGGTGCGATGGCCTTGTTCGGAGAGAAGTACGGCGACGTCGTCCGGGTGGTGGACGTGCCCGGGGTGTCGCTCGAGCTGTGCGGCGGCACGCATGTCGGCGCGACCGGACAGATCGCGTTGTTCCGGTTCACGCACGAGACTGGCGCGGCGGCGGGCGTCCGGCGCATTGAGGCGCTTACAGGACCTGCGGCGTACCGATTCGCGCTGGAGCTACAGAACCGGTTGAAGGAAGCGGCGAGCCTGCTCAAGACACAACCCGAGCATGTGACGCGCCGCATCGAGTCGATGTTGGAGGAGAACCGGAAGCTGGAAAAACGGGTGGCCGATCTGCTGCGCGAGGGAGGCGGGGGTGGGGGGGCGCAGAATACAGTGCGGGGTGCAATCGAGCGAATCGGCGATGTCGAGCTCCACATCGCGGAGACGGATCTCGATGATCGTGCTCAGATTGCGGCTGCCATGGACGGCTTCCGCGCGAAGCATAAGCAGGCTATTTCCGTGCTGTTTACTCGAGGCGAGCGCGCCGGGATCCACGTGGCCGTCACGGACGATCTGGTTTCCAAGGGTGTAAAGGCGGGCGACATCGCCAACGCCATCGCGTCGACGACCGGTGGCAAAGGCGGCGGGCGCCCACATTTTGCCTCCGCCGGCGTCGGCGATCTGGCAAAACTCGGGGAAGCTCGCGCGCGCACGCTCGAGATCGTACGAGATTTCGCGCGATGACCCGAGAGGACGTTCGAGCCTGGCTGGAGGCGCGCCGGCCGGCGCCACCCGAAGCGTTGCGGGTCAGGTTGCATCGCGCCGTCGACGACCTGCTTCCCGCTCCCGGTGCCCAGCTCCCCGCCTACCTGTCACAGGTCGGTGGGAAATTGCTCGACGGCGTAATCGGCAAACCGAACGCCGGGCGGGAGCTCGCGCTCGATCTCCTCGCGGCCGACGCCTTTGCGACGTACGCCTTCGAAGCCCAAGCGGAGGAAGGATCACTACATGAAACTTGATCGTCAGGGACTGTGCGTGCTGGTGGATCCTGTGCGCAGCAACGGCGCGGAGGCGGCGCGCATCGGCCGTGCGGCGAAGGCCGCCGGGGTGCGGGGACTATTGATTGGATCGTCGTTTGACGGAGCCGCGCAGACGCACGAAGTGGCGCGCGCGCTGCGCGAGAATGCGCCGGGCATTCCGGTGTTGCTGTTTCCCGGCTCGGCCATGCAGCTCACCGACCAAGTCGATCTCATTCTGTTCCTCTCCCTCGTGTCGGGTCGCAACGCGCAGTATCTGATCGAGGAGCATGTCCGCGCCGTACCCTACCTGCAGCAGCATCCAGTGCCGACGCTGTCAACGGCGTACATCCTGATCGATGGAGGCCGTGTGACGAGCGTGGAGTCGGTGAGCCAGACGCGCCCGCTCCCCTCCGACAAGCCCGAGCTGGCGGCGGCGCACGCGACCGCCGCCTCGTTGATCGGTATGCAAGCGGTGTATCTCGACGCCGGCAGCGGCGCCGAGCGCCCCGTTCCCGTCGAGGTGATTCGGGCGTGCCGCGCCGCGGTCGCGCAACGGCCGCTATTCGTCGGCGGCGGGATCCGCACGCCGGGACAGGCGCGCGCGGCTCGTGCCGCGGGAGCCGACTTCGTCGTGATCGGCACCGTCATGGAGGAAGGGCCGCAGGGCGAGCTGGGGCGACGCGGAGGCCTGGGAGGCCTGGAGGCGTTCGTCGAGGCCGCGCGTTGAGCGTCGCGAAAATCCGGGAGTCGCTCGACGGCCTGGCAGCGCTCGCCGGCCGGGTCGGCGCGGAGCAGGCCGAGGCGATCGCGGCCATTGCGCAGCGCTACGAGGCGACGCTGCGCGGCGGCGGGACGCTGTTCTTTGCGGGCAACGGCGGCAGCGCCGCCGACGCGCAGCACCTGGCGACGGAATACGTGGTTCGCTATCAGACCAATCGGCCCGCGATGCGCGCGATCGCGCTGACCACCGACACGTCGCTATTGACGGCGTGCGCCAACGACATGGGGTTCGATGAAGTGTTCTCGCGCCAGGTCGAAGCGCTCGCTGAGGCCGGCGATCTGCTCGTGGTGCACTCGACGAGCGGTGAGAGCCCGAACGTCATACGGGCCGCGCAGTCAGCGCGGGCGCGTGGCGTCGCGGTCGTCGCGTTCCTCGGCAAGGGGGGCGGCCAGCTCAAAGCCCTGGCGGATGCAAGCCTCGTGATTCCCGCCGACGATACGGCGCGCATTCAAGAGCTGCATCTCGCCGTCGAGCATGTGATTTGCGATATCGTCGAAGATCGGCTGAAAGGATAGCCGTGCGTCGTGCGTCGTGCCTGGGGCGGCCTTGATCGACCTCACAGGCAAGCAAGCATTCGTGACGGGTGGGAGCAGGGGCATCGGGCGCGCGACTGCGCTGATGCTGGCGCGCGCGGGAGCGACGGTCGCAGTCGGGTATCGCACTCGCAAGCCGGCCCCCGACTCGTCTATCACCGCCGCAGTTCGCGGCGACCTGGGCACCCCCGGCGGCGCGAAAAAGGCGGTCGCCGAAGCGCTGCGTGCGCTCCGCGGTACGCTCGACATCCTCGTCGTCAACCATGGGGTGTGGCCTCCCGACGACGTACCGATCGACAAGCTGAGCGACGAGCAATGGGAGTCCACCCGGCGCGCGAACCTCGACGCCGTCGTCTATGTCTGCCGCGCCGCGATCCCGAATATCGCCGAGGGCGGAACCATTGTGCTCGTGTCCTCGACCGCCGGCCAGCGCGGCGAAGCCTTTCACGCCGACTATGCGGCGACCAAGGGCGCGGTCATCGCGATCACGAAGTCCCTCGCCGTGGAGCTCGCGCCGCGAATCACGGTGAACTGTGTCGCGCCGGGGTGGGTGGATACCGAGATGTCGGCGAAGCCCTATGCGGGGGACGGACGGCGCAAGATCGAGCAGTCGATTCCCCTGGGCCGGGTGGCGACCGCCGAGGACGTGGCGGGGCCAATTCTGTTTCTCTGCTCACCGCTCGCCAGGCACCTGACCGGCGAGATTCTGAATGTGAATGGGGGGAGCGTGTTGTGCGGGTGATTCGTGCGGCCCCCCC
>Ga0075418_10009191_pt1 | contig 11085 bp, 13 predicted proteins | sample SoiMetdeltSBSDD2_FD_81776 | JGI IMG/M metagenome (GOLD analysis project Ga0075418, IMG submission 81776) | Bulk soil microbial communities from a Populus tree surrounding site in Tennessee, USA - Soil MetaG P. deltoides SBSDD2 | ecosystem: Environmental > Terrestrial > Soil > Tree plantation...
CACCCGGGCGGGGTCGCCACGAAGATTGCCGAGAATGCACGCAGACACGCCGGTACCACCAATGCCGAAATGGCGGAGCAGCTTGAGCGGGCCCGCCGCGTTTTGACCATGCCGCCTGAGAAGGCCGGCGAGATCATCGTTCGGGCGGTGGAGCGCCGCACCCCGCGCGTAGTGGTCGGCGGTCAAGCGAAGATGATCGCGCTGATCGAGCGCCTTGCACCGGTATCCTATTGGAAAGTTCTGGAAGCGCTGGCACGGTGAGAAGAAGCATCGAAAGATCGGAAGGGGCCCATCAGGGTTAGCGATGCGCCGTAAGCGCTCGGCCGGTTGCCGGCGGCCAACCAACCGCCGCGCCGCCAATCAGCCCGAGAGCCTTCCTTCGGCTCATTCGATTACCTCGTCAGCGTTGCCAATGACGAGCGTACGCAGTTCAAGGCTTCGAGCATCGAAAATGGCACTGTCGCTTGTGAGTTGTGTCGGTAGCTGGCTACGCGAGAATTCGCGAACGCGAAAGACCCCTAGCTTAGCTAGCTCCGGCCCAACGCCGATAACCATCCCGGCCGGCTCGCGGACACGGCAGAAGCCCCTCAACTACCGGACACAATCGTTGCAGCGCGTTAAACTTCTGCGTCGTGCCAGCTTCGGAAGTCGAGCGTGCATTCAAGTGCCTTGCAAGCGAAGAGCCGGGGGCACTATAGCCTCCTCGCTCTCGACAAACTACGGTGCTGCAATGAAGCCCCAGAACACCATCGGACGATTCAATCCGGCCTTTTGCGGCAAAGTCGTTCGGATTGTTGCCGCCGTTTGTGTGCTCGAATTCTTAGCGACGATCGCTCTGTTGATGATGTGGGTGCCGGCCGCTTCTCCGTGCCGGGCTTGGCATTCGTCGAAGGGAGCGCCGTATGTGCTCATCATTCCTGTTGGGCTATTGACGCTCTGGACCTGCATTCTCGCCATTTCTGGAAGCGTTTTATAAACCTGGCCGCCGCGCAGCTTCGATGGGATGAACGTCAACGTGCATCGACTGGGTGGTTCGCAGCTCTTTACCGTTTCCTCCAACCCTTTCAGGTGAACTACACCGCCTTGCTTAGCGTCGTTTTCTTGGGTTTTGTGGTTTTTGTCGCCATACCGTTAGTCATCATTGTCCGACAGTGGGAGCCGTAAGGGAGCACGGGCTAGCTTCTCAAAGAAATCAGGCGCGTCACCGATGCGATTTGCCGCTCGCTCGATAGCCCTCAATTACCGGACGCAATCTGTTACATCGCCGTAGAGTTCTCTGTCGTGCCAATTTCGGCCCTGAGCAAATGCAGCAACGTGCATGTACGAAAGGGTACCTATTCGATCACCTCGTCGGCGCGGGCGAGAAGCGCTGGCGGGATGGTGAGGCCAAGCGCCTTAGCGGCCCTGAGGTTAACCGAGAATATGAGTCGCGTCGGCTGCTCGACCGGCAGATCGGCGACGGAGGCGCCCTTCAAGATGCGGTCGACTTGGCGGGCCGCGCCCCGCACCAGCGCCTCGATATCGGGCCCGTAGGACATGAGGCCGCCCTCGGCGACGAAATCGTTCCAGCCGTAGAGCACTGGCAGGCGGTGCTGCGCGGCAAGGGCGATGATGCGAGGGCCGTTAAGGACGGCAAAGCCGTGCGTGAGGATGATGAATCCGTCGAGCTGCTGGGCAGTTGCGGTGCGGAAGGCCGCCTCGAGCTCCTCGGGTGTCTGGGCCGCGATCGGTACGAAGCTCACCTTCAGCGTACGTGCGGCAGCCTCGGTCGAGGCGAGCTCACCCTTGGTGGCGGGCTCGCGTGGATTGTAGAGCGCGCCGATGCGCCTGCTCCTGGAGAACGCGCTGGTCAAGAGCTCAAGCCGCTTCGACGCGAGGTCGCCCGACATGTAGGAGAAGCCCGTGATGTTGCCGCCGGGTCGGGCGAGGCTCTCGACAACGCCCATCTCCACCATGTCGCCGCTGAAGGCGACGATGATCGGGATGGTGGTGGTCGCCTGCCGCGCCGCCCAGGTAGCGGGCCCGAGCGCGATCATCACGTCAACTTCGGCCGCCACTAGTTCGGCCGCAAGACCGGGCAATCGGTCGAAGACGCCATTGGCCGAGCGCAGCGTCAGTGTCAGGTTCCTGCCCTCAACGTAGCCCGAGCCGCCGATTGCGGCCCGGAATTGGCGCACGCGGATATCGTCGTCGGCAGCGTAGTTGAGGATGCCGACGTGGGGTACGCGCGCCCGCTGCTGGGCGACGAGGGGGCGTGCTGCCAATGTGCAGGCAATTCCGGTCAGGAAAAAATCACGCCGTTTCATTGGGACGCCTCCGTCGAACGGTAGGAGATGGCCACTCTCTGCTCGACTAGATGTCGGTGCCACGCTCTAAGAGCGCGTGTGTCGTCATGGTATCACGATGGGATTAGCTTTGCGCGACGTTCGCAACTTCGCACGAGAAAGAGCCGGCAGACACCTTCCGCTGAGTTCGGTGAGGCCCGTTACATTTCCGTCTGGGCGCGCGAAACTGCCGACAAGGCCAACACGCTCGGGGTCGGCGACGGCGACGAACACGGTAGGGATGGTGGTGCTTGTGAGGCCTTTGCCCCAAAGGTCGCTGGCGTCCTTGCGACAACCATCACATCGACGTTCAGACGTACGAACTCTTGTGCGAGGCCACACAATCGCTCGTGGCGCGGTCCACCCGGCGCAGCTCGATTTGAATGCTCTGGCCCCAGTCCGTCATCAGCGAAACCACCGCCATGAACATGGCAACGCCGGCGATCGGGCCATCCTTGCCTCTTGCACCATCGCTTGGTCCTGGGCGCCATCCTGGCAAGCCTTTTGCCCTCTTTGCTGGCACAAGAACGCGCTCCCCTGCAGGCGGCGTGCTGGCAACCCTATCCGATCTCAAACGGGGGAATGCTGCATCGCATGATCTGGCGGAGCTGAGGGCGGCTCTGGGTCAAAGGCCGCCGTGCTCACCCCTGCTGATGCCCTCAGATCTATGTCCGGAATGCCCCAGATTCCCGGCATGTAGCAGGCCATACAAGCACCTTCTCTTGAGTGCCAAAACCGTCCGTCATTGCAACGCAGCAATTTTCCCGTTCCGCCGACTATTCGATGATCTCGTCGGCGAGCGTTCGCCGTGAAGTGGCGACCAAGGGTCTTGACGTGTGACGATGACCGTGATTCTGGTCGCTCCGATTCGCGAAGTGCGATTCGCACAAGCGAGGTCCGGAACTCCGCGAAGATGTCGCCAGTGGGATGGGAGGCACTCGGGCAGTGGGGTGAAGACGTAGCTCGCATCGAACCACTCGCTGGCGGAGTCGCCAACGACGTGTGGAGCGTGCGCGTCCACGGGCACCTCGCGGTCGGTCGTCTCGGTGCCAGGAGCGACGCTGATCTCGCGTGGGAGACCGAGCTCCTCCAACACCTCGACCGTGAAGGTCTAACCGTGCCGGTGCATCAGCCGCTGCTCGATCTTGGCGATTGCACGATGCGCCCGATCATGCGGCGCCTCCGATTGGGACCCGTGGGCCGGAAATGCAAGCAAATCAAGGCCGTTTTTCGCCATGTCCTGTGGCAGGGGGATCGGGGAGCTTCTACCGCCTACTCCGTCTACGCATGGCGAGCGGGAAGGCGAACCCAGAATGGCTGCCAACAGGGCAAACAATCCAGGCGGCCATCGCTACGCTATCAGCACGAGTCAGCCTCTGGGTTCGAACTTGATCGAGCTGCGCTGCCCGCTGGCTTTGAGCTCTTGCCTCATCTTGGCCACAGCATTCATCGCGGCTCGCCGCGTAAGGTATTCCCCGACGAGGAGGCCCTCTTGGTAAACGGCCCAGCCTTTATCGGTCGGTTTGACCACGAACTTGATCATGTCCCGGCTCTGCTGCGATCTGACGATACCAGTCCTGTTGCTTTGGAGTTACGTCGCAGAGGAAAGGAATGCGCGCTGCTCGCCTTTGCGCGACGCAGGAAAGAGCCTGCTTGTGCTCAGGTCGCATCGGCCTTCGGAGGCTGCGCCCTAGATTTAGGGACGGACATCTGGATCGGTTGCCGGGTGTCCTGCAACGCGCCGCCAAACCCGCAGCATCGGAGACGATCTGCAGGCTGCCGTTCGCTTTCAAGGTCGGCCGGACGCGATCGACACCGCAGCGGACGTCCATCCCGATGAGGTTCTCGTAAATTCTGACATAGTCTTGCACCATCCGCTGCGCCGTGAAGCGCTGCTCAAATCGGCGGCGCACTCTGCCACGGTCTATTGCGAGCACGCGCCCGATGTGGCGGATGGCCTCATCCACGCTGTCCACGATATGGCCAGTTATGCCGTCGTCCACGACCTCAGCGACGGAGCCATGCCGGAATGCCAGTACCGGCGTGCCGCAGGCCATGGCTTCGATCATGACCAAGCCGAACGGCTCGGGCCAGTCGATAGGAAAGAGCAGGGCGCGCGCGTTGCCAAGGAAGCTCGCTTTCTGCTCCTCATCGACTTCGCCAATGAACTCAATGCCGGGCTGATCGACGAGGGGCGTTATCTCCCGCCCGAAGTAACCTTCATCGACACGGTCGACCTTGGCAGCGATCTTCAATGGCAGCCCCACGGCACGCGCAATGGTGACGGCGCGGTCAACGCGCTTTTCCGGAGATATTCGGTCCAAAAATGCGAGATAACCTCCGCGCGGCAGCAGGGTGGGCGCGAACAGATCGCGCGGGATGCCGTGCAGCACCGTGCCCACGAAATTGGCATTCGGAAGAGGTTTACGCTGCGCTTCGGATATCGACACCAGGGGCATCTCCGGGAAGCCCCCATAGAGCACCTGGAGGTCCGGAAGATCCTGGCACCCGTGCAGTGTGGTCAGCGCTCGCAGCGGCCGATCGTGGAAGATCGGAAAATGAAACTGATCGATGTGAAAGTGGAGGATGTCGAACTGCGATGCCATGCGGCGCAGCTTGTCGAGCATGATCATGCTGTATGGAATGGGATCGCGCACGGCAGGATTGAGCCGCAGCGCCCGCTCGCAACACGGCACGAGGCGGGCTGAGGTAGTAGAATCTGCGCTCGCGAACAGCGTGACGTCGTGTCCTTGCGCCACGAGTTCCTCGGTCAGATACGAGACGATGCGTTCCGTACCCCCGTAGAGCCGCGGCGGCACACTTTCGATTAGGGGAGCAATTTGGGCAATCTTCATGGTCGGGCGAAAGTTCTTGTCGGAGGCTTTGTCTTTGGATACTTCGATTACTGGGAGTTGTGGCGCTAGCGGAAGCGGCCCTGCTGCGTCGCATGAGAGCTTTCATCCGGTGGTGGCAGGACCGAGGTGGGCGTGCACAGAAGAAAACTGGCATAGTCCTCCTTGGTCTTGTCGATTTGATCCTGAACATCGGCCTGCCGGGGAAGATGCGACCAGTGGTAGATCACGGTCATGCTCCCCGACGTTCGCACACCGATGAGAATGTGCGTGTGATAGTCAACCGTTCCGCCCGCCATTTCTGTTGGCTCCCCCAAGCACTGGCGCCGGATGCCCCAGGGCCCGGAGCGCTTGGCTCTTGAGTTCGCAGGATCGATCATCTTTTCTTGCTTGCAGAGATATTGCTGGCAGAATTTCGCAGGGAGCACCACGATAGTCGCGGTGCTCCCCGACGCGGGTGTCCTTCAGGTTTTCATCGGCTTGCCGTGCGAATCGGCGATCGCGGCCCATCCAGCCAGACCGAGGACGAGCGCGCCGACGATCAGCTGGTTCCAGAGCGCGGCGGTGAGCGTGCTAAACCCCAGAATCAAGGGTGAGACGATCAGCCAAGCACCAAGAGCCGCATTCGCCCACTCTTCCCATTTCTGGAACGCCACCAAGGCCGAGACTGCGGCCGCCGCGATGACGATTCCGATGATATGTGCATTCCATGCGGGGACGGCCTCATGTGCGTAGGAAAGAACCCACGGCGACACGGCAAGCCACAGACCGAGCACCAAGTTGCCGCCGTCTTTCCATTGGGCGGCCAATTTGTCGTTGATCATCGACATTGCTGCCTCCTTTCTTGTGCGAAGCTGCTGTCCCATCGCCGCTGTCCGATCAGGGTGATAGCGAAAGGGTGATGCTGAAGAGGAAGGCCATGCTGGTCACGAACGCTGTCATGGCCAGCGCCTTGCCGAAGTCAAAATGCTCCATCCACATCGTGCACCTCGCAGATAGCAACTGCCACCGTTCTATGCCGTGCGAACCTCAATGCGCCGGGCCTGCTGTTGCATCTCAGCAGGCTTCGGCATGCGAATCGTGAGCACGCCCTTTTCGTAGCGAGCGTCCACCTGCTCGTCCTTGACCTCGAAAGGCAGGCGAACGGAGCGCGAGAAGGAGCCAAAGCGGCGCTCCATGTAGTAGGCATCGCCGTTCCTGTGTTCGTGCTCTGCCTTTTTCTCGCCCTTCAGCGTGAGAAGGTCGCCCGAGACCGTCACCTCAAAGTCCTTATTGTCGAGGCCTGGCATCTCGGCGGTGACGATGATTTCGTTGTCGTTTTCCGTCAGATCCATGCTGGGTGTCGGAGTCCCCCATGACCCGAAGGAGGGGCCGACAGCCCGCCGGCCAAAGCCACTGAAGAAGTCGTCGAACATGCGATCGACCTCCCTGCGGAAGGAGAGGAAGGGATCGTGATAGTCTTCCCGCGTTGCGGGCGTCTGCGATTTGTCCCGCCAGGGGACGAGTGCCTTGAAGTCAACCATGATAGATGTCTCCTTTGCGTCCATTGTGGGCAAGGCGTGCCAGCCAGGATCGTGGCAGCCGTCCCGATCTGATTCGGTTTCTGTTTGATGATGTCGTGGCCATTCGATCCGATAATCCAAGCCGTAGCGCTCGGCATAACCGATCGCTGCGGCCAGCTTCGGAAAGACCAACGACCGATCAGCGTTGCCGTCGCCAAAGAGCCAACCGCCGCTTGCGAAATCAATCTCGAGGATCCACACCTTACCGCGCGGGTAGATGCGACAAGTCGGTCGGCCGGAGAGACCGCTGTATGCTGGCGGCAATAGCGGCGGGCGCCGAAGGCTTGCCGCAAACGGCTCATTGCCTATCAAGCCTTCACGGTCCAACCTGCGTGCCGCTGCGGGCGCTATAGACTGATGCTGCATGTCAACCTTCCTGGCTCGCGAGGCGGGGGCCCGCCGCGAGACCTCCGTTTTGAACAACCATCGCTATCGCTCAGGCGGCGCGATCGGTGTCACCCCGATGCTCGACGCCGCCGGACGGCTTACGGCCGAGAGGCACAAAAGTGCCGGCGTTGATCGGAATCGCGCGCGGCTTCAGCGCCTCGGGAAGTTCGCGCTTGAGCGAAATGACCAGCAAGCCCTCGCCCATCGATGCGTCGTCGACTTCGACATAGTCCGCGAGGTCGAAGTGGTGCACGAAGGCACGCGTAGCGATGCCGCGGTGGAGGTAGGTCTTGCCATCAGAACCTTTGCGCTTGGCGCGTATCGTCAGCCGGTTCTGCTCCTGCACGATTTCCAAGTCATCCCTGGCGAAGCCAGCCACCGCCATGACGATGCGGTACTGGTTCTCGCCAACCTTTTCGATGTTGTAGGGCGGATAGGTTGTTTCCGGGCGCTCTAGCGCGTGGGCAAGGAGGCCTGGAAGTTGATCGAATCCAATGCTGGATCGGACCAGCGGGGTGAAGTCGAGTGTCGCCATAGCCATCCTCCTTTCGAAGCGACAACCACGGAAATCACAGGCTAAGAGGTGCTCCCAAACGGGCCACCCGCCAACGAATTAGGTGGGTGCATTTCACGTTCAAGAGGTGTCCAAAAATTTTTTGGCACTCCGCCCTTGACAGTGCCAAGCCCCCTCCTAAATCGCCGGCCTAAGGCCGGATTCTGAGGGGAATTCGCTTTCTGAACGTCGATCATAGATTGGCACGTATGGAGGTGGAACATGAAGTTTCGGCCCCTGCACGACCGCGTCGTGGTGCGCCGGATTGAGGCCGAGGAGAGGACAGCCGGCGGCATCATCGTCCCCGACACGGCAAAGGAAAAACCGCAGCAGGGTGAGGTTCTTGCCGCCGGTCCCGGCAAACGCGACGAGACCGGCAAACTCCTACCGCTCGACGTCAAAGCGGGTGACCAGATCCTGTTCGGCAAGTGGTCTGGAACCGAGGTCGAGATCGACGGCGAGGACCTCCTGATCATGAAAGAGGACGACATCATGGGCGTCGTCGAAGAAGCCGCCAAGGGCAAGAGCACGGGGGCGCGCAAGGTGGGCGCATTCGCCGCCGTTGTTTTCGGAGCGCTCCTAACGCTCCCTTTCGCTTTTTGAGGTCCAACACAGAAAGAACTTCGAGGATATGACATGTCTGCCAAAGAAGTGAAATTCAACGCCGAGGCGCGGGAAAAGATGCTCGCCGGCGTCGACATTCTGGCCAACGCGGTCAGGGTCACGCTGGGCCCCAAGGGCCGCAACGTCGTGCTCGAGAAATCCTTTGGAGCGCCGCGCGTGACCAAGGATGGCGTCACCGTGGCCAAGGAGATCGAGCTCGAGGACAAGTTCGAGAATATGGGCGCACAGATGCTGCGCGAGGTCGCCTCCAAGACATCAGATGTCGCAGGCGATGGGACGACGACGGCAACGGTGCTCGCCCAGGCGATTGTCAGAGAAGGTGCCAAGGCCGTCGCAGCCGGCGCCAATCCCATGGACGTCAAGCGCGGCATCGATCTCGCCGGGAACGCGGTGGTTGCCGAATTGCAAGCCAAATCGAAGAAGCTCACTTCCAACGATGAAGTCGCGCAAATCGGCACCGTTTCGGCCAACGGCGATCGGGAGATCGGCAAAATGATCGCCGAGGCCATGAAGAAGGTTGGCAACGAGGGCGTCATCACGGTCGAAGAGGCAAAGAGCCTTGAGACCGAGTTGGAGGTGGTCGAAGGCATGCAGTTCGACCGCGGCTACATCTCGCCCTACTTCGTGACCAACGCGGAGAAGATGCTGGCGGAGCTGGAGGATCCTTACATCCTCATCAACGAAAAGAAGCTCTCCGGGCTGCAGCCGATGCTGCCGCTGCTCGAATCCATCGTACAGAGCGGCAAACCCCTGCTGATCATCGCCGAGGAAGTGGAAGGAGAGGCTCTGGCAACCCTAGTGGTCAACAAGTTGCGCGGCGGGCTCAAAGTCGTGGCCGTGAAGGCGCCCGGCTTCGGGGATCGCCGCAAAGCCATGCTCGAAGACATCGCCACGCTGACTGGTGGGAACGTCATCAGCGAGGATCTCGGCATCAAGCTTGAGAATGTCACAATTGCCATGCTTGGCCGGGCCAAGAAGGTCTCAATCGACAAGGACAACACCACGATCGTCAACGGTGCGGGCAAGAAATCCGACATCGAGGCGCGGATCAAGCAAATCAAGCTGCAGATCGAGGAGACGACCTCCGACTATGACAAGGAGAAGCTGCAGGAGCGGCTGGCAAAGCTCGCCGGCGGCGTCGCGGTAATCCGGGTCGGCGGCGCCACCGAGACCGAGGTCAAGGAGCGCAAGGACCGCGTCGAGGACGCCATGCATGCCACCCGCGCCGCAGTCGAAGAAGGCATCCTGCCGGGTGGCGGCGTAGCCCTTCTGCGCGCCTTCAAGGTTCTGAACGGGCTCAACGTCGAAAACGACGATCAGAAGACGGGCATCAGGATCGTGCGCAAGGCCCTTGAGGCCCCGGCGCGGCAGATCGCCAGCAATGCTGGCGAGGATGGTTCGATTATTGTCGGCAAGATTGTCGAGAACTCCAAGTATGCATGGGGCTACGACGCCCAGACCGGCAGCTACGGAGATCTCGTTGCCGACGGCATCATCGATCCTACCAAAGTGGTGCGCACGGCGCTGCAAGACGCGGCGTCCATCTCGGGGCTTTTGATCACCACTGAGGCGATGGTGGCCGAGAAGCCCAAGAAGGCGGCTCCGCCCGCACCGCCACCCATGGACTACTGAACCTGTCATCGAGCCGGGGCGCGCGGCGCGCTGCGCGCCCCACATCAAGGAGGCCAGAGATGTATAACGCTTTTGACGCCCTACTGGATTTTCAGCAGGCCCTGGAATCCCGCCTGCAAAGCGACTGGCTGCGTGGTGCGACCGCCGCCACCGGGGCCTTCCCTCCCATCAATGTCTTCCAGCAGAGTGACAACTTGGTCGCGATCATCGAGCTGGTGGGCGTCAACAAATCCGACCTTGAGATCCAAGCCAAGAACAACACCATCCGGATCTCGGGCAAGAAGGACGTCACGTATCCTGAGAAGGTGAGCCTGCATCGGCGCGAGCGGTTGTCGGGAAGCTTCGATCGCACCCTAACGGTGCCGATCCAGATCGATGCGGACCGCATCAAAGCCGAATATCGCGATGGCGTGCTGGCGCTCTTCATCCCCCGGACCGAGAGCGATAAGCCACGCAGCATCAGCATCAACTGACGCATCCAACCAGAAACAGCACGGAGGCGAATATGTCCCCGCAAGAGTTGCAAGTCCAGCAGAAGCGCGAACTGGAGAAGAAGCAAGAATCTACGGTTCCCGCACGCGTTTTTGTCCCTACCACCGACATCTTCGAGACAGAGGAGGCCTTGTCACTCATCGTGGAGATGCCGGGCGTCGATAGGGCCAAGGTCGACGTCAGCGTCGAAGATGGCGTGCTCACCATCCAGGGCCATCTCGATTTTTCCAAGTATGAGGGCATGCAGCCGGTCTATACCGAGTACAATATAGGCCACTATCGGCGCAGCTTCTCGCTCTCCAACACGGTCGATCAGGGCAGAATCAGCGCGGAGATGAAAGATGGTGTCCTCACCTTGGTGCTCCCGAAGGCCGAGGAGGCCAAACCTCGGCGGATTAGCGTCAGCTGACCACCGCGTTCGGAATTATCTGGCCCCAGCTGGCGCAGCGCACCGGTAGGGAGTGCACCCGGCCTGCTCCAGCCAATCCGCAAGCTCAATAGCCCCGCGTCGTCGTCGGTAACCGACGCGATACCCCAGACGTCATCGTGCGCCTGCGTGGCGCCCACGATCGGGGCGGTCCAAGACCTTGGCGGCATGCACGAGCGCGGCGATCATGAGGCCATTCCAGTCGGCCAAGACCTTGTCGTCCCAACCGGGG
>Ga0075418_10009192_pt1 | contig 11085 bp, 8 predicted proteins | sample SoiMetdeltSBSDD2_FD_81776 | JGI IMG/M metagenome (GOLD analysis project Ga0075418, IMG submission 81776) | Bulk soil microbial communities from a Populus tree surrounding site in Tennessee, USA - Soil MetaG P. deltoides SBSDD2 | ecosystem: Environmental > Terrestrial > Soil > Tree plantation...
ACAGTTCAAACGAGCTGGCCGGCTTGTCTATCGCAGGAACGGATCTGCCAGGCTCGGGCCGCAGTCGATACGACCACGCATGCACGAGCGTCGAAACGTTCTTCGTGTTGATCTGCGTCAGGGGTGAGTAGCGGGTGCCGGCGAGATCGCGGTTGTAGGTTGGCCAGTCCCACGCCGGGTTGCGTCCGCCATCCTGCTTCTGTGCACCAACGGTGTGCGCAACGAACGTGCCCAGTAACACGCCTACGATCACACCGAGTCTGATGCGCATGACCTCGACTTCCTTCATCGCCTGCCGGCCCGTGCGGATTCTATCAGGCGCCACACGCGGACTTCTGTCCACGCGCTTCGGTTGTCGTATGGCGCAAGTTCCCAAATCGAGCGGCAGCTAGCGGGGTGACGATGTGTTCTTCGGGGGCCATTCGGGCCAGACGTTGCCGGATGTGGCCTCAATCGGAATCGGCCCCTGCAGCGAGAATCCTGGAACGCGACCTGCTGGCGGCGGAGGTGGTGGCGGCTGGTGGTCAGCGGCCGTCGTGCATCGCATCTCGTTCCAGCCGACGTGTGCGGTGACGTGCTTGTCGAACGTTGGTAGCTCGCCGTCAGCCCAGTCCTCATGAAGGATGTTGAACTTCAGAGTGTCACCCTCGATTCGGAAGTCGTCCAGCGCGGCCATCGTGTACGGGTTGTCACACGTGCCGCACACCATGCCGCGGAGCTTGTCGCCGACCTTCTTGATGATGAAGAACTGCTTCGGCGCACCGACGCCGAATCCGAGCCACACGCCGATCACGTCTTTCTCGGTCAGCTGTGACTTCCACGGTCCCGGCTGAATATAGGGCAGGCCGTCTGCACCGTCGGAGTTTCGACGAAGAGGGTTCGCCGGGACCGGGGGACCCTTCGGGAGTACTGACACCATCGCCGGTATCGGATCGGGTCCACGCGGATCCTTGATCAGCACGCGCTCGAACCTGCCGCCGCCGGGCGCACCGCTTGTGCCCGTCACGATCAGGCGACCCTGGCTGAACTTCGCGATCGCCTTGTCCGTGTACGCGGTACTGCCGTCCGCGTTCACGTGGGTGACCTCGAACCTGATCCCGTCTGGGCCGAACGTCCCATCGACAAACGCCAGCGTCGTCGCATCGGCGCAATAGGTGCAGTAGATGCCCCTGACCGTCGCACCGCGAATCGAGAACTCGTAGGTGTGGGCCTCGCCGCTATCCGTTCTCCAGCCGCCGCGATAATCGTCCGCGGTCTGACCTTCGGCAGCGCGCGCGAACGCCAGCACAGCGACCAGTATCACCGCTCCACGCGCTGCTTTCCGCGTTGACGTCCGACCTTTCATCCGACACAGTGTAGCGCTGCGGAAGGATCTGATGATGCGGGTGGCGATTGCTGTGATGGCCCTCGTGATGTGTCCGGCGATTGCCTTGTTCAGATAGGGTCAAGGATCGCTAATGGCGAGCCTTGGTCACTTCGTGGTCGGCATGGCTGCGGCCCGTGTCTATCGGGCCGACAGCTCGACGCAACGTGCCTCATGGGGAGCGATGCTCGCCTGGGCGGCGCTCTCGTTTCTTCCTGATGCCGACGTGATCGGCTTTGGGTTTGGCGTCAGATACGAAGACCAATGGGGTCATCGCGGCGCAACGCACTCGCTGGCGTTTGCGCTGGCGGTCGGCGTCGCACTCGGGCTCCTGGCACCGCTTGTCCGTCGCTCCGCAGTCCGCACCGGGGTGATGGCGACTCTCGTGCTGGCTAGCCACTCGCTGCTCGATACGTTCACCGACGGCGGCCTCGGCTGCGCACTCCTCTGGCCGTTCGACGACACGCGCTACTTCGCGCCGTGGCGGCCGCTGCCGGTTTCGCCGATCGGGCTCGGCTATCTGTCGCCGTACGGCATGTACGTCGCGGTAACGGAGATCGCGCTGTTCGCGCCGGTTCTCTGGTATGCGTTCAGATCGCGAACGGCTGCGTACGCCGTCACGTCGCGAGATTGGGTGCGCGCGCTGTTGTTTGTCGGATGGTTGCTCTCAATCTGGCTGCTGATGTCCAGCGATCCGCTGCGCGAGAGTGCCGTCGGATCGATGCTCAGCGATACGACTCAGTTCACGGCTGGTTTTTCCGACGCTCGATTCAGCACAGTGGAACGTGGCGATTCCGCGCAGGATGTCCGTGTCCGTCTCGGCACACCGTTCTCCGAATTCCTGTTGTTCGACGAACGGCCGAACGTGTGCCGCATGGTGCGTGTCGAGTCGGACATCGTCGCCGAGGCTCAGCCTCCCGATCCGTGCAGCAGGCGCGGTGTGCGGCCCGGTGTCCCGCGCGCCGCCGTTCTGCAGGCGCTCGGCATTGCGCGTCAGAGCTGCTGGTTTTACAGCCGCAGCCTGGACCACGGCTATTACCGCGCGCGGGGTGTGTGCTTCGACTCGGACCGTGTGGCGAACGTGGTCAAACGACGGTTAAAGGAGTAACACCTCAACCGATGTCGCGACGATGAGAGGCCAATCGGCGGGCGGCAGCCGCCAGCATTCGTGGAACCGCGCGACACATCCAGCGACAGGAGGGCAGTCCAGCAGCCACTCAGGATCCGCCCGTTGGCGAGACTATTGCCAAACCTCGAACACGAGTGAATCGAGCTCGAAGGATCGGCATATGACACGAGAGTTGTATTCGCTTCGTTCGACACGCATAGCCGTGGCGGCACTGTGTCTCTGGATTCTCACGATCGCCAGTGCGTTCGGCCAGACCGCAGCCCCACTGCCGTCATGGAGCGACGGTCCCGCGAAGCTGGCGATCGTGGAGTTCGTGCGCGCTACGACCGACAAGGCCAGCCCGAAGTTCGTCCCGCCCGAGCAGCGCATCGCCACGTTCGATCAGGACGGGACGCTGTGGGTGGAACACCCGATGTACACGCAGGTGATGTACTGCCTGGACCAAGTGCCGGCGCTGGTGAAAGCCAAGCCGGAGCTAAAGGGCGTCGAGCCGTTCAAGACCGTGCTCTCCGGTGACCATAAGGCGATAGCGGCGCTGCCGCTGCCGGAGCTCGAGAAGATACTGGCCGCGACGCTCAGCGGGATGACGGTGAGTGAGTTCAACGACCAGGTCACGAAGTGGATAGCGGTCGCCAAGCATCCGCGCTACAAGCGTCTGTACACCGAGCTGGTCTATCAACCGATGCTCGAAGTGCTGGAGTACCTTCGCGCCAACGGCTTCAAGACCTACATCGTGACCGGCGGTGGCCAGGACTTCGTACGCACTTATTCAGAACGGGTCTACGGCATCCCGCCAGAGCAGGTCATCGGCAGCGCAGGGGGCACCAAGTACGGCTACGACAAGAACGGCCGGCCGACGCTCACCAAGGAGCCAAAGCTCCTGCTGAACGACAACGATGCGGGCAAGGCCGAGGGGATTCATCTGGTCATCGGCCGCAGGCCCTACCTGGCGTTCGGCAACTCCACCGGCGATCAGCAGATGCTCGAGTACACGCAGGCCGGCGACGGTGCGCGGCTGATGCTGCTCGTACTCCACGACGATGCCACGCGAGAGTACGCCTACGGACCCGCCAACGGGCTTCCACCAACCAAGGTAGGCACGTTCACTGAAGCGCTGATGGATGAAGCGAAGAAGAAGGGCTGGACTGTTGTCAGTATGAAGAACGATTGGAGGCGCATCTTTCCCTTCGACAAATGACACGCAACCGCTCCTCGAGGCCGACATCATCGCATTTGCTATCATCGCCGCGGCATGCGAATCGCCCTGATGGTCTGCCTGATGGTCTGCTGGACAATCGGCCTGGCGGAGGCGCAGCAGCAACCGTCCACATGGAAGCAGCCAATGACGCCCTGGGGCGAGCCCGACCTTCGAGGGATCTGGCCGCTCAATCATCTGATCAGCACGCCATTCCAACGCCCCGAACGGTTCGGCGATCGCCGCTTCTTGACCGACGAAGAGTTCGCCGCGGCGCAGAAGAGCGCGGAAGATCGCAACGCGCGCTTTCTATCCGGCGCGATCCCTCAGGCGGACGCGGGCCAGGCCACGCGGCAGACTTCGCTTCTGATCGACCCGCCGAACGGGCGGTTTCCTGAACTCACAGCGAAGGGTAAAGAGCTCTACGATCAGATGCGCGGCAGCTACAAGCCAGGGCAGACCGTCTTCGACACTCCTGAAGACTTCGACACCTGGGATCGGTGCATCACCCGCGGTCTTCCGGTGTCGATGTTGCCGCGCAACTACAACAACGGCATCCGGATCATGCAGTTCCCGGGCTACGTGGTCATTCTTCTCGAGATGGCGCACGAGGCCCGCATCATCCCGACCAACGGACGCCCGCCGATCGATGGCGCGATCAGGCAGTATCTGGGAGAGTCGCGAGGACGCTGGGAAGGCAATACGCTGATCGTCGAGACGACGAACTTCAATGGGAAACCCGCGATGACCAACCTCGGGGTCCCCGGGTCTCCGGCCCTCACGCCAGCGTCAGCAAACCTGCGCTTCACCGAGCGCTTCACGCGAACGGCCAATGACACCATCGACTATCACATGACGGTCGAGGATCCGGAGATCCTGACGACAGGGAAATGGTCCGCGGCGTTTCCGTTGAAGCTCGATAACGATTACAAGATGTACGAGTACGCCTGCCACGAAGGCAACACCGCCATCCGCAACTACATCGAGACCTCGCGATACGAACGCGCGCAGAAGAAGTGACGTATAGACGCCACTATATCGACCTATCGACGGAATCGATTTGCCATCGGCCGCGGCGAACGCCAGTATATCCAGCCATGGTGACTGTCCCGAGAATCGTACGGTGGGCGTTCGCAGCGCTCGTCGTGTTGTCGCCGCTGAGCGCCCGCGCGCAGAGTATCCCGACGTTTTCCCTATCGATCACCGAGCAATCCGAGGTCGTCGAGCAGGTCGGCACCACTCGACGACTTACCCGCAAAGACATCGAAGCGCGGAACGCGCGCACCCTGGACGAGGCACTCAAGCTACTTCCTGGCATCTATGTCAGGACCGGCGGCGACGGCACGCCGCGGATCGACGTTCGCGGCTTCCGCTCGCGTCACGTCCTGCTGCTCATCAACGGCGTGCAGGTCAATTCGACGGCTGACGGTCAGTTCGATCCTGCCCGCATCTCGACCGAGGCCATTCGCGAGATCAAAGTGAGCTACGGCACCAGCTCGGTGTTATACGGCGACAATGCGCTGGCCGGCGTCATCGAGATTTCGACAGTGGATGACAGGCCAGACGCGTCGCTCGAGGTGAGCGGCGGCACCCCGGATCAGCTGGGCGCAGCCGGCCGTTACTCCGCAAGCATAGGGAAGTGGTCGCTCATGGCGACGTCAACGGGCTACTCCACGGAAGGATTCCGTCTTCCAGATTCCTTCAGCCCGACGCCGCTCGAAGACGGCGGCCGTCGTCAGAACAGCGATCGGGATCGCGCTGATGTCCGCGGTGCGGTCGGCTACAGGGCATCGTCAACGGTGTCGATCGCATCGGAATGGTTTTTCGGGAACGGGAGCTACGGTGTTCCCGGGGGAATCATCGCGGACACGAGCGACATCTTCGCGCAGACGCCACGGTTCGAGCGAGTCGAAGACTACCGCACGGCCTCTGGACAGGTGTCGCTTGTCGCCGCTCCGTGGCAGCGGTTCAACGTCCGCGGCTGGGTCTTCAGGAACCAGCAGCGCGAGGATCGCGGGCGCTACGACGATGCGACCTATTCATCGATGGACGATCCGTTGGTGCAGGGTACGTTTCAGTCGCGCGAGCGAACGACGGTCACCGGGAGCAGCGCTCTCGGCAGACTCGACATGGAACGATTCGGCTGGCTGCGCATGGCCTTCAACCAGCGCCGCGAGTCGTTCGACTCGACCGGTGTGATTCGAGACGTGCCGTTGAGCGCGCCCGACGGTTCCGGGGGTGGTGGTGGCCGAGGAGCAGGGAGTAGTCCGGCTCGTTTTGGCGAACGCGAGTTCGCCATCGACAGTCACGTCGATGTGTATTCGACTGGCGCCGAGTGGGAGGCCCGTCCAGCACGCCGTGTGGGGACGATGCTTGGCGCCGCCGTGAATATGCAGCAACGGCCCGGCGGCGTCACCGAGACTGATCCGATGTGGCTCGCGGGAGTGTCCGTCGACGCAACCGATGCGGCGCGCGTGCACGCGTCGGCCGCGCGCAAGATCCGCGTGCCCTCGATCGATCAACTGTTCAACACTTCGTCAGGCAACCCGGCGCTGCGTTCCGAGCACGCGAACACCGCCGATGTGGGAGCCGATTTCCGGCTGGATGCAACATCGATCTTCGGCGTCTCGGCATTTACGACTCATGCGCACGACTTCATCGAGCGTCTGCAAGGATTGCCGTTCGCGAACCAGGACAGATATCGCTTCAGTGGAGTCGAACTGACGATCCAGACTGCACGCATTCCGCGGCTGGATCTGCGCGGTGCATACAGCTATCTCCACTCTGTCAGCGTGATAGATGACGGGACACACCCGCTGCAGACGCGCCCTCGGCATCGCGGCAGCCTCGAATGGATCTGGTCGCCGTTCGCCCGTTCGGCTGTGCGCGGCGCGGTGTATCAAACGGGCTCGCAACTCTACGACTCGCGCGGCCGCACCCCGGTGCAATTGGAGGTGGACGGGTTCACGCTCGTGGATGTTGGATTCACGCAGAAGCTGTCCAGCCGCTTCGAGCTTGCGTTCGACGTGATGAATCTCTTCGACCACTTGTACGATCAATCCTACGGGTTGCCCCGCGAGGGGCGCGCGGCCGTGCTGACACTGCGAGCACTGGCGAATTGATACAGATTCCGACTGAAGGGAAGCAGGCATGGTCAATAACTGGTTCGCCGTTCATGATGGCCTTGTTAGCGCGGCTCGTTTTCCCTCGCGTGCTCGTACTGGGCGACGGATATCCGCGGCCGAACTGTTACTGCTCCTGACCTGCGGTGCCGCGGCCGCTGCGGCGGTCGCGTATGTGAAGCTATCGCTGCGCATTCCCGGACACTCGATCGTGCTCGCGGCGCTACCGATGGTGCTGGGTTTGTCTCTGGCGCCGCGCCACCTGGTGGGCTCGGTGATGAGCGCCGGTGCGGTCGGCACGGCGTGCCTGCTGTCGGCTACCGGTGGCGCGAGTTACGGATCAGGATCGTTCGTGAGCCTGTCCCTCGTCGGGCCGATGATGGATGTGGCGGTCCGGCACGCCCGCGGCGGTTGGCGCGTGTATGCGGCGCTCGTACTGTCGGGCGTTGCGACGAACCTGCTCGCGCTTGGATCGAGAGCGGCATTCAAGGTCCTCGGTCTGGACGAGGCGGGGGCGCGGCCGTTCGACAGTTGGTGGCTGCAGGCGTCAGTGACGTACACGTTGTCGGGCGTCCTCGCCGGCCTGCTTGGGGCGTTGTGCTGGTTTCATTTCAACGACCGCAGGGCCCGCGGGCCGCACGCGTGATTTACCTCGGCATCGACGACACCGACATCGTCGGCAGTCCCGGCACCAACCAGCTCGCGCGCAAGATCGTCCGGCGGCTGGGTCGAGCAGCGCGGGGTGCGATCGTGTGTCGGCATCAACTGTTCTTCGATTCGCGCGTTCCGTATACCAGCCAGAACGGATCGGCGTCGATTCAGTTGCCCCACGGTGATCACGTTCCGCGTGCGGAACTGATTGCCACTGTGCGTCAGGAGATGCGCGACTTCGTCGTCGAGGGCAGCGATCCAGGCCTCGCAGTCGCGACGACTGCGTCCGCTGACATGATGGCGTTTGCCGCACGCGCGAAGACGGACGTGGTTGGCCAGACAGATGCGCGACTGGTGGCAGATGCCTCCGGCTGCCACCTCGAAGGTCTGGGCGGAACCAATCAAGGCATAATCGGCGCGCTTGCAGCGATTGCGCTTGCGGCCGGCGGTGAAGACGGACGGGTCCTGCACCTGGACGGGTGGCCGTGGCCCGACGAGTTCACTGGAGTGCAGTCGGTTGCGTCAATACTCGAGCGCGGCGTCACCGATATCCGCATGACGACAGGCCAGGCGTTCGCAGGCGACGAGGTCGATGTGGGCAAACATCTGCGTCCCAACTGGCGGGGATCGCGGATCGTCCTGTTCGTTGGCCCCCCCGAGACACCGGGATCGCCGTGGCGTGCGCAGAAATTGAATTAGGAGTGACTGTGATGGTGGCCTCACTGATATTGATCGCGACATTGTTGGCGCAGGCGCCCGCGAACGGCACGTCGTTACCGGCAGTCGTCAAGAGCGCATTCGACAAGGCGTATCCAGGCGCCACGATTTCGTCCGTGACGCAGGAGCGCGACACCAACCGAACGCTCTTCCGAGTCGATAGCGTTCATCAGGGCAAGAAGCGCATCGTCCTCTACGAGACGACCGGCGCGGTAATCGAGGTTGCGGAGCAGGTGGAGGAGAAGGAGTTGCCGCAGCCGGTCGCGGCGGCGATGCATTCGCACCCTCGTGCGATCTACGTCAGCGGGATGAAGGTGATGCGCGGCGGCAGCATCGAGTATCGGCTGACCGTGCGCGGCACACGGAAGACGGCGATGGTCGCCAAACCCGACGGGACCGTCGTCAGCTTCAAGTAGACGACCAAGGGCAACCCACCAGGCAGAGGCGGGACGGCACGATCCGAACCAACCGGTGTCTAAACCGTACCGTCTAACTAATCCATGCCACAGGAGCAGTCATGAACCTCCTCCAGGACCTGCGCTACGCGGTTCGTCTTCTCCTCAAGGACCGTTGGTTCACCGCCATCGCCGCCATTGTGCTCGCCCTCGGGATTGGTGCGAACAACGCGGTCTTCACGATTGTCAACGCCGTGCTTCTGCGAAGTTTGCCGTTTCCCAATTCCGAACAGCTCGTCGTGCTGCTGACCCGCGACGCACGCGGCCGGCAGTCAGGCGTCTCGCTGGCCGATTTCGACGACTGGCGGTCCGCATCGCGGACGCTGTCCGGTATGGCGCTCGTCTTCGGCGGCTCTTTCAACGTGAGCGACGAAGGTCGCATCCCCGAGCAGTACCCGGGCTCCTACGTCTCGGCCAATTACTTCAAGATGGTCGGCATCACGCCGATCCTGGGGCGCGATTTCGGTCCCGAAGACGACGGCCCTGGTGGACCGCCGGTGGTGATGTTGTCGAACGCGGCGTGGCAGCAGCGGTATGGCGGCGACGCGAATGTGCTGGGGACTCAGATCCGTCTCAATGGCATCACCGCGACGGTGATCGGCGTCGTGCGGCAGGGCCTTGGGGTTCCGCAGCAGGAGCAGATTTGGCTTCCAATGTCGCAACTCCCGCCCGCGCTGCGCCAGCAGCCGCGGCAGGCGCGGAATTACTTCGGCATCGGACGGCTCGCGGGCGGCGTCACTCTGGAACAGGCACGAGCCGAGCTCAGCGCGATCGGCGGCGCACTCGCCAGCAAGTACCCCGACACCAACAAGGAGCTCGCGCCGTATCCCGATCCGCTTCAGCGCCTGATCATCGGACCACAGATCCGGCTGCTGTTCTGGGCGCTGCTGGGCGCGGTTGGCTTCGTGCTGCTGATCGCATGTTCAAACGTCGCGAACCTCCTGCTTGCGCGCGCTTCTCGACGGACGGGCGAGATGAGTGTGCGCGTGGCGATCGGCGCGAGCCGCTGGCAGGTCGTTCGCCAGCTGCTGACGGAAAGCGTGCTGCTCGCGTTCGTGGCGGGCGCCCTTGGCCTCCTGCTCTCGGTGGCAGGCATCCGGTGGTTCGACTCGGAGCTGCAGAACGTTGGCCGGCCGTGGTGGATGGTCTTCACGATGGACTGGAGGACCTTCGGATTCCTCTTCGGCGTCTGCATCGTCACCGGCGTGCTATTTGGTCTCGCGCCGGCGCTCCACGTCTCGCGCACGAACGTCAACGAGACCCTCAAGGAGGGAGGACGCAGCGGATCGACGGGGATCCGCGCGCGGCGCTGGGCCAACAGCCTCATCGTGGCGCAGCTCGCGCTGACGCTCGTGCTCCTGGCGGGCGCGGGCTTCATGATGCGCAGCTTTTACGAGATGTACAACCGCGAGATCGGGATCGATACATCGCGCGTGCTCACGATGCAGCTGATTCTGCCGGTGCGGAAATATCCGACGACCGAGAGCCGCACCAAGTTCATGGAGCAGGCGGAGGAGCGGCTCTCAGCGGCCCCGGACATCGAGGCGGTGTCGATCGCCACGAACGTACCAGGCGGAGGCGGCGGCTCGCGGCAGATCGAGTTCGCTGCACGGCCCGACGTGGCTGAGAACGAGCGCCCGAGCATCACCCTGCTCAGCGTCGGGTCGCGTTACTTCGACGCCATTGGCGCACGGGTCCTGCGAGGGCGCGCCTTCAACGAATCCGACGGTCTGCTGGGACGCGAGAGCGCGATCGTCAATCAGCGGCTGGTCGACATGCATTTCAAGGGGGGGAACCCGATCGACAGCCAGATCCGATTTGCCTCTACGGGACCGGGTCAGCCGGCTTCTGAATGGCTGACCATCGTCGGCGTGGCGCCGAATGTGCGTCAACGCACGGACAACCAGTCGGCGGAGCCCGATCCGATCGTCTACATCACGCACCGGCAGAATCCGACACTGACGGCCGGCATGACGTTGATCGCGCGGACGCGCACGGGCGCAGCCGGGGCGGGGCTGACACTGCGCGAGGCGATGCGAGCTGTCGATCCCGATCAGGCGCTCTTCAACCTCCGCACGCTCGACGAGGTGATGGGTCAGCAGCGGTTCATCTACCGGGTGTTCGGCACGATGTTCAGCGCGTTCGCCCTTATCGCGTTGATTCTCGCGGCGGTCGGGCTCTACGCCGTCACAGCGTACGCCGTGACGCAGCACACACGCGAGATCGGCGTACGCGTCGTGCTGGGCGCCGCGCCGGCCCAGGTGATCGCGCTGTTCCTGCGGCGGGGCGCCGTGCAGCTGGGGATAGGCCTGGTGATTGGCGTGGCGGGCGCCTTCGGCGTCGGCCGGCTGCTGCAGGCGCTTCTCGTTCAAACGAGCCCGCGCGATCCGTTGACACTCATCTCGATTGTCGCGCTGCTGACGGTCGTCGCAGCCGTCGCGTGCATCGTCCCC
>Ga0075418_10009193_pt1 | contig 11084 bp, 6 predicted proteins | sample SoiMetdeltSBSDD2_FD_81776 | JGI IMG/M metagenome (GOLD analysis project Ga0075418, IMG submission 81776) | Bulk soil microbial communities from a Populus tree surrounding site in Tennessee, USA - Soil MetaG P. deltoides SBSDD2 | ecosystem: Environmental > Terrestrial > Soil > Tree plantation...
TAATGGATATTTCTGAAGATGTAGTAGGACATCCCCAACGGAATTATCCAATTATCATGAATGGTAAACAAAATTTTTGCAGATACAATCAGCAATACTAAAATGCCTAAGCTGATCGCAATCTTTACGGGCTTGGGTAAAACTGCTTTGTGTAATAGATAATAGTTTCCAAGTGTGATTGTGCTCAGAATTACAAAAGAGAGAGGTGATTGATAGGCAATGAACAGGCCAGTGATCGCGATCTGGGAAGGCAAAACGTACTTTCTTGGCAACGTCCAGGCTAATAGGACCATTGGTATTGCAAACGCTATTACTTCAATAACTAGCTTCATATCATTCTTTTTGAGGCAATTTCAGAAACAAACCATTTATGATACTGCATTGCACCTTTAGAATTTAAGTGAGCGCCATCTATAAAACATGAGTTATCCATCGGATTTGGAAACCGCCAATAGTCAATGCGATATTGGTTTTTGTAGTATGTTAGAATCTCGTTGAGTTCGGAAGTTGATTGCTGATCCAGGAAATTAGGTGGAATCTGATTATGCCATGGCATGTCCAGGAAAATCATCTTCGTATTACTTTTCATTAAAGCATCATAGGCGCTATTGGCGACGCTGTTTTGGGTCGCTTTTCTCACCGTTGATTTTTCCGAGTGAAGCAGTGATTTGAACGTGATGCTGTCGAACTTATCTGTGTAGAAGTAATCCCCTGGCAGCGGCTTCGCGTCGAACGTATACCACTTTCTATAGTAGTTATCTTGCGTCTGAATGCCAATGGCATTTCGAACGTAATTTCTTATCTGCAACAGAGCCACATTGACAGGTTCTGGAATCGTCTTAGATGTATCGGAGCGATTTGTGTTGAAACTGAAGCTTTCAATGAATAGGTAGTTGGGAGGATACTTACTTATATAATTAAAAAAGTCAATGCGTTTTGCCATGTTCATATCCATGAAGTTCAATGCCACACGCAACACTTTTGTCTTTCTATTTGTCAGATGGAAAATACTGTCTTCAAGCACATGAGGATCTACAAGCGCATATTCTAGCAAGGAAGAACCAAAAATCACAATCGATAACGCTGACGTATCACTGGTATTTTCAATTAATGCATTTTCGAGATTTTTATTTGATAGTGCGACCACCTTGCCATATGGACCATAACTGGAATAGCAATAAAAGAGGAAGGAAAATACTATTGTGAGAACCGCCGCGATGGGGAACAACCATATTCGTAATTTGGGAGCCTCATCAGTCATTATCGCAACTTTTTATGAATGACGTTTTGGATAGAACTTATCGAGGTCATGACCATCGCATCAGATGTCGAAAATTTGATATCAAATACTTGCTCAAGCCTGGTTATCAACGCAAGGTGATTTAGTGAGTCCCATCCTGAAACGGTGCGGGTAGAACTTAGCTCATTGATTTCCTTATGATCAATCTTAAAGATATGGGCTGCATTCTTAATTATGGTATCCAGAATTCCTTCGCTTTTTGCGATTGGTGCCGCGCGTTTTTGTGTCACTATCTTTTTCAGTTCCTCTACCTGGACCTTCCCGCTAATACCGCGAGGAAATGAATCGATGATACACATCTCCTGCGGCACTTTTTCCGGTTCAAGGTTTTCCCGCAGGAACTTGTAAAGCATAAGTTCATCCAGGACTACATTATCCTTCGGTTTTATGCATGCGATCATTTTTTCAGTCAGAATCGGGTCGGGCAGACCGATTACTTTACATTCATCTACTTCTTGCACTTTGAGAAGAAGTTCTTCAATTTCTTCGGGCTGAACGCGGAATCCCCCTGAATTGATCATGCTCTTTTTCCTGCCAACGATCTTGATAAATCCCTCCTCATCTTCCCGGGCGATATCTCCGGAGTATAGCCACCCATCTTTCAATACCTGGTCAGTAGCCTGAGGGTTGTTAAAGTACCCAACCATTATGTGATCACCCTTTAACAGAAGTTCGCCTTTTTCGCCTTTGTCGACTTCTTGCCCGTCCTCGTTTATTATTTTAATGCTGCAGTCAGCAGGCTTACCCACCGTGCCTATTTTAAAAGTGTTTGCACTCGGCCCGCAAAAAACACCTCCCGTTACGGTTTCTGTCAGACCATAAATGTTAACAATCTGAATCTTAAATAGTGAGGAGACGGAATGCCATAATCGTTCTTCCAACAGGGCTGCTACTGAAATAGCAAACTTAAAATCTGGTGTTTGGAAACTGTCTTCAAAACCTTCGTGGTATTTTTCAAAGAAGGACAGCAGTGTAGGCACTACGAAAAGGTGCGTGATCTGATATTTGTAGATTCCATCATAGATAAGGTCCAACCTCGATGTGTCCAGTTTAAACGGACTCACCCAGGTTCCGCCGCTGTAGAGCGCTAACAAAGGCCCTTGATTGATCCCATCCGTATGATATAAGTTCAGTACATTCAGGATCTTTACGCCGTCGTCCATTCCATAGACATTCTTAAGCGTTTCCAGGTGCGAGAATAAATTTTTATGAGAGATCACCACACCTTTGGGATCGGACGTAGACCCGGACGTGTACATCATGTAAGCCACACACGAAGGATCAATGGCCCTTGGATATACTGGCGTTGTGTTTTCGAGGCCCTTCAGACAAGCCGGATAACTGTGATCAGATGACTGGTCTTCGATTCGATTGCTGTTCCGTGAAAAGAGTTTTTTGAAAACCGTCTGTTTTTCTTCGGAAACTTTATTGATTTCAATAATATTTTTTTCGTTCATCCTCCAGGCCGCTACCAATACGTGGTCAATGAAAAATGCATCGGGACGAGCTGAGGCATTAATGGAGTGAATCCTGTCAGCTTTCGCATTCGGATCGGTTAATATAACCGTTAGTCCAAACCTATAGGCAGCAATGGTGATTTCAGCGAGTGCTCTCTTATCATTTGTCGATAATACGATCTTATCTCCTTGCTTGAGGTTTAGTCGTTGAAAAATTATACTTAATTTATCCACAGCGGCGAGTAAATTACCGTATGTGACGGTCTCGCCATCGTGCAACACAGCGAATACTTTTTTGGGATGGAGTTTTGCGCGGTCTAATATCTCTACGATATTTTTCATATTGTTTCCGAATTGTTTTATACTGGTCAACGCTGCCCTTATGCGTTTGCTACCGGGGTGTAAAGCCTTGGAAATTTCAATTTTTTGAAGACGTGCTTTTTAAGTCAAAAAAACTACCTGTTCATATTAAAAACTGAAGCCGAATCGCAAAAAATCAAATATAGCTCGGCGATTTAATACGCTAAATTGTCGAATAAGTAACCGTAATATTATTAAAAATCACCCAAGAAAACACAGTTTTAGACCGTGTTTTGGCTTGCACCGTCGCCCCATTGCCATATACGCCGTTGGCTGTTAGATAAAAATGTTAGGGTATGTAATAAAATTGCGTATTTATTCGGATCTCAGCACTTCGGTTGGATTTCTCAACGCTGCTTTCAACGTTTGAAAACCGACGGTCGCCAGAACAATAAACAAAGTAAGGATTCCTACCGCGGCAAATACCCACCAATGGATCGGTGTTCGAAAGTCATAGGACTGCAGCCAGTTATTCATGATCCACCACGCTAACGGAAAGGCTACTACGAAGGAAATACCAGCGAGCATAAGAAAGTCCGATGTGATTAGGGAAGTGATGCTATTTACGGTGGCTCCTAAAATCTTCCGTATCCCGATTTCCCTTGAACGACGTTGTGCCGTGTAAGCCGCAAGTCCGAACAATCCAAGGCAAGATATAAATACTGCAAGCCCACCGAATGCTCCGGCGAGTTTTTGCGCAAGCGCTTCAGTCTTAAAAAGTTTGTCGAACTCTGCATCCATGAAGGCGTATTCAAATGGATATTCAGGATTGTATGTCTTGATAATCTCTTCCACTTTTGCCAGACTACCAACAAGATCAGCCGATGTCTTCAGCCGTATCGTTAGATATTGGTAGTCCATAGGCTCGCACAACATCACAACAGGTGCCGGGGACTTGCTGTACATGTCCTCATAAACAAAATCCCGAACAACTCCAATGACCTTCATTTGGTAATCGCCTGTAGAAATGATATCGCCGACGGGTGATTTATCGCCCATTATTTTCGCGAGCGTTTCATTTATGATTATGTTACTCCCCTCGCTTTTTGCATCAGGCTGGAAGTCCCGTCCGTCCTTTATGCTCATTCCCAATGTTGAAATATACTCGGGTGTAATCGCTTCCGTCACAATGAGAACATTCTTATGGGGATCCTTTCCATGCCACGTAAAGCTATCGCTGCTATACCAGCCAAGACGGATCACCGGGTTCATGCTCATCGCCGCATTTTCCGCTACCCCTGTCCGGATAAGTTCAGTTTTTATCGCGCTGAAATTTTTACTCATTGCGCCACGAACATCCATATAAATAACCTGACTGGTAGTGTATCCCAGCTCGCGGTTCTTTGTGTATGCTATCTGCTGATAAATTATCACTGCTGCAATCATAAAAACTATAGACGCGACAAACTGCGCAACAACGAGACCTTTCCTGGTGAAATTCGTCGCAACGGATGCTCTAATCTTCATACCCTTCATCACATAAACAGGATTGAAAGAAGAGAGATATAGCGCCGGATAACTTCCTGCCAGCAATCCGCAAGTAAGCGTAATAAAGAGAAGAGTGCCGATATGCCACGGATTTGTCAATTGAATGGTCAATTCCTTGTCAACCACAGCGTTGAACGTTGGCAGTGTCAGGTAAACAATTGCAAGAGCTACCAATACAGAAATAAAGGCGAGCACTACAGATTCCGCCATGAACTGTAAAATAAGAATTCTCCTGCCAGCTCCGAGCGTCTTACGAACACCCACTTCTTTCGCGCGTTGTTCGGAACGTGCAGTAGCGAGGTTCATGAAGTTTATGCATGCGACAATCAGAATAATGCATGCGACAATTGAAAAAATCTTCACGTACTTGATTTTTCCCCCATCATCCTGAACACCATTAGCGAAATGGTCGTATAGGTGCCATTCGTTCATGGAAAATAAAAAAACGTCATTATCTGTCGAATTTGATCTGGCGCTTAACAAGTTGGTGAGATTCTTGTTAATGAGTTTTACATCTGCATCCGGATAGAGTTCCACAAGAGTAGGAGCAGCTTTCGCGTCCCAGCGTTGGAGGTAATCAAATTTGTTAACCAGCAAATCGTACCTCGCAAACCATTCAGCTTTAAAAGACGAGTTCGAGTTGGGGTTGTGCATTACACCGGTTATGGTAAAAAGTTTGTCATTATCCATCTTCATCGTTTTTCCGATCACGTCAGAAGTACCGAAGAACTTCAGCGCCATTCGTTCAGAAACTACAAGATCGTGGATGTTGTTAAGTGCTGTTTCGGGAGTACCGTGAAGGAATTTTATACTGATGAGGGAAAAGAACGTCGAATCAACGTATTGACCTTTTTCATACAATGACTTAGCATCGACAGCGAATAAAGCCTGACTTGTATAACCAGACCAGCGTGAAGCATTTTTTATTCCGGTTATCTCGGACGTTAATACCAATGACATCGGACCGGGCATCTGACCGAATGTATTGATGACGCCGTCGTGCGTCTGGTTTTCCATCAGGCGGTAGATATGATCGCGTTTTGATACATCGTGATCGAACGTAAGTTCGTCTTCCACCCACAAAAAGATCAGGCACGCGCAAGCGACCCCAACGGCAAGACCTGCCGTATTCAGTGCGCTAAAACCACGATTCCTCCAGAGATTTCGCCAGGTTGCTTTTAAATAATTCTTCATGAGTGTCAGGGTTTAAGTCGTTACCGGAAGAGTCGGCAAAGGTTACAATTTTTAATGACGATTTGGTCTAGAGGTATAAAGGTATAGAGGTATAGGGGTATACAGTAGTGATTTGTTAATCTTGCCCAATCCCGTACACCGTTTGGATCGCATCCGAACAGTAGTCCTTTCATAGCCACCTTAATTACTCGGATTGAGAACTTTGCAATCCCGGCACAGCGCTTGACATACCAGCGGAGATAAATCCTACTTCGCATGTTCCGCACGAATCTTCTCATAGCCTTTCGAACACTTGTCCGAAACAGTGAATACTCATTTATCAACATTGCTGGTCTCGCAGTTAGTATCGCCTCGTGTTTGTTGCTGTTCTATATTATACAGTATGAGTTGAGTTATGACTCCTTCCATGCTAATGCTGACCGGATCTTCCGCATCACGAATGAGACGAATCGCCCCGAAGGTATGGAGTACGGTATGGGTATCCCGAGACCGTTGCCCGATGCACTTCGTGTTGACTTCCCGCAACTCGAACAGGTAAGTACTATTTTCAGCATTCCGGACAGCCAGATCGACGTCCTCGATGCGATGGGTAATCAAAACCAGTATTATGAAGAACGTGGTGTTTTCTTCGTCGAGCCGCAGTTCTTTAAAATCTTCAGTTTCCCCTGGTTACAAGGCACAGCCGACGTGCTCAAGGATCCTAATGTCGCGGTGCTGACAAAGTCGATGGCGGAAAAATATTTCGGCGACTGGCGCACTTCAGTCGGTAAGACCATTGAATATCGCAATGCAGGTTTGCTTAAAGTTGTGGGAGTTATTGAAGATATTCCGATGAACAGCGACTTCCCGCTTAAAGTTATCATCTCTTGGGCTACACGCGGACAGGAGACACAAGGTTGGGGAAGTGTATCATCGCGCCGGCAATGCTATGTCATGCTCGATGAACATACCCGTGCTGAGGAAATACAAAACCTCATGCCTGCATTCGAGAAGAAGAATCAACCGCAGGATGGTGACTTGTATGACAACTACAGGCTGCAACCATTGCAAGATATTCACTTTAATGAACGTTATGGAAACTACAACGGCCGCGTCGTAAGCAAACGTACATTGCTCGCGCTGGGATTGATCGGCGTGTTGCTAATCGTTGCAGCATCGATCAACTTCGTTAACCTCGCGATAGCGCAGGTGATGAAACGTTCGAAAGAAGTAGGCGTGAGAAAAGTAATGGGAAGTAACCGCTGGCAGCTGTCCGGGCAATTCTTTGGCGAAACGTTCGTCATTCTTGTGCTGGCGTCAGTGCTCGGCGTGATAGCGATCCAAGCGGCCTTGCCCACCGTTCGTACAATACTCGATCTGCCGTCCGGTTTGCATGCGACAGATCCACTTCAAACACTTTTGTTTCTCTTATGCTTAGTCGTCGTTCTTACAATCTTTTCCGGCTTCTACCCGGCGCGAGTCCTTACTGGTTTCAAGCCCGCGCAGGCATTGAAAAGTAAGATAAGTCAACACTCCATCGGCGGCGTGTCGTTGCGCAAAGGATTGGTAGTAGTGCAGTTCGCAATTGCCCAAATGCTGGTGATCGCGACACTGGTAGTGGTAAAGCAGCTGGAATTCTTCAATTCAGCATCACTAGGGTTCAACAAAGATTCGATCGTGATCTTCCAAGTGCCTGTGGACAGTACAAATCAAACAAAACTCGATGCCTTCCGCACTGCGTTACTGCGTGAAGGAGGTATTAAGAATGTCTCGTTCGGATTCAACCCGGCAATGTCGTCAAGTTATCGGCGTGTGACCTTTGCTTTTAATAATGCTTCTGAAGATGCGCCTTTCGAAATGCATGTGAAGTTTGTCGATGTCGAATACTTCGATACCTACGACCTGGAACTTGTGGCCGGCCGCGTTTATCAACAAAGCGATACAATACGCGAATATGTAGTGAATGAAGCGTTCCTCGAAAAGTTCGGCATCACCAACCCCGAAGACGGATTGGGCAAAACAATCACGCGGGATGGTGTGACGCTCCCGATCGTGGGTGTTGTTAAAGATTTTCACCAGGTGTCCCTGCAAGAAAAAATCGAACCGCTCGCAATGATGTGCTACAAACCAGAATACCGGTATGCGAGCGTAAAACTTCAAACCATTGACATGAAGCAGGTGGTTGATCGCGTAAAAGAAACCTATCGTAATTTCTTTCCCGAAAGTATCTTCGGGTTCCGTTTTTTCGATGATAGCGTCGCTCAACTATACGCTCAGGAGGAACGGCTCTCGTCCATTACTAAAGTATTCTCGGGTATTGCTATTTTCATCAGTGGGTTGGGTTTATACGGGCTGATTTCGTTTATGGCTGTTCAGCGAACAAAAGAGGTCGGCATCCGCAAAGTGCTTGGTGCTTCGGTAAGCGACATCGTTGTATTGTTCTATAAGGAGTTTGTTTTCCTTGTCCTGATCGCCTTTGTCGTGTCGGCGCCACTCATGGGCTACTTCATGTCAGATTGGTTGAATTCGTTTGCTTACAGGATCGACTTGAGTCCGTGGATCTTCATAGCTGCGGTGACACTGTCAATAGTAATATCCCTGGCTGTGATCAGCTATCGATCCATCGCAGCAGCGCTTGCGAACCCGGTCGAATCACTTCGAAATGAGTAGTGCACCTAATATCCAGTTTTTGCACTCTGTAGGTAGGGGGGTTACTTCGTCGTAGGATCATGACTTTGTCATGATCCACTCCTCGTAAACCCGTAAGAGCCTCCTTCCATCCGTTGAACAAATAACAGACGGAAAGGAGGACTTTTAAAAAAGTAACAAAACAATTCTTAAAACGATTTTTAAAAATAAAAGCTATACACTTTCCCAGGTCGTTTCAGCGGTTGCTATAACCTGAATAGTCCCATTCGAGCTTAGCTTTACATTTTTTATCGTATACAATCCCGATTTGTATTCCGGTGGAAGAACAAGTCCTTCAACCACTACATTTGGTGGAATCTCTCCCCCATCACCTGGTGTTATTGTTTCGACGATGTCAAGCGTTTGCATGGGACAAAAATATAAAGCCATTCTGCCCGAAGCGGCTTCTAACCGCACTGGCGAAATGCTTGCTTTTACGGTTTCACCATGAGTTAATTCTTTTTCTTTCATTTTCTCCCTCAAAACGTGGGGCTGTGCTGAAGAGGTAGTAAATACCTCTTTGGAAGTCTCTGCTTTTTCGGCCGAACCTTTTGAACTAAATAGGTTGGCGAACATGTGAAGTCCTTGTCGTTCCATGACTACCTAATTGTTTAAGTTTAAATCTCACCATTCTCAAAATCCATTCCCGCTCAAAAACTTAAATATCAAGTTATGAACAGTCCATCTAACCATTACAAAAAAATAACAACAACAATCGAACCATTGTCACCAAACTTTATTCTGAGTTGATCTTTTTACGTACAACGACATCCGCCCTTTTCTAACGCAAACCCATGAGGCATATTATTGGTTTCACACTTTATCAAATTTCATAGACCATTGAGCGAAAATCAACGGTGACACATTGCATCTTGATTTCCTCAAATTGCGGATTTAGTTTCAACCAGGATGTTAAACTTGGCAAGCCTTTGACACAGTTATAGCTCTTGGCATTATACCTTCGCACTATCAAAATAAGGATAAATGAAAGGATCAGTTAATCATTCGCGCCGCACTTTTTTCAGATCATTTGCTGCGGGCTCGTTATCGCTTACAACTTTTGCCAGCGCCGGAAATACCTTCTTCTCCTCACATGCTGCCTCCGAGTTACCGCAAACTTTCGAGGGCGCTATCGGACGCGATGAGAAAAAGTTTGTACCCGTAATGATCACCCCTTATCGTCAGGATCTAAAGATTGATTTTGACGCATTATCCAGGCTTGTCGACTTCTACAAGGAAAGCGGCGCTAAGGGATTCTTTGCGAATTGCCTGAGCAGCGAAATGTACAACCTGGATGCTGAAGAAAGGCTGGCACTAGCCAGACACGTTGTAAAACGCGTGAATGGTGCTTTCTCCGTTGTGGCTACCGGTTCATTCGGAACAACCATCGAAGAACGTGCTGAATTTACCAGGAAAATGTATGACACCGGTGTAAATGCAGTAATCCTGATCACAAGCCATTTTGCGGATAAGGACGAGAATGACTCCGTGTTGATCAATAACCTTGAAAAATTCTTTTCCCTTACCGGAAACATTCCATTGGGAACATATGAATGCCCATCGCCCTACAAACGAATTATCACGCCGGATGTACTTCGATTTCTGTTATCAACAAACCGCCTGACATATCATAAGGACACTACGATTGACCAGGAAAAAATCAAAGTGAAAATTGACCTCGCTAAGAACACGAAACTGGAATTTTATGATGCACACACACCCAATTCCATGTACTCGTTGCAAATGGGTGCGCAAGGTCTCTCTACAATCGCCGGAAATTTCTATCCCGAGGTGTTTTCCTGGATGTGTGACAATGTCAATAATCCTGCCCGGCAGGAAGATGTGCGGTGGATACAGTCGGAGTTAACGCGTGCTGATGCTGTTATCGGCCAAGGCTATCCGATCAGTGCAAAATATTTCCTGCAAAAACGTGGTGTGCCGATCGAACCGTTAAGCCGATCAAAAAATACTCCATTGACAACCGTTCAAAAGCAAGCACTGGACGAAATCTTCAAGGCATTGCCGCAGTGGCATGAGCGCATGGGAGCCGTTATCCGTTAACCGTTATCCGTTATCCGTGAAGAACAGATTTTTATTGGGACGATCGCCCCTTTGGAGCCGTCATCCTGAGCTGCCTGATGGAGAATGAAAAACGATTCGTACAAATTGGCCTAAGCAAACAATCTATGAATTTAGAATACTGCGAAGGATCTCCTGAAAATTAATGGAATCATTTCGACTGAATAGCCTTAAACTTAAGGAGATCCTTCGCATTGTGCAGGCGTCCGATTGACACTAGCTATTTGTTGACACGACTATCCGTTGTTGAGTATCCTGACCACAGCTCAGGATGACGGTTTCTTAAAGAGGGATGTGAGCACTGGTGCGGTACCTATAGTTACTCGTCACACCCTTGCCCGAATCCCATGCCCACGATTAACCCACCTACGTTGAAACAACTTCGGCGGGCACGCGGATAACGGTTAACGCTTAACGGGCCCCCAGCTTTTCCAATTCGCTTAATGTCCAGTATTTCTTCCGGCCAGCCGTCTCATCACGCATATCCTTCACATGATCGTCTCTCACAGTTGAGGCATCATCACCAAACGAGTACCTCA
>Ga0075418_10009194_pt1 | contig 11084 bp, 6 predicted proteins | sample SoiMetdeltSBSDD2_FD_81776 | JGI IMG/M metagenome (GOLD analysis project Ga0075418, IMG submission 81776) | Bulk soil microbial communities from a Populus tree surrounding site in Tennessee, USA - Soil MetaG P. deltoides SBSDD2 | ecosystem: Environmental > Terrestrial > Soil > Tree plantation...
AGCGGAGTGAAATCCGGCAATGCAGTGCCGCCGCCGGGGGTGCGCGTCGGCACCATGATTGATTGCGATGGGACCGATTGCGAAGGCGTGCCAGATGGCGTGGCCTGGTCTGCACCGTTGCCTTCGGAGCAGGCGCAGAGCACGGCATACAGTGCCGCAAGGACGACAGAGAGTGAGGTTTTCATGAGGACGGCTCCGCGTCTCGCGGACGAACGTGTCAAGGAATTCAATGGCTGTGAGGCCGCAGAGTTCCTGTGGTAACGTCCTGCGCCATGACGTGGCGCGCCTGGGCGACGTTCGCGGCCTTGTGCGCGATCTGGGGTCTCCCTTACTTCTTCATCAAGCTGGCTCTGCACGAGCTGTCGCCCGTGTGCGTGGCATGGGGCCGCATCACGCTTGCGGCCATCGTGCTCGTGCCGATTGCGTGGCACCGCGGCTCGCTGCAGAAGGCATTCGCACACAAGACGGCGGTCACGGCCTTCGCGGTGGCGGAGCTCGTCGTGCCGTTCTCGCTGATAGCAATGGGCGAGCAATGGATAAGCTCGTCGCTCGCCGGCATCCTGATTGCGACGGTGCCGTTGAGCGTCGTCCTCATTGCACCGCTGTTCGGTGTTAAGGAGCGCCTCGGCGCGTCGCGCGTCGCGGGGCTTGCGATCGGTTTCTGCGGCGTCATCGCGATCGTCGGCCTCGATACCGGGCATGGGCCGATGCTGTGGGCCGGCGTCGTGTGCATCATGATCTCGGTCGCGGGCTACGCGATCGGTCCGCTGATCGTCGAGCGCTACCTGTCGGATGTCGACGAGCTCGGGGCCGTGGCCGCGAGCCTGGTGGTCGCATCGGCCCTGCTGTTGCCGTTTGCTGCGATGACCGCGCCGGATCACGTTCCGTCGGCGCTGTCGCTCTCTGCAGTTGCAGCGCTGGGGATCGCGTGCACCGCGATCGCGCTGTACCTGTACTTCTATCTGATCAATGTCGCAGGCGCCGCGCGAGCTTCAGTCGTCGCGTACATCAACCCGGCCGTCGCTGCGGTCATCGGCGTGCTCGTGCTGAACGAGCCGTTCGGTGTCGCGACGGGTGCGGGGATGGCGATGATCCTGTTCGGCTCGTGGCTGGCGACGGGGAAGGGCCACTCAAGCCTTGATGCGGTGGCCGGTCTTGAACACCCACCAGATCACGACCAGGCACGCCGTCATGAACAGGAACGTCATGCCGAGACTTAGCACGACGCTGACGTCGGCGATGCCGTAGAACGCCCAGCGGAAGCCGTTGATCAGGTACACGACCGGGTTGAACAGCGTCACCTTCTGCCAGAACGGCGGCAGCATGCCGATCGAATAGAAGCTGCCGCCGAGGAACGCCAGCGGCGTGATGATCAGGATCGGCACGATCTGCAGCTTCTCCCAGCCGCTCGCCCACAACCCGATGATGAAGCCGAACAGGCTGAACGTGACCGAGGTGAGCACCAGGAACGCGACCATCCAGAGCGGATGCTCGATGCTGAACGGCACGAACAGCCGTGCGGTCGCGAGAATGATCAGGCCGAGCAGGATCGACTTCGTCGCGGCCGCACCGACGTAACCGGTCACGATCTCGATGTACGAGATCGGCGCCGAGAGCACTTCGTAGATCGTGCCGGCCCAGCGCGGCATGTAGATGCCGAACGACGAGTTCGAGATGCTCTCCGTCAGCACCGACAGCATGATCAGCCCCGGCACGATGAACGCGCCGTAGCTGACGCCGTCGATCTGTGCCATGCGCGAGCCGATCGCTGCGCCGAACACGACGAAGTACAGCGAGGTCGAGATCACGGGCGACGCCACGCTCTGCACCAGCGTGCGGAACCAGCGCGACATCTCGAAGGTGTAGATCGCGCGGATCGCGTAGCTGTTCATCGCCGGTGCACCAGGTTCACGAAAATTTCCTCGAGCGAGCTCTCTTCGGTGCGCAGGTCCTTGAAGTCGATGCCGAGCTCGTTGAGCTGCCGCAGCAGCCCGGCAATGCCGGTGTTGTCGGCCTGCGTGTCGAACGTGTAGACGAGGTCGTTGCCGTCGGCGGAAAGCTCGAGCTGCCGGTTTGCGAGCTGCGGCGGAATGCGCTCGAGCCTGTGCTGCAGATGCAGGGTGAGCTGCTTGCGGCCGAGCTTGCGCATCAGCAGTTGCTTGTCTTCGACGAGCACGATCTCGCCCTTGTTGATGACGCCGATGCGGTCGGCCATTTCCTCGGCTTCTTCGATGTAGTGCGTCGTGAGAATGATCGTGACGCCGCTCGCGCGCAGCTGCCGCACCATCTCCCACATGTCACGGCGCAGCTCGACGTCGACGCCGGCGGTGGGCTCGTCGAGGAACAGGATCTGCGGCTCGTGCGACAGCGCTTTCGCGATCATCACGCGGCGCTTCATGCCCCCCGACAGCGTCATGATCTTGTCGTCCTTCTTGTTCCACAGCGACAGATCGCGTAGCACCTTCTCCAGGTGAGCGGGATTCGGCGCCTTGCCGAACAGGCCGCGGCTGAATTCCATCGTCGCCCAGACGCTCTCGAACGCGTCGGTGGTCAGCTCCTGCGGCACCAGGCCGATCTTGGCGCGCGCGGCACGGAACTCGCGCACGATGTCGTGACCGTCCGCCGTCACCTTGCCGGAGGTGGCATTGACGATGCCGCAGATGACGTTGATCAGCGTGGTCTTGCCGGCGCCGTTCGGCCCGAGCAGCGCGAAGATCTCGCCGCGACGGATCTCGAGGTCGATGTGCTTGAGTGCCTGGAAGCCCGAGGCATAGGTCTTGACGAGATCGTTGACGGAGATGATCGGTTGCATGCGGCCGGTATTATAGAGAGAAGCGGTTAGCGGTTGGCGGTTAGCGGTTAGCAGGGCGTCCGGATGAACGTGCAGAGATTGTTTCCAACGCTGGTATATACGGCCCGCTTGAGCGGCGGGGCGGGGCTGAATCGCCGTCTGCTGCGCGAATGCCGGCAGCTCGAGCGCGACGACGAATCCGGCCGGCGCTGGTCGGCGAAGAACTACCCGGGCGGCTACACGTCGTACAACTCGGCGAGCCGCATGCACGAACTGTCGCCGACTTTCGCGCTCCTCCAGCGTGGGCTCGATCGCCATGTCGCATCGTTCGCGAAATCGCTGCAGTTCGACCTGAAGGGCCGCGAGCTGCAGATGACGGACTGCTGGGTCAACATCATGCCGCGGCAGGTCGTTCACAGCCTGCACCTGCATCCGCTCGCGACGATCAGCGGCACGTACTACGTCCACACGCCGCGCGGCTCGGCAGGACTGAAGCTGGAAGATCCGCGTCTCGACCGCTACATGGCCACGCCGCCGCTCAAGGTGAACGCGCGCGCCGATCGGCAGCGCTGGGTCGTACTGAAACCGCAAGCGGGAAGCCTGGTCCTGTTCGAGAGCTGGCTGCGACACGAAGTGCCGCCGAATCCCGCGGGCTCACCGCGCATCAGCATCAGCTTCAACTACAACTGGTTCTGAATCGCCCTCACAGTACCGTGAAAAATTTTTCCCGCGCTGACCGTTGACAGCTTCCGCGCGCGATTGCAATTTGTCGCCGACAACGACGCGCCCATGCACGGGCGCACAACGAACGGACTGGCTGAATTGCTCTGGCCTGGCTACGGAGGGCGAGTGCACCGAACCCCTCCACGCAGCGCGCTGAACGCTGCGGCAGGTCGCGTGGGGAGGTTCGATGATCGTGCATCGCTGTCTGGCAGCCATGCTGCTGCTGTTTGCGTGGACACTCGGCCACGCTGCGACCACCCAGTATTACTACGACGACCTCGGACGCATCGTGCAGGCCGTGCGTTCCGACGGCGCGGTGTTTCAGTACCAATACGACGCGAACGGTAACGTTCTCGCGATCAATCGCGTCAGCGCGAGCAGTGTCTCGATCGCCGAGCTCACTCCAAGAATCGGGCAGGCGGGCGCGACAGTCACGATTTCAGGCACGGGATTCAGCGCGACGCCTTCGCAGAACGTCGTGACGTTCAATGGCGGTGCACAGGGTACCGTCACGTCGGCTTCGCCAACGACTCTGAAAGTCACTGTGCCGCAGGCCGCGCAGAGCGGACTCATCGCGGTCAACGTGAACGGTGACACGGCGACCAGTGCGATGAGTTACACCGTGCGGCGGCCGGCGATCACGAGCTTTGCACCGCTTGCAGTCAACGCGGGCGGCACGGTGACGATCACGGGCGTGAACTTCAATCTCGTGCCGGGCAGCACGTCGATCAACATCGGTGGTGTTGCCGCGTCGATCACTTCGATCTCGAACACGCAGGTCGTGTTCGTTCCAGGCGCCGGCTCGACACATGGCGTCATTCAAGTCGTCACGCCGTACGGAAACGCCGCAAGTGCGACGTCGCTGCTGCTGGTGCCGAGCGGAGTCGTCGGCGCCAACGTCGTCTCGGCGAACGTGTTGCAGGTTGACGGTGCGCAGATCGGGGCTTCGGTCGGCCAGCCGGGCAAGCTCGCGGTCTATTCCTTCCAGGGCACCGCCGGCCAGTACCTGACCTTCCAGGTCACATCGATCGCCACGTCGCCGGCCGGCGGCAGTCTCAGTTACCAGTTGTATTCACCCACTCAGACGATCGTCGCGCAGGGAGGGCATGGGACGATCGGGTTGTGGCAGAACTCGCATCATTGGCCGAAGCTGACGCAGACCGGCACTTATCTGCTCGTCCTGGCCTCCCTGTCTAACAGCTTCGAGCTGCAGTCCCGCATCGACGAAGACCTGCACCTGCAGGCGAACGGCGCACCGCTTTCCGTCGCCACGACGACGCTTGGGCAGAACAAGCGCTTCATTTTCACGGCAACCGCCGGCGACATCCGCAGCATTGCCCTCACGAACATCGTCAACGTGCCCGCCGCGAGTCAAGAACAGCGCTTCAGCATTACTTACCCCGACGGAAGCTGGTGGGGTGCCAGTGCCTGCCAGACCTACACATTGCCGGGCTGCTCCTGGCCGTTCCGCCCGGTAACGATGAGCGGTGACTACCAGGTGTTCGTCTACACCGTTCCAGGCTGGCAGATGACCACGAGCTATACGCTGACTCTATCGTCTGCCGTCACGGGAACGCTGCCGCTCGATACGCCACAGACCCTCGCGCTCACGAGGGCAGGGCAGCCGGGCAGGCTTACGTTCACGGCGAGCGCAGGCCAGACGGTTGCGCTCCACACAAGCGCGATCAGCACGACGCCCGCATCCAAGTGGGTGTCGATCCGGATTACCGGTCCCACCGGCTCGGAGATCGCGTCGTACAGCGCGCAGCAGTACGTCACCACGAACCATCGGAATCTGGCGGCCGGCACCTATACCGTCGATTTCCATATCGGCAACGCGGCCACGGGCTCGATGCAGGTGCATCTAGTGCCCGGCGTCACCGGGACGGTGGCGGCGGACGGCGTTCAAAGGTCGTTTTCGACGTTGGCACTGATGCAGGCGGCGTACTTCACGTTCAACGCGACGGCCGGTCAGAACGTTTCGTTCGCGTTCACCAACTTTTCGACGGTGCCGGTGAATGGCTCGCTCGCCTACTCGATCACAGCTCCGAATGGCAGCTCGCTGTACGCGAGCGAATGTCACTGGTCCACATTGCACGGCTGTTCGGTCGGGCTGCGAAATCTCAGCGCGGGCGCGCACACCGTCGCCGTGTGGCCGACAGATTACCGAACTATCAATTTCACACTGACGCTTGCTGAGAGCGTGACGGGCACTCTCACGCCCGGTGTGCCGATGCCACTCAATCTTCCTGCTCCCGGACAGACGGGAGTGCTGACCTTCACGGCGACCGCAGGCCAGTCGTTCACGCTCACATGGAGCTCGATTGCCACCGTACCTGCGAATCGATCGGTTCAGGCGTACGTTCTGCGGCCCGACGGCAGCGTGCTGACCTGGGGACAGGGGACGTCGAGTCCGAGCATGAGCCTGCCGAACCTCGCCGCCGGTACCTACACAATAATCTTCCATCCGACGAATGCTGCGAGCTCGTCGATGCAGGTGACGCTGCAATGAGTGCCAGGGAGAGGAACATGCCTGTGACCCAGTATCTGCATTTGCTGTTCGGTAGCGCGCTCGTGCAACTGATGATCGTGCTCGGAAGCGCTATCGGCGCGGTTGCGATGCCAAACGTTGCACTCGCTGCCGGCGGCCAATGCGTTTGGGAAGGCGGGCCAGGCGTTGCGGGCGGGCACCTCTACTGCAAGGCAGAGGACTGTATGGGCGCGGGTGGTCTTGCGAGGTGCACGAAGCCGCAACCCGCCGCATCCACAGCGGTCAACGAAGGTCAGACCGGTCCCGGTTACTGGCTCTACGACAGTTGCGACGAGCAACCTCCGCACATGTCTTTCGTGGCGCGCTGGTGTGCGGCGGCCGGCGGCGACTGGGTGGTCACTCCCGGCTGGAACACGAGCTGCGAAAACCTGCCGCCGGACATCGTGCCGGGCACCCTTGCGACCACCTACACCGAAGACCGCGCGATCGAGATTTCCGACAACTTTGCACAGTGGGGCGATTGCAATACATCGCACGACGACACTGGTTGGGGCGCGGCGCCGCCGACGTTCTTCTGCGGCGGCACTGGCTCGACCTACAACAGTGGTGTGCTTGTTGGAGAGATGCGTCAGCGCACGTATCACTATTCGTGCCGTAGCGATCTTTCGATCACCCTGTATCGCAATCGTGGCATCAAGTGTCCGACGGGCTACAACCAGCGACAGAGCGGCGGACAGCTGCAGTGCTACAAACCAGCGGAGTTGACGTGCTCGCCGATCGGCAATCCGATCGCACCGTTCAGCGGTGCGAAGCTGCAAACGGAAGTTGACTATCGGCCGGCGGCCCCGATCGGCATCGAGCTCGTTCGGCACTACAACAGCGCCGGCTACTATCGGCCCTTCGGAATCACGGCAGCAGGCGTACCCACAGACGCTACGCCTTTGTCGACGGATTATTGGCGCCACACATACGACCGTCGACTGTACCTCGTGACTGGCAACGCTCAGGTGCTGGCGATAGCTGCGAGACCCGACGGTTCGTTGCGTAGCTTCGATACCAACGGTCACGAGCAGGCGAACCGTGAAGGCGGGGGAGGCGACCAGCTCGAGGCAGTTGCAGGCAGCGCGTGGAAGCTGACACTCGCCGATCGTTCGACCGAGCTCTACAACGCATTCGGTCAGCTCGAATCGATCTCGTCCCCGAGCGGGCAAGTCACGTCACTGACCTACGGAAGCAATGGATTGCTGAGCACCGTGACCGGCCCCTTCGGCCATGTGCTGCAGTTTGCGTATGGCGGTTCGGGCCGTTTGGAGGTGGTGACGGTTCCGGGCAATGCGACGATCGAGTATGACTACGACGCTTTCGGACGTCCGACGGCCGTCACTTATCCGGACGGCACGACGAAGCACTACCACTACGAAGATGCGAGAGGCGCATGGTGGCTAACTGGTGTGACCGACGAGAGCGCGCAGCGCTTCGCCACTTACGCCTACGATGGCAGTGGCCGTGCAATCAGCACCGAACATGCCGGCGGCGCCGATCGTTTCGAGCTGACCTATGGCACACCGAATCAGACTGCAATCGAGGATCCATCGGGAGCGTTGCGAGTGCTGACCTTCACAAATGCCGGTGGCGTCTACAAGGGCAGCTCCAGCAACCTGCCCGGAGCCGGCTGCGGGATCGTCAAGCAGTCCACGTTCGATGCCAGCGGCAGCCTTGCCACCCGCGTGGATTTCAACAACAACCAGACTCACTTTGCGTTCGATTCGGGCCGCAATCTGGAAACTGTACGCACCGAAGCCTTCGGAACAGCGCAAGCACGAACGATTGAAACGCAGTGGCATCCCGTCTTTCGTGTGCCAACTCAGGTCGATGAACCCGGCCGCACGACTACGTACACGTACGATACGGGCGGTAACGTACTAACCACGACAGTCACTGACACCACGACGAGTCAGGACAGAACCTGGACGTACACTTACAACTCGCACGGTCAGGCGCTCACAGTGGATGGCCCGCGAACGGATGTCACCGACGTCACTACCTTCACCTACCACGAATGTACTTACGGCGCGGAATGCGGACAGCTGGCATCCGTGACGGATGCGGTCGGCAACACGACCAGCTTCACTTCGTACAACGCACACGGACAACCGCTGTCGATCACGGACCCGAACAACGTCGCCATTACGCTCACCTACGATTCGCGGCAACGATTGACGTCGCGCGATTTCGGCGGCGAGGTCACCTCATTCACTTACCATCCGACAGGTCTGCTGAAGCGAACGACTCTGCCGGATGGCAGCTACCTCGAAAATGCCTACGATGCGGCTCGACGCCTGATCGATATCGAGGATGGCGAAGGAAACAGGATCCACTACGTCGTCGACGCCGCCGGCAATCGAACGGTCGAAAGCGTCTACGATCCATCGCAGACGCTCGTGAGAACGCGAGGCATGGTCTACGACACGCTCGGGCGACTGCTTTCGGAGCTCGATGCGCAGAACAACACCTTTGCACATACCTACGATCTGAACGGCAACAAGGACGGCACCATCGATCAAGAGTCGCGGTCGACCGTGTACGGTTACGATGCGCTGAATCGCCGAATCTCGACGGTCGATCCGATGGGGGGGCTGATCCAGTACGCGTACAACGCTCGGGATGAGATCGACACCGTCATCGATCCGCGCTCCTTGACGACGAGCTACTCATACGATGGTTTTGGCGACCTGAGGCAGGTCACCAGTCCGGAGACTGGCGTCTCTCAGTACGCCTACAGCTCTGCCGGGAACATCAGTCAGACGACTGATGCGCGCGGCGAGGCAGCGAGCTTTACCTACGATGCCGCCAACCGGCTCAAGCAAGCAGTCTATGGCGATCAAACGATCGCCATGGCCTACGACCAGGGGACTAACGGCAGAGGACGGCTGACCCAGATGACCGACGGATCGGGCAGTACGCATTGGACGTACACGCCGCAGGGCAGGGTGGCCAGCAAGGAGCAAGTCACGGGGGCAGCGACGTTGACGGTCGAGTACGACTACAACGCGGCCGGGCAATTGAGTCACACGACGACGCCATCGGGTCAGGTCATAGCGTATGCATATGCAGACGGGCGGCTGTCGGCCATCACCGTGAATGGCAGCCCGCTCCTGAGCAACATTCTGTATGCACCGTTCGGCCCGACGCGCGGGTGGAGTTGGTCCAACGGCACGCTGGCAGTCCGCGAATACGATCTCGATGGTCGAATCGCGACGATCGACAGCGCCGGACTGTCGACGTATCAATTCGGCCCGGACGGAACCCTTCGATCGTCCACAGACGACAGCGGCGCGCTCGCAACTGGTCCAACGGGCCTGACGGAAATCACCGTTGATACCGACAGCAACCGGTTCGAGTCGAGCACCGGCGTTGACGCACGCACCTACTCGCACGATGCGGCCGGCAACATCACGGGAGACGGCACGCACTCCTTTGCATACAACGATGCGGGCCGAATGAGTTCTGCTACGACGGCAGGTACGACCACCGTGTACTCCGTGAATGGCCTGGGTCAGAGGGTGCGCAAGGCGACGGGTGGCTCGTCGAGACATTTCGCCTACGACGAGGCGGGTCATCTGCTCGGCGAATACGGGAACTCAGGCGCGTTGATCCAGGAAACTGTGTGGTTCGGCGACATCCCGGTTGCGACGTTGCGACCCGACGGCGGCGGTGGGGTCAACGTGTTCTTTGTCCACGCTGATCACTTGAATACGCCCCGGCGTGTCAGCCGACCCGGCGACAACGCCATCGTGTGGCGCTGGGATTCGGATCCGTTCGGCAGCCTGACCGCCAATGAAGATGCAGACGGAGACTCGCATTCCTTCAGCTACAACCTGCGATTCCTTGGCCAGTACTACGACGCTGAAACCGGAGCGCACTACAACCACTTCAGAGACTATGACCCCGCGACGGGACGATACATCGAGAGCGATCCGACGGGCTTGAGTGGCGGCCCCAATACATATGCGTATGCGACCAACGATCCGATCGGAGCCTTGGACCCGGACGGATTGCGCGCCAGGGTGTGCTGCCGCGTGATCCCCGCACTATTCTTCCTCGGCGCCCGCCATTGCTACATCGAGAGGGAAAACACCCTGGTACCGCCCAATTTCGTGGAAGTCAGACCTCCGGCGTATGGCGTGCGGCAGTCGTTTGGGCTGTTCGGCAATACTCGTGGACCGGGAAGCACCACCGGCCGCGTCTTCATCGGCGATGATTTCGATGTAGGTGGGAGCTGCGGCAAGTGGACCGACGATTGCGGGACGGACGAGTGCGTCGAGCGTGAGGCAAACGCATACGGGAGCCCGAGTTACTACTCGTTTGCCGCCGGTCCGAATAGCAATACGTTTGCAGGTACGGTCGCACGCAAGTGCAACCTGCAACGTTCACGGGCCATCGGCATCGCGCCCGGCTGGGGCGACAACCCTGCCCCGCAGCTACCGCTGCGCTATCTCCCACCGTATAGATGGTGACCTCATGCGACACATCTGCCTCATCGCAGCTGCCATCGTATTGACCGGCTGCTCATGCGGGCCGGCCAAGTGGGCCGAGGAGACAGAGAATCGTCTGTCGTGCGGACTGACGGCAGATGACGTTCGCAGCATTGCGGGACGAGATGTTCAGCACCTCGACGTGCCGCGGGACTGGACGACCCACCTGATTCGAGACGGGTCGACGGACCTATGGTTGGGGTTTGTCGACGGGAAGTTGCGATGGTCGCAAGTCCTTTGGGCGCAGAAGATGATGAAAATGGCGATGTACTCGCGGCGCGATCTGTGCGGCGGCAATCCAAGCGGCTAACGCCCCGGCCGATCCGCAATCCGCAGCTCGTCGAACCGCGCCTTCGCCCAATGCGCGACCACACCCACGTCGCCCTTGCTCTGCTGTCCCTGCGGCACGCGATCGAAGACAGTCGTGCCGTTGACCTTCACTGTCGTCGTCGTTCCTTGCCGTAGCAACTCGACATCGAACCACACATTGCGCGGCACGTTGTGCGTCCCCGTGGCGACACGGAAGCTTCTGCTATTGAGCACC
>Ga0075418_10009196_pt1 | contig 11083 bp, 8 predicted proteins | sample SoiMetdeltSBSDD2_FD_81776 | JGI IMG/M metagenome (GOLD analysis project Ga0075418, IMG submission 81776) | Bulk soil microbial communities from a Populus tree surrounding site in Tennessee, USA - Soil MetaG P. deltoides SBSDD2 | ecosystem: Environmental > Terrestrial > Soil > Tree plantation...
CAGAGGCTCATGCGGCCGCGTTGCAAAGCGCGCTCGCCGAGCGCTGGCCGGGCCGGCCCGTCAAAATCGCGTTCAACACGAACTGGCGCGACGAGCACACCGGCGCGAACGCAGCGCTGCGCGGCGCAGGCGCCACCGTCATGGCGCACGAGAACACGAAGCTCTGGCTCGGCGGCGACTTTTTCGTCGACTGGGAAGACCGGCACTACGCGCCGCACCCGGATGCGATGCTGCCGAACAAGACGTTCTATACCTCCGGCAAGGTCGAGCTCGGCGGGCGCAGCGTCGAGTATTGGCATTTGCCGCGCGCGCACACCGATGGCGACGTCGCCGTGTTCTTCCCCGATGCGAACGTGCTCGTCGCGAGCGACCTGCTCTCCGTCGGCCGCTATCCGGTCCCCGACTACGCGACGGGCGGCTGGATCGGCGGGCTCATCGACGCGACGCAAAAGCTGCTCGACACCACCGATGCGAAGACGCGCATCGTCGCGGCGGCGGGCGGTGTCTATGGCCGAGCGGAGCTGAATGCACAGCTCGAGCTCTGCAAAGCCGTGGCGCAGAAGACGGCCGAGGCGTTTCGCGTCGGCATGAGCTTCGCGGATTTCGTCGCGTCGAAGCCGACCGCGGCGTTCGACGCGAAGTGGGGCGATCCGCAGCTGTTCATGCGGCTTGCTTATAAAGGCGGGTTCGCGCACCTGCGCGAGCTCGGCGGAGTGATCTGATGAGCCGGTCTGTCATCGCGAGCGGAGTCGTCACCGTGGCCGCACTGGGCGGCGGCATCGCCTGGCTCGGCACGCACGACGGCAAGCCGAGCGCCGAGGAGCAGTGGCCGCTGTTCGGCCAGTACTGCATCGATTGCCACAACCGTGACGACCTCACCGCCAGCATCGCGTTCGATCGCATGTCGGCGGAGTCGATCGCGCACGAGCCCGAGGTCTTCGAGGCCGTCGTGCGCAAGCTGCGCGGCGCGCAAATGCCCCCGCCCGGCCAACCGCAGCCGGACAAAGCGACGCGCGTGGCGTGGATTGCGGGGCTCGAAGGCGAGCTCGACAAAGCGGCAACCACAGCGCGCCACCCTGGAACAGTCGCGTTGCATCGATTGAATCGCACGGAGTACGCGAACGCAGTCGCTTCTCTGCTCGATCTCGACGTGGACGTCAAAGCGCTGCTGCCGAAGGACGACGAGAGCGACGGCTTCGACAACGTCGCGAACGTGCTGAAGGTGTCGCCGTCGTTCCTCGAGCAGTACATCGGGGCCGCGCGCGTCATCAGCGAGATGGCCGTCGGCGTGCCGAACACGAAGCGCGACAGCCGCGTCTACTACGCGGAACAAGGCATCAACCAGAACTATCACGTCGCGGGCATGCCGCTCGGCACGCGCGGCGGCATGCTCGTCGAGCATTTCTTTCCGGCCGACGGCGACTACGAGTTCGATCTCGGCGGAATGGCGCGCGCTCGCTACGTCGAGGGGCTCGATTACCAACACCGGCTGATTCTCGTCATCGACGGCAAGAAGGTATTCGAGGACAAGATTGGCGGGCCCGAGGACGTCGAGGCCGTCGACTTGCGCCAGGCCGCGGCCGTCGCGGAGATCAACGGCCGGTTCGAGAACATTCGTGTGCCGATGACGGCGGGCCCGCACAAGATCGCGGCGACGTTCGTCGCGCGCACGATGTCGGAGTCCGACGCGGTGCTCCAGCCGTTCATCCCGGGTGGCGGCGAGGTCGGCATCATCGAAGGCGAAGAGAGCCCGCTCAAGATCCAGCGGCTCGAGATCAACGGCCCGTTCACGACCAGTGGGATGAGCGACACGCCGAGCCGCGAGCGCATCTTCAGCTGTCGGCCGACGAGCGAGGCCGACGACGCGGGCAGGGATGCCCGCGGTAGAGCAACGCAGGGAGCAGTTGCCGAGCTGCCCTGTGCGCGCGAGATCGTGACGCGCTTGACGCGCCAGGCGTTCCGCCGGCCCGTCACCGACGCGGATCTCGAGACTCCGCTCGCGTTCTACGAGCAGGGGCGAGCGAACGGCGACTTCGAGGCCGGTGTGCGCAACGCGCTGATGATCGTGCTCGCGTCGCCGGAGTTCCTGTACCGCTTCACGGCGCCGCCCGACGATGCGGCGCCGGGCTCCGTCTACGCCGTCGATCAGTATGGGCTCGCCTCGCGGCTGTCGTTCTTCCTCTGGAGCAGCGTGCCGGACGAGGAGCTGCTCGATCTCGCCTCGCGCGGCGAGCTCGACGACCCGCGCGTCGTCGACGCCCAAGTCGGGCGCATGCTCAAGGATCCGCGTGCCGTGGCCCTCGTGACGAACTTCGCGCAACAGTGGCTCGACATTCGCGGCATCCGCGACATCGTGCCCGACCCCGTGCTGTTCCCCGAGTACAACCCAGACTTGGGCAAAGCCTTCGCGCAGGAGCTCCGGCTGTTCTTGGGCAGCGTGCTGCTCGAGGACCACAGCGTGCTCGAGCTTTTGAACGCGAAGCACACCTACTTGAACGAGCGCCTCGCGCTGCACTACGGCGTGCCCGGCGTGCGCGGCGACACCTTCCGCCGCGTCGAGCTCAACGACAAGAACCGCTGGGGCCTGTTCGGCAAGGGCGGCATCTTGATGGCGACTTCGTATCCGAACCGCACCGCGCCCGTGTTGCGCGGCGCGTGGATCCTCGAGTCGATCACGGGCACGCCGCCCGCCTCGCCGCCGCCGAACGTCGAAGCGTTCCCCGAGACGCAGGAAGGCGAGCAGCCGCGCACCGTGCGCGAGCGGCTCGAGATGCACCGCTCGGCTCCGAGCTGCAACGGTTGCCACGGCGTCATGGACCCGCTCGGGTTCGCGCTCGAGAACTTCGACGCGATCGGCGCGTGGCGCGACAAGGACCGCGAAGCCGGCGTCGCGATCGACTCGTCGGGTCAGCTCGCCGACGGCCGTGCCATCAAAGGGCCCGTCGATTTGCGTGAAGCGCTGCTCGACGATCCGACCCAGTTCGTGCAAACGCTGACCGAGAAGCTCATGATTTATGCGCTCGGCCGCAGCGTGGAGTACTACGACATGCCGGCCGTGCGGCGCATCGTGCACGATGCCAGCCGCGAGAACTATCGCTTCTCGGCGATTCTCGCCGGCATCGCAAACAGCGAGCCGTTCAAGTTCAGCACGACGCCGGCTGCCGACGAAGACGAGCCGATCACGGCGCAGGCCGAAGGTGCCGGTGTTACGGTTTCGGTTCGGCCGGTGGAACTCGATATTGTATCTGTGTCGCGAACCGAAACCGTAACACCGGCACCTGGGCAGTAGGAGAGCCACGATGTTCGTTACCAAGAAACATCTGTCGCGCCGCAGTGTGCTGCGGGGCCTAGGCGTCACGGTCGCGCTGCCGCTGCTCGACGCGATGATCCCGGCGCGTACGGCGCTCGCGCACACGGCCGGCAAGCCGATGCCAAAGCTCGCGTTCATCTATTTCCCGCACGGCGCGATCATGAATCGCTGGACGCCGGCGGTCGAAGGCAAAGCCTTCGAGATGTCGCCGCTGCTCTCGCCGCTCGCGCCGTTCAAGAATCAGGTCACGGTCGTCAGCGGGCTCGAGAACAAGCACGCTTCAGGACCGACGCACGCGATCACGCCGGGCACGTGGATGTCGGGCGTTAGCCCGCGCATCAGCCACGATCCATACGGCGGCGTCACGGCTGACCAGATCGCGGCCGAACACATTGGCCAGGACACGCCGCTGCCCTCGCTCGAGGTCTCGACCGAGGAAGCCGTCGGCGGAGGCGCCTGCGATCGCAACTACGGCTGCAGCTACGGCGCGACGATCTCGTTCCGAACGCCGACGACGCCGCTGCCGATGGAGTTCAATCCGCGCAAGCTCTTTCAGCGCTTGTTCGGCCAGGGCGACACGCCGGCCGAGCGCGAGCTGCTCGCGGCGCAGTACGCGAGCATTCTCGACGTCGTCGCGGGCAAGGCCGCGGCGTTGCAGAAGGTCGTCGGTCCCGCGGACCGCCGCATGCTCAGCGACTATCTCGAGAGTGTGCGCGAGATCGAGCGGCGCGTGCAGAAGATGGAGGAGAACGATCTCTCGCACATCGAGCTGCCTGACGCGCCCGTTGGTATTCCGTCGAGCTTCGACGAGCAGATGAACTTGATGTTCGACACGGTCGCGCTCGCTTGGACGGCGAACCTCACGCGCATCACGTCGTTCATGATGGCGGCGGAGGTCAGCAACATGACCTACAACCACGTCGACGTGCCCGACGCGTTCCACGCGTTGTCGCATCACCAGAACAACGCCGCGAAGCTCGAGCGTCTCGAGCGCGTGCAGACCTACCACAGCCGCGCGTTCGCGCGCTTCGTGCAGAAGCTGAAGGACACGCCGGATGGTGACGGCTCGATGCTCGACCATTCGCTGCTCGTCTACGGCAGCAACATGAGCAACAGCAACGCGCACGATCACTTCCCGTTGCCGATGGCGCTCGTCGGCGGCGGCTGCGGCCAGATCAAGGGCGGGCAGCACCTGAAGTACCCCGATCGCACGCCCGTCGCGAACATGATGCTGACGGTGCTGCAGCGCGCGGGTGTGCAGATCGAATCGCTCGGCGATAGCACGGGCACGCTCGCGGAGGTTTGAGATGAGCGCGCGCGCCTTCGGCTTGTTGCTCGCGATCGCGGCTGGTAGCGCCGCCGCTCAAGATCCGCTCATCGATGCGGTGCGCAACGACAATCACGCGGCGGCCATGGGGCTGCTCGCGGAGCGCGCCGATCCGAATCAAGCCGAGTCCGACGGCACGACGCCGCTGCACTGGGCCGTGCACAACGACGACGCGGAGCTCGTGCAGCGCCTGCTCGCCGCCGGCGCGAACGTCGCCGCGGCCAACGACTACGGCGCGACGCCGATGTCGGAAGCCGCCGTCGCCGCGAATCCTGCCGTGCTCGAGGCGCTGCTCAAAGCCGGCGCCAACGTCGATTCACCGAACGTGGACGGGCAGACGGCGCTGATGGTCGTCGCGCGCGGCGGCAACATCGCCGCGGCGAAGGTGCTCATCGACGCGGGCGCGAACGTCAATGCGCGCGAGGAGCGCAAGGATCAGACGGCGCTGATGTGGGCCGTCGCGCAGAGCCAGCCTGCGATGGTGAAGCTCTTGGTCGAGCACGGTGCCGAGGTCGAGGCGCGCTCCACGGTCAACGAGTGGGAGCGCATGGTCACGGCCGAGCCGCGCCAGAAGAATTTGATGCCGGGCGGTTTCACGCCGCTCTTGTACGCCGCGCGCCAAGGCTGCCTCGAGTGCGCGAAGACGCTCATCGCGGCCGGCGCCAAAGTGGACCTCACGGATCCCGACGGCGTCACGCCGCTGCTGTCCGCATTGCTGAACGCGCATTTCGACACAGCGAAGTACCTGCTCGAAGTCGGCGCGATGGTCAACAAGTGGGACTTCTGGGGCCGCACGCCGCTCTATGCGACGGTTGATTTCAGCACGCTGCCGCACGGCGGCCGGCCCGACCGCCCGTCGCTCGACGACACGACGCCGCTCGCGATGATCGACATCCTGCTCGCGGCCGGCGCAAACCCGAATGCGCAGCTGAAGCTTTTCCCGCCGTATCGCAGCTTGCGCATGGACCGGGGAGCGGATGCGATCCTCGACATCGGCACGACGCCGCTGCTGCGCGCCGCGCGTGGCGCCGACCTTCCGGCGATCGAGCGGCTCGTCAAAGCCGGCGCGCTGATCGACCTACCGCAGCGCGACGGCATCACGCCGCTGATGGTGGCCGTCGGCGCAGGAGCAAACTCGATCGACACGCGCGGCAAGTTCCGCACGGCGCTGGAGGCGCTCGACACGGCCAGTGCCTTGCTCGAAGCGGGCGCCGTGATCGACCAAACCGACGCGCGCGGCCGCACGGCGCTGCACTACGCGGCGGGCGCAGGCTACACCGACGTCGCGTTGCTGCTCGTGGATCGCGGCGCGAATCTCGCGGCGGTCGATGCCGACGGCGTGACGCCGATCGACGCCGCCAACGGCAAGCTGCGCGGCGGCCGGCGCGGCGCGAGTGCGGCGTATCCGGCGACGGCCGAGGCGCTGCAAGGGCGGCTCACTGCGACAGCCGCGCGCTGAGTACTTCGCTGGGAGACGGCGCCTGGATGCATAGGCTTCTCGCCAGTATCTGCATCTTGATATCGAGCATCTGCTTCCTCGCGGCCGCTCAAAGCGGAGCGGGCCGCGCTGCTTTCGATTCCGAAACTCTGACGCTCGATAGCCAGCGCAATCTCTTTCAGCTAACCAAGCCACGAATCAGGCAAGGCGACATCCGCATCCAAGCTGACGAGGCACTGGCGAGCAGCGTCGATCTCAGCCAGGGCGGCAAATGGGAGCTCACAGGGCACGTGCACATCGAGTTCGACGGCGTGGTGCTCGACGGGGACTCGACCGTGTTTTCGTTCGCGAAGGGACAGCTCTCGCGGTTCGAATTGAAGGGGAGCCCGGCGTCCGTCGAAGATCGTAGCTCGACGAGAAGCCGGCCCGTACGTGGCGCGGCGGCGACGCTAAAGTACGACCTCACCGAGCGCACGCTGCACATGGCCGGCGACGCCGTCCTCAACCGAGGTCAGAGCAGCATTCATAGCTGCTCGATGGTCTACGACTTCGACGACGAATCGTTCGAGTCCGTAGCGACTCCGGATTGCAGCGACCCGCGGATGCGGATCACGAGCCAGCGCACGGACAGTCAGTAAGCTACGGCGTCAGTCCTGCGGTAAGCGGTAGCTTGGTGTCCTGATCGGTGGGTGCTCGATAGTACACACGCTTGACGTCGATGGTTCCCGTCTTCGCTCGCTTGAATTGCGCCGTCCAGTGCAGCTCGTCGGCTTTCGCTACGACCCAATAACGTTCGCTGACGTGCGCACCGTCCGACGGGCGGTCGTGCTCGATTGTTAGCGCACCGTTGTGCCATTCGACTTTCGACGTCCAGCCGTCGTTCTGGAAGGTCGCGGGCGCGCGGTAGCTCATCGTGGGCGAGTTGCCGTAGCGGATCTCCGTAGTCGCCTGGTTTTGCGTGATTCGCAGCTTGTACGTTGCCTCGAAAACGTACGACAGCGCGCCGACCACTTGCTGAGGTGTGAGCGGATCTTCCTTCTCCTGCCCTTCGCTAGGCATCACGGCGCCGACTGGGAAGCCGAACACGTTGACGCTGCGGATGATTTGCCGGCCGAGCCCGTTGCCGTGCTTGCCGCCGATCTCGCTGACCGGATCGTCGCTCGAACGATCGTCGAGTGACCACGTTCCCGCCAGGGAGCTGTCCGCGTCGGCTGCTGCCGCGGGGTGACCCGCTAGGCAAAGCAGCGCAACCGCCAGCCACTCGACTGCCCTTGTCTTCATCGCGAATCTCCTTGTGCGACGCGCTCGAGCCGCATCCTAGCCAATCGGCTGCACCGCAAACGTAACCAACTGTAATCGCCACGCGGCACTCGCCCGGAGCGCCGGTCGGGTGGGTTAACGAGCAAGCTCGGGGCGCGGTTGACCCGCGCGGCTTGCGCAACCCATCCCGTGGCGGTCTCATGAGCGGATATGACGATCGCGGTCGGTGTCGACAGCCTTTGCTGGCACATGCGCCTCTCTTGCGGGGCGATCACCGTCGAGCGCGTCCTCGAGGAGGCGGCGTCGCTCGGGGCGCCGCTCGTCACGTTGAATCTCCATCACGTGCGCGAACGATCCGTGGCGCAGCTCGGGGAGCTGCACGGCCGCGCTCGCAGCCTCGGTTTGCGGCTCTTGGCTCAGGGAGACTTCATCGGCTCGCCGCGCCGTGGCGACGACGTCTCAGTGGGCGTCGCGCGCGTCGACGCGTGGGTCGAACGCGCGGCCGCGGTCGAGAGCCCCTCGCTGAGACTCGTATCGGGGTTCTATAGAGCCGAGCTCGCCGGCAAGCCGGAGCTCATCGAGGCGGAGCGGCGCTACGTCAGCGAGGTGCTCGCCCGGGCGTCCGGCAACGCTCGCGCGGCGGGCGTCCGCCTGCTCCTCGAGAATCACTCGGACTTCACGGTCGATGAGTACGAGCGCATCGTGCACGACGTCGGCCGGGACCGGATGGGCGTGTTCCTCGACCTCATCAACCCGCTCGTGACGTTCGACGATCCCATGCGCGCGATCGAGCGCCTCGCGCCCCTGGCGTCGAGCGGCCACATTCGCGACTTCGAGCTGAAGTCCATCCAACAACCCGACCACTACCATCGTCGCGGGTTCGAGGTCTTGTATCGCTACCCGGGCGAGGGCGCCGCGCCTGTCGCCGGGCTCGTGAGCAAGCTCGCGCAGGTCGTCGGCGAGCGGCCTTACGACCTCTCGATCGAGGGTCTCGATAGCCGGGCGGGCGTCGACGACCAGGTCGAACGCCTAGGACCGGCGCTGGCGCACTTACGCGAATTGCTCGCGGCGCCCTCGCGCTGAGCCGCTTACGCCGCGGCGGCGTCGCAGGCGAACCGCCCGGTTCCTTTTGGCGGGCACTAGGTTCAAGGTGTTACACGGTTCTTCCACTAAAGTGGAACAGCCTTTAGACCTATGTCCGCGTAGCGTCGGGCGACAGAGAATAAAAAAATGCTTCCGGTTCCGAAAGAAAAAAAACAACCACGGGACGGGTACAGGGACCTGGTGCAGGAGCTCGAGCGCGCCTGGGCGAAGCTCGGACCTGCGCGGCCGGGCGGAGGAGTCGTAGCGCTGAACGGCGGGCCGACCGAGGCGCGCCCCGGCGTCGCAGCGGGTCTCGTGGAAAACGCGGTCTCGGGCGACACCGTGGACTTGCTGCGCGCGCTGCTTGTCCGGTTCGCCGAGCTACCGGCACTGGCCTCGACAGCTGTGGCGCTGTCTCACCGCCTGGATCTAGGTGAGCCCGAGGGCGGTTGGGACCCCTTCCTGCGAAGTATCGCCGACGCGGTCGGTGAAGCGGTGAACGGCCGCGAGTCGCAGGGCGAGCTCGACCATTTCCTCGAGCAGCTCACGCAGCAGCTCGAAGACATCGAGCACTGGACCCGCTGGCAGGCTGACGCAGCACAGAGTCGCCGCGCCGACGCGGTTGGGCTGGAGCTCACCGTGCAGCACGAGACGGCGCGCTTGCGGCGCGAGGTCGTGACCTCGCCGGCGCTCGGCTCCGTGAAGACGAAGATGCAGGTGCGGCTCGACAACATCACGCGCGAGCTGCTCGAGTTTCGCTACAACGATGCGCGGCGGCAGGACGAGCACGAGCGCCGCGCGAGCGAGCTCAGCAAGGAGATCGCGGAGCTCAAGAGCCGCACCGACGAGCTCATCAAGATCTGCGCGGAGCAAGAAGCGCGGCTGATGATCGACGCGCTGACGGGTTGCCACAGCCGCTACGCCTACGAGCGCCGGCTCGAGGAGGAGTTTCAGCGCTGGCAACGGCATTCGCAGCCGCTGACGTTCTCGCTCTGGGACATCGATCTCTTCAAGCGCGTCAACGACTCCTACGGTCACGAGACCGGTGACCGCATGTTGCGCGCCGTCGCGGAGCTATTCGCGCAAAACAAGCGCGCCGAGGACTTTCTCGCGCGCATCGGCGGCGAAGAGTTCGCGCTGCTCTTGCCGATGACGACGCTCGAATCCGCAACGACGGTCGCCGAGAAGCTGCGCTGCGTCGTCGAAGCGGCGGCATTTCGGCAGCACGGCGAGCCCGTCCGGGTCACCGTCTCGGCGGGGCTGACCGACTTCCGTCCCGGCGACACTCCGTCGACCGTGTACGAGCGGGCAGACCGCGCGCTGTATCAAGCGAAGCAGCAGGGCCGCAACCACTGCGTGGTGAGCTGAGCGACGCATCGGTCGGCGCTCGGCGTCTAGGCGGGCTCATAGTCCTTCAGTTGTCGCTGCTTGTGCGCGTGAGGCACACTCGATCGGCCGCGCGGCCTGAACTTGGGGGTCGACCATGAACGCGATTCACCGATCGTTGCTGACACTCGCCGCACTCTTCGTTGGAACGATCGCGCCCGTAGGCGTCCACTTCAAAGTAGAGGCGCAGCAAGGCTCCGCCGCCGCGATCGATGCGGCACTCGCGGGCTCGCATCGCAGCGGCGCGAACAAAGCGCGCGACCGCTATCGTCATCCGAAGGAGACGCTCGCGTTCTTCGGTCTCCGACCTGAGATGACGGTCGTCGAGATCTGGCCGGGCGGCGGCTGGTATACGGAGGTGCTTGCTCCCGTGCTGCACGAGCGCGGCAAGCTCTACGTAGCGCAGTACGGCTCGAAGCCGCCGTTCCCGTATCAGCAGCGCGAGATGGACACACTCGCGGCGAAGCTGCGCGCGAATCCCGATCTCTACCGTGCCGTCACGCCGACGGCGCTCAACTTCTTCACGAACGAGCTGACGATCGCGCCGCCGGGCTCGGTCGATCTCGTCCTGACGTTCCGCAACGTGCACAACTGGTTCGAGGAAGGCTATGGCCCACCGAACGCGGCGCAGCTCGCGTTCAAGGCGATGTTCACGGCGTTGAAGCCGGGAGGCATGCTCGGTGTAGTCGATCATCGCTGGCCGGACCCGGCCACCGAGGACCCGGGTGCGAAGAACGGCTATATCTCCGAGAAGCGCGTCATCGAGCTCGCCGAGGGCGCCGGCTTCGAGCTTGCGGGCCGCTCCGACATCAACCGCAATCTGCTCGACACACACGACTATCCCGAAGGGGTCTGGACCCTGCCGCCCGATCTCGCGCTCGGCGAGCGCGATCGCGACAAGTATCTCGCCATCGGCGAGTCGGACCGCTTCACGTTGAAGTTCGTCAAGCCCGACTAGCCTGACCAGACGACCCCACTACACGACCCAGTCGACGACATAGGCAAGCCGCAAGGCCTCTGGCAGACTCGAAACGCTCGCCGTAGGGGGACAGCGATGACTCATCGATATGCCCTGAAAATCCGCGCTGCGCTGATTGTCGCGGCTGCCGGTTTTGCAACGAACGCCGCCGCGCAATCCGCCGACGCGCTCGGCGCGCGGCTCGACGCGGTCGAAGCGCAAGTCGTAGCGGCCGAGGACGTCGCCGCGATCAAGCGGCTGCAGCGCGAATACGGCTACTACGTCGACAAGGGCATGTGGGAGGACGTCGCGGATCTCTAC
>Ga0075418_10009197_pt1 | contig 11082 bp, 5 predicted proteins | sample SoiMetdeltSBSDD2_FD_81776 | JGI IMG/M metagenome (GOLD analysis project Ga0075418, IMG submission 81776) | Bulk soil microbial communities from a Populus tree surrounding site in Tennessee, USA - Soil MetaG P. deltoides SBSDD2 | ecosystem: Environmental > Terrestrial > Soil > Tree plantation...
CAAGATTGCAAGTACGGCTGCCCATGATTGGCTTCGTACAGCGTGATCTGGTAGGTCCCCTCCTTCAAGACCATGCTGGTGGGCTTGCGGTCAAAAACCAATTCCTTGCCATTGAGCTTGAGCGACCCGAAACTGTGATCGAATTCGTACATGCTTTCCCGCGGGATGACGATGTAGCCGCTGGCTCGGTAGCTGATTTCGCCGATCGAGATTTTTCCGCGCATCTGCCCCACGATCTTGTCGGTCAGCATGTTGGATCCGTCGGGCATATCAAGGTTGATAAAGGGAATTGGCTTGCCGTCGTTGGCGTAGGCACCCAGCAGGCATTCGTAAGTTGCCTTGGGATCGATTTTGGGTGGTCTGGCTTTGGGAGTTTTTTCCTGGGCGGCGGCCGTTGACAGGAAGCCCGCCAGCAACACAAGTGTGAGAACGCGGTATGTGCCCATGAGAGTCGTGACCATCGCCGGGAATGAAGGACCGAAAACGCTTAAACCCCGCAGCTCAGCGGTTAGTGTAGCGCCAGCGGTTCACGATGGTCAAGCGCGCCAATCGGCGGAGCCGATACACGAGGATGCGCGCCATGCTTCAGCGCCCGCGAGAATTTGATCATCACCGATTGATCGCATCAATGAGCTGCCGCAGCCGCCCAAAGCTCCGCCGGCTGAACGAGAAGTAGAGCCGCGGCAGATGAGCCAGGTCGGGCTCATCCTTTTCCCCTGGCAGCGCCTCTCCCTGCTCGAAGGTTCCTTCGCTAAGCAGGTCGCCGAACTCGGCATTGATCTGGTCGAGCTTGAGCTGGTGCAGCGGCTCATTCAAGCGGAACACGAGCTTGTGTTTCACGTACCGCATGCTGTGATAGACGCGGAAGAACCGCAGCACTTCTTCGACCGCCTCGTGATAGTCGTCGGTCAACTTGAACAAACTCAAGTCCTCGGGCGAGATCAGCTTGTTCTTGAGGAGCTGGCTGGTGATGAAGTCCTTGAGCGTTGGCCAGTAATTGCCGCCGGGGGGATCGAGCAGCACCACCGGCACCATGTCGCGCTTGCCCGTTTGCAAGAGCGTAATGACTTCCATCGCCTCGTCGAGCGTTCCGAAGCCGCCGGGAAGGCAGACCAGCGCATCGCACTCCTTCACGAACATCAGCTTCCGCGTGAAGAAGTACTTCATGTGGACGAGCTTGTGGTCGCCGGCAATCACGGCGTTGGCCGACTGCTCGAAGGGGAGCATGATGTTCAGGCCCATAGCGTGGTCGCGGCCGGCACCGATGTGCCCCGCTTCCATAATGCCGCTGGCGGCGCCGGTAACGACGAGCCAGTTGTGATCGGCGAAGGCTTTGCCGAGCTTGACCGCTTCCTGGTAGGCGGGCTCGTCGGGTAGCGTGCGGGCCGAGCCGAAGACAGTCACCTTGCGGCGGCGACGATAGGGGGCGAAAACTTTGAAGGCGTACCGCAGCTCGCGAATGGCGCGGGAGAGCAGCTTCAAATCGCCGCGGCTGGAGCCGTCGGCCGCCAGCTTGTCGGCCGACTCCTTGATCGTCTGGATCAGGTCCTCGATATGGTGGCGGCGATCCTCGTCGTCGCCGGCGCGAATCGCGCCATAACCGTTGTTGTCCTGTCCCGAGGGGGGGAGTTTTTCGTCCATGTGCCGCCTGGTGGCCGGCCAGCGCTGCCAGCCGCCGTCTCTCCTAAAGACCGCGTAGTGACGTTCAATTATACGTCACGACAGGGGGTGGACCGGGGACGAATCGGGCCAGCGCAAAAAAAAGGCCCGCTGAATGCGGGCCAGTCTTCGAACGGCATTTGTTTCCGTTCAGGACGGTCTTGGCAGCGGAATGAATTCCGCTCCTTGTCCGGTCACGCGCTCGGCCGGCGGAAATGCTCGTAGGCCAGGAGCACTTCGTACAGGTCGCTGGAGATCGTGATCGGATCGTCGGAGAAGTCGTTCAGCCACGTGCGGCGGTCGCGGTGAGCTTCCATCAGCAGCGGCAGGACTTCCGTCAGCGGCAGCGTTACCATCTGCCGGGCGGAAGACCCCCCTTCCGCTGTGAGGACATTGTCCTCCGGTCCGTAGTAGACGCGCAAACGATTGCGTGCCATCCAGATTCCTTCCTTGCAAGTGATTCCCTTCTGCATGCCCCGCGGCCAGCTCGCATCGGCTGCCAAGCGCAATCGCGCAGGGCGACCCTCCGCTGGCATTCCATCCTGGATGCCAGCATCACCCGATCGCTCCGCCGCGCAGCCACCGGCAATTTTTGCCGCTGGCCAAGGCGCAGGGCGTACCCCGACCGGTCGCGAGCTAATCCGCTAGATCGATTATCGGCAGCAATTTCGGTGAGCATGAAATAAAACTGACCCGGCCACCGTCGAGGAAATTTGCTTCCTGTCGCTTGCCAGTCGCTCGCCGCCAAGCGGGTACAATGGTACGCAGATTGGCAGTTGCTGGCTGGCTTAAAGGGTGGAGGCAAACCATGGGCTACCGAGCAGTTTTTTCCCTGGCGTTTTTCTTCGCGCTCTGTCTGCCGCTGTCCGCTCAGGAGGAGTCCGATAAGGACAAAAGGGACGAGGCCCGCGAAAAACGGCTGGCTGATATGCGGCAAATTGCCGAGCGGTTCACGGTGCAAGTAGTAACCGACGACAAGCCGCGCAAAGTGCCACTGATGGAGTCGCCAATCCTGCGGTTTAACGATCCGGCCCGCGAGTTTCACGACGCCACACTGTGGGCTTGGGGGGACAAGGGGCGGCCGGTCTGTCTCCTGGCGATCGAGCAGTATGGCGCTCGATGGTTTGAGTGCATTTCGCTGGCGGACGCGGGCCTGGCGGCCGACGCGGACGCGCTGAAATGGCGACCCAAGTCAGCAGGAATCTCGCTCGCGCCGTTTCCCAATGCTCCGATGCCGGCAAAGAGCGCCGCCCGCCGCATGGCGCAGATGAAGGAGCTGCTGGGAAAACTGTCGGCCTACGAAGTCGGCAAGACCGGCAGCCGCTACGAGCTGCGGCTGATGGCCCGCCCGCTGCACCGCTATCAAGATCTGGAGGCCGAGCTTCAGGATGGCGCCATCTTCGCCTTCGCTTACGGCACCAACCCGGAGTTGCTGGCGGTGATCGAAGCCCGCGGCACTGCCGAGAAGTCGCAGTGGCAGGTCAGCTTTGCCCGCTGTGGCACTGCCGAGCTGCACGTCTTGTTCGACAAGACGGAGGTCTTCACGCTCCCTTACGCGCGGGGCACGACGCCGGCCGATCCGTACTGGAATTTTTCGTATCGATTTGCGGAGAAGAAGTGATATCGGTTCGCGCCGAGGAGTCATTCGTTATTGCGCGCATGGCGCTTGCTCCCCCGCAATCCTTGACAACCCCCGCCCGCGGCGCTAGATTGCGCCGCTTGAGGCGGGCTCCTTCTCCGCGCCCGCTGATCGCTAGCGGCTGATATGAGATTTCGATGAACTCGTCTATTTCGGTCGATCTGGGGCACATCGCCCGCGATCTCAATCTGCCGCCGGACAAGGTCGAACGGACCGTCGCCCTGCTCGACGAGGGGAACACCGTCCCGTTCATCACCCGCTATCGCAAAGATTTCACCGGCGGCCTGGACGAGGAGCAGATCCGCGCCATCCAGTGGCGGATCGGCAAGGTGCGGCAACTTGTCGAGCGGAAACAGACGATCCTAAAAACCATCGAAGCCCAGGGGAAGCTGACCCCCGAGCTGGCCGAGCACATCAAGAACGCCACGACTCCCAAGCGGCTGGAAGACCTCTATCTCCCCTACAAGCCCAAGAAACAGTCGCTGGCTTCGATCGCCCGCGAGAAGGGGCTCGAGCCGCTGGCGATCGAGATCGTCGAAGCTCATCCGGCCGCTGAAAACCTCGAAGCACGGGCCGCGGACTTCATCTCGGCCGAGAAGGAGTTGCCCACCACCGCCGAAGTGCTGGAAGGGGTTGGGCACCTGATCTCCGAGCGGTACAGCGAGAATGCCGAGCTGCGCGGACGGCTGCGGAGGATTTTCCATCGCAGCGGACGAATCGTCTGCGCCAAGGTGGAAGCGCCCCCGGCGCCGGAAGCAGCGCCGGCTGAATCAGCGCCGGCTGAACCCGCGGCGACAGACGAGACTGCACTGGAGCTTGCACCTGGGTTGCAAACCAGCGATGGGGAGAGCGGGAGCGGGGGAGAGATGGAGCAGTCTAGTGGCGGAGTGCCCCAGCACGAGGGGGTCGCGGAAACGAACGCCGCCGAATTACAACCTCAAGCGATGGCGGCGACTACCGCTGCGTCCAGCGCGGCCACTGTCCCCATGTCGGCGATCATCGAGGCGGTACACGCGAGCAATAACGCCGCCACGGTTCCCATGTCGGCAATTGCCGAGGCGGTTCAGGCAGCGAAAGCAGAGGCTCAACAAGACAGGGAGACGATCGTTGCTGAAAACACTTCGCCCTGTCCCCCGCTTTCCGTCTCACTCCCTCCTGCCGCAGAAACCTCTCCTGAAGCAGGCCCGTCTGCGGTCACCGAATCTCCCTCTTCTCTCTCCGCCTCCTCTCCCTCGTCCGACGCGCGGCCGCGCCTCTTCACGCCGCCGGCTACCGTCCCCATTCCCATCGCGGACCTGAAAAAGAAGAACAAGAAGAAAAAGAAGAAGGTGCTCGGCGAGCACGCCTTCAAAGACTACTACAACTACAGCGAGCCGCTGCACCGCGTGCCGCCGCACCGCGTGCTGGCGATCAATCGCGGCGAACGGGCGCGGGCCATCCGCGTCAAGATCGAAGCCGACGAGCGAGCCATGGAGCAGGAGTCGGTCCATCTGCTGATCGCTCCCGACCATCCCCACGCCTCCTTCCTGCGCCACTGCCTGTTCGACGCCCTGACGCGCTTGATCATCCCCAGCCTGGAGCGCGAGATTCGCCGCGAGCAGACCGAAAAGGCTGAGGAGCATGCTGTCGATGTGTTTGTCCGCAACTTGCGGAAGCTTCTCCTCCAGCAGCCCATTCGCGGCCGCCGCGTCCTGGCCATCGACCCCGGCTTCAAGAGCGGCTGCAAAATGGTCGCCCTCGACGAATTCGGCAACCTCCTTGGACACGGCGTGGTGTACGTCATCGGCAAGGAAGATCGCCGCGCCAAGGCCCGCCAGCGCCTGGCCGAGTTCGCCCGCCAGCACAACGTCTCGGTGATCGCCATCGGCAATGGCACTGGCTGCCGCGAGACGGAGCAGCTCGTAGCCGACGTGCTGGGCGAAGAGCTCAAGGACCGCGACACGTCTTACACTGTCGTCAACGAGGCCGGCGCGAGCATCTACTCGACCAGCCCGCTCGGACGCGAGGAGCTTCCGCAATCCGACGCGTTGCAGCGCGGCGCGGTCTCCATCGGCCGCCGGCTCCTCGACCCGCTCTCGGAGATGGTCAAGATCAATCCGGCCAATCTAGGCGTCGGTTTATACCAGCACGATCTGAAAGCCAAGCACCTGCAAGATTCGCTCGACGGGGTTGTCGAATCGTGCGTGAACTTCGTAGGCGTCGATGTGAATAGCGCCAGCCCGGCATTGTTGCGGTACGTGTCAGGGATGAACGCCCTCACGGCGCGGCGGGTTTATGAATTTCGCCGGGAGCACGGGCCGTTCAAGAACCGCGAGGAATTGAAAAAGGTAAGCGGCTTCGGTGACGCTACTTTCGTCCAGGCAGCCGGTTTTTTGAAAATCCTGGGCGGCGAGAATCCGCTCGACGCCACCTGGATCCATCCTGAAAGCTACGACATCGCTCAGGCGGTGCTCGAAAAGCTCGGCTGCGACGTTAGCGAGCTGGCCAAGAGCGTCCCCGCCCCGGTCCGTCCGCAGCAGATGAAGCTGAAGTTTGGGGAGAATCTCGCGACGGCGCCGGTGGATGCCGAAGTGCCAGCCGCTTCCCAACCGGAAGGGCAAAGTGAGAAAGAAGGAGAGGCGTGCAAGACTTCCGCGGCGTTCACCTCAAGTGAGGAGCCATCAGCGGTTGCCCAAAACGAGGCAGAGCGCGAGGCGGCGTCAGCGGCCGAGATGAGCAGCGCGGCGACAGTCCCTTTTTCGGAAATTGTAAATGGGCTGTCTTCTCCCGCTCCTCCTCTCCCCCCCTCGCCCACACTTCCGCTAGCCCAGGAGGGTGGCACAGAGGCAGCGCCTGAAACTGCGGCCGAAAACGCTGCTCCCCCTCACCCCAAGATGGACACTCCCTCGCATGCGGATAGGGCGAATGATTTAACGCCAGTGGCGCCGCCAGAAACCCCTGCCGCCACGCGCAACCTGATTGCCGAGCGGGCCAGCGGCGTCGAAATCGAAAAACTGGCCGCTGAACTGGCCATCGGCACACACCTGCTGCGTGACATCCTCAATAGTCTCACGCGCCCGGCCCTCGACCCGCGCGACAATTTGCCGCCGCCGATCTTCCGCCGCGGCATTATGAAGCTCGAGGACCTCTCGCCAGGGATGGAATTACAAGGCACGGTGCTGAACGTCGTCGATTTCGGCGTGTTCGTGGACATTGGACTTTCCGACAGCGGCCTGGTTCACATCAGCCGGCTGGCCGATCGGTTCATCAAGGACCCACACGAAGTCGTCGGCGTCGGGGACGTGCTTAAGGTGTGGGTGGTCGAGGTGGACAAGGCCCGCCGCCGCGTATCACTGACCGCCATCCCGCCGGGTCACGAGCGGCAGCAGCGTCCGCCACGTCAAGAGCAGCGTCCGCCGCGCCCCCAGCGTCCCCAGCAGCCCAAGCAGCAGCAGCGCCAGCCGCGGCCGCAGCCTCAAGTCGCCGGTGCTGCCGCCGGTTCCGCGCCCCCCGCCGGCGGACGCCCACCGGCTCCGCACACGCAGCATGGCGGCCGCCGGGACCAGCGCCGCGGCGGCGGCGGACGGCCGCAGTCTCATGGCCCCAAAGTGATCGAACGCCAACCGACCAAGCCCAAAGTCGTCAAACCCATCACCAAGGCGATGGAAGAGGGGAAAGAGGCCATGCGATCCTTCGGCCAGCTACTGCAGCTCTATGAGAAGAAAAAGGAGCAGAAACCGGACGCGGACCCGGGGGAAGCTCCGCCGGCCGAGTCGTAGTCGGCACTCTTCGTGAGCCGTCCAATGCAGCACGTTCTCCACAAGGGTATCCCTCCCGCCTTCCGCCCCCGCGCTACGGTTGACAGCTTCCGCAAGGGCCGATTACACTCCCCCGCTTAACCTTTTGTTAGTTTTCCGGCTCGACCCACCCGGACGCTCGGCGACCGCCCGTCTCTGCGCACTGCTGCGAATGCCCCAGCTACCGACTGCGGTCCAGGCTCTGGCACCCTACTTTGTGAATTTCGGCACAAACTGCTAAGGACAAGCTTCACAATGCCTTACGTCAAACCTCTTTGGAAGCGGGCCAATCCATTTATTATGCCCGCCATCCTCCTGGCTGCCGCCGTTTTGCCGCTTGTCCTCCAGGCGGTTTCTTCCGCCAGCGAAGCTGACCTGGCCATCCCCGACCTGCGCAAGGGACATTTCACGAGCTTGGGAGGCATCAGTGCGTGGAATCTGCTGGCCATCGGTGCATTGGTGATCACGGGGACGCTGGGCATTAGCCTCTATCAGCTCTATCAGATCTACAAGCAGCCGGCGCACAAGTCGATGCTCGACATCGCCGAGATCATCTTCCAGACTTGCAAGACGTATCTCATCCAGCAGGGCAAATTCCTGCTGATGCTCTTCGTCCTGATCGCCATCGCCATCTCCTACTATCTCCTCGCCTCCCCGCATGAAGCCAAGCCGGGCGAAGCGGCGGCCACCATCAGTCCGATCGTCACCCTGATCCTCGTCTTGTTCTTTTCTGTCGTCGGCATGGGCGGCTCGTATGCCGTCGCCTGGTACGGCATTCGGGTCAACACCTATGCCAACGCCCGCACGGCCTTCGCCTCGCTCCGCGGCGTGCCGTGGGACGTGGTCAATATCCCGCTGCGGGCCGGCATGTCGATCGGCCTGTTTTTGATTTCGCTCGAGCTGGTGATGATGGTCATCATCCTGCTCTTCGTCCCGCGGGAAATTGTCGGCTTCTGCTTCCTGGGATTTGCCATCGGCGAATCGCTCGGCGCTTCGGCCCTCCGCATCGCTGGCGGCATTTTCACCAAGATCGCAGACATCGGCTCCGACCTGATGAAGATCGTCTTCAACGTCAAGGAAGACGATCCGCGGAACCCGGGCGTGATTGCCGACTGCACCGGCGACAATGCAGGGGACTCGGTCGGCCCAACGGCGGACGGCTTCGAGACGTACGGGGTCACGGGCGTGGCCCTGATTTCGTTTATCACGCTGGCGCTGACGGAGGCCAATATTCGCGCGTTCCTGGGGCTGCCGGTCAACACGTCCTTCATCGCGAGCAACGAGGCGACGCACACCACCAATTACCTCGATTTGCAGGCCAAGTTCATCGTCTGGATCTTCGCCATGCGGTTCCTGATGGACTTCATGTCGGGCGTGTCGTACTTCGTCAACCAGGCGATCTCGGAAGCCAAGTACAAGGGGCTCAAGGAATTCGACTTCGAGCAGCCGCTGACCCGCCTGATCTGGATTGCCTCGATCTTATGCATCACGACGTCGTTCGGCATGAGCTGGCTGCTGATTCGCGATCTGTCGGTCGTGGTTCAAGGCGAGTCACCGACGACGCTTCCGAACCTGTGGTGGCAACTGGCCACGATCATTAGCTGCGGCACGCTGGCGGCCGTGTTGATCCCCGAGTTCACCAAGATCTTCACCAGCTCCCACTCCAAGCACGTCCACGAGATCGTCACGGCCTCCCGCGAAGGGGGTGCCTCGCTGACGATCCTGTCCGGCATTGTGGCGGGCAACTTCAGCGCCTTCTGGAAAGGGATGCTGATCGCCGGTCTGATGGGGATCGCCTACTACGTCAGCCTTCCGATGGAATTTGCCGGCATTAACGAGAGCCTGAAAAACGTGATGGGAGAGTACGCCTCGATCTTCGCCTTCGGCCTGGTGGCCTTCGGCTTCCTGTGCATGGGGCCGGTGAACATCGCCGTCGATAGTTACGGCCCGGTGACCGACAATGCCCAGTCGATCTTCGAGCTGGCCCAGACCGAGCACATCCCCGGCATCAAGCAGGAGATCGAGCGGGACTTTGGCTTCACGCCCGACTTCGTCCGCGGCAAGCACTACCTGGAGGCCAACGACTCGGCGGGCAATACGTTCAAGGCGACCGCCAAGCCCGTGCTCATCGGCACTGCCGTCGTGGGCGCGACGACGATGATTTTCGCGATCATCCTGCTGCTCAAGGACAAGGGGCTCCTGCACCTCGCCCTGACCGACGCGCCGGTGCTGCTGGGCTTCATCTGCGGCGGGTCGGTGATTTTCTGGTTCTCCGGCGCCTCGATGCAGGCGGTGACCACCGGCGCCTACCGGGCCGTCGAATTCATCAAGAAGAACATGCGGCTGGACAAAAAGGAGGCCGACATCGACGACAGCCGCACGGTCGTGCAGATCTGCACGAAGTACGCGCAGGAGGGGATGATCAATATCTTCATCGCCCTGATGACCATCACGCTGGCGTTCGCCTTCTTCGATCCAAACTTCTTCGTGGCGTACCTCGTGTCGCTGGCCGTGTTTGGCTTGTTCCAGGCGATCTACATGGCCAATGCTGGCGGCGCGTGGGACAACGCCAAGAAGCTGGTCGAGGTCGATCTCAAGGAAAAGGGGACAGCGCTGCACGCGGCCACCGTCATTGGCGACACGGTCGGCGACCCGTTCAAGGACACCACCAGCGTTTCCCTCAACCCGATTATCAAGTTCTCGACGTTGTTTGGCCTCCTGGCCGTCGAAATCGCCGTCACCATGAAGCTGGCGGCTGACATCCATAAGACGACCAACTACGGCCCGTACATCGGCGTGGTGATGCTGGCCATTGCCCTGGTCTTCGTGTGGCGGAGCTTCTACGCCATGCGGATTCCGGAAAAGACGTAAACACTTTTCGCTGACTTGATGCTATCCGCCATAGGCTCTTGACCTCTCCCGGTTCCTATCCAGTCGGGCCGCGTCTGGGCTGGCACGAAAAACTTGCCATTGGACCTCTTTAGCCGATACCATGATGGGCGAAGAGGGGTCCTTTCTCCGGCGCGGTGCGCCGACAGGGAGATGCCATGAAGGGGCTATTTGCAGGTGCGTGCGCTGCCGGTGCGGCCTTGTTGCTGGCGGTGCCGTGTGCCGCGTGGGGCGATGCCAAGGCCGCGAATCCGGCGCTGGCCAAGATGCTCGAAGTGGGCTGGGGAACGTCGTCCCAGGCTCGTGCGGCAGGGGATGAACAAGCCCGCGCGGCGCTGACAGCCGGCGGCCGCTCGCCGCAGGCGCTGTATGCAATCGCCGTCCTGCTCATCAAGCAGGGGCGATATGCCGACGCCCAGAAGCACATCGATGAGCTGCTCAAAGGAGAATCGTCACATTTGCCAGCCCTGCGGGCGCGGGTCTGGCTGTCGGCAATGCTCAAAAACTATGGCGGAACGATGGTCGCCGCGCAGGATCTGGCCGATGCGATTGGAGACAAAGAGTCGACGAATGCCGATGATGAAACCGCACTCCGCGAGCACGTGTCGTTCCTTGGCCAGATCTACGGCTTTCTCGGCGGCCCCGCATCGGCCAGCGTGCGACTTTCCGAGCGGAAGGCGGCGGAGCGCAAGCTTGCTGAGGGTTTGAGCGAATCGCGGCTGGCGGCGTTCGAGGAAGCGCGCGACGCCGTGCTGCAAAAACATATCGAGCTGACCGACGCCAAGGACGCCCACACTGACGCCGCCAAGGAAGCGTCCGAGGACGCCCGGGCCAAGACGCTTGAGGAACTTGCCGCGCAGCGGCAGGAGCGCGCCGACCGCCGCAAGGAATTGCAGGAGCGGAGCGACAAGTTGAAGGGGGAACTGAAGGACGAATTGGCCGATATCGCCAAGCAGGACCGGCCGCTGGTAACCGAGCTGGCCCAACTGGAGCGGCGGGCCGGCGCACTTAACCGTGAGCTGTTTCGGATCCAGGCGGAGATCAACGCTCTCCAAAACCTGCTCGACAGCGAAAGGGACGCCGGCCGGCGGCAACTCTACGTGGCCGACCTGGAACGCC
>Ga0075418_10009198_pt1 | contig 11082 bp, 16 predicted proteins | sample SoiMetdeltSBSDD2_FD_81776 | JGI IMG/M metagenome (GOLD analysis project Ga0075418, IMG submission 81776) | Bulk soil microbial communities from a Populus tree surrounding site in Tennessee, USA - Soil MetaG P. deltoides SBSDD2 | ecosystem: Environmental > Terrestrial > Soil > Tree plantation...
AGAAGAGAGCCCCGGAGGATTGGCCGAACCCGGGGCTCTCTCGACCGGCACGGCGTGGTTGAGGGACGCCGCGCGGCCAACCCTAATTTCACAAGCTGCAACCCCTAAGCCACAGCGGCGCTCCAGAAATTGGAATAGGATGGCCCCAATTAAGAGCGGTCGGAGCCATCCCGCCAAAATGGCTCGTCCGTGGAACGCGTCCGCGCCATCTGGCAATGCGCATCATGCGCAACACTTTAACCGGAAGCGCTTGCGGCTCAGGCAGTGCAAACTGCGATGAACTCGAGCCGCAGTCTATATATCGAACGTTCTAGGTCAGCTCGGATTGGCCAGCATAGAAATGTAAAATGGGGGTCTTTGCTCACATCTGTTCAACCGCCGACGAGGGATCGAACGAAGCGGCGCGCATAACGCTTCGCGGCGATGGAGCGGCCGTGTGGCCGCCTGTGAGGAAATCATAGGTTAGGAGGCCGCCCTGATCCAAGCCGTGGGACGAGCGCGGGCCGGACTGCGGAGCGAGGACGAGCCGCTCGACATCCACCTGTGGACCGACGTGCCGGTGCCCGAGCTTGGCCCGGTCGAGCCGGTGTTGTGGGAGGACGTCGCGGGCGATCTCGACGGGCTGATGCTGGCTAGCGGCGGTGTGTGGATCAGACGTGTTCATTTTGTCCCTGACACAACAAGGAGGCGGAAATGGTAAAAGCAATCGCAGCTGCAACGGGAGTTGCAGGAGTTCTTGTCTCGTTGCCAGTTCAATCTCAAGGTATTCAGCTGCAGATGTCCGACAACGACCTATCACAATATTGCTTTTGGAACGGGCGAATCTTTTCCCTCGGATCATTCTTTTGTGTAGAAAAAAATAGGATGCTTCTATGCAACGTGTCCAACAATAAAGAGGCGCGGGAAGACAGAGCTTCGTGGTCAACGGCAGACCGCAACAGCTGCTCCAAGTCGGACATTCCAAAATAGCGGCGCCAGCCGCGAATTTGTCGCGAAGGGTGGGCTGATAAGCTATGTGAATGTCGCGCCGTTCAGGACCGCGACGGCGCCTTCCACGTGTTGCCCGGGCACGAGCGCATTTTCGCGGACGGAGGCCATGCCGGAGAGGGCAGCAACTCGTGAACCGGTCCGATCACACCGGCTTCGAGGTCTTGCCAAAAGCGAATCGATCGTCGAGATCGAAGCGGTGGTGCCCCAAAAGCGCCCCTCAGCTTTTCTTCTCGATGTCCTTTTGCAACGCAGCTTAAATGTCGATCGTTGCGCGTCGACTTCGAGGCGGGCGCTTGCGCGACCAGACACCTTTGATTAGAAAACTAGCCAGATGCGGCCATAATCAACTGCATTCATTTCGGCTGCAAAGCCTGCGCCGCGCGCATGACAATAATCCTAACCCTCGATCGAGCGCTTGCGTTGCGATGTAAGCGCGCGCGCATCGAGGGGAAGAAAATCACCGTCAGCTATGAGACGCGAGGTGGGTGGAATCGTGCAAGCGGCATCGTCCAATCGGTGCGAAAACTCAAGACTAGTCCCCTTATAATTAAGCCGTGTTGGGAGATTGTCATCGGAGAGCCCGCAATAGACGTGGACCAGAAAACGTAACTAATCCCGCAGCGCGTCTCATTTTTCTTTTCTGGCGGTATTTTTGGCCGCCGGGCTGCAAGCAGCTCGTCAATGGCCAGCTGGATATTTGGGCGTCAATTTCCTATTAACCTATTCTTAACCATGCGACGGCAGCATGATTGCAGGCGTCATGCGTACTGAGCCCCGGTCGCGACAACAGTGACCGGGGTTCTTTTATTGACCGCATCAGTCGCGCATCCTGTTGCAATCAGTTGCAGCGGCGCGAGTTCATCACGCGTGTTGGGGCGCTGCAGCCGCCTGGCCGCTCCCCGCACGCGCGTAGCAGCTGGCGACGCGGATCGTTGCCGCGGCGCGGCGTCCATGCAACCGGCGGGTCACTGGAGGCGGCGGCTCAGCGACGAGGTCGTCATTTCTCGCTGCTTGCGTTCTCGATGAGGCGAATGAGATCGCCGGCGACATCGATCTCCTCGACATCATCATCGGTGATTTAAAACTGTCACGGATGATGCGCGCAATGCGGCGCACGGCTCCTGTCCCAAATTGAGACAGTGCCGAGCTGCGATTGGCTTGCGCGCCACAGCACACGGAAATGTAGCCAACGACAATGAAAGCAAGTAATGATCATCTCGGTGTTAGTGAGTGCGTACGATGCGTTGTGTTGCGTGCGGCGCTGAAATGATCTTGGTGAATGTCGTGCAAATCCAAGACGACACCACGGCGGGGGCTGGCGTCGAAGATCATCATTTCATGTGTTCGGAATGTCACGAAGTCGAGCGCCACCTGGTCCCGACCAGGCACGGTCGGGAGATCGACACGGCGCCACCTATTGTGCCTGCTTCAGCAGTGCAGGGTGAGCACATTGCCGCTCTGTTGAGGCGTATGGTTGCCAAGATACGCGGTCAGTAAGAACGACCTCAATCTCCCGAAAAGTTGGTCACTAACTTGATTTGTTTGTCGGTGGACGGCCGAAGACCCCAGTCGGTGGACGCAGCGAATTTCCGATGACAGCATTTTGGTTCACCTCGGTATTAGTCGGATAACTTCCGCGGAAACCGTAGTGTTACCGTCGTGCCCGATCCGGGCTCGGACGCTAGCTCGATCGACCCCTTCAGGGCGGTAGTAACGATATTGTGGACGATTGCCATCCCCAACCCGGTGCCGCCCGTGCTGCGTCCGGTCGTGAAAAAGGGAACGAAAATTTTTGGGAGATCATCGGCGGCGATGCCCCGCCCAAAATCCCGGACAGTGAGCACAAAAGACTCTCCCTTCCGCTGATGCTCCGAGGCGATGTCGATTTCCACCCCGCCGCCCTCGCCGTCCGGATATGCATAGCGCTCAATGTTGCTGAGCAAGTTAAGCAAGACCTGGGTGAGATAGCCGCGATAGCCGAGCCATGCACGCTCGGTTGGCTCGGATAGGGAATTGCGGACTTCGATGGAGAGCTTTGCCTGCCGAGCGCTTATCTTGAAGAGGCTGATGACCTCATCAATCACCGTGGCCAGATCGAGCGGCTCTATCGTGTCACTGATCTGGCCGACCGACAGCTTTTTGAAGTCCTGGATCAGCTTGTGCGCCCTCGCAATATTGGATTCGATCAGGCCGATGGCCTCTCGAATGTCCTCGAGGGTGGCGCGCGCCTTCGGGCCGCCGGCAAGCGGCCCGAAAAGGTCCGTGGTGAAGCGCCGTTTGACGATGCTGACCGCCGTGTTGACGGTCCCAAGCGGCGTGTTGATTTCGTGCGCCACGCCAGCGACCATCTCGGCCAGCGACCGATATCGGGCCAACTCCATCTCCGTGCGGATCGCTTGTTGCTGCAGCGTCTCCCGGAGCACCCGCTCACTGGTTGTCCGCACGGCTTGGCTCAGATTGGATAGGGTCGCGGCCAGCAGGCGCGGGGACTTGGCCAGCAACCCTAAAAAGGTTTCACGCTCCAGGACAAAGAATTCGCAAGGAGTGAGGCTTGCAACGCTTGCCGAACGCGCTCCGCTGTCGATCAGCGCGAGTTCGCCGAAATACTCGCCTGCTCGCGCGGTCAGTAGGTCGACTTCGGTCCCGTCGTCATTGCGCTTATAAATGCGGACCTCGCCCGCCAGAACGACGTACAGCCCGTCCGGGGCATCCCCCTCGCAGAAGACAGTCTGACCTGCTTCCAACGTCCTTGTCCGGCCCGCCCCGACGATCGATTGGAGTTGGTCCGACGTTAGATCGGCGAACAAGGGGACCGTGGCCAGGAAGATTTCCGCGGTCATCGGTGCAGCGGGGACACAGGGTCTACTCCGGGAAAGCCAGCGCTTTGGGATTCGATCAGCTCGGGCGGATTGGCTGGCGGCTCGCCCTACCGGCCCGCCTGGCGAGTGTCGCTATGGCCTTGGTGAAGTTTAATAGGAGCAGGGTGTCGCCCGGGCTGGGTACACCCGGGAAGCGACCCAGATGCCAGGCCTCTCCGTGCACCTCGGTCGCGGCTGCCTTGACCAAATGGTCGTGCCCGTCCTGAACGTAGGCATCCCCGTACGGGGTCAAGGGTTGCAATCCGAGCCCGACAAGACGGTCCCGTTCGGCAAGCGCCTCCGCCTCCGAATAGCTGCCACCCACCAGTCGGTCCCCGTCGAGCAGAACGACGCGGCAGTCGTAAGCGTGGGTGCGGGTCGGTGCGCCCTGTTGGTCGAGCGGGATTTGACCAAGCACGCCCCCCAACGTGCGTTGCAAGCTTTCCACCGAGTCGGCGTTGGCAATGCAACGCGTGACGACGTTGAATTCGACAACCGCCATGCTGGCGAAGTCGAACTGACGGATGCCAGCCTTAACAAGGGAGTACAGTTTGTCCTCGGTCATCTCCACCTTGGAAAAGTAGCCATTGATGTCGTATCGATCGATCACTTCGCGCTCCGGCGCGACGCCGGGCTGACCCGTGCGAATATAGATCTGCGTCAGCCTATTCCTCAGCGTCTCGCGGATGTACTGACAGAGCTCTAGGCCGGCCCGATGGGTCTCCATCACTACGTCGATGAAGGCGACGCTGATGTATGGAAGGACCGCGCCACCAAGCGAGCCGCTGAACAGCTCCACAGCCTCAGCCTTGCTGGTGGCGGTGAACAATTTGATCGGAATGCCGTCGATGTCGAAACCCTTCATCGCCAGCTTCGACACTGCAAGCACGTCCGGATCGTCGTCCACTAGCAGGACTGGCCACTCTGTTTGGAACATGTCCAACTCCTTGCGTGCCAAGATTTAGAACGAGGTAATCATTCGTCCCCCAGCAACCGGGCTGTGGCCTTTGTGTATACCAGAAACCTCGTCCATACTAATCTGGCGGCCTCGCTGCGCGCTGTAACGCCGTGACCGCCTGATCGTAGGTCATGCCGTCGACCAGCAGATGTAGCGGCGTGAAGCGACCCAAGATCAACGGCGTACTGGGCGGCCAAGCTGCGCTTCGACGAATGCCCCCGTGTCGCGCGGTAGAGTCCGTTCGTCCCGCTCTGCCTCTTTCACGATTACGCTGGCAATTCTCTTCGACACGTCCCGGGCCCAGCCTTCTCCAACGTTGATCGCGATCACGCGCAGCGGCTCGTTGTATTGCCCCCCGATCATGTTGCGCACGATTGCACCCTCATTGGTATCAGCGGGGGTCTCGATAAAGGTTGCGCCGCTCTTGCTGAACTGGCAGAGCACCAAAAACACGTCGCCGTCAGGCGAAGGGACAAGGGGAGGGGACGCACGCTCGCTGCGATCCTCTGCCTCCTCAAGAAGCCGGTGACGATAGAAGTCGAGCACGAAGAGTCAAACGGCGGACGACAGATTGCCATGCTGTCGGCCGGCATCGATCTCCGCAATTAGTTCGGACGAGGTGATGTCGCGGCCGTCGGCGATTTCCTTCAGCCCATTCCAAAAGGCGTCTTCGAGACTCACGCTTATCTTGTGACCCGCGGGGTGGACGGAGTGCTTGGTGACCGACGGTTTCATCGCACGTCCCCCTTCGATCTTGGACGGACTGCTGTCGGCTTCAGCGTGCGCGGACGACAGAGCTGCGACGAACAGCAAGAGCCATCGATAGCTCATGACGACCGGCATGCTACGTGCAAAGCCGCCCGATCCCAAGGAGGTATTAATGCAACCGGTCGTCCCCCGGCGCGAACGTTGTACTAATTTGGCACAACTACGGGCACGAAGAGTGCGATCACTTGCGTTGATCTGGTCGCCCGAGGCCTTGGATCTAGTCTGAGGGTGCGCGCCGAGCTAGCGGCCGCCCAGTTGATTCAACATAAACAAACCACGGCGCTTCCCCTCCTCCTCCTCATGGGCCGGTGTTGTCGTCTCGACGTGCTTGCGTAGTTTTTCGTTTAATGACAACGAACATTCCGGCTCGAAAGCGCCGGCGGCACCCGGCAATAAGCGGGACAGCGCGGCGCAAGAGCCGGGCACGCGCTCTAGCAAGTCCAGCAAGGTGTCGAGGCGGTGGTAGAGCTGTGGCCGCGAGTCGCCACGCAACGACGTGAGGAGCTGGGTAGCGAACAGATCGAGCTGTCCGTGAAGGGCAAAATGCTGCCCTAATGCGAGGAATAATCCTTTCGAATCCTCGCTCGCCACCCCATCCATCAAGGGAGCTAGCGCATAGCGGATAACGTCGTTCGCAGGAACAACCGAACGGACCGCCTCGGATTGCGGGAAGTTGCGCACGAGCAACTCGCGCGCTGGAGGGAAGCCCACCAGGGCGGCAGTCTGGATTAAGCTTGCGCCTCTTACCCGATCCCCATCATTGGTGGCGGACGCGAAGGTGACGACACCGCGATCGAGCATTGTGCGCAGCTTGCGCGGATCGATGTTGGGCGCGCCACGCGCGGTATCGGGCGGCAATGCTATGAGCTGGCGGAAGCTCGCGACCGGATCGGGGTCGACAGGCATTGTGATCGCCGATAACGACGTCAGTGGCGCGATAGAGAACATGATCGCGCTCTGTGCATCGCTCAAGCCTTTGCCACCGGGCGCACCAATGGGAACGGTCGCAATCGAAGGCGATGTGGATGACCGAGCCGCCGTGACCGGTTTGGACTGGGCAGCCGACGAAGTATGGTAGCGGTAGGCGGCCCAGAACAGGTACCCAACCAGGATCGGGGCCAGAATGACCGCGAACCCGATCAGAGTGAGGAGGTGCTTTCGCTCACCCGGCATCAGTTCTTCTCTGGGGCCGCCGGCTATGCGGGCGACAGCATCTCACCACCACCAGCCGGGGCGCAGGTATGGCCGGCGCTGGACCGGGTGGACGGCATAACTCGACGAACGACGATATGGCCCATATGCCCCGTAGGTGTAGCAAGGATAGCGAACCATCAACTCCCAGCCGCGCGGATACCAGTACGGAAGAGGCTGGCACTCCACGATCTCCGTCGCCAGAGGGCTCCTTGCGCGCGGGTTGCCGATCCGCAGCACAGTGTCGTCGCGATCACAGCCAGAGCGAAAGCAAGCCGCTGCACCTAAGCCTCCCAGGTTTGTCGTCCCGGTCGCTAGATTAGAACGGTTTCTGGTTTATGAGAACCGGAATTCGCTCCCCTCATCGCGTTGACCGATCGCACTCCCAGAGGCAAAGGGCTATGCTAATGGAGCCCCCGGGGCCGAGACGACGACACATAAGATCGTGGCCATCACCGAGCCCGAGGGCGCTTCCCTCTCTCTCCCGAAAAACGCGCCTACGGGCCTCGAAAAAGCCCAAGGGCATTGCCCCGCGGATTTGATCACGTGGAACGTCTGGTCGATATCGAAAGTCCTTTGGATGGGGTTGGTTACGACGGGATTTGGGATATTGGAAAAGGTCTGGCTTCCAATGAGCGTGACACTCTTGGATCCGAGATCGAGGTAGTCGTACTCGACCTTGGCCGACCAGTTATCGAACAGGCCGAACTCGAGGCCGGCGCCGACCAACGAGCTTGCGCCACCGCCCCTGTTGCAGCCTCAAAATGATGGGGCCGCTTCGCATGGCACCGAGGGGTTCCGAATTTGATCTAACGCAATGCCGAGCAGCGCAACCTGTCTTTCAAAAAATTGTCCGCAGCCCAGTGCCAGCGCCGGGCGGGAGGGTAAAATGACCGACTTCATCCAGGTTCTACGCCAGGAACATCGCAACATCGAAAGCTTGCTTCGCGTCCTTGAACGGGACCTAACCCTTTTTGATCGCGGCGAACGTCCTGATTACGAGGTCGTCCTCGCGATCATCGACTATTTCAGGGACTATCCGGATTCCTGCCATCATCCGAAGGAGGACATGATCGTCGAGAAGATCAAGGCACGCGATCCTGTCGCAACGGCGACCATCGGCAATCTTGAAGCCGAGAAAGGCGAGGGAACGAGACGTCTGCGCCGGGCCGCCGAGGCGCAAAAAGGGCCATCGAAGGAACTCATCGACGCGATCGTCGAGTTTAAGCGCCGCAATCCCCGTGTTGGCTGTCCCCGCATCGCACAGGAGATCCGTTCGCCAGCCAGAGCCGGCCGCGCTTGCTCCGGGAGAACGATCTGGTCAACCGTCGCCCGCCCATGCGGTGCTTGATCACTACGCTTGGCGGCACCATTGCCGCGGTCTGTTCCGGATGCCGATCGCAGCGTAATTTACGGGTTCGCCATGGACAGGACAGCTAGCTAAGGCGAATCGATTCCTGTCTACGCGCATTGTGTAAGGTGGCGCACGCGTCTAGGATGGCAACGTATAAAGGTCATGCTAAAAACATGCCAAATCATCTAACGAAAATTGGCAAGTCATTGGAATTGCGGGCGTAGTTCAATGGCAGAACGGCAGCTTCCCAAGCTGCATACGAGGGTTCGATTCCCTTCGCCCGCTCCAATACTTAGCTCGTTCGTCCCCAAAGTTTTGCAGCCGGTTTTGCAGAATTTCGGCGCGGTTTGTTCTCGACGCCTGATTCACCTGCGCAATTGCTGCCTTCGTCGCCGCCGCGCGAGCGACATAGCGCCGGATGATGCGATCAACTTCGACCACTGCAATAAATTCAAACCACTCCCACAATGCTCCGATCGCCCTAAGAAGAACCAGCGGATTGAACACAATGATCGAAATCGCCGGCACGAGAATCAAAGCAATTGGCATCGCTGAGACTCCGATGATCATTTTGCCCACCCGCTCGCGTATCTTCGTCAAATCGGCGCGCGTTTTTCCTTTGAGTGTGCGTCTGCCCTAGGTAGTGAACTCCAAACAAAATTACGAAGCGCGTCTGGTCTCGTGTATGGATTTACGTCTTTTTGAAATATATTGATACACACATTGAACACATGCCACAGTGCCACAAGGTAGATGATGCCTTGAATGATCTCTGGCCGCTCGACCGTAACCCCGACTCCTCCCATACTGAGTGAACCGACCCGTATTCCTAGTGCACCAATTATGAGACCGAGCATCCAAAAGAAATATGCGCGCGACACTGATATAAAAATTCGCTCCGACGCCTGCTTTGTACTTTCCCTCTGTATTCCGGATCGTGTTGCCACACTCGACTCCCATCAGCGCTGCGCTTGAGCCCGTATATTTTGTAGTTGTGGCCTATTCCCCACACGAGCCACGCCCATCCTCCTCACGTTCGCTTGCTGGCCTCATTCAGTTGACGAATCGCGGCTTTAGTAGCTGCCGCGCGAGCGACGTAGCGGCGAATTATCCGCTCAACCTGATCTTCGCTCCAAGCAAGAATTTCTGCGATCACGCGGGTTGAAAGCCCGGCAATGTAGAACTTTGTCGCAGCCGTCCCGCGCAAGTCGTGAAAGTGCAAATCCCGGTCGGCTAACGGTCGCGCGCAACAGCCGACGACGCCGGATTGCCGAATCTGATTTTCGGTAGACACAAGTTCAGCATTACCGGCCGCGCCCTGATGACATCATCATAGCGACCTGTCCGAAATTATGTAGTGGTCTCACCTAGTCTTGCGATTGATCTGAGGTCTGAAATCCGACCCATCGATAATGGAGGTACAGCAATATCAACAGCCAGATCGCTATGAAACCATCTGTAAAGATCGGCAGAAAGTTGTAAGGAGCATAATTTCCCTCACGCAGCGTCTGAACGATGTGCCCGTATGTCGCCCCGATCATGAAGAAGGACCATCCAAGTCCAGTTGCAAGCCAAAACGAGCCACCGATCCAGATGCACAGGAAGCCCAAGAGGCCCCAAGCCCCATCGTGAAATCCGACCTCGAATTGGAACGGGCTTCCTGGCGCCCAGCCGATGACCTCCGCCGCCTGATCGGCAAAAAAGACGTGAGGAATGAACCCGAAGATTAGCCCTACAATTCCCACATCGAATACCAGAGCGTACAGAAGGAGGAGGTAAATTACGCGGCGGCGCGTCTTCGGACTTCTGCTAAGGCTGAGGTGCACCAGGGGAAGCAGTACGCTTAGGAGCGCGACAAAAACATTAACCATTCAGGGGCCCTCTCCAACTGAGGTTTGCTTCTTCGGACGATTCCCAAATCGCCCGAAGCAGTTCAAGCTCTCGGTATGACCTCGGCGTCTCGCAGCACGGCGTCACGTTTGAGGCGTGCTGCCTAAGAAATTCGCCAAGGCGTTGCCGCAGATCGCCTAGTCCGCGTTATGCCCTCGCGCTTCGCCGCACCAGGCTTGAGCTTTACGGGGCGCTGCGATCAAGACGCGGCGCGTGTTTAGCCAAGGAACTCCGTGCTCCCATACCACTAACGGTGACGAACCCCTCGATAGTAGGCTCGCCCCCTGCGATGCTACCGTCGTTGGGCGGTAAACTTTCCATTTTGTTCTGCAACGGTACTGTTTTGCGGCGAGTCAATTTTTTTCTAGTTCCGCATCTGTTTGCTGTTGATCCAACTATGTGTCGGCTAGACGCCGTCATGGTATTACCCGCATGTTGTCGGCGGAAGACAGCCATGAGATCGATTACCAAGCGCTCGGTAGTCATTGCCGGCCACAAGACGAGTGTCAGCCTCGAAGATGCGTTCTGGCATGCCCTCAAGGAAGTAGCCGCCCAACGCGACATGACCTTGTCGGAGTTGATCGGCGCGGTCGATGCCGATCGGGAACACGGCAATCTGTCATCAGCCATTCGCCTCTTTGTGCTCGACGTCTACCTCGGTCAGCTTGATCGCATTCTAGTCGCGCAAAAAGAAAGCAAGAGACCTAGGGGAGTAGCGCGCTAGATGTGCCAGCAATATCGTGTCGCCGCTGAAAGCGGAAGTCAGTGGACAACCTGCCCCGTGCGCCGATTTTCGCCCCAGAGGATGGGACCGCGTACACGCATGGCCCAGATTTTTGCGGTGATGCTGATCGGCCTGCTAGCCGGCTGTGCCCAGCATGAGGCTCTGTTGGAGCGGGATGCCCTCGATGCAACGGTCGCTATGGCCACCAATGATGATGAGTTATGCCGGGCCGACGGGGCCAAGCCTGGGACGCTGAGCTATGTCGATTGCCGACTGAACCTCTCAAACCAGCGAGCGGCCGCCACGCAGCGACAGGGCGATAAGCCGCGTTAGACGCTGGTCACGCCGC
>Ga0075418_10009199_pt1 | contig 11081 bp, 8 predicted proteins | sample SoiMetdeltSBSDD2_FD_81776 | JGI IMG/M metagenome (GOLD analysis project Ga0075418, IMG submission 81776) | Bulk soil microbial communities from a Populus tree surrounding site in Tennessee, USA - Soil MetaG P. deltoides SBSDD2 | ecosystem: Environmental > Terrestrial > Soil > Tree plantation...
CAGAGAGAGCCGGTTGCGCCGTGAACTCCTTCATGGCTTGTGCGCAACGCCGAGAATCCCGGCGCCCTTCCTCGTGGGGAGAGCGAGATCGAGAAACGACAGGCCGATGTAGAAAGGGAACAGTGCCGCGTAGATGAGCGGGTTGGGGCGGCTGTCGCCCGTGACAAAGAAGACATCGAACATGAGCGTGCCAAAAAAGCCGAACGTGCGACGGACTCGGTCCGTCACGAGCCCGGCATCCTCGAAGAGCCGCTGCAGGTGGGCCTCGGAGTATCCCTGCCGAACATGGCCGTAGTCCGAGGGGGAGAAACCGATCCGCCTCTCGCGCCACGCGACGAGGGGTAGATGCTTCGGCTGCGGCACAGACGGCGATGTCACGATCAGGATCCCACCGGGCTTGAGTGCCGCGGCGAGATTGGCAACGACGGTCTGGTCGTCCTCGATGTGTTCGAGCACGTCGCTGCAAACGACGAGGTGGAAGGCCTCGCGTTCACCCAAGCGCAGAAGGTCTACCTCCCTCACATCGAGGTTGTTCAGCTGAAGCGAGCTCCTAATCGCGTTGGCTTTCTCGAGTGCGGGCGCGGCATTGTCTGCAAGGATCACCCGCCATTCCGAGAAGCGACGAGCCACGTAGTAGCAGAAGGATCCTTCTGCACCGCCGGCGTCAAGCACTGCGAGGGGCTCGTCTTTCCACAAGCCCAACCGTTTGAGTTCCCTGATGACGTGCCATATCCGCAGACGTCCGGGCGTATGCAGCTCGCCGATCAGTTGGTAGCCAAGGCGGCGCCGCCAGTCGGTTTCCGCAAGGGCCTTTTCCTGGCCGTAGAGGACGCCCAACACTCTTCGCCTCAGACTAACCTCCACCCGCTGGCCGGAAGCATGCTGTGACCTAAGAAGCGTGGCGATAGACCTCCGCGGCTGAAGCGACGCTTGCAGTAATGGAGAAGTGCTGCAAGGCCCGCTGTCGCCCTCGCTTACCTAGGTTGCGTCTATGAACAGGGTCCGCCAACAGCCTCCGTATGGCATCTGTCATCGCGCCCACATCGCCACTCGGGACGAGCGCCCCGGTGTCTCCATCTGCGACAACCTCTGTCGTTCCATCCACCGCGGTAGCGACGACAGGCTTGGCCATGGCTGCGGCCTCGATTGCGGTGAGCGGCATCCCCTCGTACAGAGAGGGCAACACGACGATATCAATGGCGTCCAGCAAGCGCGGCATGTCGTTACGAAAGCCCGTGAAGAGAACACTGTCTCGGACACCCAGCTCCCAAGCCTGGTGCTCGAGCGTCTGACGAAGGCTACCTTCGCCCACGATCAGGAGCTTTGCATACGGAAAGTCTTGAACCACGCGAGCGAAGGCCTCGAGAGCGTAGCGATGGCCCTTCTGCTCTTCAAGGCGGCCAACGATACCGAGGATAGGAGTCTCGGGTGTGAGGCGTAGCTCACGGCGGGCGTCGGCCCCGCCGCACCCAGGCCGGAAAGCAGACAGGTCGCGACCATTCGGGACCACGACGATCTTCTCGGCGGGTATGCGCTTCCTTCGTACCAGGAAGTCCTTCGCCGCCTGGGACACGGCGACGATGCGATCCACGTAGCGGGAGACCATGCGGTCGACGAGAAAAGTCCCCCGAAACGGGCCGTGACGCCACGCCTCCCGCCCGTGGTAGGTCTCGACCACGGAGGGGACCCCCAGCCATTTCGCCAGCGGAGCCGCAACGAGCGTCGCGCGGAATAGGTGCGGGTTGACGATGTCGGGACGAAAGCTGCGGATGGCTCGAGCGAGGGCCCTTACCTCACGCCAGTCGAGCCAACTGCTCGCGGCAGCAGAGAACGTCGGCACACCCTGCAGTGGCGGTTCCTTCGAGATCGAATCGAGTAGGGCTGCCGGTGCGGCCAAGGCCGGTTGGAACTCGCCTCGATCCAGGCGGGCGAGCAGCGACAGCACCACCTCCTCGATACCGCCACGAATGGATGAGGTCAGGACGAAGAGAATTCGAGTGGGAGAAGAGGCATTCACCAGAAAGCACTTGTACGCAGCGTTTGGCTACGTGGCTGTGGGTGTCGCGGTCCAGGTCGCAAGTTGTATCGAGGACTCTGTATGTCTGGGCTCCCCCAGACCGAGCACGTCCTGAGCGGGGGCGAAGGGGACGACGCGGACAAGCCGCTCAATCTTACGCTCGTAGCGGGTGAGGTTGACGTAGTGCCGAAGGCGGTGGGCCGCGGGCATCGGAGGCCGGGGCTGGTGCGGGTCGAGCTCCCAGGGATGAAAATAGAACATCAAGGCCCGACCTTCGCGTCGGTTGACGTGCGCGAAGGCGATCTCGAAGAAGATCGTGGGCAGGAGTCGGAAGTAACCCCCGCCACCGGCCGGCCAATTGATGCCCCCCAGGCGCAAGGTCCCGATCGGAAACTCGATCAGGTTCCCTACGCCGCGCCGTAGGACCTCGTGGTGAAACCTGGGGGCTCGAGGGTCGCCGTAGCGATCGTGACGAATCGGGTAAACGCTGGAGTCGTATGCGAAGCCCTCCTCGAGCAGCACCTCCCAGGCCCAGCTCTCGGCGGCACCGATCGAGTAGTTCGGGGCTCGGTAGCCCAGCACTGCCTGGCCCCCCAGATCCTCCACGACGGCCTTCGCTCGGCGGACGTCTTCGCGAAAGGCGGTGGGGTGCTGCCGGCTCACGAGCTCGTGCGCGTACCCGTGGCAGGCCACCTCGTGGCCCCCAGCCGCCACGCGCCGGACGAGGTCGGGGTGGGCTTCCGCCACCTTCCCTACCACGAAGAACGTGGCGTGGACCCCGTTGCGCTCGAGCAGGTCCAGAACGCGGTTGGTGCTCCACTCGACGCGGCTGGGCAGAAAACGGTCCCGGTTGGGACCGAGCGCGGCCTCGAACTCCATGCCGTGGTAGTACTCCTCGAGGTCGATGCTGAGCGCGTTCCGAATCATCTCCTCGGCCTCGTAGACAACCCCCATGCCCCCGCCGCCGAGCTTGCTGATGATGCGGTAGCGGGAGAGCGTCTTGATCGCCAAGCTTGACCGCTCAGGAGGACCCGCGCGGTTTCGAGCAGGATCCTCGCGTCGAACGCAATCGACATGTTCTTGACGTAGTAGAGGTCGTAGCAGGTCTTCTCGAGCACCTCCTCGTACGTCATCGCGTAACCCTGACGCACCTGAGCCCACCCCGTGATCCCGGGGCGGACCATGTGCCGGAGGAGGTAGTACGGGATCTCGATGCTCATGGTAGGCACGTTGTCGGCGATCTCCGGACGCGGGCCCACCAGATTCATGTGCCCAGCGATGACGTTGAAGAGCTGTGGCAGCTCATCGATGTGAGTTTGCCTAAGGAGGCTCCCCATGGGCGTGATGCGGCCGTCGTCATGGCGGTGCCAGATATCCTCGCCAGGCCGAGGCTTACCTCGCATCGTGCGGAACTTGAAGAGAGGGAAGAGGCGACCCCCGCGGCCCACCCGAGGCTGGACGAAGAGCACGGGGCCCTCGGAGTTGAGCTTGATGAGAATGGCGATCGCGGCCATCAGTGGAGCCGTGACGATCACGGCGAAGGCGGCCAGGCCGAAGCTGAAGGCGCGGTGCAAGAACAGACGCGTCCTGGACTTGCTCAGCTTCGTGCAGAAGATCAGGCTGCTCGGTTGCATGTTCTCGATGGCTAGCTTCCGCGCCACTTCCTCGTAGAACTCGGCGCCTTCCACGACGTGGGCGCCGCCGATGCGTGCTCCCAAGAGTGCCTGGGTCGGCACGTGGCCCCGTCGTTCGTGCAGAGCAACCACCACGACGTTCGGCCGTACCTCTGAGATCAGGCGCTTCAGCCTCGCCAAGAGCTCCTGCTGCTCGGCTGGCGACAAGCCATTGGGCGAAGAGGCCGAACCGCGCAGCCACTGGCCTACGATCGAATAGCCCTTCGCGCCAGCCATCTCTCGAACGATGCGGTCGGCGAGCGGTCCATCCCCGATCAGCAGAACACGCTTGTCGAAGAACCGTGTCCGGAGGAGAGTGAAAGTGAGCGCGCGCGCCGGCACGAGCAGACCAAAGGTGACGAGGAGAAGTGCGAGGTACAGAGGGGCCGGGGCGGAGTCGTGGGGCAGGAGGGCCCACCCGACGCTGGTGATGATCAGCGCCATAGGCACGGAGGCGGCGAATCGTGGAGTGAACTTGCCCCACGTGTGAACCGTGCGGACGTTGTAGAGATCGAAGTATTGAAACGCGATCGCGCACGCGAACAGTAGAATCACAGCGCTGACGAGCCCCTGAGCCGGCGGTGCGCTACCAGAGAGGCCGGGTGCCCAGGCCAAGGTCAGCGACAGTGCCAGGAGGAGACTACCAAGCTCCAGCACTGCCATTGCTAAGACCACTACGACCTCCGTCCGCGCGCGAGCCGGGAAAGGCCCGCTGCTCACCCACGACACGCGAACCTCTTGGAGGAATAGGCCTCTTCTTGTGAGGGGGGAGTGTCAAGGTCTTCTCGAAAGCACCACTGAATTGACCAGGGCCCTTGCGAGTCCCTCAACCGAACTAGATCGTCGTCGCCGAACGCGCGGAGTCGATCGTCGACGAGAGGCGGCTTTCTCCCTTGGGTTGGAGCGGCCGCGTCTCCCGAGCGTGTCAGCCTTTCCAGTGACAACGTACCCTGACGAAGCAGCAAGGACGTCCTCGACAGACTTCCTATCCTGCGGGAGATCGCGTCGCGGAAGTGTGCGACTGATCACAATGATATTCCTTTTTCTGCTCGGGCGAGCTGGCACTGGGCAACCGCATCCGCAGGAAGAGCGCGACACTCAGCTCCGACGCGAGGCGCCTTGGGCGGTCCCGTCGCGGCACCCCTCCGCGCGGGCGAGTTGGCCGACGCCTTCGAGGCGCCAGCCTCCGAGCCTCATGCCAGAGTTGCCGAAGCGAGAACGAGGACCGATTCGGGAGCGCACGTCAGCGGAAGGTAGAAGAGCGAGCTACTGATCGGGTGGCGGCGCGGGCCGTCGCGAAGTCATTCCGCGCCGGCGTCCGCTTACCCGGCGTTTCGGAATGTCACCGCCATTGTGAGAGGAACTCGCCTCGACGGGCTCACCGAACATCAAAGATATTCACACCCCACGGCCCAAAATCGGCTCCGAAGGATGTACTGGTCCCGGCAACGCTAGGGACCTCGAACATGGCCTTTCGGGACTGAGGGCTGTGGTTGTAGGCCAAGATGTGGAAGCGAATCGCACCGTTGCCTTTCTTCACCCGAACCTTGATCGAGGGGTCAGAGACGACCACGGTGCTTGCCGGGAGGTCTTCGTTGGCCAACGCGGTCAAGCCTGACAGCTCTGCGAAAACAGCTTTGAGGCGCTCGAAGTATTCGAGCTTCTCCGGACACCAGCCGCGGCAAACGTGCGCCAATGCATTCGTGCCGAGAGACCAGTAGAAGAGTCCGTCTGCGCCACCCACGATGGCCGCATAACTCATGTTCCGAAGCTCATCGCGCGTCGGCCAGCGACCCTTGCTCGTGAACTTGAAGAACTGGATCACCTGCCAGAACGGGCGGTTGTCTCCTACAGCCTCGCGAACCGCAGCGGCACCCTCGTAGACCTTGCCGAAGGAGTAGCCGCCGACAGGTTCGACGCCAAACAGCGGGTACTCGTCCACGCCAACTACGTCGAGGGACGGCAGCCAGGGACGAACGTCTCGCCGATTGAAGACCCCCATGTTCACGCCGTCTGAATCACGCTCCTGTAAGAGCTGATGATCAGCCAAGATCTCGTCTGCAAGGCCAGGCTCACACTCGTCAGCGAGATACCAGCCACCGAGGCCGGGATGCTGCCCGAGCGTGGTTGCGTATAAGGGGTCTGGTCCCGTACCGGGGAAACCCTTACGGTTCCCGTAGCGATTGCGACCGAAGCAATTGGCAGTCTGCCAGTAAAGGATTCCATGGTCCCGCAAGGCGTCCATCATCGGAAGAAGGGAGTTAGTTGGGGCCTCCCCAAAAAAGTAGTTCACGTAGCTGTTGATTCCTTGCAGTTCGAATAGGCGTCGATTCGTTGTGAAACTGTTCTCCCATCGCTCTTTGGTGGTCGTGTAGCCGAGGCCGCTGTCATAGACGCCAAGCAGGAACCTGGGCTCCCCCCTTACCAGGAAACGACCGTCCGGACTGAAGGTGATCGTCAAGCTGCTGCGCTCCGAGGCGGGCCTTCGCACGAGCCTGAAGTCAGGGTATGCGCAGCTGCCGTCCACGCGCCAGTTCACAGTGAGGTGGGAGCCCGAGAAGCCCGAGAGATCCAGACTCGTGCGCCCAGGTTGCACCGCGAAGACTTTGGATGATCCGGTATCGTCAACCGCGATGGCTGTGATGGCGCCCGCGATCTTCTGAGTCACATCGAACTCCGCGACCTGCGGCTGGTCGGACCACAGGATGCCTCGGTAGTTCGGCACCCTTAAGACGACGTCGAGAGCAGGGTGCTGTTCTTCTTGTACAACGATGTCATCGAGCCACAGCGTTCCCGAAGGATCGCCGTAGGCATCGGAGGTAACGAGAACGCCTAACGAAGGGTCACTGAGGTACACACTCTCGAAGTCCACCCTGAACCAATCGGCCGTGCCCGAGTAGACCTTGGTGAAACTGCAACCCCGACTGCAGCGCGCCTCTCCCGCAACCTCCTTCGATCTCAGGCCGATACGCACGCCCTTGTTTCTGCCGTTCGCCCCCAGCCCCTGCATCTTGAGCCAAGCCGTCACGCGATAGAAGCCGGGACCCACCTTTCCTGGGAGGAGTTGCGATACAGACTGCGCGTGTCGAATCTGGTTGGCCTCCGAAAGTCGCAAGGAAGCCTTTCCGGAATGGAACGTAGTGGAGTCGAGCGTGTAGCCGCCAGCGGTCCATCCCTCCAAGCCACTCTCGAATCCGCCGTTCTGCTGCAGTTGCGGAGAGGGGGTTCGCGCTGGATAGGAAACGAGCCCACCCGTTAAGCACAGCATCAGTAGCACCAGAATCTCCGCGCCGTGACGATGTCCGGGCCATTTCACCACGCAGATCAAAGCGTTCAGGCTAACAGCATCTCACTTCGAGCGTGGTGTCGCAGCTTACACTCTGCGGGGCCTGACAGGCCTCGCTCGAGAAACGGTTGGGCCATCGAGACGTGGCTAAGCCGTCGAGCCGGCATATACTTCGATGTGCGTCTCCGCTCGAACACCGCGATAACGGGGCGAGAACGCGACTGACGTGAAGAGCGCAAAGCCACTTCTTCTGATTCCGCTGGGTCTCATCATCGCGGTCGCCATCGCGTTCGCCGCTTCCTACACGCCTTCACAACGCAAGGCGCGACACCTGAAACGGGCCGACGCCTACTACGAGCAGAGGAAATACAAGGAGGCGATCCTCGAGTACCGCAACGTTCTCCGGTTCGAGAAGTTCAACCGTCATGCGGTCCTGCGTCTCGGCCTCGCGCACTTCTCTCTCGGTGAGCTCGGGCAGTCCTACGCCCTTCTACAGAAGTCGAAGGAGCTGAACCCCGACGAGGTGGACGCCCGACTCAAGCTCGGAATGATCTACGCGCTATCCAAGCAACCGGAGAAGGCCAGAGACGAGGCGGACTTCGTCCTGTCCAAGAACCCGAACGACCTCGGTGGCTTGGGCCTGCTCGCGGACGTGGCGCAGACGCCGGAGGAGCTGGATCGCGCAATCGGCACCATCCAAGAGCGCCGCACACAGTTGGGAGACGCCGAGAAGGTGAGCCGGGTACTAGGACTCCTCTACGTCCGCAAGCGCGATGTCCCTCGAGCGGAGGCCGAGTTCCGACAGGCCGTTCAGACATCGCCTCAATCGGTGGAAGCGCACCTGCTCCTGGCAAGCCTGCACCAGGCCAAGGGAGATGCGGCATCGGCGGAGCAGGAGTTCAAGACGGCTGCGGAGACCGCCCCGTCTGACTCTCCTGCGCGCATCCGTCTCGCCGACTTCTACCTCCAAGCGGGTCGCGTGGACGATGCGAAGCGAGTGCTCACCGAGCTCGCGACGACAGCGCCGGACTATCTGCCTGCTTTCATCCGCCTCGCGGAGATCGCGCTCGCGCAACGCAACGTGTCTGAAGCGGTGAAGCACATCGATGTCCTCCTCGCCAAGAACCCGCTCGACCGCACTGGTCTCATGCTGCGCACCCAGGCTCATCTCGCGAAGAACGAGACCGACCAGGCCATGCAGACCGTTCAGAAGGTACTGAAGCAGAACCCAAACTACGCGCCAGCACATTACCAGCTTGCTCTCGCGCAGATCCAGGCCGGAAACAGCGAAATGGCTAAGGCCGAGCTGAAGCGGGCCATCACGGCTGCTCCCTCGTACGCGGACGCAACCGTGTTGCTCGCCGACCTCAACATCCAGGGAGGGGCCATCGACCCGGCCATCGAGGACCTCACGAAGCTCACCCAGTCGTTCCCTCGCCTGGCCCGTGCCTGGGAGCTGCTGGGGTCCGCGCACATCCGTAAGGGCGAGCCGGCAAAGGCCACGGAGGCTTACCGGAAAATCGCAGCAATGGCGCCCAAGGACCCCCGGTCTCTCTATCTCGTGGGGCTCGGGCTCCGGGCGGAGGGCAAGACCGCCGAGGCTCGCAAGCAGTTCGAAGATGCGGCAGCCGCAGCGCCGGATGCCACGGAGCCTCTTGGGCAACTCGTCTCCATGGACCTTGCGGAGAACAAGCCCGATATCGCGTTGCAGCGCGTCCAGAAGGCCGTCGCGCGTTCGCCGAAATCCGCGCCTCTCCAATCGATGCTGGGAGCAGTCCACGGTCAACGGAGCGAAGCGGATCAGGCGATCGCGGCTTATGCCAAGGCGGTCGAGCTAGACGCGAACTTTGCCGGCGCCCACAAGGAGCTGGGCCAAACCTACGCCGGACAGGGCAAGTTCGACCAAGCGATCGCCAGCTTGGCGAAGGCGGCAGAGCTGCAGCCAAAGGATGCTTCTACTCAGCTCTTGCTGGGAATGGCGCAGCAACAGAAGGGCGATCTTTCGGGGGCCCGCAAGTCCTACGAAAAGGTGCTCGATCTGGCTCCCCGCTCACCCGTGGCCGCAAACAACCTCGCCTGGATCCTGTCACAACCCGGTGGCGACAAGGAGAGGGCCCTCTCACTCGCTCAGAGGGCGAAAGAGGCCGCGCCGGACGACCCGAGCGTGTCCGACACCCTCGGTTGGATCCTGTACCAGCGAGGTATCCACCAGCAGGCGCTCGAGCATCTCAAGGATTCGGCTGAGAAGCTCCCGAAGAACGCCGAGGTGCGCTACCACCTCGGAATGGCATACCTACGGACAGGCGATACCACCGCCGCGCGCCGCGAGCTCACCGAGGCGCTGGCATTGTCGGACGCCTTCCCGGGAGCTGAGGAGGCGCGAAAGGCACTGGCTGAGATGCGTTGAGCCCGATGAGCCATGGTCCGCGGCACCATCGGGCACCAGCGTTTGAAATGCATACCGACACTATCGCACGCTCTCGCTCGCGGAGTTCGAGCCCGTCAGCGCGGCACCGTGGCGAGGCCGTCGAGCACCACTGGGTTCGACCGGTCATCAGCCCGTCTGGTGTCGGAGACCATTACACTCCGATGAGCTTGGACGAGAGTGGGGCTCCCGAGCGGATTGATCAACGCGCAAGCTAAACGCTTCCTGCTCAAGCATTTCGGCTCGCATCGGGTTCGTCGACGCGGTCGAGGGGCTCGGACGGCACGAGGCTTGCGTAAAAGGCCGGCGTGAAGAGGAGTCCGATGAATAGACTGGTATCAAGGCTTACAGCCGGTGCGATGTTCGCGCTTTTTGGCCTCGCGGTGCCGACTGCGGCGCGAGCGGTCACCATAACTATATTCACGGACAGGACGGCCTGGGAGGCTGCACTGGGTGCCGCGACGATTCAAACTGAGGATTTCAGCGACGGGATCTTCAACGACGGCTCGGTTGCCAGCAACGCTGGTTCGATTTCCGGGGGGCAGTGGACGGATGTGATCGACACGTCCCCCGTCAAGACCACGCAGTGGTCGTTCAACTCGCCACTCACCGCGTGGGGTGCTGACTGGAACCTCGACTTCGGCAACGTGAACCTACATAACCAGGGAATCAACCTGTTCATTCAAAACGGCGGCAGTATTGGCGTTCCTTCCTTCCCCACACTCCATGATGACTACGAGGGGTTCTTCGGCTTCATTTCCGACACTCCCTTCTCAGATGTCATCGTGTTCCCCGGTCCTGGAGGGGGAGTGAACGAGATCTACCATATGGACGACATGAGCTTCGTGGCCGCAGTTCCCGAGCCGAGCGGTCTCATTCTCCTCGGCCTCGGCTTCGGCGCCCTTGCCTTGCTCAGAAAGGGACGCCGGGAAGACTGACCGCCGTCGTTTCCGGCTCCCCGCGAGAATGCCTGCAGGTGTGATTCCTGCCTGACGGGCCAGCGACGAGCGCACTTTCAACGAACGTATCCCACGGCCCTGACCTGCTCGCAGGGCAAGTGCGGTGGACGCGAGGTTGGTGCCGTGACGGCTGGGCACCTACTCGAACTCTACGAGCACCTTGCCCGGACCCACCATATCGCCTTCCTTCGCGGCGATGCGGCGGATCGTACCGTCGCGGGGCGCGCGAATCGCGTTCTCCATCTTCATTGCCTCCGCGACGAGGATCTCTTCCCCCTTGCGGACGGACTGGCCCTCCCGCGCCTTCACGGCGGTGACCTTGCCCGGCATGGGGGCTTCGAGCTCGCCGCTGGCGTGGCGATGGAGGGCGCGCCCTCCCTCAGGCAGGACCTCGAAACGGTAGACGTGGCCGCGCCAGGACAGGTGGACGTCGTCGCCGTCGCGGACGCAGCGGAAGGTCTCGACGGTCGCGCCCTGGCGCGCCGTGAAGGTGCCGGGCTCGACCCGCTCGACGTCGAGGGCGAAGCTCACACCGTCCACCGTTGCGCCGTCCTTCCGGACCTCGACGCGCCGTTCTTCGCCGCCGACGAGGAAAAGGATCACTTCAGCCTCCAGGCGCCCAGGCTCGCCCAGGGGTCCGCGTCGGCGGCTGCGCCGGCCCTCGCTGCCGTGGTGCCCGACGCTGTTGCCAGGGCGAGCGCCGCCGCAGCCAGCCCCTCCG
>Ga0075418_10009200_pt1 | contig 11081 bp, 8 predicted proteins | sample SoiMetdeltSBSDD2_FD_81776 | JGI IMG/M metagenome (GOLD analysis project Ga0075418, IMG submission 81776) | Bulk soil microbial communities from a Populus tree surrounding site in Tennessee, USA - Soil MetaG P. deltoides SBSDD2 | ecosystem: Environmental > Terrestrial > Soil > Tree plantation...
CTTGACCGGAGACGCCCTCGGGTCAAGGCGCTGCGACTGCGGACTTCAGCTGCGAAACGCCATCCGGGCGATCGGCCAGGAGGGACGCGGCGTCCTCGTGTACGCCACCGGGCAGGAGGGCCGCGGAGTCGGCCTCGTCAACAAGCTGCGCGCGTACGTCCTGCAGGAGAACGGGCACGACACCGTCGACGCGAACCACGTGCTGGGATTTCCCGCGGACCTGCGCGATTACGCCGAGGCGGCTCACTGCCTGGCGTCTGTCGGCGTCCGCTCCGTACGGCTGCTCACGAACAATCCCCGGAAGGTGGATGGCCTCCGAGCAAACGGCATCGAGGTCCAAGAGGTCGTCTCCGCCTCGACGTCGCCGAATGCACGCAATCTGACCTACCTACGGTCGAAACAGGGCCGCCTGGGGCATGCCGCGGCATCCGTGGCCGCGCCCGAGACGATCACAGACGCACTCGATGTGTCCGCCCTGCTCGGAGACGTGCGTGAGCCGGCCTCGCGACCGTACGTCGTGCTCAAGTACGCGCAAACGCTCGACGGGCGAATCGCGACGCGAACGGGCGAAAGCAAGTGGATCAGCGGCATCAAGGAGCGGAGGATCTCTCACGCTCTCCGCGCGACGAGCGACGCCGTGCTCATCGGTATCGGCACCGTGCTCACCGACGATCCTCAGCTGACGGTGCGGCTGGTCCCAGGGGCGTCACCGCTCCGAGTCATCCTCGACTCCACCCTGCGGATCCCGAGTCAGTCCAGGATTCTCGATGACGACGCCTGCACGATGGTCATCTCCACGAGCGATGCCAGGGCCCGGAGCCGCCTCGTCCTTCGGAACCGCGGTGTTGCCGTGCACTCGGTCAGCGCGCACCCGGCCGGGGTGGACGCCTCGGAGGCTCTGCGGCTGCTCCGAGGCCTCGGCGTTCGCTCCGTACTCGTCGAGGGGGGTGCCCGTGTCCTCACCTCGTTCCTGAAGGGGGGACTGGCCGACCGCGTGATCGTCGGGATCGCCCCGACCATCCTGGGCACGGGGACGAACGCGGTCGGCGACCTTGACATCGTCTCGGTGACCGACGGGCTCCGAATCACCGGCGCGTCCGTCTATCGGGCGGGCGACGACCTCCTGCTCGCGGGCGATCTTCGACCCGAACGTTGATTCGGGTCTCGAGCGCCTTCCGCGGGCCTCGCAAGCGGTCATGCTGACGATATTCGCGCTACCGAAACCGTTTCACGGTCACATCGGTCAGATTCAGCGCAACGCGATCCGAAGCTGGAAGCGTCTCGCCCCCGAGGCTCAAGTCATCTTGTGTGGGAACGAGCACGGGACTGCCGAAGTCGCGGCCGAGCTCGGCGTCGAGCTCATCCCCGAAATCGAGACAAACGACTTCGGGACTCCGCTGGTGCACTCGGCCTTCCAGCAGGCACAGGAGGCTGCGCGGTACGACATCGTCTGTTATGCGAACGCAGATCTCATCTTCTTGCCGGATCTGATCGAGGCGGTCGAGGTCGCGTCAGCCGCAAAGGGTGGCTTCCTGGTGATTGGGCGAAGCTGGGACCTCGACGTCGAGGAAGAGCTCGTCCCGCTTGACGGCCGGTGCGAGAAGGACCTCCGTCAACGCGCCGCTCTCGAGGGAGCCGTGCGCGGGATCTACTGGATCGACTTCTTCGTTTTCCGCCTCCACAGCATCGGGCCGCTCCCGCCCTTCGCAGTCGGGAGACCGGGGTGGGACAACTGGATGATCTGGCGCGCGCGCAAGCTGCGGTTCCCCGTCATCGATATCTCGCCCTCGACACTGGTGATCCATCAGAAGCACGATTACGCGCATGTACAAGGGGCGACCGGATATCGCTGGCGGGGGCCGGAGGGTGATGCGAACAAGGCCCTGCTCAGACCTGGGCAGGGCTTGGGGCTGCAGGACGCCACCCACGAGCTCGTTGCGGGCCGTCTAGTGTCGACCGATCGTGGTGGGTGGAAGCGCCGCGTGTGCACGGACCTCGCACTCCACTCCTCGACCATTCCCCTCTACCGGGCTCTGCGTTGTGAGTCGACGAACTGAGAAGGAGACCCAGACCCGCCTGAACGACGTCGCGGCGGCCGAGCTCGTCACCGCACTCGAAGCTGCCGGCATCCCCAGCATCCTGCTGAAGGGTCCGTCGATCGCTCGCTGGCTCTACGCGGAGGGTGAGAGCCGCCTCTACTGGGACATCGACCTGCTGGTGTCGCCGCGTGAGCTGCCGCGTGCGGAGTCTCTCACCGCCCGGCTCGGCTTCCAGCCGCTCGTCTCCGAATCGACGCGAATCCAGCGGGAGAGCCATCACGAGCGGTGGTACCGCCCCGTAGACAATGTCTGCGTCGAGCTGCACCGAGGATTCCTCGGAGTCGAGGCCACGGACGCGCAGCTCTGGGACGAGCTCATACGCAACACCGAGCCGCTGTCGCTCGGCGGCGTCGTCGTGCAGGTTCCCGACCCGGCGGCTCGCACCATGCTCGTCGCCCTGCATGTCGCTGCGGACGGCCCGAAGGAAACGCCCCTCGAGGATCTCGTGCGTGCCATTCGGCAGGTGCCGCTCGAAACCTGGCAGGAAGCCGCGGCTCTGGCCCGCCGGCTCCGGGCCGAGCCCGCACTCGCCGTCGGCCTTTCACTCGTTCCGGAAGGAATCGACCTCGCCGCCCGCCTGGGGCTCGCGGGGACCCCGTCAGCCGAAGTGATCCTGCGAAGTAGCACAGCCACTGCGATGGGATTCGAGCGCCTCGTGCGTACGCGCGGCCTCGCCGGAAAGCTCCGCTATATCGCAACGGAGCTGGCTCCTCCTCCCGCCGTGCTGCGACAACTGGATCCGCTTGCGCGCCACGGGGCCGCGGGGATCGTGGTCGCCTACATCGTCCGTCCCTTCCGACTCGCCAGCCAGGTTCCCCGTGGCTTTCTGGCCTGGCGCTCTGCGCGGCGGCGCGCGGCTGCGTAGCCATTTCTCGCCGCCAGAGCTACGGCCGCAGTTCCGGCCGTACGATGAACTCGTCGAACGGAGCGGTCACGAGCGGGTTTTGCCAGAACCCTTCGATCCACGGGCGACGCAGCGTGATTGAACGGTTGTATTGCGTCGGGACCGCGTATGCCCGCTCAGCGACCAGGTAGGTATCGATCGCCTGGTAGAGGCGGAGCCGCTCGTCGCGATCGGTTGCGGCGGCCGCCTTCGTCAGCATCACCTTTGCTTCGGGATCGTGGAAGGTGATCTCGTTCAGCGTTCCGAGCACCCCATCGGGGTCGGGATAGTCCGCGTCCCATCCTGAAGATGTCACGTGGTCGTTGCCACTGCTGAGATCGCGCGCTTGCTGGGCGTCAATCACGACCTCAACGGTGGCTCCCAGCCGTGAGAACTGCTCGGCGAGTATGGCTCCAACCACTTCGTGGTTGACAGTAACTTCGAGCTGCGGAAGGCCATGCCCACCCGGGTAGCCGGCGCGCGCCAACAACGTCCGGGCTTGCTCGAGATCATGTGCGAATCCGCTTCGATGCCCGTGCCCGGGCATTGCCGGTGGAAGCAAGCCGCCGCGCCCCGGCGAAACGCCGTGGGAGGGAATGAGGTCTAGCTCCACCGAGATCCGCCGAAACATCTCTTCGGGATCAACGGCATGCGCAAAAGCCTGTCGCACGCGTTGGTCGTCGAAGGGCGGCCGTGTCCGTAGACGGAGGAAGCGGAGGCTAAGCCTCGGCGAGCTCTCGACAACCGTGTGCGGACCCTCGACCGCCGAGCGCGCACCTCCAAAGTGTATGTCCGTCAAGCCCTCCAACCAAGCCTCGTCATAGGGTGCGAAACCCTCCAATCCGAGAAAGAGAATTTCGACCGACTGGACGTTTCCGCGACGGCGATGCCAGTGCGGGTTCACGACGAAGCGGGCGCGTTCATTTGTGATCTCGTCGACGCAGAATGGCCCATTGGTAACGAGAGTTCCGCTGCGGAGCGCGCCCGTCGCCTCGTCGGAGCGATGAGCCGGCCAGGGAGACCACCAGAGCGCCAGCAAGTAAAGGAAGTAGCTTCTCGGGTGCGACAGCCGTACCTCGAGCGTCGATTCGTCGACCGCGTGGGCGTCCTCGACGTCGTCGAGCAGGTGGGCGCTGGGTGCACGATCGGCGCGCATACGTTCAAGCGAGAGAACGAAGTCGCCTGCGGTCACCGGAGAGCCGTCGCTCCAGCGCGCACCAGGGTCGAGCGCGAAGCGGTACACGCGCCCCTCGCGCGAGACCTCGAGTCGTTCGGCAACCGCCGGCACAACGTTCAGCTCGCGATCGAACGTGACGAGCCCGCGGTAAAGACTCTGGGTGAGCCACTTGGTGTCGGACGCATAGGCGCCGCCGGGAACAAGATCCGTGGCCCCGAGCCCGGACACAGCGACACACATCGTCTCGGTGGGTTCGAGTCCGATACTGGTGGTAGGCGCGAGTCGAAAGGCGTCGCGGTAAGCGGAGCTCGCCGCCGGAAAATCGAATGCGAGGTGGTGCGTGAGCCCCACCTTCAACAGCGTCTCGCGTGCACGCTCGGTGTCGCCGAGCCGATCAAGGAATACGAGGGCTTCACGGTAGTAGGCGAGGGCCTCCTCGTCGGCGTAAACCATGCGGGCCGCGTCGCCGGCCTGGAGCAGGTACTTCGCCGCCCGCTCCGGCTCCTCCGCCCGGCTGAAGTGGTCGGCAAGGACGCCGTGCACCTCCTCGAGCGACTCGCGGTACATCTCTTCGAGCGCTTCGCCCACCTTGAGGTGAAGATCCCGGCGCCGTTCGTCGACGAGCGTGTCGTATGCCACCTCCTGCACGACCCCGTGTCGGAAGCGGTACTCGCGCGCAGGCTGCCGCCGTTGCTCGATGACGAGCTCGAGCCGCTGCAGCTCAGCGAGCGCCGGGATCAGTCTCTCGCGAGGGAAGAGCCGCTCGAGCAGCGGCAACCCGAAAGAGCGACCGATCACGGCTGCCCCAGCAAGGACTTCTCGTGTGGAAGCCTCGAGCCGATCGAAGCGGGCCTGCAACGCCTCCTGCACGAGCGCCGGGAGTGCAAGCCGATCGAAGCCGGTCGCCAGGCGGATGTGGCCATCCTCGCGGATGAGAGCACCCCGCTCGACGAGATCGCGAAGGACCTCTTCCAGGAAGAAGGGGTTGCCACCCGACCGCTCGATGAGGATCGCACTCGCCTGAGAGGGCAGGTAAGCGCCAGCGCGAGCCGCAGCGAGTTCACGTGCGGCTTCGGACGGAAGGGGCCCGAGCTCGAGCTCGAAGAAGCGATGCCGGTAGCGACGCCGGGCGCGGTCGACAACCTTCCACGCCTCGTGCTCGGGGTCGCTGCGATGAAGGAGCACGAGGGCAACAGCCTCCTGCTCGGTTACATCCAACAACTCGTCGAGGAGCGCGAGTGTGGCTTCGTCCGCGGATTCCAGGTCCTCGAACATGAGACAGAGCGGCTGCTCACGCCCCAGTTCCACCGCCAGGCGTAGGAACCAGTCGACGGTTTGGCGCTGGATCGAATCCCGGCTCAGCTCATCGAGCCGTTGCGCTTGCTCACCCTCGAGACCGAGCCCGAGCAGCATCGCGAAGAAGGGGTACGCCTCTTCGGCTTCGCCTCCAAGCGCGCGGGCGAGCCCCGCGCGCAGCTCGAGGCGAACACGGGCCTCGGGATCGGAGAGCCCGAGCTCTAGCCATTCACGCAAAAGCTCTCGGACCGACCAGTACGGGCGTTCCTCGGCATGGGCGGCCGCGTGACCCTCGAGGATGCGGACCCGGCCGCAATAGCGTTCGCGAGTTTCTGCGAGGAGCCGCGACTTTCCGATTCCCGGCTCGCCCGTGATCGAGACGACCGCGCCGGCCCCGTCGAGAAGCCCGTCGAACACGCGGTCGAGCTCGAGCAACTCGCGCTCACGGCCGATGAGCGGACCACTAGGTCGTTGCGCGGGTATCTCACGCGCACCGCTGACGAGAAAGGCAGCGACGGGAGCGCTCTTTCCCTTCAGCTCGAGCTCGCCAAGCGACTCGAGCTCGAACGCAACGCCGACCTGCCGTGCCGTTCGCGCGCCGACGCAGACACCACCCGGCCCGGCCGCTCCCTGAAGCCGCGCCGCGACGTTGACCGTGTCCCCGAGCGCGTTGTACCGCCGCTCAGGCGGCTCGTCATCCGAGGGCACCACCACCGGACCGGTGTTGACCGCGACGCGTGCGCGAAGCTCGATGCCGTAGGCCGGTCCAACGTCGGCGTCGTAGCGGCCCAACGCGTCGTGAATGGCGAGCGCTGCATAGACAGCGCGCTCGGCGTCGTCTTCGTGCGCGGTCGGTGCGCCGAACAGCGCGAACACGCCGTCGCCGGTCAACTGTGCAACCGTGCCGCCGAGCCGCTCGACCTCCTGGCGCATGAGCCGAAGGACCTCGTCGAACATCAACTTCGACCGCTCGGGGCCAAGCTTCTCGGCGATCCGCGTCGAACGCTGAATGTCCGCGAAAAGAACCGAGACGATTCGGCGCTCGCCGGTGGCCAACGTTGGCATAGGCGCGTCTAGCGTGACACTTGCGCACCGCAGTCGCCACTTCTGCGCTCAACCGTTTGCTCGCTAGGGACTCGCGAAACCTACTGACACCCGCGTTACGATTTTTGTGGTTTTCGGCGAGCTCCTGTGCTATTCAGGGGATATGGGAGAGCGGGAGCCAGATCGAGCCGAAGCCGATCGAACCGAAGCCGAACGAGCCGAAGCCGAGCAAACCGAAGCCAATCGAGCCGAGGCCGAGCAGGCAGAAGCCGATCGAGCCGAGGCCGATCGAGCCGAGGCCGATCGAGCCGAACCCGAGCAAGCCGCGACCGAGCCAGCCGCGGCCGAGCCAGCCGAAGCCGATCGAGCCGAACCCGAGCCTCAGCAAGCGCCCCCGGCAGCCCCGGCCCCCGTCCAGCAAACCCAGGGCTGGGGGGCCGGACGGATTGCTCTGGTCGTCATCGGAAGCCTCCTGGCTCTGGCCGCCCTAGCAGCCGTTATCGGAGGAGCTACCGGGTTGGTCTTCGATCAGACACAACGCGACGCGGCCGGTTATCTGATGACCGATTCCAAGCGGTTCGCGACCCCGTCCTATGCGCTCGTGTCCGACAGCTACAAGGCCGGAACGGCAAGCGATTGGGTCGTAGTCGGCGACCTCTTGGGCACGGTGCGCATTCGATCGACGAGCGTTCGCCCGGTGTTCGTAGGCCTAGCGCGCGCAACCGACGTGGAGGGATACCTCGGAGGGGTGGAGAGGGAGGTCGCCACCGAGTTCGACGCCGACCCTTCGGACTTCCAGTCTTTTCCGGGACAAGCCCCTGCAACTTCCCCTGCCGAGCAGGACTTCTGGGCCGCGAGCGCATCGGGGTCCGGAGTCCAGACGGTGACCTGGAAGCCGCAGGACGGCAGCTGGCGCATCGTCGTGATGGACCCACAGGCTGCAGCCGGCGTGAGCACGCAGCTCGCAGTCGGCGCCAAGTTCCCCGACCTGATCTGGATTTCGCTCGGGTTGCTCCTCGGAGGCCTGGTGGTACTGGGATTGGCGGTCTGGATGATTTACGCCGGCGCCCGCGAACCAGCAACGTAGCGCCCACGCCTCATTCTGCGCTGTCCCCGCGAAGAGCGTTCAGCCGTCTGCGCGGCCGCTCCTCCAGGACCCCGTTGCCTAGGCCGCTCGCCACCCCAGGCGCGCCCGAGCCCGCGCGGTGGAGGCCGCTAGCGAGCCATAGACGGCGTTTCGGACTCGGAAGCGGCGCAGCTCGCGCTCGAGCGAGCGCCCTTCGGCCGCAATCCACTTCTCCACCCGCCGCGCGCAGTGCTCGTACAGGTCCTGATCGAGGCGATTGCGTTCTCTGATCGCCGCGATCGCCTCGGGATCAGGCGGTCGGTCAGCCGCGGGGGCGACGTTCTCGCGGCGGTAGAGGACGCTGGCCCAACCGAGTCTGCGCCGAAGGAGAAGGAGGCTTTCGTCGAAGCGCTCCGTCACGCCGGCGAGGACGAAGTGCTCCGAAATGTGCCGTTTGGCGCTGTCCAGCGCCTGCGGAGTCGACTCGACCGCCCCGTCGTCGAGCGCTGCGAGGAGGCGCGTCTGGCCGTTCTCCAGCTCTGGCGAGAGCCCGGACACGGCGTACTCGAGCAGGCTCAGGGGACCGTCGGCGACCTCCTCATGGAGGTAGTGCTGGGGCGACCGGAGCACGTAGCGGTAGTGCGAGACGATGCGTGTCACCGGATCGCGCACGAAGGTCACGTAGCGGGCCTGCTGGGGAAAGAGCTCATGCAACCCGAACCCCACGTGGCCCCGGACGATCCGGAATGACCGCAGCTGCTTCTCCGGCAGCGCCCGCAGCTCCTCGATCGACTTACGCCAGTCGACCGGGTCCGTCTGGTAGATCGACTCGCGCGGAACTTGGCGATCGAGAACGCGGTAGAACGACCGGCCCGCCGCCTTGGGAATGTGCAGGAAGATCAGCAGCTCGGGCCGCTCGACAGCGGTCACGGCAGCTCAACAAGAGGTGGGCATGCAGGGCGGCCTCGTTGCGGTCCGAGGGCACGGCCGAAGAGCTTCACCGTGACGCGAGCGTAATCCCCAGAGTGCACGCTCCGCAAGACGGCCAATAGCTCACTCCTTGGGAACTCGCGAGGCGCGCGAGCATGTGTGGAGGTCGCGCGGGCAGCCGGTCAGACTGCCCGCGCGTATCTCATTGCCTACTTCGGCACCGGGAAGGTAACGACGCTCTCGTTCCCGGCGCGATCGATCGCTCGAACTCCGAAGAGGTAGTTGTCCTTGGTGATTCCCTTGACGGTGAAGCTGGTCACGTTGCCAACCGGGATAACGTGCTGCCAGTACGGGGCATTCGTGTCCCGGTAGACAATCTCGTAGCCTGCGAGATCGGGCTCGGTGTTCGCTTGCCATTCGAGTTGCGTATCGACCGAGAGGGTGGAGGCTTCAACCTTCACCGCGCTCGGAGCTGCGGGCCCGTTCGCGAGGGCGGCGAGGGTGGCCCCGTTGATCTGGGTCACGTGGGCGATGTAGCCGTAGTCGAGGAACTGCGGCAGGTCGCCGAACTGCACGCCGTTCTCGACCCTGACGTCCTGGTGCTCGTGCCGGAAGTCCTCGTTCGGCTCCGTGAACCGGTTTGCCGGATACCGATTGTCGAGGAACGGGACGTGGTCGCTCGCCCGTAGGAAGCGGTCGCGGCGATAGATGATCCACACGTTCATCTCGGGTACCGCTCGCTCTGCCTGTTCCTTGACGAAGCGGGCGAGCTGGCGGGCAGGCGAGTCGTTCTCGCCGCCCATCGTCCGGCGAAGGGCCGCTTCTTGGGCGGTCTCGTTGTTGGGCGGTCCCTCGGCAAAGAGACGGACGTCCCTCGTATCGCGTTCGCCGCTCTGGCCGAGCGTGCTGCCGATGATGTCGTTCGAGAACATCCCGGCGATGTTCAGGCCCTGCGCCTTCGCCTGGGCCGCGAAGAAGGTCGAGCCGAACAGCCCCTGCTCTTCACCGGCAAAGGTCACGAACTTGATCGTCGCATCGAACTCGTGCGTGGCCATTACCCGCGCCAGCTCCAGCACGGCGGCGACACCCGAGCCGTCGTCATCCGCCCCCGGCGCATCGCATGTGAAGTTGAGGACATCTGTGCAGCGGGTGTCGAGGTGCCCGCTCACCAAGTAGATTCGGTTGGCCGATTCCGGTTGCGTCCCGTGCAGGGTGGCGATCACATTCGTGACCGTTACCGGGAGAGGATTGCGCGGCCCCGGAGGTTGGACGAAGGATTGCTCCTCGACTGTCATCCGACCATCGGATGCGGCCGCGTATTGCTGGAACTGGTTGAAGACCCAGTTGGTAGCGGCCCCGATCCCGCGATTGGGATCGGTTTGCGACGAAAGCGTGTGGCGGGTCCCGAACGAGACCAGCTTGTCGATCGTCTGCTGGATCCTGTCGGCGCTGACCTCGTGCAGCATCTGCCGGATCTCCGGTGAGACCGGCGGGCCGTTTGCGGCGCTTCCACCACCGCTCGCGGATCTGGTTGCGAGCGCCATGCTGGCGAGCGCCGCGACGAGACCGGCGCCCACGATCAACAGCAGCGACTGGCGCAGGTTCTTCATGTTCATCCCCCCTTGAAATGACTGACTAGCCGCCCACTACCCGGGAGTGGGCGGCTCGATATTTACATGTCCGCGGCGCCGACGTCGGCGCCCGAGGGGAGGCGCTTTCTTCTACGACTGTCAGGCGGGCACGAACTAATGCTCGCCGGTCACCTGAATCGTTCCGGCGGCTCTGCGCCGATCGCCTGTCTTTCGAGGTAGAGAATCAGCGGACGAGCCGGTCGTTCAGGAGGGGCCTCCCACGGAGACTCCGGCCGCTTGCAGGTTGCTCAGTACCACGGGCATCGTCTCGCCGAGGAGCTCGGTGGGGCTGAACTCGACGATCTCCGCCCCCGCGTAATGCACTGGCGTATGACCGGGCGGGACGTAGTACGCGTCTCCAGCCTCGTACGTCTCCTCGCGGTCGGAAAACCTGAACCCCACTTTCCCGGCGATCACGTATCCCCAGTGGGGAAGCTGGGCGCGGTCGTCGGGAAGGCCGCGAAACAGGTTCGCGAGGTCGGCGTCGGCCGTGTGGGACTCGAAGCAGACCGAGTATCCACCGTCGAGGTGTTCGAGCCGAACGTCGAGTCCCTCGATTGCGACCCGCTCGGATGCTGTCTCTCTCGATACGCTGGGCATGTCGCCTCCTTGGTTGGACGAGTCCGGCCACGCTACGCCGAACGCTCGCCCGGCGCATCGCCCGAACTACCCAACCTGCAACGTCGGCTTACGTGGGTGATTTCACCCAGCACGAATCGACTCTCAGAGCAGTCCGTGCTCGTAGCCGTATGCGGTTGCCGCGGCACGCGAGGAGACCCTCAGCTTGGCGAAGATGTTGCTCACGTGGCGGTCCACGGTACGCTCGCTGAGCACGAGCGCGGCGGCGATTGCCTTGTTCGTCTCCCCGGATGCCACGAGCCTCAGCACTTCGAGCTCGCGCACGGTGAGGTCATGAGCTTCCCGTCGTACGCCCCCAGCGAGCGGACCTACACGC
>Ga0075418_10009201_pt1 | contig 11080 bp, 8 predicted proteins | sample SoiMetdeltSBSDD2_FD_81776 | JGI IMG/M metagenome (GOLD analysis project Ga0075418, IMG submission 81776) | Bulk soil microbial communities from a Populus tree surrounding site in Tennessee, USA - Soil MetaG P. deltoides SBSDD2 | ecosystem: Environmental > Terrestrial > Soil > Tree plantation...
GATCCTCTCGGGCAAACGGGCGTTCAAGGCGGCGACCATCGCGGAGCTGCGAGACGAGAAGGAGCAGTCGACGCCGAGAGCGCCGTCGGAGTTCCGCTCCGGGATCGATCCGATCGTCGAGCGTCTCGTCATGCACTGCCTGGAGCGCGACCCGCGCGCTCGCCCATCGTCGGTGGCGCAGCTGGCGGCGGCGCTGCCCGGCGGCGACCCGCTCGCGGCCGCGATCGCCGCCGGCGAAACACCGTCGCCGGAGCTCGTCGCTGCCTCAGGGCTCAAGGAAGGTCTGCGCCCGGCGTACGCCGCAGGTCTGCTCGGCCTGACGTTTGCGGGCGCCATCGCGGCGGTCGCCATGAATTCGGGCGTGATGATGTTCGCCCAGGTGAAACTCGACAAGCCACCCGCAGTGCTCGTCGAGCGCGCGCACCAGATCCTCGACCGCCTCGGGCACACGGCCGCTCGGGTCGACAGCGCCTTTGGCTTCACCGGGGATCAGGACGTCCTTCGATACGTGCTTGCAGAGGAAGGCGGCCGCCGATGGACCAGCGCTGCATCGAGCGCGGTCGTGTTCTGGTACCGGCAGAGCCCTCGCCGTCTCGAGCGATCCGCATTCGTTCCGTCGCTGATGTTTTCGTACGGCATCACCCAGGACGATCCGCCCTTGCGCTACCCTGGAGAGGCGCTCGTACGACTCGATACGCAGGGCAATCTCAGATCGCTCGAGGCGATCGCCGCGCCTGCAACGTCGTCGACGGTTCCCCGCCCCGGGCCTGACTGGGCGCGGCTGTTCGCCGAAGTCGGTTTCGACCCGTCCAGGTGGACGGCGTCTTCGCCGCAGCGAAATCCTCTTTTCTTCGCCGATACCCAGGCGGCATGGCAGGGGGCGTTACCTGGCACACCTGAGGTTCCCGCCCGGCTCGAAGCCGCCGCCTACCGCGGGACGCCCGTGAGCGTTCGCATCGTCGGCCCCTGGACGCCGTCGTCGGTCGCCGCGGCCGCGGGCCGGAGGTTGCCGGAAACCGTCGGCTTCACGCTGTTCCTGGTGACGCTGACGGCCATCGCAGCCGGTAGCATCTACTTCGCGCATCGCAACCTGCGCCTCGGACGCGGCGATCGGCGCGGCGCGACGCGTCTGGTGGCGGTCATCGCGGGCCTGAGCGCCATTTCGTGGGCGCTGTCGGAGCATCACGTCGCAGGCTTCTGGGAAGCACTGCTGGTGGTGATGTTCGTGTCGTGGACGATGTTCTTCAGCGGGTTCGCGTGGGTGCTGTACATCGCGCTCGAGCCATTCGTTCGGAGACGCTGGCCACACGTGCTGGTGTCGTGGACGCGTGGGCTCGCCGGCGCCCTGCGCGATCCGCTGGTGGGTCGTGACGTGCTCGTCGGGTGCGCGGCAGGTGTCGGCCTGGCGTGCCTCGTGCGCGTCGCTATTCAATTGCGCGAAGCGCTCGGCTTGACCAGGGAGCTTCCCATCACGTTCGGGTTCGAGCCGTTTGTCGGCACCAGCGCGTTCCTCTCGGTGCTCGTCGAGCTCGTGAGGACCGAGATCCTCGGCGGCCTCCTTTTCCTGTTCCTGCTCTTCTTCCTGCACTCGCTGCTGCGACACTGGTGGGTCGCGGCGATGGCGTTCGTCCTCGTGCTGGCGTTGACCGACACGCTGCAGATTCCCACTCGTTTTCTCTGGTACGTGGGCGGGTTCTCACTGATCTTCTACGCGGTGTTCTTGTTCGTGCTGTGGCGCTTCGGGCTGGTGGCGCTGATGCTCGCCCTGTTCACGTACCAGGTCTTCATGCGCTACCCGATGACGTTCGACACCGCGAACTGGTACGCGGGGATGGGGTTTGCCGCGCTGGTTGTCATCGGGGCGATCGCTTTTTTCGGATTCTGGACGTCGCTCGGCGACCGCTCGCTGCTCGTAGCGTCAGCAGTGGACGATTGAACGGCGAAGCGGGCTCCGGGTTCCTTTCACCGAGCTCAAGCTCGGTTCTGCGAAGGAGACCGGGGAGCCCGTGCCTCCTTCGACTTTGACGCTCAACCGAGCACGGCCTTCGTCGCCGCGGCCAGGATCTCGCCGATGCGATCGACCAGGTCGTCCGGCGTCACGAACGGCGGCGCGAGCACGAACACGTCGCCGCGGACGCGACTGAACAGACCGCGTGCGATCGCCTCGGCGTGAATGCGGGCGCCGACCTGCGCTTCGGGCGCGAAGGGCGTCCTCGCGTCGCGATCCTTGACGAACTCCACCGCGCACATGAGTCCCTTGCCGCGAATCTCGCCAACGTGCGGGTGATCGGCGAGGTGTCCGCGAAGGACGGACAGTAGATTCACCCCCTTGCGTGACGCTTCGGCGACAAGATTTTCGTCCTCGATGATCTGCAACGTGCGCAGCGCCACGGCGGCGCCGACGGGATGACCGCTGTAGGTGTACGCGTGCATCCACGGGACGGGGCCCTCATCGATTGCTCGTGCGATCGCGTCGCTCACACCGATGCCGCCGAACGGGACGTAGCCCGATGTGATCGCCTTGGCAAACTGCACGATGTCTGGCGCGACACCCCAGTGCTCGAGCGCGAACCACTTCCCGGTTCTCCCGAATCCAGTGATCACTTCGTCGGCGGCAAACAGCACATCGTGCCTGTCGCAGATCTCGCGGATGCGCGGGAAGTAGTCATCGGGTGGGACGATGACGCCGCCGACGCCGATCACGGGCTCGGCCAGAAACATCGCCACGGTGTCGGCGCCTTCGCGAACGATCGCTTCTTCTAACGCATTGGCCACGGCTACGCCGTGGGACGGGCCGCCAGTCGTCGCGGCACGATAGGGATACGGCGACGGAATGTGGATGAAGCCCGGAACGCGCGGCTCGAAGAGCGGCCAGTACCCCGCGATCCCGGTGGCACTCATCGCCGCCAGCGTCGTTCCGTGATACCCGAGCTCCCGCGAGATGACCTTCGTCTTGTTCGGCCGGCCGCGAAGCTTCCAGTACGAGCGCGCCATCTTGATCGCGCTCTCGTTCGCTTCGGCGCCGCCTGACGTGAAGAAGAACCGGTTGATGTTCGGATATGTCAAGCGCGTCAGCCGCTCGGCCAGCTCGATCACACGCACGTGTGAGCTGCCGCTGTAGCCCGACGCGTAGGCCAGCGTCTCGAGCTGCTCGCGCGCGGCGTCGGCCAGCTCACGTCGGCCATGGCCGAGCACGACGTTCCACAGTCCCGCGAGGCCGTCGATATACTCCTTGCCGTCAGCATCGACCAGCATCGCCTCGTGACCGCGAACCCACACGCGCCCGGCTCGATGGGCGGTGACATCGTGGAGAGGATGGATCAAAGAGGCGAGGTCGCGCGTCAGCAAGTCGCTCAAGCCGCTCGATCATATCCTCGCGTGCCGTCCACGAAATGAGAGCGGCTCGAACTGGACCGTCACGTCACACATGCCCGACTCGCGGGACCTCAGCGAACGACAATCGTTCCCACCATTCCCGGGTGAATCGCGCAGTGGTACTGAAACGTTCCGGCGTCCGGGAACGGAAACGAGAACTGCCCGCCTGGCGCGATGTTTCCCGAGTTCCACCCGGCCGCATTCGACGTCGACGTGTGTGTCGTGGAATCGGTATTCACCCAAGTCACCGTCGTGCCCGCGGCGACGCTCAGCTCGGCAGGCATGAAGGCTCTGGTCCCCAGGAGCTCTGCGCCAACAGGAATCGTCACGGACGATGACGGGTCGCCCGATGTGGGCGTGGGTGACGGTGAAGCGGGAGACGGGGCGGAGTAGCCTCCGCAGGCGACCGCGAACACCAACGTGGTCGCTAGGGCGGCGAGACGCAATGACAACATCGGATCCTCTGAACATGAAGTGGCCCTTCTACGAGCATCGCGCTTCCGCTTTCGCGCTGCGCGCTCCGGCGGACAAGTCGGCGGCCACGTGAAACCGCGCTACACCACCACGTAAGCTCCCGGCGCCATCGAATATTCCCGGATGGGCAGGCCGAGGCTGGATCTGCGGCAGGGAATATTTCGAAGGCTCACCGGGTTTGCCACTTCGTGGGCACTACCGACTCGGTCCGTGTTCTTGCGATTTCAGGAAGCCTTCGGCGCGCATCCTCGAATAGCGCGCTCGTCGGCGCCGCAGTCCGACTCGCTCCGGACACCGTCGACGTGATGGTCTACCGCGAGCTCGAGACGCTTCCGCCTTTCAACCCGGATCTCGACGACGACCACGCGCCGGCGCCGGTCACCCGCTTTCGGGCCGCGCTGCGGGCGTGCGACGCGGTCCTGATCTCGAGCCCTGAGTACGCTCACGGAGTGCCCGGAGTGTTGAAGAACGCGCTGGACTGGGTGGTCTCTAGCGGCGAACTGGTCGACAAACCGATCGCCCTGATCAACACGTCCGCGCGCGCGACGCGCGCGTGGGAATCGCTGGTGGACACGCTGACGGTGATGTCGGCGCGTGTGGTCCTCGACGCGTCGATCACGATTCCGCTCGGCGGCAGAGCGCTGCATGCGAACGATATCGCTGCAGATGCGGCGATGGCCATCGCGCTGAGGACGGCGATTGACGTACTCGCCAGTAATGTGCGCGACGCGCGACTGGTCTAAGCGTGTACGGGGCCGATAGGCCGGATGAACGCCCGATTCGTTGGCGGAGTCCCGTTCTGCGACGTTGCCCCGCTGGCACGGTGCCGTATTTCCTCGGCCTCCGGACGCTCGACCCGCGCACGCTGCTCGGTCGCCCTCCATCCCATTGCGACGTTGCAGAATCTGCCGAGGGCCACAGAACTCAGTGGCATGACCAGCGATGTCTCCGCTACTTCCACGCGTTCATGGCATTCGGCTGCATCGGCTCTGGACCGAACTCATGACCGCGCGTGGTACGCTCGTCCAGTACTGACATCCCGAATCGAAGCGATAATGCTCGCCTAACTGAGGACAGGTCCCTGCCCATCATCGTATTCACCGACGGCGCGGCCAAGGGCAACCCCGGACCTGGTGGCTGGGGCGCGATCGTGGTGTCGCCGGATCAGCACGTCGTCGAACTGGGAGGCGGCTCGCCTCACACCACGAACAACCGGATGGAGCTGAGCGGAGCGATCGCCGCGCTGCAGCACGTCGTGAATCGGCCTGGGCCCGTTGCGATCTATATGGATTCCACCTACGTGATCCAGGGCATCACGCAGTGGGTCTGGGGGTGGCGGAAGCGGGGATGGAGGACGGCCCAGGGCGGTGACGTACTGAACCGCGATTTATGGGAGCAGCTGACGAGTCTCGTCGGCGCGCGCGCCAGAGGCGACGTGGACTGGCACTGGGTTCGAGGCCATGTCGGGACACCGGGGAACGAACGTGCGGATCAGATTTCGGTGGCGTTCGCGCTACAGCAATCCGCGGACTTATATGACGGACCGTTCGACGGCTACCCACGCCCAATTCTCCAGTTGCCCGACGACACGGCCCTGCCGAAACGGACAGGCTCGGTCTCTGGCGCGAAAACCAAAGCCGCCGCGTACTCGTACTTGAGCGTTGTCGACGGCGTCCCCATGCGGCATACCACGTGGGCAGAGTGCGAAGGGCGCGTAAAGGGACAGTCCGGGGCACGCTTCAAGAAGGCCACGAGCGCGGCCGACGAGGCGGCGATCCTGCGCAGCTGGGGAATCGAATCGAGCCGAATCCAACCACACCCTGTCCCAAGGTAACCGCTGTCAGTGATTCTCTTCTTCGTGCTGGGCGGTATCGTGCTCACACAGGTCGCATGGCAGCCAGCGAAGGAAGCCACGGCGCTCGAGCAATGACTCGTGATCGGCACGATCACGCTTGAGCTTCGCACTCAGCCACCGTGCGAGAACGCAACGGGTGTGAATTCCGTCCAGACTATTGTCAGGAGTGGATAGCCGCAGCCAGGGGCGTCAGACGGCGCCAGCGGAGATTGACATGTCAGACAAGGAGCGTGATATCCCTCCGAACGTGCCGTGGCGCACGTTCGAGACCTACATCGACGGCTTGAGGGCGTTCGGCCCCTACCTGCCGACCGTCATCGACCGCGATTCGATGCAAACCCTGTCCGGGGTCACGCAGACGGGGCTGCTGAATACGTTGCGGACGTTGAAGTTGATCGACGAGGACGGCGGCGTTCGGCCTCGACTCAAACAACTCGTGGACGCCACGCCGGATCGGCGAAAGTCGCTGTATCAGCAGATCATCGCCGCCGAGTACACGTTTCTCAACGGACTCAACCTGCAAAACGCGACACCGGGACAGATCGAAACCGCATTCACATCAGCCGGGGCGGCCGGCGATACCGTTCGCACATGCATCGCGTTCTTCGTTGGCATGGTGAAGGCGGCCGACGTGCCGATGTCACCGGCGATCACGAAGGCCTGGCGGCGGCATGCCAGGAATGGCAGCGGCGAAACCATCTCGAGAGAGGCTCATCCCTCGATGCGCGTGGAGACAGCTCACCTACCGGCAGGAGACAACGGCAGCGGCGGAGCAACCGCCAAGCCGACCTACCAGATTCTGTACGAACTGCTCGATTCCGACATGGACAAGAACGAGCAAGAGGCCGTGTGGACGCTGCTTCAATACGTACGGCGGAAAGAAACAGTGAGATGAGACACTGAATCTGGCCTGCAGCCCGGAGACCGGAGCCTGGAGCCCGCCGGTGCCCTTCTACTTCTTCTCCGGCAGCGCGAACACGTACAGCGCCTGACCGGTCGACGGCACGCGAATCTCCGGAGCGATCGTCGACGGCACCAGGCGCGGGCTGCCGCCGCCGAGCCCCGTCGTCACGGCGATGTACTGGCGTCCGTCGATCGCAAACGACATCGGGAAGCCCTGCACCGACGTCGCCAGCCGCGTCTGCCAGAGGATCTTGCCGGTCCTCGAGTCGACCGCCTTGAACACGCGATCGAGATCGCCCACGAAGGCCACGCCGCCGGCCGTCGACAGCACCGACGTGAGGAACGGCGCGCGCTGCTGGAGCGACCACAGCTCCTTCAGGCTGTTCACGTCGAACGCCGCGAGCTTGCCGATGTTGCCGTCGGTGCCCGGCATCTCATAGAAGCGGCGATCGGCGCCACCGCCGTTTCCGCCGCCGGCCACCTGCTCGACACGCTGCGCACGGATCGCGATGCAGCTCTGGCTCAGCGGGATGATCAGCGAGTTGGTCACCCTGCTGTGGCTCATCGCCTGCCAGTTGTGGCCCCCTTCGGTGCTCGGGCAGCCGTCGACCCACGTGCCGATCGCGTGCTCGAGGATGTCGAGGCGGTACGTCGGCTCGCCGGTCTTGGCGTTGAAGGAATCCCATACGTTCGGGAACACCGTTTCCTTGTGGCCAAGGTATTTGCCGGTCTTCCGATCGAGCTTCCACAACACGCCGTCTTTGCCCACCGTGAAGACGAGACGATCGGCGCCGCTGTCCACGAGCACCCGCTCGAAGACGATGTCGAGGTCCAGCGCTTCGCCGGGCGCATGCTGGAAGTGCCACGCCAGCTTGCCGGTGTCGACGTCGAGCGCCACGGTAGAACTCGTGTAGAGCCCCTTGTCGATCGTCCGCATGCCGCGGCTCACCGGCATCCACGGCTTGGCTTGCGCCGTGCCCCAGAACGTCAGGTTGAGATCCGGATCGTAGCTGCCGGTGATCCAGGTCTCGCCGCCGGCCCTGAAGACGTTCGTGAGCTTGCCCCACGTATCGCCGCCCGGTTCACCCTCTTTGGCGATGGTGTGGAACTTCCACAGCTGCTTGCCGGTGGCGGCGTCGTAGGCGCTGATGAAGCACTTCTGCTCGATGTACTGCTGGCAGCCGCCCATTCCCTCGATCACCTTGCCGCGGGCGACGAGGGGACCGCTCGAGCTGCCACGTCCGTCGGGCATGGCCATGTCCCACACCATCTTGCCGTTGCGCGCGTCGAGCGCAACGAGGTGGGCGTTGCTCATCGCGAGATACAGCTTGTCGTCGTAGAGCGACATGCCGCGCATCGCCGTGTTGCCGCCGAGGCGATGCTCCCAGATCAGATCGCCGTTCCTGCCGTCGAGCGCCTGGATGATGCCGCCCGTGTTCATCAAATAGATGACACCGTTGTGCGCGAGCGGCGACGGCTGGTTGGTGCCGCCTTCGGCCATCGGCGCCACCCACTGCAGCTGCAGCTCCTGCGCGTTGTCGCGCGTGATCTGCGTGAGCTGGCTATAGCTCGACCCGAACTGATCGTGACGCAGCATCGGCCACTCGCCGGGCGGCGGGTTGCGCAGCATCTCGTCGGTGACGCGCGTGAAGTTCTTCACCTCTCCGGCGACTGTCACACCGGTCGGCGGGGGTTGCTGCGCCCCACCGCGCCCGCCCGCCTGAGCGCCCCCAGCCGCACCACGGCCGCCGGCGGCGCCCGCGCGTCCGGCTCCCGCCGCTCCCGCAGCGCCGGCAGCCGCAGCCGCACCCGCTCGCCCTCCGTTCGGTGCCTGCGCCGCCTGGGCAGGCGCGCCCTTGGCGGTGGCGCCGATCGACGCGGCCGTGGTCGGCGTCAGCGGCTGCGGGCCGGCGGGACTGCCGTTGGCCTGCATGATGTAGGACACGATGTTGAGGTACGTCTGTTCCGGCAGCCCGCCCGGCTTATCCGGCGGCATCGTCGTCTGCACCAGGCCGAGCAGATCGCGGGTCGTCTTCGATCCCCACGAGCCCAGGAACGGCGGACCGGCGAGGGCCGGCACGGCGCCACCGGTCAGATCCGCGCCGTGGCAACTCGCACAATTGGTGTCGTAGGCCGCGCGACCGGCGGTCGCCTGTTCTACCGCGTAGGGTCCGGCCACCGGCTGCTGGCGTCCCATCAACACGGCGCCGGATGCCAACGCCGCGATCGCTACGAAAAGTACAGAAGGCTTCATGTGCGAACCCAATCCGTCAATGCGTCAATCCGTCAATGCGTCAATTCAAATTCGTCAATCCGTCAATCCGTCAATCCCACTACTTCATCAACCATCCCCAGAGGTTGCTGCCGTCTGGCGCCACGCCTTTCTCGCTGTGCACCTGGATATAGAGCTTCCCCTGCTTGAGGGCGTCGACGTCGAGCGCCATGAGGTTTGCCGATCCCGTGATCGTACCGCTCGTGGCCTTGGTGATCGTGAGGTCGGTGAGCATCGGGCCGCGCGCGCCTTTGGCAACGCCTCGGTGCAACCGTGCGATCGTCGCCGGCGCGGCGAGCCCCTCGAACGTCCCGGAAATCGCCAGCTTCGTCCCGCTCAGCGTGGCCGTGGCGGTGCCCTTGCCGGTCACGTTGGCGCGATCCTGCCCGGTGATGGGCACCCATCCCAGACGCGCCGTGTACTTGTCTCCGCCCTGCCCGGCAAGGGGGTTCGCCCACCAGAGCCCAGCTACGACGACCGCCATCGCGACCACAACCCTGCGTGTCATGCGGTGAACCTCCACAGTCGCCCTTCTCCACAAGGGCTTCAGGCTCCGGTCTGCGGCCTCCGGGCCAAGTAGGGGCGACCGGGCGTCCGCGCATTTGTCGGCGTAAACACCGATGTCCGCCTCAGCGCAGAGCCCGAAGTCTGGAGCCTGGAGCCCGGAGTCCAGACCCCGAGCCGTGTGGAGTGTAGATCGGATCGGCTGGGCCAAACCCATTGACTTGATCGGCACGCCGGGTGTCCCATATGCCAACCACTGAAAGTGGACCTAGAGGTCCCCTTCTCTCAGTGTCTTCGCCGAGGAGTCACGCCACGATGCGCAGCCGGCCCGGGAACCTCATCATCGCCGCGGTAGTCGCCGCCGTGGCCCTGCTCGCCGCAGCTGCCTCGTCTCCCGGCCAGACGACGGGGTACAAGGCGCCGCGGGCGCCCGACGGCAGACCGAACCTGAACGGCATCTGGCAGGCAATGAGCTCCGCGTACTGGGACATCGAGCCGCATCCGTCGGCGGCCGGTCCGATGTGGCAGCTCGGCGCGTCGTACGCGATCCAGGGCGGCCTCGGCATTGTCGAGGGCGGCAGCATTCCCTACAAGCCCGAGGCCCTCAAGAAGAAGCAGGAGAACTTCGCCAAGCGCATGGAGCTCGACCCCGAGATGCGCTGCTATCTTCCGGGCGTGCCGCGAGCGATGTACATGCCCTACCCGTTCCAGATCATCCAGAGCCAGAAGCACATCATGATGGTCTTCGAGTTCGCCGGTGCGGTCCGGACGATCTACATGGCGGATCAGACCGAGGCGCCGGCCGACAGCTGGATGGGCTGGTCCAACGGCAAATGGGAAGCCGAGACGCTCGTCATCGACACGAAGGGGTTCAACGGCATGGGGTGGTTCGACCGCGCCGGCAACTTCTCCAGCGATGCGCTGCACGTCGTGGAGCGCATCAACGCGCGCAGCGCCGAGACGATGAACTACGAAGCGACGATCGAAGACGCGAACGTGTTCACGAAGCCGTGGAAGATCAGCATGCCGCTCTACCGCCGCGTGGAGCGCAACATGCAGCTTGCGGAGTTCCGTTGCGTGGAGTTCTCGGAGGATCTGGTGTACGGCCACCTGGCGAAGACGCCGCCCAAATAGTTGGCCATTGGGCATTGAGCATTGATACCGAAAGGGCACTCGTGATGACCACTCAATACCGCGTTTCAGCAGGCATCCTGGCTGCGACCATCGCCGGCATCGCGATGTCGGCGGCGAGCCTCGCGGGCCAGCAGCCAACCCCCGCTCCGCAGCCGGCGGCCAGCGGCGCCACCGCCAAGCCGCAGGCCGCTCCCGCGCCAACGGGCGCGCTCAAGCCGGTGACTACCGCTTACAAGGTCAAGACGCCAGACGGCCAACCCGATCTGCAGGGGTTCTGGACCAACGCCACGCTTACGCCGCTCCAGCGCCCGGACGGCGTCGGGGAGTACGTGTCGAAGGAGGAGTTCGAGAAGCGCGTGGCGCAGCGCGCAGCCACCGACGAAGAGCAGACCAAGCCTGGCACGGTCGCCGACGTGCACTACGACTTCACGCAGTTCGCGCTGGACAAGTCACAGTCGGCGATCTCCCACAACAACTACCGCACCTCGCAAATCATCGACCCGCCTGACGGGAAGATCCCGACACTGGCCGCGGCCAGGCAGGGTGGCGGCGGCGGTCGTGCC
>Ga0075418_10009203_pt1 | contig 11079 bp, 10 predicted proteins | sample SoiMetdeltSBSDD2_FD_81776 | JGI IMG/M metagenome (GOLD analysis project Ga0075418, IMG submission 81776) | Bulk soil microbial communities from a Populus tree surrounding site in Tennessee, USA - Soil MetaG P. deltoides SBSDD2 | ecosystem: Environmental > Terrestrial > Soil > Tree plantation...
CTCGACAAGGATCCGAATTCAAAATATGCCGACGAAGCGCGGCAGCGCATCGACGCGATCAACAAGCGCAAACGGTGAGAGGGCATGTCAATGGATTGCTGGCGGTCATGGTCCTCGCTTGCGCGGGGTGCGCCGGCTATCGCGTGGGGCCGGTGTCCGGAGAGGTCGCGGGCGAACGGTCGATCCAGGTGACACCCTTTGCCAGCAAAGTCATTGAACCGCGAGTGGGCGACGCGGTCACGACGTCGTTGCGCAGGCAGCTTCAGCAGGAGGGCACGTATCGGTTGGATACGCGCGGCCAGGGCGATATTGTCGTCACCGGCGCGGTCGTTGAATACGACCGTTCGCATATTTCGTTTCAGCCGCAGGATATTCTCACGCCGCGCGATTATCGCTTACGTATTCGCGCGCAGGTCACGGCGCGCGATCGCAGCAGCGGGCGCGTGCTGCTGGATCGAGAAGTGATGGGGCACACGACGCTGCGAGTGACCCCTGATCTTGCGAGCGCCGAACGCCAGGCCATACCCCAGGCCGCGGATGAACTTGCGCGCAATATTACGGCGTTGCTCACCGAAGGGTCCTGGTAGTGTGGCATTACATGTAATGCCTTGCGGATGGCTCCGTCACATCGGTAGCTTCTTAATACATGAGAACTTCTCAGAGCGATAAACTTCGGAGGTATCTTGCTTCACTGCAGGAACTGCATCAGGAAAAAACCGAACTCGAAGCACGTCTCGAAAAAATCAATGAAGCGCTGGCCGGCGCCCCCGGGGCAAGAGCACGGCAGGGAGGCCGTGCCGCTGCGCGCCGAGGCGGAGGCGGACGCCGGCGCAACGGACTTTCATTGCGCGCCGCGGTTACACAAGTTACGAAGAGCCGTCCGCTCACAAAACCCGAGATACTGCAAGCGGTTCAGAAGATCGGATATAAATTTGCAACTAAAGATCCCATGAACTCGCTCAATGCGATGCTTTATGCTCCGGCAAACAAGTTTCGCAATAAAAACGGCAAGTTCGGTCCCAGGTAAGTGTTAGCTCGCCGAGTCATTCCCTGCCTTGATGTTCACGGCGGCCAGGTAACGCGTGGCGTGCAGTTCGGGCGCGCCGAAGCCGGCGAACTGCGCAACGTCGGCGATCCCGTCGAACTGGCGATTCGCTACAACGAACAAGGCGCTGACGAAATGGTGTTCTTCGACATCACGGCCAGCGCCCATGGGCGGGCCACCATTGTCGATGTAATCCAGCGGACCGCCGACCAATGCTTCATGCCGCTGACGGTCGGTGGCGGTATTCGCACGGTTGCCGACATGCACACGATGCTCAAGGCGGGCGCGGACAAAATCAGCATCAATTCGTCGGCGATCGCGTCGCCCGATTTGATCCGCGCCGGGGCGGAGAAATTCGGCAGTCAATGTATTGTGGTATCGATCGACGCAAAGACGGTCGCTCCGGACCGATGGGAAGTCTTCGCCCAGGGCGGGCGCAAGCCAACGGGTATGGAAGCTGTCGAATGGGCCCGGCGCGCTGTTTCGCTCGGGGCGGGCGAGATTGTCCTGAACAGTATCGATGCCGATGGCACGAAAGCAGGGTTCGACCTCGAAATCACGCGTCGCGTAAGCGAGGCGGTGGTTGTGCCCGTTGTTGCGAGCGGCGGCGCCGGAACGCTGGAACACATGGCTGAGGTGCTGCTCGAAGGAAAAGCTGATGCCGTGCTCGCCGCCAGTATCTTCCACTTCGGTCAGTACACGGTGGCGCAGGTAAAGGAGTTTCTGGCCACCAGGGATATTCCTGTTCGACGTTGATCCCTATTTGTCGGCGGTGTGAGCCCACCACACGAGTAACCGCCCTGCCGCAGTGAAAACCAGCACTGCAGAGACGAGGGCGAGCACAGCAATAACAACGGTGACGAGGAAGCTAAAGCCAATCGCCGAATTCCCGGCCCAGCGCTTGAGCCACGCAACGGTTTGGTCGCGCGGCGTCACGCGAATGATGCGCAACGGGCCGTTTGTATTTCCGTTGCTCATAAGTGAAGTTCCTGCTGGGAACGATATGCCCAGGGCCACCGAACGAAAGGAGGATTTGGGGGAAACACTGATTTTCAGAGTGCCGTGTCGCGGCTTGGCAGGGCGCGAGATCTGTGCTTTCTTCTGCGCTCCAGATTTTTGCGTGTTACTAATAGATGACATTAGCGGTCTGACATGATACAAATCTCCGGTTCACTGTGTGGATTGATTTAGACGAACTGCAGGCGGCGGCCGGTCACGGTGAGGACGCTCCGGTAGCAGAGCCGGCGGCATCGCCCAGCGGCGCTCTTTCGCCAGAGGCGCCATCGGCGCTTGACGCCTCACCTGTGTTCGTGCACGGCTGGCCGGTTCCTTGCACGATCTCCGCCAGGCCTGATGAAGGGCGGGCGTGCGTTGCTTTGCCTTCGTTCGAAGCGGCCCTGCTGGGAGACGCAAAGATCATCTCAGACCGATACCCGGCAGCGGAAGCCCGGTATCGGCAGTTGCGGGGCAAACAACGCAGCACCGAGGAGATTCCGCACTTCGAAAAGGTGTTTCGCATCGCCGCCACGCTGGTGGGGATTTCCAACGTTCAGGAATGCCATGACTATGACGAACTGCTCATCCTGACAGCATGGTATTGCGTGCGACCGCGGGTCGAAGGCTTTCTGGCGTCATACCCGAAATCGTTGCTCTGTCCGCTGTCGCATGCGGCCTCGCCGAGCGCGCTGGCGGAATTATCGTCGGCCAAGCGGCAGGTTTTCGAACGGCGCGCGCCGATCTACTTGCGCTATTTGCTACTGGAGAAATTTGGGCTGCGCACGTGCCTGGACATTGAAGAGGCAGATCTCCGCAGCCTGCTGCGAGGCTCCGGGTTTCGTCTCATCCGGCCAAGCGCCGTGCCCGAAGCCGCTTTCCCCGGAATTACTCAGGGGGAAGATCCGCCGGTGCGCCCGTGGAAGCTGGCCCTCCGGCAGGAACTGAGCGATGAACGGGCAGCCGACATGCTAATCCAGGCCGCGCTTTGGCAAGTTAAATACGGCTTGTTGATCGTGACGACGGGGGGAGGGCAGCCGCGTTGGAATATCGGCGCGTTTGGCCGCACCGATTGGGAAGACGCGTTTCTATCCCTCGGCGTGCCGGTGGCGCCGTCATTGATGCGGGAGAGCGGATTGCTGGACTGGCGGGGGGTTCTGGCCCGATGCGTGCAGCAGATTGGCGCCGGCAACTTGCCGCCGGAACTGCTCGGAAAAGTTTTCGCGCAACCGCAGCGCGCGCGCCACGACAGCCACCAGGCTGTTTGGGAAGTCCTCGATCGCGCGTCGTGCAGTGTCCTGGAACGTGTGCGCGCCTGCGAACCCGAAATCTTCAGCCCCGACGGAGAGATGAATCACGAAAGAGCGCGAAAGTTTCGGCGCTGGGCGCGGCTCTTCGATGAAGTTTCACCCAACATTTTGTCGCGGTTTGGCGTGTCGGCTTTTACGGCTCTCCATCGCGTTGCGCCGGAATATTTTGGCTGGAGCCCCGCGCGTCTCAAACCGTGGGAACTCGAGCAGGAGCATGGTAAATGGAAAGGGCCCCGTGGGCGCGCCCTGCTCAAAAGCGCGTATGCCTACGCGCTGCACGACGCCGGGCTGGGAACCATCGAAACCCACGAGGGCCACGTGACGTGGCAATGCACACTCGAGGAGTTTTCGGAGTGGACGGCCCTGAATGCCAAACTAAAGCTTAACGCCTACGAATTTCTTTATGGCATCGCAAGTCAGCACGGATTGACGCCGCTGCTGAATCGCGAGGTTACGCACACCGCCGCCATTTCGCTCCTTGCCGGCATCAACTTGCACAAACACCTGCCGACCATCGAAGGTTGTTGGGACGTCTGCATGCGCTCGGCGCTCGAACTTCACGGCGGAAAGCTCGAAATACGCCTCGCGCTTCCGGATCTGGCGCCGTTGCCGTTGCGCTTGCGCAAGGCGGTCCTGGCGCCGCTCACCTATAGCTACATGCACCGGGAGCTTCGGCTCGTCCGCGAGTTTGATCTGCGCATGGCGCGCGAGAGCCACCGCAATCTTGAGCAGGTGCCGGGCTGGTGGGAAGACGAGCGCATTATTGGCACGCCGCTCTTCGCGCGCGTGAACGACAACAAGGACCCGGCTCGGGCCGCCCTCGCGCTACTCCGCACTGAACCCTGGCTCGAAGCTCGCAGGCTTCGTTTCGGCGCCCTGCGGTTGCTCATCGGCAGAAACGCCGCCCACCGAACGCCGCCGAACGCCGCGGCGCTTTCGTCCGAGGAATTACGCGCGGTGCTTGGACTTGCCCTTGATGCCCTCGAGTACACGAACGTCGCGCAGGTTTCTCTTTCAGCGATCCGTCGTGGCTTCGAGCGTATCCTGGCGCGGGAGGACACCCGCGAGATGCTCGAGTCGCTGCTGCTGCACGTCGGCACCGCCTATGAAACGGAAGCCTGGGGCCAGGTTCGCAAATTCATCGTCCTCGACGCGATCAACGACCTGCTCGCCCTCACCGTTCGCACCTCATTGCTGCACCTGATGAGCGGGGAGTAGCGCTTGCGCGCGCCTGGCTCCCTCAACCCAGACCTCCTCGGCACGCTAGCGGCACGGGTCTTGCAGTAGAAGCGTTTAAGGGTGCGTCGGCTCCTGCTGATGGGTGTCCGAGCCGCGCCTGTGCTATGAAAGCGCCGCCATTAATAGTAAGCTGGGTCGATATTGCCCTCCTCTTGGTAGTTATTGCCGGTATTTACCGTGGCCGGAAACGGGGCATGTCGGAGGAATTACTGGACGTGATCAAGTGGGTCTCGATCCTTGTGGCTGCGGCGTTTGTGACCCGGCCAGCCGGACAAATGCTGGCGCAATCGAGCGTTTTCAGCCTGCTTTCCTGCTACATTTTTGTCTACACGGCGCTCATCATCGCCATAAAGGTGCTCTTTGGGTTCATGCGAAAGCGCATCGGCGACAAACTGGTTAGCAGCGACTTTTTTGGCAGCGCGGAGTATTACCTGGGGATGGTAGCCGGGGCGTTTCGCTACCTGTGCGTGATCGTCGTCGTGCTTGCGTTCATCAACGCGCGGTATTATTCACCGGAAGAGATTGCCGACGACGCGCGGGTCCAGCAGCAGAATTTCGGCGATATTCGCTTCCCCACCTGGGCCGCATTGCAGAACCAGGTATTCAATCACTCGATGGCCGGGGCCATGGCGCGGGATTTCGTCCCTCTTTGCCTGATCCCACCGACAGCCCCCGAAACGAAGGCTCTCGGTGGCGATAGCGTGGTGCGCGCCCGCGAACGCACCGTTGAGCGCGTGCTTGATAGGCGATGAACTTTCAGGCCAGCCTTTAGGGCGTGGCCGGGTTCATCGACACCTCCACTCTCGAACAGATTCGCGCGGCCAATGATGTCGTCGACGTCATTGGCAGTTACCTGCCGCTGAAACGCGCCGGGGCGAACTTTGTGACGCTCTGCCCCTTTCACAAGGAGAAGTCGCCTAGTTTCAATGTCAATCCGCACCGCCAGATTTTTCATTGCTTCGGTTGTCACAAAGGCGGCGACGTGTTCACGTTCGTCAAGGAGTACGAAAATATTTCATTCGTCGAAGCGGTGAAGCGCCTCGCCGAGCGCGCGAACATCGTGTTGAAGTTTGACCAGACCCCCGGCCAGGAGCAGGCGCGGTTTCTGAAGGACACGCTGCTCGAAATTCATGAGCAGATCACCCGGCGCTGGCAGGCCGCGTTGCGCAACGATGCGGCGGGACAAATCGCGCGCGAGTACCTGGCGAAACGCGGCGTGTCCGACGAAGCCGTGGAGCTGTTTCGGCTGGGCTACGCGCCCGACGCCTGGGACGACACCGTCAACTGGGCCAGGGGCAAAGGCTACGACATCGCCATAGCCGAACAAGCCGGCCTGGTGATCCGCAACCCCGAGAAGGGAAGTAATTACGACCGCTTTCGTGGGCGCCTGATGTTCCCGATTTGCGACGAGCAGGGCCGCGTCGTCGCGTTCAGCGGGCGCGTGCTCGCGGGAGACGAGAAGACCGCCAAATACGTGAATTCGCCCGAGACACCGATCTTCACCAAGAGCAAAGTGTTCTTCGGGCTCGATAAATCGAAGCGCGCCATTCTCGACGCCGGCTTTGCGATTGTCTGCGAAGGGCAGCTCGATCTCATCGCGTGCTTCATGGCCGGTGTGAAGAACATGGTCGCGCCGCAAGGGACTGCTTTCACTCCCGAGCACGCCCGTATTCTCAAGCGTTACGTGAACGAAGTCGTGCTCTGCTTCGACAGCGACACCGCGGGACAGGCCGCCGCTGCGCGCGTGCAGGAAAGTTTACTCGCTTCCGGGTTGTCCGTGCGCGTCGTGACCATCCCGGCGCCGCATGATCCCGACAGTTTCATCAAGGCGCACGGCGGGGCCACGTTCCAGGAGCTGGTCTCGAAGTCGCGCGAGTTTTTCGATTTTTACCTGGATCATCTCTGCGCCGTTCACGACCCGCGCACTGAGAAAGGTCAGCTCGCCGTAGTCAAAGGCATGGGCGAAATGGTCCGCAAATCCGGCGACGCGGTGTTGATGGACAAGTACGCGCAGAAGACCTCGATGAAGCTCTCGAGCTTCATGCAGTTGCCGGTGTCGGCCGCCGCGGTGCGAGCGGAATTCAAGAAAGCAGCACCAGCCAGACCGGCGAGACCTGAGCAGGAGGAGGGCGAAAGCGGCACCGCGGAATCGGAGCGACCCGAGCCTTCCGAGCGAGAATTCTGGCTTTTGCATTTCGTCCTCAATGCCGACGAACAAGTGGACTGGTTGGCGGCTCATCTCGACGTGCAGTGGGTACAGCACGCGACCGTGCGCGTGATCATCGAGAAGCGCCTCCAGGCGCATCACGAAAACTCCTGGTCCGGAATTCCCGCGTTCGTGAGCGCGGAACAGGACGCGTTTGCTCAGCGGCTGATCACCGAAGCCGTGGCCGAACCAGCTGGTCCTGACATCGACCGCAAACTTGCGGACACAGTAAGAATGTTGCGCAACACATTTATCGAAAGGCGGCTCGCAGCGTTAACGGCGCAGTTGGCGCAACCGGATTTAGCCAGCGAACGCTTCGCTGCCATTGAAAGCGAGAAAACCTACTTGCGCCGGTGGAAGGGCCAGCCGCTGCAACCGAAAGCGGACGCTTGAGATTACAAAATGCGCTGCTACTGTGAATCGAAAGGGATAAGGTATGAAAACATTGATGACAGTAGCAGGGATTCTCGTGGTTTCGCTGCTGGTTGGGTGCGCGAAGAAGGACGAACACGTCGACACCGTGAAGCTCGAGGCGAGCTTCAGCACGGCTGAGCCTACGACGAAAAGTAAAGTCGATAAGGTCGTCGCCTCGGTGAAGAACCAGGATTGGACCGGCGCGACGGCGTCGCTAAAAGACCTGGCGAGTGACGCGAAGCTCACCGAAGAACAGAAAAAGGCGGTGAAAGACACCATGGACGATATCGCCAACAAGTTCAAAGAAGCCGCGCACCAGGTCAAAGAGGAAGCCAACAAGGCGCTTGGGGAAGCGCAGAAATCATTGGGCAAGTAATTGGGCCCACCCTATTTTACACGCGGCAGCCGGCTGTTTTTGGCTGCCGCTTTTCTTTTCGGTCTTTGCAGCTCTGCGCCGGCCGGGTGGCGGAAAGGCAATCTCCACACCCATTCCTTTTGGAGCGACGGCGACAATTTCCCGGAAGCGATTGCCGATTGGTACAAGACCAACGGTTATCATTTCCTCGCGCTGTCCGACCACAACATTTTCCAGGATGTCGAGAAGTGGATTACCATCACGAATACCCGGCTCAACACGCTCCTCGAATACCAGCGCCGCTTCGGGAACGATTGGGTCGAGCAGCGCACCTCCCTCGGCGGCACGCAGGAAGTGCGGCTCAAGAAGCTCGATGAATTTCGCAAACTGTTCGACGAGCCGAACCGGTTCCTGCTCGTTCCGGCCGAGGAAATCTCTGCGAAATTCCGCACGCTCCCCCTCCACGTGAATGCAATAAACATTCGTGAAGTCATCAAGGCGGAGGAAGGCACGAACGTTGTCGACGTCTTGCAACGCAACGTCGACGCCGTGCTCGAGCAGCGCCGCCGCACCGGCCAGCCCATGTTTCCGCACATCAACCATCCCAACTTCGGCTGGGGAATTACCGCCGAAGAACTGATGCGCATCCAGGGCGACAAATTCTTCGAGGTCTACAATGGCCACCCGGCGGTGAACAACGAAGGCGACCTCTACCATGCGAACACCGAACGAATTTGGGACATCGTTTTGACCTTTCGCCTTGCCGAACTCGGCCTCGAACCAATGTACGGAACAGCCGTCGACGACGCGCATAGCTATCACTCCATGCGCCGCACCAACGCCAACCCGGGGCGCGGCTGGGTCATGGTGCGCAGCGAGCAACTTAGCGCGGCGGCCCTCATTGCCGCCATGGAGCGCGGCGACTTTTACTCCTCCAGCGGCGTCCGCTTGCGCGATATTCGAACAAGCACGAACTCCCTCGCCATCGACGTCGAGCCGGAGGAAGGCGTCACCTACATGACCCGTTTCATCGGCACGCGCACCTCCTTCGACCGCAACTCCGAACCGGGCGAGCGCCCTTCCGGCACCATCACGGCGGTGACACGTTCCTACAGCTACGACATTGGAACCGTGTTGGCCGAGGTCGCCGGAACCGAGCCCAAGTACGAATTTCGTGGCGACGAAATCTACGTGCGTGCCAAAGTGATTTCGTCAAAACCGAAACGCAATCCCTACGCCGCGGGTGAAATGGAAGCCGCGTGGGTCCAACCCGTCATCCCCGGCGACGCGACCAGGTGACGGAAACGCGGGCGTCTTCGCTCCGTCACACAAATCTCCTTTCAACCCGTCGCGCATCGTCATAACGTTTTCACATGCCCGAGCAACAGTTGATCGGGGTCGCGAAGTTTGACCCCAAGATGCCCAACGATGTGGCGTGGTTTTGCCTTCGCTCGCAGCAAAAGCACGAACAACTCGCTGCGCGGCAACTGGCCCAGATGGACGACGTGGAAGTGTTCAACCCCCGCGTGCGTTTTTCGCGTTCCACACCGCACGGCCCCGTGCTCATCACAGAATCTCTCTTTCCAAACTATCTCTTTGCGCGTTTCGATTGGCGCCGTTCCCTCGCGCGTGTTCATTACGCGCCCGGCGTCAAGCATATCGTCCACTTCGGCGACAAATGGCCCACCATACCCGATGAGGTCATCGACGAACTGCGCGCCAACTTCGGCAACAATGAATTGCACGTTATCCAGGCCGGCATGGCCCCGGGTGACCGCGTCGAGTTCGCAGGCGGCGCATTTCATGGCCTCAAAGCGGTCGTGACCCAGGTCATGCCGGCACGTGACCGCGTCGCGGTGCTGCTGGATTTCCTGGGCCGCCAAACCATGCTCGAAGTTTCTCCGCACGTTCTCGTCCGCGATGCCGACTGATCCCCGGGCGTTATCAACGAATTGTCGCGCTTGTAACAATTATTTGATAACGCCACTTGTTTGCATTTCCGTGACAATTCCACTGCTCGCCGTGTGCTTCTCTTGCTACAAACATGCGTATGGACCGGCGAAGCAGCAGTCGAAGATCACTCGCCTGGCAGGCGGCCCTGATCATCCTGCCCATCCTGCTCCTGGCCGGCCTGGGCGCTTATTACCTCAGGCAGGACCGCATCCTCGTCGGCCACGAAGCCGAGCAACGCGCGCGGACCCTGGCCGACGACATCACAGCGAAGCTTTGGGCGGCGTTGCGCGATCCTGAATGGCGCACAACGACGAACGCGTTCCAAATCGACGCAGCGGGCGCTCTGGTTTTTCCTCCGCCGTTTGAAACCACTCCTGCACCGCAGCCACTGGACGTCTCGCAACTTACTCCTGAGCAGGCCGCTCTCTGGGCCGATTTCCGTGCCGATGTAGGATGGCTGAAGGAATTCGGCCAGGCCGGCGCGCCCACCAACTTTCTCGCCAACGCACTCTTCCGCACCGGCGTGCGCTTTGCTGCCCAGGGAGATCCTGACGCACTGGCCGCATTTCAATCCATCGTTCGGAGGTTTCCGGACGCCGTGGGTGAAACGGGCCTCCCGCTCGCGCCACTCGCGGCGTTGAAGTATCACGAAATTCTCACGGACCGGCCGACGAACGTCGTCGCCGAACTCGAATGGGAGAGTCTTTGCCTTCGCGCCATTGAGAAGCCCTCGATGCTGACGCCCGTCATTTTGCAACGCGCGGCCGACTTAGGAAAGGTTGCCCGTTACCGCATCGCCGAATTGCAGGAGCTTTGGCGCGCGCACGAGCGCCTCAGAGAGTTGCAACGAGCCGCGCGCAGCACGTTGGCTGTTCGTTCTGAGGCCGCACTATTCTGGATTGAGAGGCCCGAAGAACGTTGGTTGGCCAGTCGATTTGCAGAAGGCACGAATCAGTGGATCGTCTGTCGCGAGGGAGCGGTGTTCGAAAGTCGTCCGGCATTCAGCCTCGTACATCGAGCCGGGCCGCCACGGGGTAAAATCGGTTTGTGGGGACCGTCCAAAGAACGCAATGATGCGCCTGGTCTCGTCACAGGATGGGACTCAGGGCCGCGAGACCCTCAAATTGCAGCGCTTCTCGCTAAAGTTCCTCCTTACTTTGGACTCAGCATAGACGCCGCGGGCCAACCGCTTCTTTCAGCGACAAATCCAGATGCTTCCGGCGCCGTGACCAGCCCGACCTCCGCTGCGTTGTTACCTGTGAAATCGCCACGGCTGCCGCCAGAAACCCTCGCGACGGCGCGCCACGTGCACGACGGGCGCGAGATGTTGAAAGTTTCCATATACCTCATCGGTGCGGATGTGCTTTATGCCGCTCAAGCCAAGCGCGTTGTCTGGTTCGGCGTGCTCATTGCCGTCTCCACCGTCGCCGCCGGCCTCGCGTTACTCTCCTTGTGGCGAAATTTTCATCGCCAGCTTCGCCTTGCCGAGTTGAAGGACAACTTCGTGTCCAGCGTTTCGCACGAACTGCGGGCCCCGATTGCGTCCGTCCGCCTCATGGCCGAA
>Ga0075418_10009205_pt1 | contig 11078 bp, 10 predicted proteins | sample SoiMetdeltSBSDD2_FD_81776 | JGI IMG/M metagenome (GOLD analysis project Ga0075418, IMG submission 81776) | Bulk soil microbial communities from a Populus tree surrounding site in Tennessee, USA - Soil MetaG P. deltoides SBSDD2 | ecosystem: Environmental > Terrestrial > Soil > Tree plantation...
CGGAACTCCTGGAACGCGTCTACTACGACGCGCGCCGCTTTCAGGATCTGGATCGCTTCTACCGCGAGCGGGTCGCATCCGCGACGCAGGAGACGGAGCGGATCGACTACCTCTACAAGCGCGCGCAGCTGGCCGAGGGCGAGCTGGAAGACGTCGCCGAGGCGCAGCGCGTGTACAACGAGATCTCGCTGCTGGAGCCGGCCGGCGGACCGGCGTCCGAGAAGCTGGTCGAGCTGTACCTGCACGGCCAGGAGTACGCGAAGCTGGCCGAGCTGCGCGAGCGCCAGCTGGGCGCGATCGCTGATCCGCAGCAGCGCGCGCGCACGATGCTGGAGCTGGCCCGGGCGCACGGGCTCGGCACCGTGGTCGGCTCGATGATGGAGACGCACGTCGGCGTCGGCGCCGCGGCGGCACTGGTCGCGGCGTACCCGACCAGTACGGTGTCGGACCTGGACGCGGCCTGGTGGCTGGCCAAGCCGGTGGTCGAGGGTGGTATCTCGTACGACGGGCCGATCGTGCACCTCCCGGCCGGGCCCGGCCTCGGCGTGACAGGGTTGATCGCATGAACGCCGCAGCCGTGACCCTGGCCGCCGTCAAGGTCCCGGTAAGCACGGTCTGGTCCGCGCCGGACGCGCCACGCGACGTCGACGCGCCCGCGGTGGCCGCCGTACCGGACGTCGCCGGGTGGTGCGACGCGATGGACGACGACGTGCGGTCCGGCCTGCACGGGCGGACCGTCACCCAACTGCTGCTCGGCGAGCCGGTGCTGGTCCGATCCGAGCGCGACGGCTGGTCGGAGATCGTTGCCCCGTGGCAACCGTCGTCGTCGGACGAGTCCGGCTACCCGGGCTGGGTACCGAGCGCCCACCTCGGCGCACTGCCGCAGGCGGCGACCAACCCGGTCGCGGTCAACATCCCGATCACCACGCTGTACGCCGAGCCCGGTTCCGGCCCGGTCGCCGAGGTGTCGTTCGGGACCGTCCTCGCGTCGACCGAGCGGTCGGACGGCCACGTCCGGGTGGCGCTGCCGGACGGTGCCGACGGCTGGCTGGACGCCGGTGCGCTGCACGGTACGGCGGAGCCGTCGGCCGCCGAGCGGCTACGGCTCGCGGGCCAGTTCCTCGGGCTGCGGTACCTGTGGGGCGGCACCTCGTCATACGGGCTGGACTGTTCCGGCCTGGTGCACGTGGTGAACCGGGTGCTCGGGGTCCGGGTACCGCGGGACGCGAGCGACCAGCAGGCAGGGCTGCCCGGCATCGAGCCGGACCAGGCGCGGCCGGGCGACCTGTACTTCTTCGCGCGGCCCGGCACGACCGTGCACCACGTCGGCTTCGTGTCCGGCGCCGGGATGCTGCACGCATCCGAGACCGGCCGGGTGCTGGAGGACGGGCCGCTCGTCGAGCCGCGCCGAGAGACGCTGGTCGCCGCCGCCCGGCTGTAGGGTCAGCTCTCGTTGCGCTCCGGCGGCACGGGGACCGCGTCCTCGTCGGTGTCCGGCTCCTCGGTGCCGTCCTCGACCGCGGGCTTCGCGCCGTTCTCCTTGCGCGACTTGCGCAGGCTGGCCACGGTGGTGATCCCGAGCGTGATGACGATGAAGCCGAGCGAGAACCAGATCGGGATCTCCGGCGCCCACTCCACGTGCTCGCCGCCGTTGATGAACGGCAGCTCGTTCTCGTGCATCGCATGTAGCACGAGCTTGATGCCGATGAAGGCGAGGATGACGGACAGGCCGAGCGAGAGGTAGACCAGCCGGCGCAGCATGTCACCGAGCAGGAAGTACAGCTGGCGCAGCCCCATCAGCGCGAACACGTTCGCGGTGAAGACCAGGAAGGGCTCCCGGGTCAGGCCGTAGATCGCCGGGATCGAGTCCAGCGCGAACAGCAGGTCGGTGGTACCGAGCGCGACGATCACGATGAACATCGGCGTGATCAGCCGCTTGCCTTTCTCGACGACTGTGAGCTTGACGCCGTTGTACTGGTCGGTCGCCGGCAGTGCCCGCTTCGCCCAGCGGATCACCGCGTTCTCCTGGTAGTCCTCGTCGTCGGTCTCGCCCTGCCGGGCCAGATGCACCGCGGTGTAGATCAGGAACGCACCGAAGATGTAGAAGATCCAGGAGAACTGGTTGATCGCGGCCGCGCCGAGCGCGATGAAGATGCCGCGGAACACCAGCGCCAGGATGATGCCGATCAGCAGTGCCGTCTGCTGGTACTTCCTCGGCACGCCGAACCGGCTCATGATGATCAGGAAGATGAACAGGTTGTCGACGCTCAGGCTGTACTCGGTCAGCCAGCCGGCGTAGAACTCACCTGCGTACCGCCCGCCCGCGAACAGCCACACTCCTAGGCCGAACAGGACCGCGAGCGAGATGTAGAACACGATCGCGGTAGCGGACTCCTTGGTGCTCGGCTCGTGCGGGCGACGCCCGATGATGAACACGTCGAAGATCAGCACCGCCAGCGTGACACCAACGGTGATGTACCACACGTAATCGTGAACGTGCACTAGTTTCCTCCGGAGCGCAGGCGAAGTGGGACTCCGGAGGTCTCTTCCACCTGGCTGATCGCTCGGCCCGGCCGGCGGCACCGGGTGACGGGCGAACCCATGACCGTGATGACGATACCGCCGCGAGGGAATACTCCCCTCCAACGGGCTCCATTCTTCCCGGCTGAGCCGCTTCCGTCCAAATCGCCACCCCGACCGTCCAGGTGTTGGGCACACCCACCCGGCGTGCGTGGACCCTGGTCGGTCAGGGGCGACGTGACTTAGGTAACTTGCTGACGATTGTGTCGTACGACACGTCGACGAGCTCGAGGATCTCGTCGTCGGGGATCGCGCCACCGAACCGTACGGTGTTCCAGCCGGACCGGCCGATGTAGGCCATCACCGACACGTCATCCGGGTACGTCCCGATCAGCTCGTCGGCCTCCGCCCGGTTCAAGCCGCACTTGAGCCCGACCGAGCCACCCGCGGCATCGCCGCCGCTGCCCAGGAACGCGAAGATCTTGTCGCTCACCTTCGCGACCACGTCTCCCTCCCACGGCTCGTCCTGCCACGCACCCGGCTTCGCCAGGCAGTACTTCAGCAGCTCGTCGTACGTCATCTGTGGCACACCGCCTCGATGTTGTTGCCGTCCAGGTCGCGGACGAAGACGCCGTAGTAGGTGTCGTGGTACTCCGGCCAGATCCGCGGTTCGTGCAGTATCTCGGTGCCGAGCTCTACCGCCGCCTGGTGCACCGCGTCCACCGCCGCCCGGTCCGGGGCGGTGAACGCCAGGTGCACCTCGCGCTGCGTGCCGCCCTGGGACGGGCCGAGCCAGAGCCGCGGGAAGCCGTCCGGGCCGGCGAAGCCGACCACGTCACCGCGCTCCATCAGCACCGAGATCTGCAGCGGCCGCAGCAGCTGCTCGAAGAACTGCCTGCTCGCTGTCACGTCGTCGCACTGCAGCGAGATGTGGTCGAGCATCAGGACCTCCCAGGCGTACGGCCGGATCGGGCGCGGCTGATTCTCACCGGCCCATTGCAGCACACCGGTACGCGGTGTGAGGCTCGTTGCCATGCGACCGTCGCTGTTCGAGTTCGCCGGGGGTGCGCCGGCGTTCCTCGCCCTGGCCGAGGCCCACCACGCCCGCTGCCTCGCGGATCCCGAGCTGAACCACCCGTTCTCGCACCCGGACCAGCATCCGCAGCACGTGCAGCGGCTGGCGGCGTACTGGGCCGAGGTGCTCGGCGGGCCGCCGACGTTCTCCGAGCAGTGCAGCGACCAGGCGTCGATGGTGCGGATGCACAGCGGCAACGGCGACCTCACCGACCTGGGCCGGCGGTTCCTGGCCTGCTTCGTGGCCGCCGCCGACGATGCGGGTCTCCCGGACGACCCGGAGTTCCGCGCGGCACTGCGGGCCTATATGGAGTGGGCCGTAGCCGACGTTCTCGGCTACGAGGGCACGACGATCCCGGACGTCGTGCCGATGCCGCACTGGACCTGGGACGGCCTGCGGTCCTGACGAGGGGTCAGCGGGCGCCGGCGTTCACCATCTGCCGGAGCTCCTTCTTCAGTTCGGAGATCTCGTCGCGCAGCCGGGCCGCGACCTCGAACTGCAGCTCGGCCGCCGCGCTGTGCATCTGGTCGGTGAGCTGCTGGATCAGGTCCGCCAGGTCGCTCGACGGGAGTCCGCCGGCCAGCTCCTTGGCGTGCTCGCCGGCCTTCTGCTTGCTGAGCGCACCAGGCACCGGTGCCTTGCCGCGGCTCTGCGACCGGCCGCTGCCGAGTAGCTCGGCGGTGTCGGCGTCCTCCCGGGCGAGCATGTCTGTGATGTCCGCGATCCGCTTCCGCAGCGGGGTCGGGTCGATGCCGTGCTCGGTGTTGTACGCGACCTGGATCGCGCGCCGCCGGTTGGTCTCGTCGATGGCCTGCTCCATCGAGGGGGTGATCTTGTCGGCGTACATGAACACCGCGCCGGACACGTTGCGTGCGGCTCGACCGATGGTCTGGATCAGCGAGCGGCCGCTGCGCAGGAACCCCTCCTTGTCCGCGTCCAGGATCGCCACCAGCGAGACCTCGGGCAGGTCCAGACCCTCACGCAGCAGGTTGATGCCGACCAGGACGTCGAACTCCCCCATCCGCAGCTCGCGGAGCAGCTCGACCCGGCGCAGCGTGTCCACCTCGCTGTGCAGGTACCTGGTCCGGATGCCCATCTCCAGCAGGTAGTCGGTGAGGTCCTCGGACATCTTCTTGGTCAGCGTGGTGACCAGGACCCGCTCGTTCCGCTCGGTGCGCAGCTGGATCTCGTGGATCAGGTCGTCGATCTGACCCTTGGTCGGCTTCACGATCACCTCGGGGTCGACCAGCCCGGTCGGCCGGATGATCTGCTCGACGTGACCGTCGGACTTGTCCAGCTCGTACTGCCCCGGTGTCGCGGACAGGTACACCGTCTGGCCGATCCGCTCCAGGAACTCCTCCCACTTGAGCGGCCGGTTGTCCATCGCGGACGGCAGCCGGAAGCCGTGCTCGACCAGGGTGCGCTTGCGGGACATGTCCCCCTCGTACATCCCGCCGATCTGCGGCACGGTGACGTGCGACTCGTCGATGACCAGCAGGAAGTCCTCGGGGAAATAGTCCAGCAGGCAGTGCGGCGCACTGCCCGCCGGGCGGCCGTCGACGTGCCGGGAGTAGTTCTCGATCCCGGAGCAGGTGCCGATCTGGCGCATCATCTCGATGTCGTACGTCGTGCGCATCCGCAGCCGCTGCGCCTCCAGCAGCTGGCCGCCCCGCTCGAGCTCGGCCAGCCGCTCGGCCAGCTCGACCTCGATGTCGCCGATCGCCCGCTCCATCCGCTGCGGGTTCGTCACGTAGTGCGTGGCCGCGCCGATGTAGAGCTCGTCCTCCTCGCTGATGATCTCCCCGGTCACCGGGTGCAGCGTCATCAGCCGCTCGATCTCGTCGCCGAAGAACTCCACCCGGACCGCGAGCTCCTGGTACACCGGAAACACCTCGAGGGTGTCGCCGCGGACCCGGAACGTCCCCCGGGTGGCGGCCAGATCGTTGCGCGAGTACTGCACTCCGACCAGCCTGCGGAGCAGCCCGTCGCGGTCCATGTCCTCGCCGACCTTCACGTGCACCATCCGGTCGAGGTACTCGTCGGCCGAGCCCAGGCCGTAGATGCATGACACGGTGGCGACCACGATCACGTCCCGCCGGGTCAGCAGCGACCAGGTCGCGGAGTGCCGCAGCCGCTCGACCTCCTCGTTGATCGAGGAGTCCTTCTCGATGTAGGTGTCCGTCTGAGGCACATACGCCTCGGGCTGGTAGTAGTCGTAGTACGAGACGAAGTACTCGACGGCGTTGTCGGGGAAGAACTGCCGCAGCTCGTTCGCGAACTGCGCGGCCAGGGTCTTGTTCGGCTGCATCACCAGCACCGGACGCTGGACCCGCTCGGCCAGCCACGCCACCGTCGCGGTCTTACCGGTACCGGTCGCGCCGAGCAGCACCACGTCCTGCTCGCCGGCCTTGATCCGCCGCTCCAGGTCGTCGATCGCGGTCGGCTGGTCACCGGACGGCTCGAACTCCGCGACGACCTCGAACGGCGCGACCGCACGCTGGAGGTCACTCACCTGTCTCATGCCCTCCACCGTACGGCGCCGCTCCGACAACCCGGGGTTCATCGGTCGGTTTGCGACAGCCTGTGGACAACCCGTCCGGCTGACCGCCGAGGTTCGCGCAGCCGCGTTGTCCACAGGCTGTCGCAAACCGACCGATGATTCCCTGGGTGGCCGAGGCTGAATCCCTGGGTGGCGGGGGCGGGCCGCTACATGCTGTCCCACATCGAGATGATCATGGTCTGGATCGTCGGATAGTGCTTGGCGAACACCTCGTTGCGCAGCGCTGAGTCCGACGCCGTCACCAGGCCGTCCTTGCGCTCGAACGCCTGGATCAGCCCGCGGAAGATGATCGGCTTCTTGCTCCTGGTCTGCGAGGCCGGGATGACCGCGGAGAAGTTGATCGCATAGCACTTCACCAGCACCGGTCGTCGGCACGGGATGAACCGGCCCTGCGCAATGTGCACGTTCTGCAGGTTGTTCGACTCGATGTCGGCCAGGTGCTCGGCGAAACCCTTGGCGTCGTACAGCTCGGTCTGGCGGGCCCAGAACCACCCCTCGATGCTGCCGCCGGGCCGCGGCAGCACGTAGTTCGCGCCGTTGTTCTTGAAGGTGTTGTCCCGCTTCCAGCCCTTCGCCGGCGTGAGGTATACACCGCGCCCGACCTCGACCTGACCCGGCTTTGGCATGTAGGTGCTGGTCGGCGTCGGGCTGGGCTCGCCGGACGGCTCGTCGGACGGTACGTCGGTGGGCGCGCCGGTCGGCTGGTCGGTCGGAGCTGCGGTCGGGTCCGTCGGACCGCTGGCCTCGTCGTCAGAACCGCGGGTGAGCAGCAGCACCACGCCGAGAATGATCAGCGCGACCGCGACCGCGCCACCGGCGATCGCGAGGATCCGCGGTGTGTTCGAGCGGCGCCTCGGCGGCCGGTAGCCGGGCGGCATCCCGAACGGGCCCATCCCGCCAGGACCGTGCGGTCCGCCCGGACCTTGCGGCCCAGCGGGCCCGGCGCCGTACGGGCCCTGGCCCTGCGGGCCGGGTGCCCACTGGCCGGGACCGCCTTGCTGAGCGACGGGCGGCGGGCCTACCGGCGGCTGCTGTCCATAGGGACCGGCAGGCCCAGGCGGGCCGTACTGCTGGCTCATGAGCGCCCTTCTCGGTTTCGATCGGCCGACGGTCGATCGGCTACTGGCTGTCGATCACGGACTTCAGCATCACGCGAGCGTCGGCGAGGGCCTTCTCGAAGTAGTCCGGCCGGGCCTGGAAGTCCATCGCCGTGACCACGCCGTCGCGGCGGCGGAATGCCTGGACCTCGCCGCGCATCCGGATGCTGCCCTTGTCCGGCGGGAGCACGGTCGAGTAGCTGATCGACACGCACTCGACCAGTACGTCGCGCGGGCACGGCATGTGCTTCGTCGCAGACGCCCTGGTGCCGGTCGCGCTGACCGTCTCGCCCTCGAAGATCGCGACCGCGTAGTCCTCGGCGCTGACGCGCTCCTTCTGCCGTACCCAGAAGAACGCCCGGTGACCGTCCGGCGCCTTGACCACGAGCTGCCTGCCCTGCTTCTCGGGCGTGAAGACGGTCCAGCCCGGCGCGGGTACGACTGATACTCCGTGCGCGACAGGGATCGCGTTGGCCGGAGGCGTGTACGACGTACCGGTGGGGCCGGTCGACGGCGATCCGGACGGACCGGGTGTCGACGGAGCCGGGGACTGACCGGGTGTCGACGGTGCCGGGGTCGGCCCCGTAGTCGGGGTCTGGCCGGTGGTCGGCTGGTCCTCGCCGCCCAGCGCCGCCATCGCCACCGCACCGATCACCGCGACCAGGACGGCCGCGCCACCGATCGGCAGCAGCAGCCTCGGCAGTCGCATCCGCCGCTTCTGCTCCGGTTCCGGCCGGCGCAGCGACGGCGGTCCCATTCCCGTGCCCCAGTGGCCGTCCGGCTGGGTCCCGTCCGGCAGGGTGTCCTGGAGCCCGCTAGGCGGTGGGTCCACCGGGTGGTTCCACGGCGAGATCGGCGGTTCATGCTCGACCTCGGCCTCTTCCGGCTCGGCATCGGCAGACCGCCGGACCCAGGGGTTGCTGTCCCCTGGGTCCGGATCGGTCCGACGACTGCTCACTGGCTCTGCGCCACCGAGGCGAGCATGTTCTGGAGATCGGTCTTCAGCGTCGCGGCCCGGTCGTAGCGACCGACGAACCGGATCACGGACACGATCCCCTTCTCGTTCTCCATCACCGCAACGTACCCGGCCAGCTTGGTGGAGCCGTTCTGGCCGGTCAGGTCAGCCGTGTACGTCTGCGAGGTCACCTTGGTCAGGTCGGTGTCCCGGCCTGCCGACGGCGTCTCGGTCTTCAGCTGACCGGTCTTGAAGTTGGTGATGCCCTTGCCGTCCTTCTCCGCCGCCATGATCTGTGGCAGCAGCCCGGCCTGGGACTCGCCGGCCGGCCGCACCACGACCTGCAGCCAGAAGATCCCCTCGCCCTGCTTCACCAGGTACACGCCCTTGGGCACATCGCCGCCCGACTTGCGGATGTACCCCGGCGCCGGGGCGACGTACACCCCGTTGCCCGCGTCGATCCCCTTGTCGGTGCCCTTGTCCGCGATCGGCTCGCTCGGGTCCGAAGGCTCCGACGGATCGCCGCTCGGCTGGTCGGTCGGCTCCGACGTCGGCTCGCCCGTCGGCTCCCCGCTGGGGTCCGACGTCGGCCCGCCGGTCGGCTGGTCGGTGGGCTGGGACGTGGTCGGCTCGGTCGGTGAGATCGCCTCCTCGTCGTCACCGCCCAGCATCATCGCCAGGACCACGCCGAGGATCGCGACCACGACGAACCCGCCGACGGCGGCGATGATCAGCGTGGTGTTGCTCTTCTTGGCCGGCCGGTACGGCGCCTGCTGGCCGCCCCAGCCGGGTCCACCGGGTCCGCCTGGACCACCCCAGCCGCCCTGCTGCTGGCCGTACCCCTGCTGCTGGCCGTACCCCTGCTGCTGGCCGTAGCCCGGCTGGCCGTACCCGAGTTGCCCCTGCGGCTGGCTTTGGCCATAGCCCGGCTGGCCTTGGCCGTAACCGGGCTGGCCCTGATGGCCGTACCCCGGCTGGCCCTGCGGCTGGCCGCCGTACCCGGGCTGGCCCTGCCCGTAGCCCGGCTGCTGGCCGTAGCCCGGCTGACCCTGCCCCGGCTGACCGCCGTAGCCCGGCTGACCCTGCCCCGGCTGACCGCCGTAGCCCGGCTGACCCTGGCCCGGCTGACCGCCGTACTCCGGCTGTTGCGGGTTCCGCGGATCGCTCACGCCCGGACCTCGCCGTCGTGTGCCGGTCCGTCAGCGGCGGCTGCTGGCGCCCCCGCGGTCGCGGTCTGCCGGATCGCCGCCCTGTCGGTCTTCGCCGCCGCGCGCACCGAGTTGCCGCACGCGGAGCAGAAGTCCGAGTGCGCCAGCAGCGGCATCTCGCACTGCGGGCAGAACGCCATCTCGCCGGAGGCGTTCTTCGAACCACCGCGGCTCACAGCCTCCAGCGCAGCCTCGAGCAGGCCCTTGTGCAGCACGCTGCGGACCCGGATGATCAGCGCGCCGAGGATCAGCAGGCCCCAGACCACGGCCAGCACCTGGCCGGTCAGTGAGCCGCGACCGCCGACGAACGACAGCAGGTAGGCGCCCCCATTGAACGCCGCGTTCACCAGGATGGCCTGCAGCAGGCCGGCGACCCAGCGCGGCGTGAAGCCGTCGTACCTCTCGCCCAGACCGGAGAACTCCGCGGCCGCGAGACCGGTGGCCGAGCCGTACACCAGCGGCTTGATGAAGCCGTGCAGCAGCACCACCGAGACCCAGGTGCCGGCGTCGGCGCTCGGGCCCTGGAAGCCGGCCGACAGCCAGCCCCAGTGCAGCACCAGAGTTTCGAAGCAGGCGTACGCGACACCGGCCACGACACCGAAGGTCAGGCCGTCCATCAGATCGTCGAACTTCGGCCGCGACGCGAGGTACAGCGGGCCGATCTGGCGCAGCAGCTCGGAGACCACCGGCACCAGCAGGAGCAGGATCAGCAGGTCCCGGCCCTGGACGCCCAGCGACATGCCTTCCGGCCCGGCCAGCGACAGCCCGAGCGAGTCCTTCCACAGCAGCGTGAAGAGCACCGCGAGCAACCCGGTGCCGGCGAACGCGATCGCCACCACGGGGACCGGCTCGTCCTCCCAGAGGTTCACGTCGTACAGGTAGAGGACGTAGACGATCGGTACCGCGAACGCGGCGATCATGATCGCCACCGGCAGCGCGCCGAGCACGGCCGCGAGCACGGTCAGCACCAGAGCGATGCCGAGAGCGATCCGGTACGTGTACGGACGGTCGCCGGTGTTGTACGGCATGATCGTGGAGACGAGTCGGAAGGACGCCACCGGCTCGTCCGGCCTCGCGGCGTACGCCTTCGACCGTCCGGCGTCCCCGGACAGCAGATCTGCCCCGCAGTGGTGGCAGAAGTGCGAGACCTCAGGGACGTCAGACTTGCAGCGCGGGCACTCCACGCTTCCTCCCAACGTCGGAACGGTCCGTGATCGCCTGATGCGTCACGGTAGCTGCTCAGGACTTCGGGAGACGCTCCCCGAAATCGCCCGGCGCCGCAATCATTTCGCGGCCGGGGGTCATCCTCGCGTGTCGTCCGCGCGGGCGCTCAACCGGCCCCAGACCTCTTCGACCCGGTCGTCGAGCTCGTCCAGCGTGCCCCCGTTGTCGATCACGAGGTCCGCCGCCGCGAGCCGGTCCTGCGGGGTGGCCTGGCTCGCGATCCGGGACTGCGCCTCGTCGGCCGTCATGCCGCGTGCGCCGGTGAGGCGGGCCAGCTGGACGTCCGGCGGTACGTCGACCACGACGACCAGGTCGAACCGGTCGGCCTGGCCGGTCTCGACCAGCAGCGGGATGTCGTGCACCACGACAGCGTCCGGCGCGGCCTCGGCCTCGATCTCGGCCGCCCGGGCGCGTACCCGCGGATGGATGATCGCCTCCA
>Ga0075418_10009206_pt1 | contig 11077 bp, 10 predicted proteins | sample SoiMetdeltSBSDD2_FD_81776 | JGI IMG/M metagenome (GOLD analysis project Ga0075418, IMG submission 81776) | Bulk soil microbial communities from a Populus tree surrounding site in Tennessee, USA - Soil MetaG P. deltoides SBSDD2 | ecosystem: Environmental > Terrestrial > Soil > Tree plantation...
ATGCCCAATGTACCAATCTAGACCCTACGGTTGCCAAGGTCTGTCTCGACGACAGTTCCGCGGTCCGTGCGTCGGTCGGCGCCAGCATCCTGTGGAACTCGCCGCTTGGCCCGTTGCGTCTGGATGTCGCCAAGGCCTTGCTCAAGCAGGACTTCGACAAGGAGCAGCTGATCCGCTTCGGTGCATCCACCAAGTTCTAGCCCGCCCGGTGGTTGCGGCTAGGTTGCATGCGGACAGAAGGGTCCGGCAGTGCTAGGTATAGGGCCGCCGACGGCAATGCGCCGCGGCGGCCCTCGGTTTTCATAAGGTAGCTGCATGGAGCATCCCGGCTTCTTCGAAAGGGCCGCGCCCGTCCGCATGGCAGATCTGGCGGCCAAGATCGGTGCCGAGCTCGGACGCAATGCCGATCCCGACGCGCTGGTCCGCGACGTCAGACCGCTGGCGGACGCGGGGCGGCAGGATCTGACCTTCATCGACAACCGCAAGTATCTGCCGCAGCTAGCATCGACCCAAGCGCTTGCGTGCTTGGTGGCACCGCAGTTCGCGGCGCGCGTGCCGGCCGGGACCGCGGTGCTGACCATGGATGCGCCCTATCGCGGGTTCGCGCTGGCGCTGCAACTATTCTACCCCGAAGCGATGCAGCCAAAGGCGGCCATGGCCGGCCACGGGGAGCCGCCGGTGCATCCGACTGCCCGCCTCGAGGATGGCGTCGTCATTGAGCCCGGCGCCGTTATCGGGCGCGAGGCGCAGATCGGCCGCGGGACGCGGGTGGCGGCGGGTGCCGTGATCGGCTACCGGGTAGCCATCGGCCGCGGTTGCTACATCGGCCCGGGTGCCTCCATCATGCATGCGCTGGTCGGCGACCGGGTCCTTCTGCACGCGGGCGCTCGCATCGGGCAGGACGGGTTCGGCTTCGCGATGAGCGGTAAGGGCCACGTCAAAGTGCCGCAAATCGGCCGGGTCATTATCCAGGACGATGTGGAAATCGGCGCCAACAGCTGCGTGGACCGCGGCGCCCTTAAGGATACGATCATCGGCGAAGGCACGAAAATTGATAATCTCGTTCAGATCGGGCACAACGTCATCATTGGTCGGCACTGCGTTCTGGTCGGCCAAGTTGGCATTTCCGGGTCCACGGAACTGGGCGATTTCGTCGTGATGGGCGGGCAATCCGGCGCGGTCGGTCACATCAAGATCGGGTCGGGCGCGCAGATCGCTGGAACGGCCCATCCAACCCACGACGTAGCGCCCGGTGCCCGCATGGCCGGCACGCCGGCTGTCTCATTTGCAGACTTCGGGCGGCAGGTCGCGTACTTGAAGCGGGCGATCCGCAGGGGCGGCTCGTCGGATTGAGCAGGTCCAGGGCGGCTTGGACATGGAAGACCGGTCAGGAATGGGCAAGGATATGAGTACGACTGGCACAGCCAAGACGGATCTCTCGACAGCGGACATCATGCGCGTGCTGCAGCTGCTGCCGCACCGCTACCCCTTCCTGCTCGTCGATCGCATCTTCGACATGAAGGCCGACGAGACTGCGGTCGGCGTCAAGTGTGTCACCTTCAACGAGCCGTTCTTCCAGGGACACTTCCCGAATTTTCCGATCATGCCGGGCGTGTTGATCATCGAAGGCCTGGCACAGACGGCGGGCGCGCTATGCGTCAACAACCTTGCCGGAGCGGCGGAATACAAGCCCCAACTCGTCTACTTCATGGGCATCGACCGCGCCAAGTTCCGCAAGCCGGTGGTGCCGGGCGACCAGCTGTTCTATCACGTCCAGAAGATCCGCAGCCGCGGCCGGGCCTGGCGGTTTTCTGGTCAGGCCAAGGTCAACGGCCAGATCGTGGCCGAGGCCGAAATCAGCGCCATGATCCTGGATCCGGAAGATGCCAAACGCTAACGTCCACCCGACGGCCATCATCGAAGATGGGGCGCGGGTCGGATCGGACGTTCGCATCGGGCCCTATTGCGTGGTCGGTCCCGAGGTCATGCTCGACGACGGTGTCGAGCTTACGAGCCATGTGGTGGTGGCCGGGCGCACCAGTATCGGTGCGCGCACGCGCATCTTTCCATTCGCCTCGATCGGCCATCAGCCGCAGGACCTCAAGTACAAGGGCGAGCCGTCGACGCTGGCGGTCGGCAGCGATTGCCTGATCCGCGAAGGGGTGACGATGAACCCCGGCACCGAAGGCGGCGGCATGCAGACGGTGGTCGGCGATCGCTGCGCGTTCCTGGCAAATTCGCACGTCGGCCACGACTGCAAGGTTGGCGACAGCGTCATCCTGTCCAACAACGTCATGTTGGCCGGCCATGTGACGGTCGGGGCGCACGCCATTCTCGGCGGCGGCGCCGCGGTCATCCAGTTCTCCCGGGTTGGCGCGCACGCCTTCCTCGGCGGCATGTCGGGGCTCGAGAACGATTTGATCCCCTACGGCATGGCGCTTGGCAACCGCGCGCATCTGTCGGGGCTGAACATTGTCGGTCTGCAGCGGCGCGGCTTCTCGCGCGACGACATCCACAGTCTACGCAGGGCCTATCGTGCTCTGTTTGCGGAAGAAGGCACGCTGATGGAACGGCTGGAGGATGTCGAGCAGGAATTCGCCGACCATCCGATCGTCAAGGAGATCGTGGCCTTCATCCGCACCGGCGGCAAGCGCTCGCTGTGCACACCCCATCCCGATCCGTGACACGAGCCCCGGGGGACCGACACGGGGATGCGCGCGATGCCTGACGCCCTTCCGGTTCCAGCTTCCAGGACATTGCCGGGATTGCGGGGCAGCGGCGTCGGCATCCTGGCGGGCGGCGGGCGGCTGCCGCTGATGGTGGCGGAAAGCGTGGTCGCACACGGCGGCCGCGTGCACATCGTCGGCATCGAAGGCGAGGCGGACGCGGACATCGCGCGCTTCCCGCATACCTGGGTAAACTGGGGCCAGATCGGCCGCATGGTGGCGACGCTGCACGCCGAGAACAGCGCCCAGCTGGTCATTGCGGGTGGCGTGCGCCGGCCCGACCTGTGGAAGATCCGGCCCGACATCGGCTTTTTCACCAGCCTGCCGCGCATCGTCGGCTTGATGGCCGGGGGCGATGATTCCGTGCTGACGCGCGTGGTGCGCTTCTTCGAGCAAAAGGGTCTCGCCGTGCGCGGCGCGCACGAGGTGGCACCGGATCTGCTCGCGGGCGCGGGAGCCATCGGCATCCTGGCGCTGTCCGAGCAGGGCCGCGCCGACGCCCGGCTGGGCTTTGCGGTCCGTGCCACCTTGGGTCCGCTCGATGCCGGCCAGGCGGTGGTGGTGGCGCGCGGCGAGGTGCTGGCCATCGAAGGGGCCGAAGGCACCGATGCCATGTTGCAGAGGGTCGCGGGTCTGGCTGGACGCGGCCGGCCCGGCCTGCGCGATGGTGTTCTGGCCAAGGGGCCAAAGCCCGGTCAGGAGCTGCGCATTGACATGCCGGTGATCGGTCCGCGCACGGTTGCGGCTGCCGTCTCCGCGGGCCTGGCAGGAATCGCGGTCGAGCAGGGCGTGGTGCTGGTCCTCGACAAGGCGGAGGCGGTGAGCGCGGCCGATGCGGCCGGGCTGGCGGTCGAGGGGCTATCGGGGGCAGGGCCTCGGCTCGTACTCGGCGGCGTGCCGCCCCGGAGCGGACAGGTGATCGGGCGCCTGCAGCCGAACCGCCGCGATGTCGTCGATATCGAGAAAGGCCTCGCTGCGGTCACCTCTCTTGCGCCCTATCAGACCGGTGCATCAGTGGTGGTGGCGCGCGCCTACATCCTGGCCGTGCAGGCGGCAGAGGATGTGCGGGTGCTGCTCGAGCGGGTCGGCGCTCTGCGTCAGTGGGGTGTGCGGCGCCGACATCGCGTCGGTGTGCTGGTGCGCCGCATCGAGACGGATGAGGACGCCGGTCGGGTCGACCAAGTGCTGGGCGAGGCGGCGGCGCAGGGCCTGGCCGGGGTGGCTGTTGCCGGCCCGGGTGAGGCGCTTGCGATGTATTCCAGCGCCGCCCGCGTCGCCGACGCGCACGGTGTATTTCTGGTAACGTGCTAGTGTCCCGATTGCAAAGTTTGCCCGCGTTCGCCGCTGGGTTCCTGAGCGAGCTTTGCAACCATGCGGAACAAGACAATCATGGAGTTGCTAGTGTGATTGAGGCTGCCACATTCGCCGTCTACGCGGCTGCGAACGCCGGCGAATTGCTCGGTCATCACACGTGGGAGAAGCCGTACGCGGGGTGAGCGTCACGGGAGTCGGGCGAGTATGAACGAGCATGAGATTCCCGCCGAGGGACAGGATTTGTGCCTGTTCATGGTGGCGGGCGAGCATTCCGGCGACGCGCTGGGGGGCCGGCTGATGGCGGCGCTCAACCAGCAGCGGCGCGGACGCATCCGCTATCTGGGTGTCGGCGGCGAGCACATGGCCGCCCAGGGGCTGGTTTCGCAATTTCCGATGAGCGATGTGGCGGTGATGGGCATCGGCGCCATTGCCGGCCGCCTGCCCAGGCTGATGCGGCGCGTGTACGGCACGGTCGCCGCCGCCGTAGCGGCCGAGCCCGACGCGGTTGTCATTATCGACAGCCCGGAATTCACGCATCCGATTGCCCGGCGCATCCGCCAGCGGCGGCCGAAGATCCCGATCATCGACTATGTGTCGCCGAGCGTGTGGGCGTGGCGGCCGGGCCGTGCGGCCAAGATGCGCGAGTATGTCGATCACGTACTGGCGCTGCTGCCGTTTGAGCCAGATGCGCATCAAAGGTTGCGCGGGCCGGCCTGCACCTATGTCGGCCACCCGCTGATCGAACGGCGCGAGTGGATCCAGGCGCTGGATCCAGAGCCGCTTGCGGAGCGCTTGCAGCTCAGCAACGACAGCCCGCTGCTGCTCGTGTTGCCGGGCAGCCGCACCTCCGAAGTGCGGCGCCTGATGCGGCCGTTCGGGAGCGCGCTGGAGCGGCTGATAGAGCGCGGTCGCCGCTTCACGGTGGCCATGCCCGTGGTCGCCTCGGTGCGCAAGCTGGTTGAAGAGGAGTTGCGCCGCTGGCCGGTGCAGCCGCACCTGCTGGAAGGCGAAGAGGACAAGTTCCGCTCCTTCAAGCTGGCTTACGCCGCGCTCGCCGCGTCCGGAACCGTAACGCTCGAGCTGGCGTTGTTCGGCACACCAATGGTGGTGGCCTACAAGGTGGAGCCGGTGATGGCGCCAGTGCTGCGCAGACTGATCACGTCCAAGACCTCAGTGCTGCCCAACCTTGTTCTGGGCGAGCAGGCGATCCCCGAGTTCCATCAGGAGAACTGCACGGGTGCGCGCATTGCCAATGCGTTGGCGCCGCTGCTCGACGAGGGCAGCCGCGAGCGGGAGAAGCAGATCGCCGCTCTGGCGCGCGTCCCCGAACGCATGCTGCTGCAAAGCGGTACGCCGAGCCAGGCGGCCGCCCACATCGTGCTGAGCTATGCCGAGAACGGACGGGGCTGGCCACGTCCTCTCGATCTGTCGAAGGTTGGCACGTGAATAATGCGGCCGCAGCATGCCTGTATGGCCGACTGCGGCGCCGTCGGGAATGGAGTCGAGAATTAAGGCAGATACCGGGGAGGTAGCCTATGGATTTCTTGCGACCCTACACCCAACAGCTTCTGAGCCTGCTGCGCTTCATGTCTGGCCTGCTGTTGCTGCAGCACGGCACGACCAAGTACCTGAACTTTCCGGCGGGGCCGATGAACAATGCCTCGCCCATGACCATGGGAGGTTTCGCCGGCATCCTGGAGTTGGTCGGCGGCGTGCTGCTCATCATCGGTCTGTTCACGCGCTGCACCGCCTTCGTACTGTCAGGCATGTGCGCGGTGGCGTACTTCTACGGGCACGCAGGACGCGGGTTCTTTCCGCTGTTGAACGGCGGCGAGCTGGCCGCGCTCTATTCCTTCGTGTTCCTGTACCTGGCGGCCGCCGGCGGCGGTGCCTGGAGCGTTGACCGCTCCCGCGGCGAAGCGGCCTGAGGCAGATCCACCATGTCCACGCGTCATCGCTGATGACGCATGGGTTCGCATGCATCTTGATTCCATTATATTGGAATGTAAGATGCATATATGAGCATCGCAGAAACCGATATCGACGGCCGGATCGGTACGCGCATCCGTGAGTTGCGGGCCGAGCGCGGACTGACGCTTGACGCACTGGCCGAACTGGCCATCGTCAGCCGGGGCATGCTGTCTCGCATCGAGCGCGGAGAATCGAGCCCGACCGCGCACCTGCTGGGCAAGATCTGCAATGGTCTAGGCGTCACGCTGTCAGCGCTGTTTGCTGCAACGGAGGTGCCATCGCGCCCACTGGTGCGACGAGGCGACCAGCCGACATGGCGCGATCCCGCCAGTCGGTACCTGCGCCGCAAGGTGTCTCCAGCCGGTACCGGCTCGCCCGTCGACATCACCGAAATCGAGTTTCCCGCCGGCGCCAGCGTTGCCTTCGACAGTCAGCGGCTGGCCGGCAAGGACCAGCATGTCTGGGTGCTGAGCGGCACGCTGGAGATGCAGCTGGGGGGCGAGCAGTTCCGGCTCGAGACTGGCGACTGCCTGTTCATGTGCTTCGATCGCCCGGTGCTGTTCCGCAATCCGACCAAGCGTATGACGCGTTATGCGGTGATCATTGGCCATGCAGGGGCAAAGTCATGAATGTGCACACGCCATCCGCGGCGGCCTCGATCGCAATCCGCACGCTTGATGCTGCCGAGGCTGAGGCCAGGCTCGATGAGTTGGCGGGCATTCTGGTCGACGCGGTGGCCCATGGTGCCTCGGTCAACTTCATGGCGGGCTTTCGCCACGAGGCAGCGCTCGCCTTCTGGCGCGACCAGCTGCCAGGCATCGCTGCGCAGGAGAAGCGGCTGTTCGTCGGCGACGACGGCCGGCGGCTGGTGGCGACGGCCCTGCTGATGTTCGCGCCGCAGCCGAACCAGCCGCATCGCGCGGAGATCGGCAAGATGCTGGTGCTGGCCGCCGCACGCCGCCAGGGCCTTGGCCGGCGCCTGTTGGCGGCCGCGGAGCAGGAAGCCCGTGCGGCCGGCCGCACGCTGCTGATGCTCGACACCGAGAGCGGCAGTGCCGGCGACCTGCTGTATCGTAGTTGCGGTTGGACCGAGTTCGGACGCGTGCCCGGCCATGCGTTCAAGCCGGACGGGCGCCTGGCTGAGACGACGTTTTTCTACAAGCAGCTGGCGTGAGGCGGGCAGACGCTATTGTCTGCCCGGCCGGAGCAGGTCAATGCGCCGAGCCGGCCAGGAGCTATGGACCATGCGCACCGCTCCGGGTGCTGGAGATTGCGCTGCCGCAAAATTCCGGCAAGACACGTCAGCTGCGGCGCTCGACGGGGACGTAGGGACGCTCAGTCGGGCCGATGTAGAGCTGGCGCGGACGGCCGATCTTCTGCTCGGGGTCCTCGATCATCTCCTTCCACTGCGACACCCAGCCGACCGTGCGGGCGACCGCAAACAGCGCGGTGAACATCGACAGCGGGAAGCCCATGGCGCGCAGCGTGATGCCGGAATAGAAGTCGATGTTGGGATAGAGCTTCTTCTCGACGAAATAGTCGTCCTGCAGGGCGATGCGCTCCAGCTCCATCGCCACCTTGAGGATGTTCTGGTCCTTGACGCCGAGCGCGTCGAGCACCTCATGGCAGGTCTCCTGCATCACCTTGGCGCGTGGATCGTAGTTCTTGTAGACGCGGTGGCCGAAGCCCATCAGGCGGAACTCGGAGTTCTTGTCTTTGGCCTTCTTGACGTACTCGGGCACGCGGTCGACGGTGCCGATCTCCTCCAGCATCTTGAGTGCGGCCTCGTTGGCACCGCCATGCGCGGGACCCCACAGGCAGGCGATGCCGGCGGCGATGCAGGCGAACGGGTTGGCGCCCGAGGAGCCGGCGAGACGCACAGTGGAGGTCGATGCGTTCTGCTCGTGGTCGGCGTGCAGGATGAGAATACGGTCGAGCGCGCGCGATACGATCGGGTTCACCACGTAGGGCTCGCAGGGCACCGCGAAGCACATCTGCAGGAAGTTGGAGGTGTAGTCGAGGTCGTTGCGCGGATAAATGAAGGGTTGGCCGATCGAATACTTGTAGGCCATCGCGGCGATGGTCGGCATCTTGGCGATCAGGCGGTGGCTCGCCACGATGCGCTGATGCGGATCGTTGATGTCGGTTGAGTCGTGATAGAAGGCCGACAGCGCGCCGACCGAGCCGCACATGATGGCCATCGGATGCGCGTCGCGCCGGAAGCCCGTGTAGAAGCGGGTCATCTGCTCGTGCACCATGGTGTGGCGCGTGATGGTGTTGTCGAAGTTCTCGAGCTGCGCCTTGGTGGGAAGCTCGCCGTTCAGGAGCAGGTAGCAGATCTCGACGAAGTTGGATTTCTGCGCCAGCTGGTCGATGGGATAGCCGCGGTAAAGGAGGATGCCCTTGTCGCCGTCAATGTAGGTGATGCGCGAGGAGCAGTTGGCGGTTGAGGTGAAGCCCGGATCGTAGGTGAAGCAGCCGGTATCGCGGTAGAGCCTGCCGACGTCGATGACATCCGGACCGATGGTTCCCGATCGCACCGGCATCTGCGTCTGCTGGTTGTTGCCCACAATCAGCTTGGCGGTCTTAGTGGCGTCAGCCGTGTCTCTTGCGTTCATGGGATCGGTCCTTGGATCAGCGCGCGCCCGGCGGAGCGTCGGGCTGGGGTTGCGCCCTCCCGAAGGGCATCACCCGCAGTACGTATTATACATTTTGCAGTGCGAAAAGCTATGCAAAGGGTGAAGAGCAATGGCCTAGATGGGGGGTTCCGGCGCGATTGTGGGCAGGGGCGTCACAACCCGGTGAAGTGGATTTGAGCGCGCCGGTTTCGCCACCGTTGCACGCCCCGTCAGTGCCTTTTGCCAGGCTGTTGGCATGCGTCCTGTGACGCTGCCGTCAGGAACGTAACGATGTCCCTGAGTACATCCTCGCGGCCAAAGTCGTAGGTGAGGATGTGATTGCCTTGATTGCACAGGACCAGGTTGGCGGGCGAGCAGGCCTGGCAGAACCGTTGGGTGATCGCGAACGAGGCGACGGTGTCCTTCTCTGAAGCCAGGACGAGGGTGGGCACCGCGATGTCCGGCGCGGCGCTGCGCGCAACCTTGGCGAGGTTTGCCAGCTGCAGGTAGGCCCACAGGGACACGAGGTAGGAGCCCGTCTCGTACTGCCGATAGCCCTCCGCATCGAACATCTGCGCCTTCTTGTATTTGGGTATGACGGGCAGCACCCAGCGCAGGATCTTGGCACCCGCCTCGAATATGTCATCGCTGCCTGCGGCGAGACCGAAATAGGGGGCAATGAGCACCAGCCGGCTGACCTTGTGGTGGGCCGCGCCGATGGCTGCCAGCGTGCCACCCATGGACGTGCCGACCAGCATGGGAGGTTGGCCGCCTAAATTCGTTTCGTTGCGGATCAGGTCGCCGAGCCAGGCGTCATAATCGGCCCCGGACCAGCGCCCGCGCGCCAAGGCAAACGATGCGCTGGTTTGTTCGGGAACTTCGGGGACAACCACGCGAAAGCCGCGGTCGGCCAGCCCTTCGGCCAGCGAGCGCAGGTCCCGCGGCGTGCCGCCGAACCCGTGCAGAAGAATTGCCGAAGGCAAGGAACCGGCATAGGTGCCCCTGGCCGGCAGGATCTGGGTGGAGCGCAGCCAGGGCTCCTTGCTGGAGGACGTGGCGTATTCGTAGCAGGCGTAAAGCACGATCGCGGCGTTGGCTGCGATCAGGGGTAGCAGTGCCAAAGCCAGTACGCCCACCCATCCCTCAAGCACGGCTATGGCCTCCCGTGTCGATCAGGCAGGGGGCATTCTGCATCCTGCTATTTGGCCTGGTCGCCAATGCGCGCCAGACATTCCTCGCGGCCGAGTACAGCCATCACGTCGAACACGGGCGGGGATACGCTGCGACCGGTCAGGGCCGCGCGCAAGGGCTGCGCGACCTTGCCGAGCTTGAGCCCGCTTGCCTCGGCGAATGCCTTTACCGCCGTCTCCAAGGCGGTCACAGTCCAGTCGGCCGCTTCCAGTCGCGCCAAAAGCTTGGCAAGCAAGGCGCGCGCATCCGCGTCGAGCAGCTTGGAGGCCTTATCGTCCAACACGAGCGGGCGCTCGGCAATGAGGTAGGCGGCGCCATCGACCAGCTCCTGCAGGGTCTTGGCACGCTCCTTGAGCGCGGGCAGAGCCGCGGCGAGGCGGTCCCAGCCGACCGTCCCGAAGCGCGCCACCAATGCCGGGCCGTCCGACGCCTCGGGCAGGAATTCGCGGATGCGGCGCAGCAGCTCGGCGTTGTCGCCGGTCTTGATGTAGTGGCTGTTGACGTCGGCGAGTTTGGCGAAGTCGAGCCGGCCTGGCGCCTTGTTGATGTCGGCGATGTCGAACCACTCGATCATCTGCTGGGTAGAGAAGATCTCATCGTCGCCGTGGCTCCAGCCGAGGCGGGCGAGGTAATTGCGCAGGCCGGCCGGCAGATAGCCCATGGCGCGATAGGCCTCGACAGCCGGCGCACCGTGCCGTTTGGAGAGCTTTGCGCCGTCCGGCCCGTGGATTAGCGGAATATGCGCGAACACGGGCTGCTCCCAGCCCATCGCCCTGTAGATCTGCACTTGACGGGCGGCGTTGGTGAGGTGATCGACGCCGCGGATCACATGCGTGATGCCCATGTCATGGTCGTCGACCACGACGGCATGATTGTAGACGGGGTTGCCGTCGCTGCGCAGGATGATCATATCGTCGAGGTCGGCGTTCTGCCAGACGACGCGGCCCTGCACGGCATCCTCGATGACGGTCTCGCCCTCGAGCGGGGCCTTGAGGCGGATCACCGGCTTGACGCCGGGCGGGGCGTCTTTCGCGTCGCGATCGCGCCACAGGCCATTGTAGAGACGCGACTTGCCGGCCGCGCGCGCCGTCTCGCGCATCTCCTCCAGCTCCCGCGGGCTGGCATAGCAGTGGTAGGCCTTGCCTTCGGCGAGCAGCTGCACGGCTACCTCGCGATGGCGGGCGGCGCGCTGGAACTGGTAGATGGGCTCGCCGTCCCAGTCGAGTTCCAGCCATTTGAGGCCGTTGAGGATGGCGG
>Ga0075418_10009207_pt1 | contig 11077 bp, 9 predicted proteins | sample SoiMetdeltSBSDD2_FD_81776 | JGI IMG/M metagenome (GOLD analysis project Ga0075418, IMG submission 81776) | Bulk soil microbial communities from a Populus tree surrounding site in Tennessee, USA - Soil MetaG P. deltoides SBSDD2 | ecosystem: Environmental > Terrestrial > Soil > Tree plantation...
CCGTGGTGGTACGATCGGTCGAGCCACGGGTCAAGGACCGGCCACCGTTCGAGCACTGGGCTAGCCCTTGAGCTGCTCGCCCAGCTTCACGTCGAAGTGCTTGACCCAGAACTCTCCGACGTAGAACGCCCGCGCGCGATCGACCAGGCGTTGATACAGGTCGCTCTGCTCGTAGGCGTCGAGATCCTCGCGGCTCTCCCAGAGCGTCAGCGAGATTCCCTCGTTCGGATCGTCGGCTCCTTGCAGCAGCTCGCGGAAGACCAGCCCCTTGACGTTTCGGGTGTCCGGCAGGATCGCATCGTGGTACACCTGCTCGTACTCCTGCCAGGTCCCGGGCTTGACTTTACCCCACGCGACTCGTGCGAACATGGTCTGACCTCCTGGTCCGCTCAATCCTGGGGGTACTGCACGCCGCCTGTCTCCAGCTTAGTCCTATTTGGAGCGACTGTCGAGTGCCACCAGATGCGTCGGTGCGCCTGCTGCCGCTGCCGTCAGACGCTTGATGCAACAGATGACGCACATCCCGTTCCGCGGTGGAGAATCCTGGCGCGCAGCCAGCGGGTATCGAGGACGCTGGTGGTCGACCGTACTGTCAGGCACGATGGTGCTGCTGCTGATTGCCTGTACCGGCCCGTCGCGGCAGGCGGTGCCGCCGACGCCGACGGCTGGCCCGGTGGTGATCGCGACGGCGATGCCGACCGCCCTGCTCACGGCGACGCGGCCCGCCCCGACGCCGATTGCGCCGCCGACGTCCCAGACCGCCTCGCCGCCGGTCCCGCCACTGACCGTCTACGTGACCAACACGGGAGGTCAAGGGCTGACCTTGCGCCAGACGCCGGGCGGCGCCCCCATGGGCGGGCTTCCTGACGGCACGGCGCTGACCACGTCCGGCGAGGAGCAGTCAGTGGAGAATCGCCTCTGGCGCAAGGTGCGCGATGCCCGGGGCCGTGAGGGGTGGGTCGCCGTCGAGTTCCTCACCGCCGAGGCGCCCGGCGCAGCGTCGCCGACGGCGATCGTCGCGGCCTCACCAACCGTCTTGCCCATGACCGCGATGCCGACCTGGCCGGTGCCCCTCATCCCGACCGCGACGCTCCGCCCTCCGGCGCCGACCCGGACACCACGTCCCTCCGAGTCACCGGCCCCCATTGTGGCGCCCACGGCACCGCCGGTCGTCCTGCCGGGGATCGGGGCGACGAAACCGGCCGTCGGGCCAGGAAACCGGCCGTGAGGAGCTGGGAGCGGCGTGGACGGAGATCGAGGCGCCTCTGCGTCAGCGCAACGCTGCTGCTCGTCGCCGTCGTCGGGCTCGGGTGTTCCGGTACGGGTCCCGGCACGGTTGGCAACCCCGTCGTCGCCGACGTCGAGCCGACGCCCTGGGTCGTGGGAACGCTTCGGGCCGCCGCCGGAGCGACGATCAGCGCGGCGGCGCGGACGCCCGAAGCGCTGCCGACCGAGGCGACGCCGCCCCCGGCATCGACCGCGCCCCGAGCCTCAATCCGTCCGGCGGCGGTACCCACGTTCGGGCCGACGTCACGTCAGACGGTCGTGCCCGCGCTCGCGACCGCCGTGCGCGCCCAGGTGGTCGCGCCGGCCCCGAGCGCCCGCGTCGAGGCCGTCGACTTCAACGCGTATCGAATCGAGTCCGGCTGGACGTTCATCCAGGGGTTCGCCAGGAACACCGGACCGGTGCCGGCCGGCGACATCAACCTGTACGTCATCCTGCTCGGCGAGGGGGATCACGTCGTCGGGTCGGCACATGCCCATATCAAACCCGTCCTGTTGGAGCCTGACGAACAGGCGCCGTGGCTTGCGCAGGTCCAGGGCACCCCCGACGTCCGACGTGTCCGCGTCCAGGTGACCGCTCAGCCGCTGACCGACGGGTTTCGTGCCGCCGTCACGCGGGAGCTCCGCCTCGAGGATGTCGCGGTGCGTCCTCCTGCCGATCCGTACGGCCCGCCGACCATCGGCGGCACGGTGGTCAACGTCGGCGCCACCGTCGCGACCAACGTGGAGGTCACGGCCGCGATCTTCGACGCGGACGGTGCGCTGTTCCAGGTGGCACGAACTACGGCGAGGGCGCCGGAGATCGTGCCCGGTCAGGGCGCGCCGTTTGAGATCAGGCCGCTCGGGAGGGGCCTGAAAGAGATCCCACGATACGAGCTCTTCGTCGTGGGGCGCCCGAAGACCTGACCCGCCCGGCCCGTCCAGCCTGGTGCGCCGCCGGGCCTGGGCTGCGCTTCGGGAGTCGGGCGCCCGGGTGCTACAGTGCCTGCCAGAGGCGTCGGCCCTCCAGCCGCACCACTCGTCCGAAGCCCGGCTCCGGGAAGTGGCAGGCTGTCAGGATCAGCCCCTCGGCCTCGATGCGGTCCAGCAATTGACCACGGGCCTGGATGGCCGTCTCGCCGTCGAAGTCGAAGGCGAACCCCCAGTCCGGATGCTCGACCTGGGCCGGGTGGGCGATGGCGTCCCCGACGATGATCGCGCGCTCACTGCCAGAGGTGATGAGCAGGCTCATGCTGCCCGGCGTGTGGCCCGGCGTGTGGAGGGCGGTCACCTCGGATGTGAGGCTGCGCTCACCGTCGGCGAGGTCCAGGACACCCAGCGTCTCAAGCGGCGTGAGCGTCTGCGGGACGTACGCCGGGGCGACGCCTTCCATCGCCTGCTGCACCTCTGGTCGGTGGAACGTCTCCCAGTCCGCGCGGTGGGCCAGGTAGCGAGCGCGCGGGAAGGTTGGCCGGGGGGCACCGCCGTTCTGCTGAAGGTTCCAGCCGACGTGGTCCGGGTGCAGATGGGTGAAGACGACGGACTGTACCTCTTCCGGCGGGACGCCAGCGGCGCGGAGTCGGTCCGGAAGCTCGCCGCCGGTCCCGATCCAGGCTGCCAGACCGAGGCTTGACGGGCCCACGCCGGTGTCGACGAGGATCGTTTGCCCCTCGGAGCGGATCAGATAGCAGCCGGCGTGGTAGCGCCACGCATTGCCTGGTCCGAACAGCTCCGGATAGTCGCGGCGGTACGGCTCCCAGGCTTCGGCCGTCACGGTCGGGAAGAGCTGGTCGAGCGTCAGCGGGAAGTCGGCGACGAGATCGTACAGGTGGCTGATCTCGACGTTGCCCACGGTCATGCTGCCATCGGCCACGATCCACCTCCAGGTTGGACGCCCCTCAGCTCATCGTATGGGCTGTCCGCCAGGCCGTCAAGCCGACGGGATCGTGCCCGGCGGTGCGGGACGATCGCGATCGGGCTACCATCCCGGGGCACGCTCCGTCCGAAGGCGGACGGCAGCACCTTCGAGGAGGAGGACGACGATGCAAACCAAAGCGGCGGTGCTCTGGGAGCCCGGCAAGCACGGCTTCGAGATCGAGCAGCTCGAGATGCTGGAGCCTAGAGCCGGCGAGGTGATCGTCCGCTACGTCGCGGCGGGCGTCTGCCACAGCGACCTCCACTACGTCCAGGGCCGCAACGTCCACCCGGTCCCGGCCGTGCTCGGCCACGAGGGCGCGGGCGTCGTCGAGGCGGTCGGGCCGGACGTCTCGATGGTTAAGGTCGGCGATCACGTCCTGACCTCGTACCTGCCGTCATGCGGCCACTGTAAGTGGTGCTCGATCGGCCGCCCGAGGATGTGCGATCTGACCGTCCAGCCGCGCTACCTCATGCACGACGGCACGACCCGCTTCCGGAAGGGCAACCAGGAGATCTACCAGATGCACCAGCTCGGGACGTTCTCCGAGCGGGCGGTCGTCCCCCAGATCAGCCTGATCCCGATCCGCAAGGACGCCCCGCTCGACGTGATCTGCCTGGTCTCGTGCGGTGTGATGACCGGCGCCGGCGCCGTGATGAACAAGGCGAAGATCGAGCCCGGCTCGACGGTGGCCGTCTGGGGCTGCGGTGGCATCGGCCTGAACGCGATCCAGATGGCGTCGATCATGGGCGCCTCGAAGGTGATCGCGATCGACGTCTTCCCCCAGAAGCTGGAGTGGTCGCTCGAGTTCGGGGCGACCCACCTGGTGAACGCCAGCCAGGAGGACCCGGTCGCCCGGGTCCAGGAGATCTGCGGCGACGGCGGCGCCGACTATGCGATCGAGGCCGTCGGCACCCAGAAGACGATGGAGCAGGCGTTCGAGGCGATCCACCGTGGCGGCATGGCGGTGATGATCGGGGTGGCGCCGCAGGGCACGAAACTGTCGGTCGAGAGCGCGGCGCTGCTCTCCGAGAAGATCCTGACCGGGACCGGCTTCGGCAGCGCCCGCCAGCGCGTTGACTTGCCGAAGATCGTGGACATGTTCATGGACGGCAAGTACAAGCTGCGCGAGCTGATCAGCCAGTTCGTCGAGCTGGAGGACATCAACCGCGCCTACGCGCAGCTCGAAGCGGGGGAGGTCCGCCGGAGCGTGATCCGCTACGCCTGAGCCCCGCCGGGCCTGGCGTGCAGGATAGCCTGAGCCAGCCGTGTAACGGTTGACTTCATGATCGAGTTGTCCGAAGATGGGGCGATACGTTTTAGGAGGTAGGGACTGGTTTAACGGTTCCAGAAGGAGATGGCGAGGCGGTCTCGCTTCTCCCGCGGTGATGTCATTGAGGAGGTCCACGATGGCGTGGCGGTCTACCCGACGCGAGTTCCTCACGTACTGCATCACGACGGCCGGCGTCGCCGGCCTCCTATCGGCCTGCGCCCCGCAGGCACCGGCCACACCGGCCAAGCCGGCTGAGCCAGCCAAGCCTGCCGAAGCCGCCAAGCCGGCCCCGGCAGCGACCACGGCACCGGCTGCCGCGGCGAAGCCAGCGGAAGCCGCCAAGCCCGCGGCGCCGGCCCAGGCGGCGCCGGCCGCGCCGGCCAAGCCGGCCGCCGGCGCGGCTCCGAAGGGCTCGATGACGATGGTGATCGAGGCCGAGCCTGACACGATCCAGCCGAAGGACGCTACCACCGACAACGCGTTCTTCGTGCTGGCGAACGTCTACGATGGCCTGACCGCCCGCGACTGGTCCTCCGGCCAGCCGAAGATCGTTCCGCACCTGGCTGAGAGCTACACCCTGCAGCCCGATCCGAGGACCTGGCGCTTCAAGCTCCGCTCTGGCCTGAAGTTCACCAACGGCGAGCCGATCAACGCCGATGCCGTCGTGAACATGGTGAAGGGCGTGGCCGACCCGAACGCGCCGGGCCAGGGCATCGACGAGTTCGGCCTCAGCGGGGCGACCGCCACGAAGGTCGACGATCTCACCGTCGACATCACGACGAAGGCGCCTGACGCCATCTTCCCGAGCCGGGCGGTGAAGTTGGGGATCCCGGCGCCGAACTGGCTCAACGGTCAGCCGAAGGACGCCTCGATCCTGCAGGCCGTCGGGAGCGGGCCGTATAAGCTGGCTGAGTACGTCAAGGCGAGCCATTTCCTGCTCAAGGCAAACGAGGAGTACTGGGGCACGCCGAAGCCGACGATCGGCGAGATCAAGATCGTGTTCCGGAACGAGGCGGTGGTCCGGGCCGGCATGATCAAGGCCGGCGAGGTTCAGCTCGCGACCCTCCTGACGCTCGAGGAGGCGAAGCAGCTGCCGGCTCACATGATCGAGCTGACCGGCGAATCGGTCGGGATCCGGATCAACACCGAGCACCCCGTGCTCAAGAACCCGAAGGTGCGCGAGGCGATGAACCTGTCGATCGACCGCAAGGGGATGATCGACGCGCTCTACGGCGAAGTCGCCGAGCCGCTGAACGGGATGATGGTCCGCAAGAGCTCGGTCGGCTTCAACCCGAACCTGAAGGAGTACCCGTACGACGTCGCCAAGGCGAAGCAGCTCATCCAGGAGGCTGGAGCTGTCGGCCAGAGCATCGAGCTGATCAGTCGAAACGGCGTCTTCCCGCGAGTCGGCGAGGTGAACGAGCTGGTCGCGGATCAGATCGCTCAGTCCGGCTTGAAGGTGACGATCAAGTCGCTCGAGGCCGGCCAGTGGCGGACCATCCTGCGGCAGGTCAAGCCTGGGGAGGCCCGCGCCGACCTTCAGTTGACCGCCGTGAGCGATCCAGTCCTGGACTCTTCTCGGGCCCTCCAGAACTACTACGTCTGCGGCGGGGTCAGCGCGCACTGGTGCGACCAGGCCTGGACCGACAAGTACACCCAGGTGCTGGGGATGACCGGGGATGCCCGTGTCAAGGGGTTCCAGGAGCTCTGGGCGACCGCCTACGACCAGAACGTGTTCATCCCGCTGTTCGGGCTGAACTTCGTCCACGGCATGTCGCCGAAGCTGAAGTGGGGGCCGGTCCGGCAGGACCTGATTCGCAACTTCGCGGACTGGACGCTCGCCGACTGACGAGTAACGAGTTGCGAGTTGCGAGCAGATCTCTGCTCGCAACTCGCAACGCACAACTCACGCAAGGAGGTGCAGACTGGACTGACGAGTCATAACGGAGGCGGCGAGGCCGATTCGCCCCTCTTGCATAGGTGGTACGGGGAGGCCCACGATGGAGTGGCGACCCAGGAAGCGGCGACGACTCACCAGCCGGGCAGCGACCAGCCCGGCGAGCGGACGGCTCACCCGACGCGCGTTTCTCGCATGCTGTATCACGACGGTCGGCGTAGCCGGCCTGTTGGCAGCCTGTGCCCCGCAGGCGCCCGCCACCCCCGCGAAGCCGGCTGACAGCACGCCAGCGAAGCCGGCCGACAGCGCGGCTCCGAAGCCCGCCGCGCCAGTCGCGACAGCCGCCCCGGCAGCCGTCGTCAAGCCAACTGACGCCCCGAAGCCGGCCGCGGCGACGGCGACGCAGGCAAAGGGCTCGATCACGATGGTGCTCGAGACCGATCCTGACACGATCCAGCCGAAGGACGGCACGACCGACAACGCGATGTTCGTGCTGGGCAACGTCTACGACGGCCTGACCGGCCGCGATTGGTCCTCCGGCCAGCCGAAGATCGTCCCGAAGCTGGCCGAGAGCTACAGCCAGCAGTCCGACCCGCGAACCTGGCGCTTCAAGCTCCGCCCGGGCCTCAAGTTCACCAACGGCGAGCCCGTCAACGCCGACGCCGTGGTGCACATGGTCACCTACGTGACCGACAAGGAGAAGCCGGGCCTGGGCATCGACGAGTTCGGCCTCTCAGGGGCGACCGCCACCAGAGTCGACGATCTCACCGTCGACATCACGACCAGGACGCCCGATGCGATCTACCCGAGCCGAGCGGTCCGGATGTCGATCCCGGCGCCGAAGTGGCTCCAGAACAGCCCCCAGGACGCCGCGATCCGCGAGGCCGTCGGCACCGGGCCGTACAAGCTGGTCGAGTACGTCCGGGGCAGCCACTTCCTGCTCAGGGTGAACGAGGAGTACTGGGGCACGCCGAAGCCGACGATCGGCGAGATCAAGGTCGTGTTCCGGAACGAGGCGGTGGTCCGGGCGAGCATGCTCCAGGCCGGCGAGGTTCAGCTCGCCACCCTGCTGACCACCGACGACGCCAGGAAGATGCCGGCTCACATGATCGAGCTGACCGGCGAGTCGGTCGGGATCCGGATCAACACCGAGCATCCCGTGCTCAAGGACCCACGGGTGCGCCAGGCGATCAACCTGTCGATTGACCGCAAGGGGATGATCGACTCGCTGTACGGCGACGTCGCCGAGCCGTTGAACGGCATGATGGTCCGCAAGACCTCGCTGGGCTGGAACCCGAACCTTAAGGAGTACCCGTTCGACCTGCCCAGGGCGAAGCAGCTCATTCAGGAGGCTGGAGCTGTCGGTCAGAGCATCGAGCTGATCAGCCGGAACGGCATCGTCCCACGGGTGGGCGAGGTGAACGAGCTGGTCGCGGACCAGATCAGCCAGTCCGGCCTGAAGGTAACGGTCAAGTCGCTGGAGGTCGGCCAGTGGCGGACCATCATGCGCCAGGTCAAGGAAGGAGAGGCCCGCAGCGACCTCCAGTTGACGGCCGTGAGCGATCCGGTGCTGGACTCCTCGCGCGCGCTCATCAACTATTTCCAGTGCGGCGGGGTCCAGTCCACCTGGTGCGATCAGGCGTGGACCGAGAAGTTCACCCAGGTGCTGGGCATGAGCGGGGACGCCCGCGCCAAAGGGTTCCAGGAGCTCTGGGCGACGGCGTACGACCAGAACGTCTTCATCCCGCTGTACGGCCTGAACTTCATCCACGGCATCTCGCCGAAGCTGAAGTGGGGGCCGGTGCGCCAGGACCTGATCCGCAACTTCGCCGAGTGGACCCTCGCCGACTGACGAGCACCAGGCGACGCGCTTCCTCACCGCGAGTCCCTCCTTCGTCGGGATAAACTCCGCGAGCCGGACCTTGAGGCACCGGGGTCCGGCTCGCTCACGCTCGCGGTGAGGAACACCACGCCTACCAGGCCAGCGCCAGGGGGTCAGGGGTTGAAACCCCTGCCTACCTTCGTCGGTCCCTACGGGACCGGTGGTGGTGCCGGCTTCCTCTCCGGAGTCGCGTAGCGACGACACAACGGTAGACGTGGGTTTCAACCCACGGCCGTCTCACGGGTATCTCCAACCTCACTGCCACTCGAGTTGATCGGCGGGGCCACTCTACTCGGCTGGCGGGGTCAGCGACCAAATCGAGAAGTCGCGGGCGTGCCAGGACCCGGCGAGCCAGTCCCGGCCCTGGAGCGTGGCGCTGATGGCGCCCTCCGGCATCGGGGTCCAGTAGGAGAGGAACGTGGTGGTGGCGTCCTTCCCCTCGCGGATCGGGCGCGGCTCCGCGATCTGCCACGAGGCGCCACCGTCGAAGCTGACCTCCATGGCAGTGCCGATCGCCGCGAAGCGAAGGTGGCTCTCGGGGGGCGCCGGCGCGGCGAACGAGACAGTCGTGCCGGCCTCCTCACTGGCCCAGCGCCGATCGCCCGGCAGGATCGTGAAGGGGACGGCCGGCTCGATGCCGACGTTGTCCCAGTGCCAGGTGTTCGGCTGGCACGCCTTGTCGCACTTGAACGGCGAGTACGAGTGGTGGCCCAGCTGGACGATCCCCTGGCTCCAGCCGAGATCGGCCATGCGCGTGTCGATCCACCAGTGGTTGTAGGCCGGCATCCCGAGCTTGATCGAGGTCCGCGAGATCCGCAGCTCGATCGTGTCGCGGCGGACGGCGCTCGGCGTCACGACCTTCTCGTAGCCGCCCCAGGTGTTGATCTTCAACTCCTCGACGGTGGTGTCGCGGAAGACGAACCCTTTGAAGACTGAGAGGTCGTCGTTCGTGTCCATCTTCAGGTGGACGGTTCGGCGCGGCTCACCGGTCAGGTCCGGCAGCCAGCTCTCCAACGGGAGCTGAAGATGATCCTCGTACGGGGTCACCCAGAGATCGACCCAGTCGCGAGACGACGTTCGCAGCGTCGACATGTCGAAGCGGACCACCGCCTCGCCGCCTGAGAAATCGACGAGCTGGTTCGGGGTCAGGTAGATCACGCCGTAGCCCGAGGCGTTCAGCGAGGTCATGATATGGTCGTTGCAGTGGAAGACGGCGTCCTCGTAGCTGCGAGTAGCGTGGGTGGCCGGGGCGGCGGCGCAGTCCGGACCGTGGTGGGCGGCGATCGGCTGGAGCTCGTCCCAGGTATCGCGGTCCCGTGAGTGGACGGCGACGTCCCAGCCGGCCCCGTGCCACGGCGTCGGTACCGGGGGCCGGCCGGTGAACTCGTCCAGGAAGGCGCCCGGCCGGGCTGCGCGACCGGGCGCACTCTGCGCCAATTCCGGCGGGCTGCCGAGCCCCGTCAGCAGGGCGACGATCACGACGAGCAGCAGCGGCCGGCCAAGCCGACGCACCCGGCGGCGCGATGTCACCCGTGTGAGCACGTTCGCGCTCGCGGTCCACTGCTTCATCGAACGGTATCCTCCCCAGACCTGACCGACACGGTCTGGATGATACAGACCGGATACCCGGACAACGCACGATATGGCCGTCAGGTGCCAGCGTGACGCGATCGAGACGCGTCGGGCGCCCCAGGGCCTGGAGCGCGCTGCGATACTGGTCGGGCGGGCCGTGCGCAAGCCTTGCGTGTGGCTGCGCCGCTGTGCCGCCGGCCTCTCTGCTCTCCTGGCGCGTCCGGCGAGCCTCGTGGACGTTCTGATGACCATGACGACGACGATGGCGATGACTCGACGTGCCTTCCTGCGTACGGCCGGCGCCGCCGGCGCGGCCCTGGCCCTGCCATTGCTGCCAGCCGTGCCGACGCCGCGCGTCGCAGCCTGCGAGCCGGACGCTGAGGGGCCCGAGCCTTGCACGCCGGACGTCAAGCCGCTGCGTCCACCCGGGCCGCCAGGCTTCGAGCCGTGGTGGGTCCAGACGTTCCTGAAGACGAAGATCTGGCCGAGCGCCGACGACACGACGGAGCCGCTCGAGACGGTGGAGCCCGAGCGGTACTTCCGGATCGACGGCCCGCAGGAGGGGTATCGCCTGCCGGCCTGGGACGCCCGTGAGAACCGGCTGGTCTACGTCGGCGTCGAGGCGATCGGGCCGGTCGGGACCCCGCACTGGGCGGACTACGCCGAGGATGGCCGCTGGGTCGACGTGACGCTGACCGTCCAGCAGCATCTGGTGGCGATGCAGGGCGACATGCCGGTCTTCAAGGACCTGGTGACGGCGGGTCTGGACCGCCGCACGAAGCCGGGCTTCTACCGGATCCTGCGCCGCGTCGCGAACGAGACGATGGACAGCCGGACCGTCCCGGACGCCACGAAGCGGTACCTGCTGAAAGACGTGCTCTACACACAGTACTTCCACACTGACGGCTCGGCGATCCACTACAACTGGTGGGCCAGCGCCTGGGGGTATCCGGGCTCGCAGGGGTGCCTGGGGATGCGGATGGACGGCGCGAAGTTCTTATGGGACTGGGCGGGCGTCGGAACGCCGCTGGCGATCCACTACTAGACCCCACCCCCAGCCCCTCCCCTGCGAGGGGAGGGGAGCAGGAACCGACCGGATCCCGACGTCCGCGTCTGTAGGGGCGCTGCTTGCTGCGCCCGCCCGGCTCCCCCTCTCCGCGCCGGAGAGGGGGTTGGGGGGTGAGGTCCGTCAGGCGTGGCCGGGTGGGGGGACCATGAAGCAGTCCCCGCGCGGCAGGCCGCCATCGCCGCGAGTCATCCGCCGCACGGAGGCCA
>Ga0075418_10009209_pt1 | contig 11076 bp, 6 predicted proteins | sample SoiMetdeltSBSDD2_FD_81776 | JGI IMG/M metagenome (GOLD analysis project Ga0075418, IMG submission 81776) | Bulk soil microbial communities from a Populus tree surrounding site in Tennessee, USA - Soil MetaG P. deltoides SBSDD2 | ecosystem: Environmental > Terrestrial > Soil > Tree plantation...
TCCGCGTTTCATATCGAGGAAGAATGGGTGGTTCAACGTCTTCATCACGAACGCGATCCGCGGGCGACGTGAACCGCCAGTCTCGGTTGTCTGGCGGTTGCACGCAGTGACCATCGTCGCAAGCGCAACCGAGGCCAGAGCGATAGCGATCGATGTCACGAAGCGGCGACGTCCTACGTTTTGCGAATACATTCTGTCAGCCTTCCACGAAAAATGGGGGTGTGTTGAGGATCGTCCATGGTCAGCCCTATTCATGATCGTCCCCGTTTGAGCGCCGTGTCGATCAACACCGCGACGATGATGACGATGCCGATGACCAGTTGCTGCACGAATGACGAGACATCCAGAAGATTGAGCCCATTGCGAAGGACTCCCATTATCAGCGCGCCGATGAGCGCGCCCACCAGGGTCCCCTCGCCACCGAACAGGCTCGTCCCGCCGATCACAGTCGCAGCGATGGCATCCAGTTCGTACATGATGCCGGCGGTCGGCTGCGCCGAATTCAAACGAGCCGTCAGCACGACTGCGGCGACGCCGCTGCTGAGGCCGCACACGACGTACGCACCCGTCTTGTGCCACCGCACCGGCACACCGGACAGCCGGCTCGCCTCTTCATTGCCGCCGATAGCATAGACGCTGCGGCCGAAGACCGAATGCGCCAGCGCGACGTGCGCGAGTCCATAGACGACGAGTGTAATCAGAACCGGAGCGGGCACGCCAAGAGGACGTCCAGTCGCGATCAGCCGAAACATCTCGTCGAAGCCAGAGATCGGCCGCCCCTCCGCCCAGATCAGCGCCAGCCCGCGGGCAACGCTCATCATTCCCAGCGTTGCGATGAATGGCGGCAAACGTCCGACCGTCACGAGCAGACCGTTCAGCAGGCCGCACGCCGCCGCGGTCGCCAGCGCGAGTGTCACGGCGAGCGGCAACCCGCCATCCGCCTGGAGCACATTCGCAAGAACAATCCCTGAGAGCGCGAGCACGGACCCGACCGACAGATCGATTCCGCCCGAAATGATCGCGAACGTCATCCCGGCGGCGACGATTGCGTTGATCGCACTCTGTTGCAGGACATTCAGAAGGTTCGAGACGGTGAGAAAGTGCGGCGTGAGAATCCATAGCACGCAACAGAGCGCCAGAAGGCCGAGCAGTGTCCCGAGCTGCCGGGCGCTGGTGATCCCAGCTGCTCCCGTGTTCACGAAGCGACTCCGAAGGCCGCGTTCATCACGGCAGCCTCCGACACCGCGCTCGCATCGAACTCAGCCTGAATGCGACCGTGCCGCATCACGAGTACGCGATCGCTCATGCCGAGCACTTCCGGCAGATCGGACGACACCATGATCACGCCGGCACCGCGTTCGACGAGGCCATTGATGAGTTCGTAGATGTCGCGCCGCGCCGCCACGTCGATCCCGCGCGTGGGTTCGTCGAAGATGAACATGTCCGCATGGCCGGCAAGCCACTTGGCGAGCACGACTTTCTGCTGGTTTCCGCCGCTCAACCAGCGCGTGATTCGATCCGGACCCGGCGTTTTGATGCGCAATTGTTCGATCATGCGCTGCGCTTCGCGGCGTTCGCGCCGGGCATCCAGGAGTCCCCACTTCGACATGCGGCGGTGATTCGGCAGCGCGATGTTGTGCTGGACTGAAAGGCTCAGCACCAGACCGTGAGCTTTGCGATCTTCAGGAAGAAACCCAAGCCCCTGACGCACGGCGGCGGCAGGCGTCCTGATGCGGGCGGCCTGACCTCGAATCGTGATCCGACCGGCGTCAATCGGATCCGCTCCCATGATCGCGCGGGCGAGCTCGGTCCGTCCCGCGCCGACGAGACCAGCGATACCCAGGACTTCTCCCGCGTGGAGCGACAGATTGATGTCATGAAGAATGCCGCGCCGCGTCATGCCTTCAACGCGGAGCAGCTCGCTCTTCCGCGCCACTTGTCGTCGTGGGTACTGATCGGAAACCTCGCGGTTCGCCATCAGTTGTACGAGTTCGGCGACGGTGACGTCGGCGAGGCGGTGGGTCGCCACGTTCCGGCCGTCACGCAGCACGGTCACGCGGTGCCCGATGCGAAAGACCTCGTCCATCCGATGCGAGATGTACACGACGGCCACCCCTCGAGCGATCAGCCGCGCCGTCGCCGAAAACAGTTGCTCAACCTCGACACCGGTGAGCGCCGCCGTCGGTTCATCCATCACGAGGACGCGAGCCTCGTCGGCGAGCGCGCGCGCGAGCTCCACCATCTGCTGTTGCGCGAGTCCGAGTCCGCTGACTGGCCGCGTCACATCGATCGCCAGGCCCAGTCCATGCAACAGTCGTTCGGCGTCTTGTCGCATCTGCCGCCAGTCGACGAGACCCCAGCGCCGAGGCGCCTTTCCGAGAAAGATGTTCTCGGCCACGGACAAATGAGGAACGAGTGTCAGTTCCTGGTAGATGATGCTGATGCCGAGCCGTCGCGCGTGATCAGGGCCTCTGATCTCCACCCGCTCGCCGGCAAGCGCGATCTCGCCAGCGTCCTTCTGAACTGCGCCGCTCAGAATCTTCACCAGCGTCGATTTGCCGGCACCGTTTTCGCCGAGCAGCACATGCACTTCGCCCGGTTGCACCTCCAGCGCGACGTCGTTCAACGCGACGACACCCGGGAATTGTTTGCAGATACCGCGCATCTGCAGAACCGGGGCTTTTTCGGAGAGGTGCTCGTGGACGGCTTGCACTGTGCTTTGAGAACGGCGCAGTATACGTTGGTTCTGAGTAAGGAGGCACATCGTGGCCAAGACAAGGCGCCTCACCGTAGGGCAGGCGTTGGTGGAATTCCTGATTCAGCAGTACACGAGCGTCGACGGAGTCGAGCGACAGTTCTTCGGCGGCGCCTTCACGATCTTCGGACATGGCAACGTTGCCGGCGTTGGCGAAGCGCTCCGCGCGAACGCGAATCGCCTGCCGTGTTATCTGCCGCGTAACGAACAGGCGATGGTGCACACGGCTGTTGGCTTTGCGAAGATGGCGAATCGCAAGCGGGCGCTGGTCTGCACGAGTTCAATCGGTCCAGGTGCGACGAACATGGTGACTGGCGCGGCGGTTGCGACGATCAACCGCGTGCCGGTGCTGTTGCTGCCCGGCGACATCTTTGCGACGCGCGGCCCCGCACCCGTCCTTCAACAACTCGAATCGGCTTCCACCCAGGACATCTCGGTGAACGATTGTTTCAAACCGGTCTCTCGTTACTGGGATCGGATCAATCGTCCCGAACAGCTGATCACGTCACTGCCCGAAGCGATGAGGGTTCTCACGTCTCCGGCCGAAACAGGCGCGGTCACTGTTTGCCTGCCGCAGGATGTGCAGGCTGAAGCCTTCGATTTTCCGGAAGCCTTCTTCGACAAGCGCGTTTGGACGATCCCACGGCTTCGTCCTGACGCCGCGCTCTTGCGCCGCGCCGCGGCGCTCCTTCGATCGTCAAAGAATCCGCTGATCGTCGCGGGCGGCGGAGTGATTTACAGCGAAGGCACCGAGACGCTGCGTCGCTTCGCCGAGAAAACGGGGGTTGCTGTTGTCGAGACGCAGGCCGGCAAAGGCACGCTCAACTACGATCATCCGCAATCACTCGGCGCCGTCGGTGTGACCGGCACACCCGGCGCAAATCGTCTGGCTCGCGAGGCGGACGTGGTGATCGTCGCCGGTTCGCGCTTGAGCGATTTCACGACCGCGTCGAAAACCGCTTTCCAGCACCCGGATGTTCAATTCATTACCGTCAACACGACCGAGTTCGACGCCGGCAAGCACCAGGCGCTGCCGCTCGTGGGTGACGCTCGCGCGACCCTTGATGAATGGCTGCCGATGATGGAGGGCTGGCAGACTTCGTCCACCTATCGCGAGCGTGTCGCCAGGGAGAAAGCAGAGTGGGAGCGCGAAGTGGATCGGATCTATCACCTCGATCATGGACCGGTTATCAGCCAGGGTGAAGTGATCGGGATCTTGAACGAGTTCACCGGCCCACGCGATGTGATCGTGAACGCCGCCGGCAGCATGCCCGGCGACCTGCACAAGCTGTGGCGGGCGCGCGATCCCAAGCAATACCATCTCGAATACGGCTATTCGTGTATGGGGTACGAGATCGCCGCCGGCCTCGGTATCAAGATGGCCGAGCCCGATCGCGATGTGTATGTCCTCGTCGGCGACGGGTCGTACTTGATGATGGCGCAGGAAATTGTTACGGCCGTGCAGGAAGGCGTCAAGCTGACGATTCTGATCGTCGACAATCAAGGGTTCGCGAGCATCGGCGGACTCTCAAAGGCGGTCGGGTGCGAGGGCTTTGCGACCAAGTATCGTTATCGCGACGATCAAACAGGGCTCCTCGATGGCGACCTGCTGCCTGTTGATCTCGCGCAGAACGCAGCGTCGCTTGGCGCCGTCGCAACCAAGGCGTGCACGCGCGACGCGATCAAGACCGCCCTGCAGTCGGCACGCTCGAGCGATCGGACAACGGCAATCGTGATTCCCGTCGATCTGGAACAACGCGTGGGTGGCTACGAGTCCTGGTGGGATGTTCCAGTCGCCGAGGTCTCGAGCTTGAACACGGTGCAGGAGGTTCGTCGTGAATACGAGCGCGCACGCACCGCCGAGCGCCACTATCTCCGGCGGCCGGGAGCGCAGGGGTGATTCGCGTCGCCAATGCCCCGTGCTCCTGGGGTGTGCTCGAATTCGAGTCGAAGGCTGACAGTCCCACCTACTCGCGCGTGCTCGACGAGATCGGTGCCTCCGGTTACGTGGGAACGGAGCTGGGGGATTGGGGGTTCATGCCAACGGACCCCGACCAGCTGCGTGACGAAATCGAGCGACGTGGCCTCGCTTTGCTCGCGGCGTTTGTGACGACGAGGCTGACGCACCCGGAGACGTACGAAGAAAGCACGCACAGAGCTGTGTCGACTGCGCAATTGCTGGCAGCCGCTGCAGCAACATCGCCATTCATCGTGTTGTCCGACGAGCCGGCGGCTGATCCCGTGCGAGCGAGTAAGGCGGGACGGACCGAACCATCACACGCGTTGTCCGAGAAACAATGGGACATCGCTGCACGTGGTGTCGAGGCGCTTGCGCGGGTCGTCCGCAACGAGGCGGGGGTTCGCACGGTGTTTCATCATCACTGCGCCACGTTCGTCGAGACTCCACAGGAAATCGATGCCCTCATGCAGCGCACCGACGAGTCGCTCGTCGGACTCTGCCTGGATTCCGGGCACATCACCTACGCTGGTGGATCTCCGATGGACTTACTCGCCCGCTACGGCACGCGCATCTGGCACGTACACTTCAAGGATTGCGAGCCGGCCGTTGCCGCGCGCGCACGATCGGAGAACTGGGATTACCAGACGGCCATTCGTCATGGCGTGTTCTGCGAGTTGGGTAAGGGTGGGGTTGATTTCCCTGCGCTGCTCGCCGCGCTTCGCAAGCGAGGTTACGGCGACTGGATCGTGGTGGAGCAGGACGTGCTGCCATCGATGGGTTCACCGCTGGAGAGCGCGCGGAGAAACCGGGAATACCTCAGGACGCTCGGGCTGTAGATTATGCACGACGGAGTGAGCGGAGAGCACGGGACAAGATCTAACACGGAGACACGGAGGACCAGAGAGAAATACTTTATTTTTTCCGTGTCTCCGTGCCTCCGTGGTTGATCTTGTCCCGTGTCCTCCGTCCATTCCGCTAACACAGAACCGCCTCGCGTTAGCTCAGAAATAGAACTTCAGCCCAAATTGAATAATGCGCGCGTTGGCGGCAGTCAGGATCTGGCCGAAGCCGGTTGAATCACGCATGATGTTCGGCGGACCGAAATTTGCGTGGTTGAACGCGTTGAAGAATTCGGTGCGGAACTGGAACGAGCGACGATCGCCGACGCGGAAATTCTTCGCCAGCGTGAAATCGAAGTTCGCCATTCCGGGTCCACGCATGATGCCGATGCCGGCGTTGCCGAATGCCTGCGGCGATGGACTGAACGCGGCGAAGGCGTCGGTATTGAACCAGCGTGCCACGGTGCGCTGATCGTCCGGCAGTTCTGGATTTCCGATCAGGTTCGGTCGTGCGCGCCGTTCGCCACCGAGGTTGAGGACCGTCGAGCCGCCCAGCGTTGCCGTCAACGCGAGGCCGCTCTGCACGACGTGAATGCCGGTCAACTGCCAGCCGCCCAGCACAAAGTCCAGGCCACGACTCCAGTCTTTTCCATAGCGACGATCACGACCGAACGGCATCTCCCAGATGTAGTTGACGACCACACGATGCCTGATGTCGAACTCGGAAGGCCCCCGTTCCGCGCGCAGGTTGTTCGCATCCTGCGGTTCGCGGAAGACGCCGGTGTCGATCCCCGCGCCGCCGCCGCTGGTCGAGATGTGATCGACTCCGCCGGTCAACGCTTGTCCCAGCGTATAGCTCACCATCCCTGACAATCCGTGCGAGAACCGCTTCTCCAGGCGTGCCTGCAGGGAGTTGTAGGTCGAGCTGACGCGATTCTCCATCCACTGGATGTCACCAAAGGCCGGATACGGCCGGTTGCCCGCTGACTGCGTGCCGTCAGGATTGGTGATGACGACACGCTGGTTGAGATTGCGGAATCCATTGAGTTTCGTGCCCTTGTTGCCGACATACGCGACATCCAACACCACGTCCGACATCAGTTCGTACTGAACGCCAAAGTTGTACTGCTGGATGTACGGCGTCCGCTGATTCGGATCCTGGCCGCGGCGCATCACCGTTGGCGCAAGAGAGGTCGGATCGAGAAGCCCCGAAGGATAGCCATTCACCAGCCGGAACGGTGCCGCGGAGGCGACGGCCGCCGCGCCGGTGACGCCGGTCTGCAGCAAGTTGTCGACCAGATACGGAGGGTTGAAGCCAAGCAATCCTTCACGTCCCTGCCGAACGGTGTGCGTGTAAAAGATGCCGTAGCCGGCACGCACGACCGCTCGCGACCAGGGCGTGTAGGCGAAGCCGATCCGCGGAGCGAAGTTGTTTCGATCCGGATGGATCAGCGCTCGATCGTACGTGCTTCCGTCCTTCGCAAAGACCATCGTCGCCGACGTCGGATCGAAGTTCGAGAATTGATTGTCTTTTTCGACTGGTGGATTGGCGTACTCGTAACGCAGCCCCACGTTAGCTGTGAGCTTGGGCGAGAGACGGTAGTCGTCCTGCACGAAGTAGAACTGCATGTCCTGACCCTGATCCATCACGGTGAAGCTGGTGAGCGCGAGCTGTGATGGCAGACCGAGCAGCAAATCTCCGACCGCGCGATTGGTAAACCGATTCTCGAAGTTCATGCGGCCGATCGTCGCGTTGAGGTCGTTGATTCGAGTCTGAACATGAAGGAACTCGCCGCCGAACTTGATGAAATGCAGCCCGCGAGTCAGGCTGAACGTCGCGCGCGGATTCCAGGAACGCGGCGTCTGGAATTGTGGCGTCGACGTATGTCGTCCGACGGCATCAAAGCCCTGGATATTCACCTTGGGAACGCCGCCGACGATCGCTGGATCGTTGGGGACGTTTTTCAATCCGATTTGCGCGGCACCATCGACACCGAAGTTGGGCGGATACGTGTAGTAATCGCCGCGCGCGTAGCCGAAACGAACCTCACCGACGAGCGTCGGGGACGCGGTCCACGTCATGCCGAGCGCGAGGCCCTGTGAACGATTGTCGTTCGATCCGAAGGCATCGTTGAACGAGCCTTCGCCGAGCCCCGGCAATGGCGCCGGACGGAAGGTCAAGGTATCGACGAAGCTGAATCGGCCGAAGAACGTCAGGTTGCTGCTGTACTGATGATCGAGGCGAACGTCGAACTGGTCCTGCCGTGTGTCGGTCGCCGGCGTCGATGCAAAGATGGTCGTCCCCGCCACGTTGGGATCCGGAATGAGCGCGACGATGGCTGCGCCGACGGGATCCCATCGCTCCCGCGGAATCACCCATTGTCCCTGCGCGTTGCGCGCGAATTCCGGACGACCAGTTGCGAACGGATCGACGACGGCGGAGCTGAAGAGGCCCGCCTTTTCCGCCGCGGTCGGCACTTGACGGACGCGAGGGACCCCCTCGAGATCGCGCAAGCCTTCGTAATCGCCGAACCAGAATGTCTTGTTCTTGACGAGCGGTCCGCCGACCGCACCCCCGAACTGGTTGCGTTCGCGCTGCGGCTTTGGCGCGTTCAGCGCGTTCGAGAAAAAGTTGTTGGCGTCGAGGCGATCGTTGCGGAGGAACTCGTAGACGCTGCCTCGCACCGTGTTCGTCCCCGACTTGATCGTCGCGTTGACGACCGCGCCGGAGCTGCGCCCGTACTCGGCCGAGTAGGCATTCGTCTGAATCTTGAACTCCTGTAACGCTTCGATTGAGGGCTGCACGAGTTGAACGTTCTCGCCGCGGAACGAGTTCGAGTACGAGATGTTGTCGACGCCGTCCAACAGGAAGACGTTATTGAACGTGCGATTGCCATTCACATTCAGGACGCCCTTGAAGTTGACGCTCGCCAGCCGCGGCGTTCCAGGCAGCACGCCCGGTGAAAGCAGCGCCAGCTGGTTGTAGTCACGCCCGTTCAACGGCAGTTCGACAATCTTTTTCTCGTCGATCACCAATCCGCGAGAGGACGTTTGCGTATCGAGCAACGGTGTGGCCGCCACGACTTCGACCGTTTCGGTGAGCGCCCCGGCCTGCAGCGTGAGGTCGATTCGTGCGACCTGTGCGACCTGCAGCGTCACGCCAGTGCGAATGATTTTCTGAAAGCCGGACGATTCGGCGGTGACGGAGTACTCGCCTGGCCGAAGGCTCGGGATGATGTAGAAGCCGGCCTCATCCGCTTCAGTCTTGACGCTGATGTTTGTCTGCGTATTCGTGACCGTGACCGTGGCCTTGGGCACGATCGCACCAGTCTGATCTTTGACACTGCCGGTGATCGTCGCTGTTTCCTGTTGCGCGCTCGCGGCGAGCGGGCACGCGCAGAGTGAGATCAGGAGGAGGATGAACGGCAGCCGCGGTTTCTTCATAACCGGACCTCCACAGAAGTAATTCACATTGCCGGTGGGTAGGAGCCGCAGTATAGCCGACTCGGCTTGACTTCGATCAACGTGTGACTATACTGCGGCGAACCGGGGCACGACACCGCTTCTTCTGTCAGTCGCAATCTCTTTACAAACGTAAAAACGGTCACGCACTTCGGCACACACGGTGTTGTGGGGAAGGGGTCTCGAATGCGACTTGTCCGAGTGTTCGTTCGGCTTGCCTTGCTCGTCTGCCTGCTTGGAATCGTTCACACCGCAGCCATTGCGCAAACCAGCAATGCCACGCTGCACGGCACCATCGTCGATACCGGTGGTGGGGTACTTCCAGGGGTAGCCGTAAAAATCTCGTCACTTGCGACTGGCCTCTCGCGCGAAGCAATCACGAACGGGGCCGGCGTCTATGTGTTCAATTTTCTTCCGGCCGGCGAGTATGTCGTCACGGCGGAGCTGTCGGGGTTCAAGAGCATTCGGCAGCCCGACATCAGGCTCGAAATCGGGGAAAGCCGCGCGCTCGATCTGAAGATGGAGGTCGGACGTCTCGAGGAGGTCGTTCAAGTCGAAGCGCTCGCTCCGGCGCTCGAACGGACGTCCGCCTCAATCGGCACGGTCATCCAGGCGAGTCAGCTCAAGGAGCTTCCGCTAGCCGGGCGCCATTGGGCCGGTCTGATGCTGCTCGCTCCCGGCGCGATCAACACCGGCGACGGCACGCACCTGAGTACGCGGTTTGTCGGCCGCGCGCGTGACGATAACAACTGGACGTTCGACGGCATTGATGCGACTGGCGTCAAGGATCCACGCCAGGACAGCGATGCACGACTGATTATCAGCAGCGAGTCGATCGCCGAGTTCCGTGTGAGTTCGACGTTGTACTCGGCCGAGGCCGGGACGGCCGCGGGCGGCGTCGTTCAGCTGATCTCCCGAACCGGCACCAACACCTACCGTGGCACAGCGTTCGATTTCGTCCGCAACGACGCATTCGACGCCAAGCCCTTCGGCACTGCCGGGGATATGCCTCCGTTCAACTTGAACCAGTTCGGCGTCAACCTCGGTGGGCCGATCGTGCCGCAACGGACCTTCTTCTTTGCCAATTACGAGGGCATCCGGCAGCGGCAGGAGCGAAGCTTCACACGTTCAGTGCCGAGTGCGGCATTCCGCGCCGCCATTGCCCCCGCTCTCGCTTCCGTCGTCGGGCTCTATCCACAGGGAACCAACCGAACCAGTAATGCGGATATCGACGACTGGGTGGGCACCGAACGAGTGACCAACGACGAGAACGCGATCCTGGCGCGGGTCGATCACCGCTTCTCCAACAAGGCGACGCTGTTCGCTCGCTACAACTTCGATCAAGCCGATCTCGTGAGTCCTGGCGACACTGGTTCGACGACGAACTACATTCGACCAGCCAACTTCACGGTTCAGTTCCAGCGGATCATTGGACCATCCATCGTCAGCGAAACGAAGTTCGGGTACAACCAGTCGAACCGCAATTCGGTGCGGACGGGTCCGATCGATCAGCAGTTCGGCGTTTCTGGATTTACGAATTTGACCGGGCCGCAAGAGATCATCGAGAACGGCAAGACCTATAGTGTGTTGAGCGATCTCGCGCTCGTGCGCGGGCGGCACAACATCAAAGTTGGCGGCGAGCTCCGCCGCATCCTCATCGACGTCGGCGAAGACAACACGACGACCCTGACCTACTCCAGTCGCCCGAACTTCCAGGCGAATCGAATGGACAACTTCAGCATCGTCGATTTCCCGGTTGTCCAGGGGCAGCGTTGGTGGACGCTTGGCTATGTCCAGGATGACATCAAGTGGCGACCGAACCTGACGATCAATGCAGGTCTCCGGTATGAGTACTACACCGTTCCGGTCGAAAAAGACGGCCGCGACAAGGTGTGGCGCATCGCCTGCGGCGGGTTCTGCGCGTCCGGAACGCGCTGGTACAATCCCGACTACAACAATCTCGGACCTCGTGCCGGATTCGCCTGGTCGCCTGCACGGTTCAACGACAACACCGTCATTCGCGGTGGCTTCGGCGTGTTCTTCGGCCCCGGGCAGAACGA
>Ga0075418_10009212_pt1 | contig 11075 bp, 11 predicted proteins | sample SoiMetdeltSBSDD2_FD_81776 | JGI IMG/M metagenome (GOLD analysis project Ga0075418, IMG submission 81776) | Bulk soil microbial communities from a Populus tree surrounding site in Tennessee, USA - Soil MetaG P. deltoides SBSDD2 | ecosystem: Environmental > Terrestrial > Soil > Tree plantation...
AAACATTGAGCAGTGACCTTACCGCACACGGTCTGCCCGAAGCGCAATTAAAACGTGACGAGTTCCCCAATTACGACCAAACCAATTACTAAAAATAATAAGGAAGGTCTATGGCCAATTTACAACCAGCAATTAAACAACTAAAAAATAATCTCGATGGCGAACTAGCCTTACCTGGCGACCCGGCGTATAAAAAGGCTAGCACGATTTTTGTAAAAAAGGGTACGCCCGCTGTTGTGGCTATACCCAAAACTGCCCAAGACATAACAAAAGCCCTAGCTTTCGCCCGCGATACTAGGCTAGCCGTTTCGGTACACAACGGTGGCCATAGCGTTGCGGGGCATAGCACTAACGACGGTGGTCTTGTTATCGATATGCACCGTTTTGATGACATTCAAGTTATAGACAAAGCCCAACAGATTGTACGCATTGGTGCGGGCGCAACTTGGGAAGCGGTGGCAAAGGCTCTACAGCCGCACGGCCTGGGCATTTCATCTGGTGACACCAAGACAGTGGGTGTGGCTGGCCTAACCCTGGCCGGGGGTGTCGGCTGGATGGTGCGGCGGGACGGGTTAGCGCTCGACAATTTGGTCGCGGCCGAATTAGTCATGGCCGATGGCCAGCTGCTTCGCGTTACCAGCACCGAACACCCTGATCTTTTTTGGGCTATTCGCGGTGGTGGTGGCAATTTTGGTGTCGCCACCAATTTTGAGTTTAAGGCTCAACCTGTGGACCACGTCTTTGCTGGCATGGTAATGTACGACATGAAAGACCTGCAAAAAGCACTGCGCGGTTGGCGCGACTACATGCGCACCGCGCCCGAAGAACTAACCACCATGTTTTTGGTAATGCCCGCCAACCCTGCCTTTGCCGGTATGCCGACTTCGGTTATGATATTGCTTTGCCATGCCGGCGGCAAAGAAACGGATGTAATGAAGACTATCAAACCGCTCCTACACCTCGGCACGGTGCTAAAAAAAGATATTACGCGCAAACACTATGCCGACGTCCTTGAGGAAGTACATCCGCCCAAAGATATGAAGGTGATTACCAACAATGCTTTTATACAGACTTTAAACGACGAGGTAGTCGATACAATCTGCGCCGCCAAAGACCAAATGTTACAAATTCGCAGCCTAGGCGGGGCCATGAACCGGGTGCCCCAGGGAGCTACGGCCTTTGCCCATAGGGATAACGAAGTTTTAATCGTCGCCCCAACTTTTGTAGCCCCCGATGCCAGCGAAGCCACCATTACAAAGGCGCTCACGCCCTGGCGTAACATACAGGCGTTCTCTAACGGCACATACTGCAGTTTTTCTAGCCAAGATACCGACGAAACCATTGCTGCCGCATACCCTAAAGACACCTATGCAAAGTTGGCGCGTATCAAAAAGCAATACGACCCTAAAAACCTCTTTGACCACAACTATAACATCAAACCTTTATAGATTTAATTATCCATTGTCTTATAACAGCGTTCTACCGTTTGCCAATTGCGGGTAGTGACATTGCCGCCAAAAACTCTATCCAGCAACGCCAGTATATCAGGGCGGGTTTTGCCAGACAGATCTACCGTACTGCATAGTACATTGCCGATTTTTTCCAGGATAGTGTAGCCTTTTTCTGGCCTAGAAAAAGGCAGGGTAAAGGGTAGCTCCGCTTCTTTTGCTACAAAGCTAACCTGTTGGCTGGTTTCTATGGTTTTGGTCATTCCTTTAAAAGGCACGGCTTTTAGTAGCTTTTGCAACTCCTGTTTGCTATACAAAACGACGATGGTTTTATAGCCATACTTTTTATCAAACTCTTGTTGGACGGTATGGATTATTTTTTGTCTGTCTTCACTGGATTCAAAAATGACATTTCCAGTAGCGAGCACGGTTTGAACATCCTTGTAGCCTGCATCTTCAAATAACCCGCGCAAGGCTTCCATTTTAAGCGTTAGCCCGGCATTAATGCCGCGAATAAAGGCAATGTACTGCGTCATACATCAAGCATAGCAGATGGCTACGTTGACTTTTCTGTGCTTGAATCGAAATTCATGGATTCCTATAATGAGTAGGGAAGTATTAACATTTTATGAAACCACCCTTATCCCCCTATTTAGATGCAAATGCCAGCACAGTGGCTGCCAACATCCGCAGCCGCAAATGGACGGCCGAGGCGTACGCCGAGGCGCTTATTACCCAAGCCAAAAAATGGCAAAAACTAAACGCATTTATTACGTTTAAACCGCAACAGTTGTTACGTGACGCGCGGCGTATTGACGAACGGTTAGACAAAGGCGAAAAATTGGGACCTTTGGCGGGGCTACCGATCATCGTTAAAGATTGTATTGACACTACCGAATACGCCACCAGTTCTGGCACGCCATCGCTCAAAAACTACCGGCCCGGCCGCAACGCACCCGCCCTGCAGCGCTTGCTTTCTAGCGGCGCAATCGTAGCAGGCAAGGCCAACATGCACGAGCTAGCGTACGGCACAACCAGCAACAACTATTACACCGGGCCGGTACATAACCCGTATAACGTAGATATGATTTCTGGCGGCAGCAGCGGAGGCCCGGCGGCAGCTATTGCTGTGGGGATAAGCCCGGTGGGGCTGGGAACCGACACCGGCGGTTCAATCCGCATACCATCGTCGCACTGCGGGATTGCCGGCTTACGCCCCACCTTAATGCGTTGGCCAATTGCTGGCATGATGCCCGCTGCCCGAACCCGTGACGCCATCGGCCCAATGGGCCGCCGCATGGCCGATGTCTGCTTGCTAGACGCAGTTGTTACCGGCGAACCCACAGCCAAAGCTGCACATTTGCAGGGACTACGTCTGGGCGTACCGCGCAAACCATGTTGGCAAGACTTAGACCCAGAAGTAGAGGCCGTGGCCGAACAAGTCCTGGAACAACTGCACAAAGCTGGCGTCGACCTAATAGAGGTTGACCTGCGTAAAATTATCGACCTAGACAACGAACACGGCTTTACCATCGTGTTCTTTGAATCACTCATCGACATGTCCGGGTACTTGATTGCTGGCAATGCCGGGGTGTCGTACCAACAGATGCTCGACCACATTGTCAGTCCACCTGTCAAATCAGTTATTCCATCCAAAATTATGGGCACGCCCGATGAATATCGGACAGCCATGGAAGGCCGTGCCCTCATGCAATCGCTGTACGCAAAGCTGTGGCAAAAGCACAATATTGAGGCTTTGATTTTCCCGACTGTGGTTGTACCGCCGCGCCCAATCGGCCACGATGACACTATTGAACTGAACGGCAAACAGGTGCCCACGTTTCCCACGCATATTCGCAATACTTCTCCGGCATCGGTTGCGGGCATACCAGGCCTGTCGCTGCCAGCAGGGCTTAGCAAGTCGGGCCTGCCCATTGGGATAGAACTTGACGGCCCGGCCTGGAACGACAACCTGCTGCTATCGATAGGTTTGGCTATCGAAAAACTACTGCCACGCCTAGCACCACCCATATTGTAGGCCTACACACCACTTACATTTCGTAGCGAATAGTGGCTTTTTTGAGCCGCCGGATGGCCTCGGCTACAACCTCAATACTTCCACTTAGGAGCGCCCGCAAATACGGGGCATCCGCCTCGGTGCCCGCCTGCTCGATAGAGGCATACGACAATAACATGCCGGCGTCGTCCATCAACAATTGCCGCCACTTTGCCACGCCATCTTTTTGGGCTGCATATTTTGGCGGTACAGCCACCAGATAGTACGGTGTTACTTCACCAACGGGTGTAAGCCTGGTAGGCCAGCCCAGCTCGCGCAAAGCGTCGGTCCACATGGTACGCTTTTGTTTTAGTTCTTTACGTTGATCGGCCAGATACTCATCGCAGGCCGGGTCGGTTATCCAGTGCGCCATGGCCCATTGACGAAGGCTTTCGCGGTGAAAGGCCCATTCAAAGGTATATTTTGCCAAACTATTTAATGTATCCGGATGGCCCATAATCGAGCCGATTCCCCAGTTATTACATACAAAAGCCTTACCAAAAGACTCTGTACGACACCACAACCTTTGCGCCTGTGTTGGTGTATCGGATTTGGCCAAGTGCTCCAAAAGTACTGTCACCGCCGAAGCTGGTTCGAACCCCTCGACTGATACATGAAAGTAGGGATCATCCAGCAAAATGCCTGCACCACGGCTGGTGGCAGCAGTAAATAGTTGATGCAAAATGTCGGACGGCCAGCTGCGGGCCGTTGGGCTGTGCTGGGCATTAACAGCTATCATCGCCAAACGGTATTTTGGATTGTTGTCGATTGCTGTAAGAGCAGCTTCGATATCTTGCTTTTGGGGAAACCAGTCATGTTCGGGCTTAAGCGGCCAGAACTGCATAGTATATCCCAAAGGTTCGAATATACCTGCGTAATCCCAGGTAGGGGAAGCGCACAAAACCACAGGTCTGCGTTTATCTTTTTTGGTGCGATCTAAAACATACCGGCCAAAATCGTGCATAATGCCACGGGTGCCCGTTGCCGAGGTAAGGTGCAGGTTAAAATCTTTTTCGGGCACGGCATACTGGTCCAGTTTGTGGACGCGTACTGTATGGGCTAAAAGTAACCGCCGGGCTTCAGGGTTGCCGGCTGGCGTGCGGTTGTAGCCGCCCAAATAGGGCGGAGCCTTCCGCTCGTAAGCCGCCAGACCTTTGGGTAACTGGCCGCCTAACAAATACGGGTCGCCAATCGACATAGCAAGTGGCGGCAGCTTTTTGCCAGATTTTAAATATGCCGCGAACATATGGGCGTCGTCGTGCGTGTCCACTCCGGAGTCTTCCATAAGACCACCTAAAAAAGGCAGCTTGGGTGGGTGGAAACCGCTCATCCTTATAGCATAGCATTATTAAAGAATAATTAAACTGCCGGGCGGAGTTTTGCAAATACAATTATACCCATGCCAATCACAACCACCACCAGGCCGGCCAGCTGTAATACATTTATCTTTTCGCGAAACACCACATAGGCAGCCAGCGAACCCAGAACAATTATCCCGCCCAGCACCAGCGGCAGCACAATAGCCACATTAGTCATCGCAAACGCCTTAGCTAAAAAGAAACTATACGCGGCAATACCCAAACCGCCAATTGCAGCTGCAATATATGACATCATGTGCGTGTTTAAATGCTCGGCCGTGGGCTTGCCAGATTTAACAGCAACCAGCCCGACCAGCACAATGGTAGCAACAATGTTGACAATAGCCACAACCATGGCCACGTCTATACGCTGGCTAGCATATCGGTTAGCAAGCACGAACACAACATAAGGAATTAAAGCCAAAAAAATGTAAACCATTCATCAACTATACCATGCCGCCAGGCTGTTACAATGGCTAGTCTGCCGCCCATAAACGGGCAACGGTCAGCGTGGCGCTATGCCCTACTGGATATTCAAAACCCACTGTACCGCCAACGCGGGGAACGTCGACAGTGCCTATCGCCAATGGGCTAGCTATAGAGTCACAATCAATGACTACACCATTATTTGTGTCTAGGTATTCAGCACGCACGCTAACGGATTGTTCGCCCCTAAAATTAGAAGGCAACTCACCCCTTACAATCTCTCTGCCTTCAGCAAAGTCAATAACATCAACCTTATGCCATGGTGCCCTGTCATAAGGACCCACCTGTGCATACATGACTGCTTTAGCTGGCAATATAACGCCCGACACACTTGAAAGTCGATGGGCAATTTTAACACCTGGTTCGGTAGCAAGCCCGTGGTTAAACGTTTCTGTCACACCCAAATCCACATTGGGTAAAGGAGTTGTCAGCACATTGTCGGCAATCACTGTAATCCGGTCATTAAAACCAAGTAGATCGACAATACCTGCAGCACAACGAGCAGAGGGCTGGCTAAGTTCGTAGGCAAAAATCTCGGCCCGTGGGTGAAAGACCGCGATTCCCAATGCCAATACAGCGCTTGGGCCGCAACCAGCATCGATTGCGCTGTTCGCTTGGGCCGCACGTTGGATGGCGCGTAAATAGCCGCCGGTCCGTGGCACGCTTTCCAAAAGGCTACCTGCAATAACGGGCATTACCTCGCCAGACAGCGGTTCTTGTGGAAGTGCAAACTCATCATCCTGCAATAAAAATCGAGACAGGCCATACAGCCACTGATTTGGGTCACCATTTGTTGTAGTAGCCATGTCCTGAATAAGTGCCGTCGCAAAAGTGCGGCGGTTTTCCGCGTTCCAGGTTGGCAGCTCTTCGTAACGCGGTGTTTGCATACAAAAACCATACTACCATATGTCTTATCTAAGCTACATGTGTAAGGTCACGGAGGGTAGGATTTACTCTGCGGGCATGAGCTCAAGCAGGCCATTTTCTAAAGAGGTAAACGTGCCGAAGCCCAGGCTCCGTACGGCTGTATTGACGCCAATTGCGTTGGCTCCCGCGCAAATCATTGCCAGCGCTCGTTCCGGGGTATTAACACCGCCGACACCGATTATCGGCACTTCGCCGTGCGTTTGTTTATGCACATAGTGGACCGACCGTAGGGCTAGATCGTGGTAGTCGGAGTCTGCGCCAGCAAGGCCGCCACCTAGTGTGTCGGCGCCATATTTCGCCTTGGTGTTGGGGTCCGAGGTCGTATTTATTAGTTCAAGTGCAACACCAGTTTCTTGGGCTAAACGGATATACATGTCAAGCCTATCCTTACCACCGTCGCCGTCGCCTTTGTAAATAAGGGGGATGTCCTGCTTGGAATGTTCGGCGATTGCCTCTTGAGCCCTCGCGGTTACTGTATACATAAACTTGTAATTATCCTGGGCGTCACGCATGCCTCGGGTATTTGGCGAGCTAAGGCCTAGGCTAATAGCATCAGGCTCGCAGATTGTTATAAGCGTAGCAATCGACTGGGCGAGCTCATCGCCAATACCCCACATTTTGTCGGGGGCATACATATCGGCGTTAGGTACAACCTGGGTGATAACGGGGATGGTTACACCAAGCTCACGCTGCCGTGCAATATTGCGGGCCACGGCCTTAACGCCAGGGCTAGGGAATCCGTAACTGTTAAGAGATACTTGTTTACCGTGGTCACCAATTCGTCTATCAAACGTATAGAGCCGAGGCAAGGGGTTACCCCTTTGTGGCCGGAGTGCAATACCGCCAGTTGTATGGTGCCGAGCGCCAAGTTCTTGCCAGGCACGGATTGTTGTACCGCTTTTATCCCACCCAGGTGCAAGGCCAATAGGCCCATCAAGCTGTAATGGGCCGATGGCAGTACGTAGCCTAGGATCATCTGGCTTAGGACCCGCAACACTTGCCAGCGCCGACCGCCCTACAGCGAGCCTACCAGCAATGCGCAAAAATCTCTCCGCACCCGTCTTTAAGCCTTCGTGCTCCCAAACTGCTAGGGCAGCTCCAAAATCTCCTTCTTGTGCAAGACGGAGTGATTCATAAACTAGCGATCTTTTGTAGGGCATAACGTCCTTTAATTACTTAGTCTTAATAATTTTATACATTGTAGGCAAACGCAACTAAGTGTGACAAACATCCTTAAAAAATATAATAATTTTTTAATAAAAAGATCTGCAAGAAAGAAGACATTGGGGTAACCTTCTTTCTGCATGATTTATTTCGGCTATCTGATTCGCTAGGGTTTGGCAATCGTCCAGTAATGTTCAAAAATCTGCCGCATAAATTTTGCCAAAAAAGGGTTGCTGATTTCGGTACCTAGCTGCGAGTGAGCCAGCGAGCTGTAAATGCCAACTTTATTATCGTAAATACTCATTTCGAACTGAATATGCAAAAAATCTTCTTCTAAATATCGCGCTCGGTAATGTTCGCCGTACCCCTTTTGGTCCGAAAGGGTAATGCCACGATCTTTTACGTTTTGGATGCCGCGCGTTCTTAGCCCACGTCTGACAACCTCGGCCCGGAACCTCTCTGCCCATCGCCGGCCGGTTGCTCTATCCATGACATCGCCCGAAAAAAGCAAGATTTCGCTTTTGGCCTTAAGTTCATTCCATAGCATTTGCTTAATACCAGCTACACCAACATATGTTTTGATACTAAAATCGTCGGCATCCGTCTTATGCCCGGCAAGAATTGGTAAAATTTGACCCAGTTGATTGCGACGTTCTTGGGCTAACTGTTCTTGCTCGAGTACTAGCAGCTCCAGCGCTTCGGGTTGTGCTACGGCTAACAATTTTGCAGCATCGTTCGCATACTGGGCTACCAAGCCCTTACTTATCATGCTGTCCACAATACGATATACATTTGACCGCACAATCCCCGTTGCTCGGCTAATTTCTAGATGCGTCTTAGGGGCATCTAGTAATTGCATAAAAATCGCTACTTCGTCTTTAGTCAACCCCAAATATTCTAGCTTTTCACTAACACCGAGGCGATCTTTCATAATTGACGTAACTGTAGCAAAAAAAATACCTATGTAAGAATTGTCTCTCACCGTGAGAAACAATTTAACAGATTAGCCCCGGTTTTGCATAGTGCTTGTCGTGAGTCATGTGCAGCTTTACGACGGGACAGAAGTCCGCCAAACATTATTTCCGGAGTACGACAATCTGAGCAAAGGGTTTGCGAGCAGACTTGATGAGCTCGACAGTCAAACTTCTGCCCACCTAAATATACAACTAGACGAAACCAACCATACAGCCCTTATAAACACCCACCCAGAATACAGGAGCATTCTTGCATTAGACTTTGCCCAGTGCTGCGGCCAGCTTGCCTTATACGAAGCAGGCAATTACCTAAAACAACTGGGCGACGAACAAGAAGAGCGAGTCTTGCGGCTATTCCAGAACTTTCACCACGAAGTAGTCTGGAATGAGGATCGGCAGCCATTAGAGGGCAACCCCCCGTCACTAGTCATAATTAAAGAAGCCCTACTTGGAAAAGTAGAACGTATCACCGCGATGGGCGTTGCCCAGGCTACGATACTTGCCGTGGAAATGGCAGACTTCCTTAAGTCTAAACACCCAGCATTGTCCAACGAGGAGCGCTTTGATATTGTCCTAGTCAGCGATAAGCCCCTGGGTTTATTCATCCGTTCGGCCGATATTGTGCAAGAATGGATGGTCAATACAATGTGCGCCCGCCCAGACCATGAGCCACTACCGCTTAATGCCTCATTTATTGGTGAGGTAATGAAGCGAAATATACCAGTTAGCCACGACTTTTGGAACCTAGCCCAGAGACCCAATAAACGCGAGATAGTACTCAATGGTGCCTTACTGCAATACCCAGGCACCGTTCCGTACCGGGCCGAAATGTGCCCTATGGCACGGATCAAGATTAAAGAACTTACTAATTCTGGTATTAACGTTGCATCTTACAAGCCGCTATGGAGGATCGTCGTCAAAACAGTTGCACGTATCGCGCCAGAGTTATATACGCAACCTGCTACTCTTAGCGCTGATAGGTTTGCGCGGTATTCGTAAAGGCCATTACTTGGGGCGCAGGGCGCTTTGCCCGTGGTAGAGTAGATACATGACTATAAAGCTCAAAAAATGGCAGACAGTAAAATCGGAATATCTGGTGACCGACCGCTGGCTGCGGTTGCGGTCTGATTCGTGCCTTACACCAGAAGGCGACACAATCGAACCCTACTATGTAATGGAATATCCAGATTGGGTAAGTTGCCTTGTACTTAGCGAAGATTTACAAAAAGTAACCATGCTACAGCACTACCGCCACGGTATTGACGATTTCGTACTGGAGGTTCCGGGCGGCGTGATAGACGACGGCGAATCCCCGCAACAGACGATCAAACGCGAACTAAAAGAAGAACTTGGACTACAAGATGCAACAATCCACCAAACGGGCGTGGTTTGGGCCAACCCATCAATGATGACAAATAAAGATTTTTGTTTTGTGGCTATTGGCGGTAAATATGCCGAGCAGCATTTGGAACCTGGCGATACCTTTACCATGGTTACCATGTCGCGCGAGGAATTACTGGCAAAAATAGAAGACCCCGAATACACCTTTCAAAGCTTGCATCTAAGCGCAATCTTCTTGGCGCTAAACTTCTTAAAAAAGCAAGGCAAGTTGTAGACTATTTTGAAGAACGGCGGCGGAACATCCAAGTCGCCAGCGGCACCGAAACTACAATAATACCAATGCACCAAATGGTGGCCATCCAGGCGGAATTACCCATTTCTGTACCAACTAACAGGGACCGCACGGCATTAATAACGTGGGTTAAAGGCTGATTTTCGGCAAAGGCTTGCAGCGGGCCAGGCATAGTGTCGGTTGGCACAAAAGCACTAGAAATAAAGGTGAGCGGAAAAATCACGACAAAACCAATCCACTGTGCGGCTTCGAGCGTTTTTACTAGCAGGCCCAAAATGGCCGACAGCCACGAAATAGCCAGCGTAAAGAGTAGCGACAGCCCGATGACTAACAGCCAATCGGTAAAGCTGGCGTTTGGCCTAAACCCAACCGCAAAGCCAACGACAATCATAATGGTGCTCGATATGACATTGCGCACCAAGTCCGAGGCGATGTGCCCCACAACCAAAGCACTACTAGCCATTGGCAGCGAACGGAACCGGTCAACAATACCTTCTTTTAGATCGACAGCCAAGTTAATAGTGGTGTAGTTCGCCCCAAAAGCAAGGGTTTGTACCAAAATACCAGCAAACAAATAGTTGGCGTAGCTAACGCTTCCGGTGTCGATGGCACCACCCAGCACGTAACGGTTGAGCAGCAAAAACATAATAGGGAATAGTACTAGCGATAGCACTTGGTCCAGGCTGCGTGTGATATGCCGAATACTGCGGCGCATCATTTCGTAGGTGTCGTTGAGCAGCCAGAATAGGCGCGAACGTTTTTCGGGCTCGACGCGGGCAATGAGTGGGTTGGTTTCGGGACTCATTTCTTTTTTCCTTTCTGCTTGGTTGCTGCGTTTGGTTCTTTTTCTTCGTTGGTGGCGGCGTGGCCGGTTAAACTAAGAAACACATCATCGAGCGTTGGACGGTGCAGCGAAATATTCTCGACCTCAATTTTAGCTTTTTCTAATTGCTCTAGTGCCGATCTAACCATCGGTATGCCACCAGTACTGGCAATGCTAATGACACGACGGTCGGCATCTGCCTGCAG
>Ga0075418_10009214_pt1 | contig 11073 bp, 9 predicted proteins | sample SoiMetdeltSBSDD2_FD_81776 | JGI IMG/M metagenome (GOLD analysis project Ga0075418, IMG submission 81776) | Bulk soil microbial communities from a Populus tree surrounding site in Tennessee, USA - Soil MetaG P. deltoides SBSDD2 | ecosystem: Environmental > Terrestrial > Soil > Tree plantation...
AGCCGGCGCAACTCCGGTGAATATCGTCGGCGCCCGTCCTGTTGCCTGGGTTGAACCCGCAGGAGGGATGATGTTGTAGGAAACCCCGAAGTTGGAAGTAATGCCGGTCGCGCTGAGCGATCCGGCCGGCGGGGTGATGAGGAATCCCCTGCTGGCGCTCGGCGCTCTCCCGGTCGCTGCTAAATCTCCCTTAGGCGGTATAATGAATCGGGCGGTTAGCGCTGTGGACGGCGTCGATGATGCCGATAAGCTCCCACGGGTCGGGGATATCGTGATGCCAGCCAATACCGAGACCTGAATCCTCGCAGGCAAGCCGCCAAACACCGCCGTGGTGTTGGCCTGCTGGTCGTAGCTGACGATGTAGTTTCCGTTCTCATCGACAAAATAGTTGCCGTTCGAATCGACCAGATAATTGATCCGCACACCGCCCGAGCATGGCGGAGTGACGCTGATATTGATTCCGGCCTTGGACGCGAAATTACCGTAGCGTTGAATCGGCAGGAATCGTGACCCGAGCCTGGTTTTCTTCGCGGATACCGCGCCGATGATCCCGCCCTGGGTGCTGCCTGTCGCTGATAATGATCCACGGGGGGGCGTTATGATCCTGTCGCCTAAGGTGGTGATGCTGACGCCCGGAGAGAACCCGGTAAGCGCCGCCGATCCGCGTGCTGGAACGGCACCTGTAGCAATGGTCGGAGCAAAGCCGGTTGCTGCGAGAGTTCCGCGAACCGTGGTGAACGCTGTGTTTCCGGCTTTATTGGCGAAGGCTGAGAGTTTGTATCGTTTCTGCTGGATGAAGCGCGGACCAAGCTGGGTCTTTTGGGTCTGCACCCCGCTGGTGACCACGTTGGCGTTGTTCCCGGTTAAGGTGAGCGAACCCCTTGGAACGAAGGCGACAAGCTGAATCAGCGGGACCGTGCCGGTTAAAGAGAGTGTTCCTGTCTGCGGCAACTCCACGTTGCCGGTCAAATAAAAAGGAGTAGTACCGCTGAATGATCCGGTCCCAACTGGTGGAACGACGAGCACTGCCTGAGCAACGGACGGCGCAGTGCCCGTTGCGGCAAGACTCCCAACTGGCGGGGTGATGCTTCTGCTTAGGCCAGAGGGGATACCCGATGTTGTCAACGTCCCGACTGGTACACTAATGAATTGTTCCAGTTTGAGAGTTGGCGCAAAGCCGGTAATCGTCACGGGCGCTGACAATATTCCAGCGCTTGACACTACGCTCGGGGCCAACGCGCTTAATGTCAGATCGCCTCTCGGCGGGGTGACGAGATAACTTAGCCCAGCGCTGCCGGCTGTCCCTGCAAATGATCCAACTCCAGCAGGGGGGGTTATAAATAGCGCTTGGCGAATACTTGATGCGATACCAGTTCCGGCAAGATTTGCGTGTGGCGGAACGATTAAGATGCCGCCGCCGGAAACTACAGATGAAAGGAGCCCGGTCGCCGTCAAACTGCCTTTGAGCGGCGTAATGAAATAAGATTGGGCCTGAGTAGGGACTAGGCCGGAGGCGCTTAACGACCCCGCCAGAGGTACAATTAAAGCGCCTTGGGAAACGGTGGGAGGATTGCCTGTCAGCGCCAGCGCGGCGACAGGAGGGCCGCGTATGATATTCTCAAAGAATAAGGTGGACGATATGCCGGTGAACCCAGCGCTGCCGAGCAATGTCACCAGGACGGTCCCTCTGACTAGAACCGGCGCGAACCCTGTGGCGGTAATCGTTCCCGCAGGAGGGACGATAACGAACCCTCGGGAAACCGGCGAGGCAATACCCGATGCGTTTAATTGGCCCAATGGGGGGGTAACAAACAGAGCGAGCCTGGCGGTCGACGCAATGCCGCTGCTAATTAAAGCCCCGGCAGACGGAGTGATAGGGAAATTAACTGCGCCGCCCCTGCCGGCAAATGATCCATACCTCCTTGACGGTAGAAAGGCCGCGTTGATGCGAGTCGGTCCAAATGTTCCCTTTGGTGCTGAAATCGACACTACAGAGGCAATGCCGGTCGCGCCAAGGGTTCCTATCGTTGGCGTAATAGGAACATCAACAACAACAACGGCCTGGTGGAGCGCGACCAAGACGCTCGCCCAGGGATCGGCCGCCGCCTGCGCCACCGTGACCGTCCCGGTCGCCGACAAAGGGACCGACTTGAAGAACATCGAGACCGAGCCGTCGGGAGTTCCTAACGCGGTGATGAAGGCGTTGTTCGAGGCGTTCTGAAAGACGTTGGTGTAACCTGCCAGCAGAGTCCTGGCGTTGTCGTCAGCCGCGCCGTTGATGGCGAGCAGGAGCGCGTTGGCCGTGCCGCCGGGAGTGATGCCGTTGTGGTCGATGTTGGCGACCGTGCCTGCGGCGATGGTCCCTGCAGTGAAAGGCGTCCCGCTGGTCGGGCAGTTGCGAAACGCGGCGATGCCTGCGATCGGCGATTGGCCCGATGCGTGCGTAATGAGCGCGCTCGGGAACGCTCCCCCGGCATAGCGAAGCCACCACACGCCGAGCCTCGAAGTGGTGCCACCCCCGTTTCCCTGGACGATCTGGGTCCAGGAACCTGGCACCGTGACAGCGACCTGGTCGCTGCCGTGGTAGGCCATAATAACGATGTCATTGACTTCGAGGTCGTGCGGGTCGGTGGCGCCGGGAGTGCCAGGCGTGATGTTGCCGCTAGCCGCGGCGCCTGCTGTGCCCGCCGCCACGAAGAACGGCTCGTAGGCCTCGAGCACGACATTGTCTATCTCCACGTCGGAGACAGCGGCTCCGGAGAATGCCGAGGCGTCGATGGCCCACGTTCCGGTCGCTATTACCGAGTCCGTCTGGCTGAGAATCTCCACCCCGTCTTCAAAGCATTTTATAGTCGTGCCTATCGCCTGACACCCGATGGTTTGACCCGCCGTGGGGGCGTTGCTGCTGGTAACAGCTAGTTGAGTGAACGAACCCGCGACATTCTTGTCGATCTCAAATTGTCCGCCCGCAGTCGCGATGTAATTGGTGGTTGCGGTCGAGGACTGCCTGACCACCGCCCCTGCCTGCACGTTGTTCTGGAAGGTGGCGAGAGTGACCGTCGCCTTCATGTCGGAGACGGTAAAAGAGCCATAGCGCGCCGAGCACCTCGCACCGGCAGTAGTGGTCGGGCGCGCCTCGTTGCCGACGATCTGCAGGGCGGAGTAGCCGGGAGCAGTCGTCCACGGAGTCGTCAGCGGATTCTGATCGGCCCTGGTGAAATTCTCTGTGAGGATGACGGCCATGACTTAGATAGTGTACGGCCCGAAAATAAACGGTTTGCTGCCCCACTGGTCGGCGAAGTTCTTGATGATAGCCCGGACCTGAGTGTTGTTCTGGATGAAGCTAGTGTCGTAGCCGAGCGACTGCGCCGCGTTGATGATTCCCGCCTGGATGGTCGGATCGATCTGGTTGAACTGAGTGTTGAGTGTCTTGTTGCCGGTGCCGTCGAGCAGGACGACGTTGCCTATGGTCCCATTCAGACGCTGCAGGTACTGGAACATTCCCAGGGTCGTCCGAGCCACCTCCAGCCAGGTAAGCGAGCCGGTGATCCAGTTGGCCGGAATGAAGAAGGACTCCAAGGCATTGCTCGCGACGTTGGCGTCGCCGCCGCTTAGCTGCGGGGAGAGGTCGAACGGGAACCCGAAAGCGTCGGCGTTCGCCACCACCGAGGCGTCGTTCGCAGGCGACAAGTCCGCGCCAGCTATGAACACGGGCTGAAACCCATAGTCCATCGCGCCGTAAGCCACCCCGAGGGCGCTTAGGTATTTCGCCCGGCGCGGGTCCTGCGATGTGCCGGCGCCGATGGCCGGGACAAGGTAGAGTCGAAACGCCATTTAACTCTCCCCTCCAGCGTTTGATTCGCCGCCGCTTATTTATTTACGTTTTGACCTAAGCGAGCGCAAAAACTCCATTCGCGTCAGGAATCACTGTGAGCGTATTTGGGCTCGTAAGATTAAAAGCCGTAGCCGTCAACGTACAGAAACAAACCACCTTGCCTGCCGTCGCTCCGGTCGAAGTCCTGATGACTGCATATTTGATGTTCTGAATCGTCGAACCTGACGCGGTCACGACCCACCCTATAGTCGTATAGGTGAACTTCATCGCCTTAGTGCTTGCTCCGACCGTCCACTTTCCAGTTGCTGGTCCGATGGCAAGACCGCCCACAACGTACCGCCCACGCGCCGAGCATTCGCCGGTAACGCTGGCGTAAGTCGAGATCCCGCCGTTGGTAACTCTTAGAATGTTCGCCGACGCGCTAGGTCTGTGCAGAGTCAGTTTGAAGACTCCCGCGCCTAGCGTGATTCCCCCCGAACCGCAGGCCACACCCCCACTGCCCAGTGCCCTTTTAGCCTTCGTGTACAACTTCCAAGCCCCGGCGGCTTCGGCTACCGGGCCGCTATACTCGGTCGATTGCTCTTCGATTCTTTTGCCAGTAGCAATATCGTAAACTACCCTGCTATAAATTTTCATGCTTCTCTCCTCCTATTGCTTCAAGACTAGCCCCGTATTCAATAATCCACGCCAACAATCCATCGCCTCTTACTTCTAGATTCTCGATCTGCTCACCTAGGAAATCGCACAGGCTTATAAACTCCGTGGCTTGCGCGCTTTGCCATGTCGTGCACCAAAAGGTCTTGCCGCCAACCACCACCGGCAGTAAAGGGTCTTTGTCGTTCTCCGGCTGCTCGTATGCGTGGGACTTTATCAAATCCATATCATCTTGATTGCGCACCACGCAGGAGTCGCAGCCATACAAAATAAAACGCGCATAGCCCAGCGTCCGCAGAAGTGGAATCGCCCTGAGCAAGACAGTCGAGCCGCCGGGAATAGGCCACCACCCGCCATATCGTTCTTTCAGTATGTCCTCGATCTTCTCCGATCCGGTATGCCACAAAAATGTTTTATCGTGAGGCAAACCTTCCAGCACGGAGGGGTGACACTGCGAGGCGATCAGGTACTTGCAGTCATCGACTACCGGATGAGTGAAGCGCGCATTGAACTCCCTGGCGTCAACGCAGACCGTGGCCGAGGGAACGATCCCGTGCTGCGCCGCCCAGTTATATGCTCCATTCAGAGTGACGACTTTCATTCCCCCGGCCCGGTTCTTTTTGATCTCGTCAATGTAGTCATTGAGCGACGGACCGCCGCCGAGAATCATGACCTCGCTGTCATTGGTCTGGTGCGGGGTGACCTGCTCCCATCCGTTGGCGCAATTGGTCTCAACATTCTTTCTTATCTTTTCCTGCGCCTCGTTCAGCTCTCCGTGGTCAATGATGGATTGCCCGTCCTGCCATGCCGAGACATAAAACAGCGAGGTGTTTTCAAGCTCCTGTTCGAACTCGATCTTGCAGTCCCGCTCCACGAACCTCTGCTTCCACCAGTTAAAATCGTGCTGGGTTAAATGCAACTGCTCTCCGATCAGACCTCCGAGCTTGTCGGGGAATCCAGGGATGGCGAAGAAGACGTGCTTGGCGGCAAGCAGGATGTTGTTGAGAACCGTGTCGACGCTGTCCGGTGGGATGTGCTCCATCGTGTCGGTGCAGTAGCCGTACTCGGCCGCGATCGGCAACCTGTTCTCCAGGTCCCATTTCATGAATTTATTGCCGAGCTTTTCCTTGACGTTATCGTCGAGGCAGTTAGCGACGAAGTCCACCATCGTCACGTTCAGGCCATGCTTGGCGAAGGCCATAGATGCCCTGCCGGTGCCGCAGCCGAAGTCGATGATGTCCGCGCCGATCTTCGGTTTCGCGATACCCATGAACACCGGGACAAGTTCCTCCCCAGGCGACACTGCGCGGTACTCAGGCAGCGCCCACATCCTGCCGTACTTTTCGGCTTCAGGGTTGCCTTTCCCTATTCCGACTTTAGGAGGGTAGGTTCTGATCCATGCTTCGGTCGGCATATTTAATAAATCCTAAATCTATCGCCTGTAGCTGGTGCAGTCGTAAGTGCTGTTACTGTCAGAGTCGGAGTCGCCCCGCTAGTATTCGCCGTGATATCTGTGGCTTGAGCCCTAAGAGCTGCGGTCGTCGTGTTACGGTCAAATATAACGATTCGCCCCTTGAACGAGTCAGCGGCTCCGGCGTTTGGAGTGCAGGCGGATGTGACAATGCTAGTGGCACTCCCACCAGCCCCGCAGACGCCATCGGCTATCCCGCTTATTTTATTCTGAACCGTAAACTCCCCCACGACATAGCCGACAACCGACGAGCCGCTAACGGTTCCTGCCGTGATGACTAAAATGTATTTGGTCCCCGGCGTATATCCGTTGGCCTCGGTTGTTACGACGTGGACGTTATGCAACCCCGTCCTGCCGTCGAAATCGACCGTGAGAGTGATACCGGCGGTAATTTCCGTGGCGCTGTTGTCCGGATACGCGGCAACGGAAGGGGACCCCGCCAACGTAGTTGGAACGCCGGTCGTGGCGACGGTGCAGAATTTCCAATCTCCAAACTCACCGAGTGCGATATCTTGTGGCATAAAAATCCCTTTCCTTTTTTACGTGGGCGCCAACGGCACGACGAGCCGGTTGGCCTTGTGCGCCAGGAGCCCGCCCCAGCCGGCGGGTGTTGCTGACTCTATATAGACGTGCGCGATGGGATGGTCTCCACCTGATCCAGAGCCTGAGCCGATGCGAAATCGGCAGATGGTCGTCGTGAAAGTTATCGGTGCAGAAACATTACTGGTGACCCAATTCGCAGCGGTTCTGGCTGTTCCGCCTGCGTCGAGAAAACTATTCGACGCCCCGGTTGAGCCGTTGCACAGTACGCCCCGCGACGTCGAGGTGTCGAACATTTCGACCTTAACGGTTCTGGTATAGTTCGCGTCGCCTGCCGCTATTCTCACGTTATAATTTCCGGTCGACGGGAGGTCGATACGAAAATCATTGACAGTGGTAGCACTAACAGGGGAATGACACCCAGCGAGCCTTCGATCATTGCCTGAGTTGCGGTCTCGGTTGTTTTGGGTATTTGATCCCTCCCAGCCAACATTTATCCCTTGCGCCGTTGTGCGCGGATAAGTTGGCGGTATGCCATCCGGCTCGCAACTTTCGTTTGCCCCGTCGGTTACGTAGCCCAAAGTCGATCTAAAATTTATCCCTTGTGGCAAGGCCATATACAAAGAATCTCCCCTGGAGCATTTTCTAATAGCGTAAAAGTGTGTTGCTTCCCTTTGCCGATGAACGTCTTGGTTCCGGGACCGACTTCAAACGATTCATCGTCCACATCGCAGCGAAACCGCCCCGCGACACACAGAGCGACGTGATCGTAACTATGCGTATGGAGCGGAATTGTACCATCTACCTCCGTCACCAGGTTGGAGCGAAACTGTATCCCCGCCTCTTCCCACATCGAGAAGACGCGGTGGTTCTTCAGGTCGCTCTGCTGGTCTACTATTCCGGCCATAAAGACTCCGGCAGGTTCACGTTGGTGATGATGTCGTCACAGGCCGCGATGATCTCCGCGAAGGTGTTTTTGTTCACCTCCTGCAACAGCACTGCCTCGTCCTCGAGCGCGTTGGTGATGTCGGTGATGTCGGTCAAGACCAGGCCAACCCGGCCCAGCGTGTTGTTCAGGATCGTCAGCTTGGCCGGGGTGTTGACGATGTTCTTGCCCCACTCAAGGCGCGTCAGATACGACGCCGCCGCGTCGTTCACGAACTGGCGCAGCGTGGCGACGTCGGGCGACTGCGCGACGGCCATGGCCTTGTGTGCCAGGGCATTTTGAAGCATGTCGCGCTGCAGGCCGACGACGTTGGTCATGATCTGCTCCAGGACTCGGTTGGCGTGAAGTCTAGTTTGTGGAATTGGCATAACAATCTCACCCCTATTAATTTTAGTGGACGCGTCTCCTGCTGCTCACAATAAGCCCGGTCGGGCTTCCCATCGACCTGAGCGGTATAGCGATCTGGCGAAACAGGGTCGCCCCCACTGGCCGGATCGCCATGTAAATAACTGACTGCCCGCTCACGCTGATCCCGGTGGTCGAGTAGGATGTCATGTTGTCGCCGTTGCAGCAGTTCGGCGGGACGGTGGCGGCCAGTGTAGCGCTGGTGAATCCTGATGCGTGGATGTCGCTGAAGGCGTAGCGAACTTCGAAGTTGGGACTTGACTCTTGATCCTTGCGGCGAGTCCAACCCAGGCGAAGCTCGTTGGTCTTTGGGATGTAGACGCCGGTCAAGGATCGGATCTGCTCGGTGTTCTCCGGGTTCAGCTCAGCATAGGCCTCCACGCCGTCGATGTAGACGTGGTCGCCGTTGTTCACGAACGTGTAGGGAAAGTCGAAATAGAAGCGAGTCATCAGGTCGAAGTAGTTGTAACCTGTACTGACTGGGTCAGTCGGCGGGTTGTCGGGCCATTCGGCGTTCCCGAACCCGCCTCTTTGGTGGTCGGGGTGCATGTCGACGATGGCCTGCTGCCACTCCCCCTCTGCGTTGTAGAAGTCGAAAAAATGATAATAGTGGTTTCCACCGTCCTCGGCGAACCCGCAGGTCGAGCATCTGATGTAGGTGCCGAACTCGAAATTGTGCTTGGCCGGGGCGGACTGCGGCATCGATGCGGGCATCCTGATCCAGAATCGGAGCCGATTGATCTGACCGGGAGATGGCCAAGGCGGAGAGCCCCCGGCTGGATTAAGACTCGGGTTGTTCGCGAACTTGCTGATCAGATTCCATCCCTCAGTCCAGCCCGGAATGCCCACTATATAAGTGTAAAAGTGAAACTGCAGATCACCGCCGGCGGTCTTCAGAACGTCGAGAGAATGCGTGCCGTCGCGGGCCTGATCGGTCGTGATTCCCACAGAGACGGTGCAGCCGGTGCAGCTATAGCCCCAATTGGTTCGCAGGTTCGGGTTAGACTCGCCCGGCTGCACGATGCGCATACCGTTCTCGAAATTGTCCAGGACATAAGTCAGGCCGCCGCTTCCGGATGAGGTGGTGGCATCGACGATGGACGAATAGGCGCTAAAATTCCCCGCGCCGTCCGAGGCGCGCACTCGGTATCTGTATGTCGTGCTGGAACTGAGTCCGGTGTTGCTGAGGCTTGCCGAGGTCGGCAGCGACACCTGAGCGAAGTTGGAACACGCTGCTCCGGTGCAGCGCTCCACGTGATAGCCGTAAACCCCAACCCCGTCCGTCGAGGCCGTCCAGGTCAGGTTAACGCTTGTCGCCGTTACCGAAGAAACCAGCAAACTGCCCGGCGTGGTCGGCGCGGTGGTATCGCTCGAGCACGTGGTCATGCTCGCCGATACTAATACCGGATCGACGATCGAGCAGCGCACGGCCGGTGTCACCCAAGACAAGCCCTGCAAGGCCGCCAACTGTTTCAATGGTCGGTAGGGGTCGGAGGTCGCGCCGGTCCAGTAAATCTCCTCCTGGTCGTAATCGACCCAGGTCTCGATATCGAAGCCGGGCTCGACCGCCGTCATTTCCGAGCCGTCGTTCCAACTCTCGATGATCACCATCGCCGCTGCTCCGGCCAGGGCTTCGCCGTGCCAGGAGGAGACGACGGCCCCGTCATTCCCCAAGCCGAAGCGTTCGGCGGTAAATACTCCTGCCTCGTTGAAGTGCGGGTAGGTGTGCGTGACACGGCTGTACCCGGCAGCGCCCATCGTGTCGAGCTGGTCCGATATGTCGCCGTGGAAATTAAAGCCGCTCGTCGTTGGATTGTTGTTCGTGACGAGCTGGGTTTTCTGCGCCCCGTTGGTCAGGGTCATTGCGTTGAGTTCGGAGACGGACAAATCCCCGCTGATGATCCAGAACGCCTGGCGTGTGTTGAGCAAGTTATTCGTCAGGTTGGCGTTGGTGTCCCAGCGCGCCCAAAAAACGAACCACACCACCGGCAGGTTGTTGATCCGGTAGAGCGCCGAGGAGTATTGCGACGCCACCGCGCTGTCGATGATCGATTGCGTGCGGCTGTAGAAAGTCGATGCCGATGTCCCGCCCAAGGGCGTCCAGAGTTCCAGGCCGATCTTGAAGTTCTCCTCACTGGCAATTTGCAACATGGTGAGAAAGCGCGCCGAGAAAGTCGTGAACTCGCCTGAGCTGGTCGTGCCCGGGAAGACAGAAACCAGAAACGCGCTATAGCCTGCGGCCTTCGCTAATCGCATGTGCCAGCGCATCACGGCAGTATTATCCGAATCGTAGGGACCGATCAGCGGGTAGGTGACGTGGCTGGTGTCTCTCAACCATGTTGTCCCGCCGACGAAGTTGCAGGCGTTGCGTGAGGTGAAGTCGCCGAAGTCCTGGTCCCAGTGCCTCCACACGGTGGTGGCCGGCGATGCCGGGCAACTCGTCGGCGTGTCATACCAGATGTGATATTGGCTGACGAGATCCGCCGCCGAGGCGACAGTGGCAAGCAACAAAACTACAAAAGTAGCTAGATAAAGTTTTCTCATCGGCCTGACAGTGTAAAGCGCACGACGATATACTTCGCGGTGTTCGCCGCCGTGATGTTCGCCGCCAGATCGCACGGTGTCGACGAGCAGGTGGCCCCATTGGCGCTGAATGTTTTCAGGACCGGGACGGGGGTCGATTGAACCGTGCCTGCCGCCCAGGTCCCGTTGCCGCAGGTAATGGCCCCGGTTACGATCGATGTGGCGCTCCCGCCTGTGAGGATCGGCGTGACGGTCGGGGATCCGGCGTCCGCGTAGCAGGCCACCGCCGTGATCGTCGCGTCGAAGCCGGTTATGTTCCCGCACGACGCGGGTTGATCGTAGCCATCCTGCAGCGGGTCGGTCGCGCCAGGTGTACCGAAGCCGATCTCGCACGAGCTGTTACGCTTCAGCAGGTTAGATGCCTGGATTTTACGCGATGCCGGGGTGCTCGCCGGGTTGATCACGATCCAGAGAATGTCTGAGGGCGCGAAGGTGGTCGTCTCGGTCATCCCCGGCAGGGTGATCGTCTGCCCATAAAGAAACGGCAACGAGCAGATAAAGAATATACCGAGAATGGGGATTAGTTTTTTCATGCTATGCCATAAGCTCTTTGATGCGGTCGCGTGCGCGCATTGCGAGCGTCAAGCCATTTTGAAATCTGCGCTCGGCCTCGGCGTGGCGATTGTTTCGATCGTCGGA
>Ga0075418_10009215_pt1 | contig 11072 bp, 7 predicted proteins | sample SoiMetdeltSBSDD2_FD_81776 | JGI IMG/M metagenome (GOLD analysis project Ga0075418, IMG submission 81776) | Bulk soil microbial communities from a Populus tree surrounding site in Tennessee, USA - Soil MetaG P. deltoides SBSDD2 | ecosystem: Environmental > Terrestrial > Soil > Tree plantation...
CCTCGTCGATGCCGGAGCCGGGCACGAAGACCCGGCAGACGGAGTCGACCTCCTGGCCCTCGGGCCCCTCGCCGGGGGTGGCTACCACGATGGCGGCACCACCCAGACCGACGATCGCCGCCCGGTCCGGCACCATGTTCCGTACGTCCTGGGCCGTCTCCACCTCCACCAGTGCCCACTCCCCGCCCGACCAGGCGCCAACGACCCGGCTCGGCGGGAGGCCGAGGGCCGGCGCCCAGTCCGGGGGATCGGACACCGGCAGGACCGGTATCGCGGGGAAGTCCATCTCGATGGCGCCGTCGTCGCGGTGGCGGCATTCCAGGACGCCACTCTTGGTGTGGAACCGGACGTCCCGGCCGAGCAGGTGCACGGACGCGAGCGTGGCGTGTCCGCACAGGTCGATCTCGGCGGTCGGCGTGAACCAGCGCAGGTCGTAGTCGCCGTCCGGTCTCGGCGCGACGAACGCCGTCTCGGAGAGGTTCATCTCCGCGGCCACTGCCTGCATCCAGCTCTCGGCAGGGGAGGAGGCCGCTGGTGCGGGATGGCCTGCGGTCGGCAGCACGCACACGGCGGCCGGGTTGCCACGGAAGGCGGAATCGGTGAAGGCATCCACGACGGTGATCGGCTGGCCCATCCCTTGACCCTGCCCGGATCGGTCCGGAGTTCCAAGGGCCACATCGCCGTGGAGTGGCCTCGAGTTCACCGGGCTGGCCCCGAGCGCGCCGTTGGGCCGCCGCTGTCGGCCACCATGGAGCACGATGAGCAGCGCTGACCAACCCCCCGGAAGGCGGCAGCTGGTGCGGCGGGAGCCGCCCCGGTTCCGCGAGATCGCGGTCCAGCGGGTCGAGACCCGTAGTCCCCGCCTGCTGCGGGTGACCGTCGCCGGCCCGGAGCTCGACGGTCTGGCCATCGAGCAGCCCGCCGCGAGCGTCCGGCTGCTGCTGCCGTCGTCCGATCAGAGCGACCTCGTCCGGCCGAGCTGGAACGGCAACGAGTTCCTCCTGCCGGATGGCCGCCGTCCGGTCATCCGCACCTTCACGCCCCGCCACTTCGATCCGGCGGCCTTGGAGCTCGACCTGGAGATCGTGGTCCACGGCGGTGGTGCTGCCTCGGCCTGGGCGGAGGCAGCCCAGCCCGGGGCGCCGGCCGCGATCTCAGGCCCCGGCCGGGGCTACACCGTCGATCCCGACGCCGAGGGGTTCTTGCTGGCCGGCGACGAGACGGCGATCCCGGCCATGAGCCAGCTGCTGGAGACCATCCCCGCCGAGCGGCCAGTGCAGGTCTACGTCGAGATCGCCGACCCGGCCGCCCGCCTGCCGCTGCCCGACCATCCCCGGGCCACGGTGCGATGGTGCGAGCTGACCGGTGGCGCGGCGGCGGGTGACGCCATGTTCGCGGCCATCCGGGAGGCCGACCTCCCGGACGGCAGCCGGGTCTGGGTGGCCGGCGAGGCGGCGGCCGTCCAGCGGATCCGCCGCCACCTGTTCGAGGACCGGAGGTTCCCCCGCGCCCGAGCCGCCGTGCGCGGGTACTGGAAGCACGGCCGAGCCGGCGACGGCGACGGCGGCCCCGATTGACGGCGTCAGTCGATCAGCGTGCCTTCGACCACGGCGACCGCGTGCCCGCTGACGATCACCCGGTCACCGGCGACCCGCATCCCGATCGTGCCCCCGCGTGACGAAGCCTGGTGGCCCGAGAACTCGGTGCGGTTGCTCCGAGCCGCCAGCCACGGCCCGATCACGCAGTGGGCCGAGCCGGTCGCGGCGTCCTCGTCGTTGCCGGTGGTCGGCGAGAAGACTCGGCACACCGAGTCCACTCCGGTCTCGTCGCCGGGCGTCGCGACCACGATGATCGCGCCGCCGAGGGCCAGGATGGCCGCCCGATCCGGCACCGCCGCCCGCACGTCGGCCGGAAGCGCCACCTCGACCAGCCCCCATTCGCCGCCGGCCCACACGCCGACCACCTGCTCGGGGACCAGGCCCAGGGCGGCGGCCCAGTCGGGCGTGTCGGCCACGGGCTCGGTCGGGATGGCGGGGAAGTCCATCTCGATGCGGCCGTCACCCGCGGGCGCGCACGCCAGCACGCCGCTCTTGGTGTGGAAGCGGACGTCCTGGTCCAGGATGTAGGTGGTCGCGAGGGTGGCATGGCCACACATGGCCACCTCGGTCGTCGGCGAGAACCAGCGCAGGTCGTAGTCGCCGTCCGGTCGCGGCACCGCGAAGGCGGTCATCGGCAGGTTGAGCTCGGATGCCACCGCCTGCATCCACTGGTCGTCGGCCGCCTCGGGCAGCAGGCAGACTCCCGCCCGGTTCCCGCTGAACGGTTGGTCGGTGAAGACGTCGACGACGGTGATGCGCTGGCCCATGGTGCGACCATAAGAGTCGGCGCTCGCTACGTCACGAGGTCCGGCGGAGAAACGGTCCAATTACCGGGCCAATGTGCGGGCTAGTCCCCGGATACCGTGCGCGGGATGATCCTGGTCGACGCCGAGGGGGTGAGCGCCTCCCGGCCCGGCAAGCCGCTGTTCCGCGATCTCTCGCTCACGGTCGCCAGCGGTGACCGCCTCGCGGTGGTCGGCCTGAACGGCAGCGGCAAGTCCACGCTGCTCGGCGTCCTGGCCGGCACGGTCGTGCCCGAGGACGGCACGGTCCGCCGGGGCCGCGGAGCACGGGTGACGTTCCTGGACCAGCAGGCCGATCTGCTCCCGGGTACCGTCCGCGCCGCCGTCGGCGCGGCCGACGGGGACGGCCCCGGCGATCCGTGGGAGGCCGAGGCCATCATCGACCGCCTCGGTATGGCGGGGGTGATCGACGACGACGTCACCACGCTGTCCGGCGGCCAGGCCAAGCGGGTCGCCCTGGCCCGGGCCCTGGTGGCGGTGGGCTTCGAGGCCGCGGACGCAGGCACCGAGTCCGACCTGCTCATCCTCGACGAGCCCACCAACCACCTCGACATCGATGCCATCGCCTGGCTCGAGGACCGGCTGGCCGGATTCCGGGGCGGCCTGGTGGTGGTGACCCACGACCGTCACGTGCTGGACCGGGTGACCACGCGGATCCTGGAGCTCGACGGCGGCGACGCGTACCTCCACGACGGCGGCTACGCCTCCTACCTGGACGCCCGCGCCGAACGCCAGGCCCGGACGGAGGCGGCCGAGCGCACCCGGCGCAACCTGGCTCGCGCCGAGCTGGCCTGGCTACGGCGGGGAGCCCCGGCCCGGACCCGCAAGCCGAAGGCCGACGTCGCGGCGGCGCTGGCGGTGGTGGAAGGTGCGCTGCCGCCGTCGGACCGGCCCGAGGACCTCCCCCTGGCGCAGCTGACCCGTACCCCCCGGCTCGGCAACACCGTGGTCGAGCTGCAGGGTGTGGCCGACGGCTACGGCGACCAGCCGTCGCTCTTCGCCGACCTCGACCTGACCCTCGGACGGCGGGCTCGCCTGGCGGTGGTGGGTCCGAACGGCTCGGGGAAGTCCACGCTGCTGGACGTCATCGCGGGCGGACGCGCCCCACGCCGGGGCGAGGTGGTCCGGGGTCAGACGGTGCGGATCGGGTACTACGACCAGCGCTCCGTCGCGCTCCCACCCGACCAGCGGGTCCGGGACCTCGTCGCCGGTCCGGCCCGCCGGCCCGACTGGACCGACGACGTCCTGCTCGACCGGTTCTGGTTCGGCAGCGACGCCCAGCGGGCGCCGGTCCGGCTGCTGTCCGGCGGCGAGCGGCGGCGCCTGCAGCTGGTCCTGGTGCTGCGGCAGGCACCGAACGTCCTGCTGCTCGACGAGCCGACCAACGACCTGGACCTCGACACCCTTCGAGCCCTGGAGGACATGTTGGAGACCTGGCCGGGGGCGCTGGTGGTGGTGAGCCACGACCGGGCGTTCCTGGAGCGGACGGTGGACGACGTCCTGGTCCTCGACGGCCGAGGCAGCGCCGGTCGGGTCCCCGGCGGCTACGCCACCTACGAGGCCGAGCGCCGGGCCCGGTGGCGCACCTCGGGTGGACGGCAGCCGCGGCCGCGGCCCCCGGTGAGGGAGCCCGTTCAGGCGGGGGCATCTGGCGCCGCCAGTCATGGCGACTCTCCTGACGGCGCCGCCCGGCGGGGCGGCGAGACCGGCCGCCCGAGCCGCCGCGGCGGCCGGAGCCCGAGCACCCTCCGCCACCTGCTACGGCGGGCCGAGGCGCGGGTGGCACGCCTCGCCGAGCAGCAGGCGGGCCTGGAGGCCGAGCTGGCCGCGGCCGGTAGCGATCACGCCGCGCTGGCCCGGCTGGGCGAGGAGCTGGCGGCGGTGCAGGCCGAGCTGGCGACCGCCGAGGAGGAGTGGCTGGCCCTGGCCGAGGAAGCCGAGACCGCCGGCCGCCGCGCCTAGCCGACGACCGACCCCTGGCGGCCCGGCCGGGGACCTAGTGCCTCGGGTTGGGGGTCGAGCTCGGCGTCTCGGCCGGGACCGGCGCGTCGGTGGGCGCGGCAGTACCGGGCGCTTCGGACAGGAGCTCGGCGGCTGGCGCGCCGGTGGGCGCGGCAGCGCCGGGTGCATCGGCCGGCAGCTCGTCGGCCGGCGCCGAGCCGTTGGTGCTCGGCGGACGCCGCCGGCCGTTGACCGAGCGGACGGCCGCGTCCTTGGCCCGCATCGCCTGGCGCTTCGCCCGCTCCAGCAGCATCTCGGCCCACGTGAACTCGGTGGCGAGGATCGCCAGGCCGGCGAAGACCACCAGCCATCCGGGCCCGGGCGCGGGGATGAGCACGATCCCCACGGCGACCACCGCGAGACCGGCCACGAGGATGGCCAACCGGCGGGTGCTGCGCGCGATGAAGCGGAGGATCCGCCACAACCCGTCCACGGCTGGCCAAGGTAGCGGTGACCGTCCGAACTGCCACGTCACCCACCAGGAACGACGCCGGTACCCTGGGGTCATGGTCCTGACCATCACGGATCCCGCCCGCGACAAGATCCTCGAACTGCGGGCCCAGGAGGACGATCCCGAGGAGCTCGGCCTGCGGGTCGAGGTCACGGGCGTCCGGGGGGTCGAATACACCTACGACCTGACCTTCGATCCCGTCGCCGAAGCCGACCTCGACGCCGGCGACCTGATCGAGGAGCAGGGGACCCTGCCGATCATCATCCCGTCCGAGAGCATCGATGCCCTGCGGGGTGCGACGCTCGACCTGCCGACCGCCGGCGGCCAGGCCGGCCTGGTGCTGCGCAACCCCAACCGGCCCGATCCGCTGTCCGGCGCGCACCTCGAACTGACGGGGACGGTCGACGAGCGCATCCGCCAGCTGCTGGATGAGCAGATCAACCCGGCCCTCGCGATGCACGGCGGGTTCGCCGGGCTCGATCGGGTCGAGGGCGAGGTCGCGTACGTGACCATGGGCGGCGGCTGCCAGGGGTGCGCGGTGTCCGCGATGACCCTCCGGGAGGGCATCTCCCGGTCGATCCGGGAGGCAGTTCCCGAGATCACCGAGGTCGTCGACACCACCGACCACAGCCTCGGGGAGAATCCCTACTACACGTAGGCGTGGGCTGACGACAGCGCTGGAACGACGAGAAGTTTCGCAAAAAACCCGTTACCTAGCGTCGTCGCCTGACGTTGACTGCATGTGACAGGCGCCACCTACAGGTATAGGGTGAACCCGTCACAGCTGGGGGCGACCAGGGGGAGAGGCCCGGGCCGGAGAAATTCGGTCCGGGCCTTGTCGCGTGGAGCAGTGGGCCGAGATTGCCCGTGTGAGCGCCTCGTCCGAGGCCACGCCGCAACCACCCGCGACCCCCGCGCGACGGCCTCACCCAGCGGGCGTGACGGCGGCCAGCAGGTGCTGGGCTGACGCAGCGATGCCCTCGGCGTTCAGCCCGAACTGGGCCAGGATGGCGTCCGGCTTGCCCTGGGGGATGTAGGTCACCGGGATGCCCAGGACCTCGGTCGGCACCGCGCCCCGGGTCAGCTCGCCGATGCGGACGGCGATCGTCGAGCCCGCGCCGCCCTCGCGGTAGCCGTCCTCGACGGTGACCACCGCCGGGTGGCTCGCCGCGTCCGTCAGCATCTCCAGGTCCAGCGGCTTGACGAGGCGGACGTCCCAGACCGTCGCGTCGACCCCCTGGGCGGACAGCAGCTCGGCGGCCTGCCGGGCCGGCGCCAGCATCTTGCCCACGGCCAGGATGCACAGGTCGCGCCCCTGGCGGACCAGGCGGGCCTGGAGGCCGGAGCCGGTCTCGTCCTCGCTGGCGGTGGTCTCCTTGGGCGGCATCGTCTTGGGCCAGCGCAGCGCGGCCGGGCCGGTGCACAGGTCCAGCGCGTCGTGGAGCATCACCCCCAGCTCGCGGTAGGAGGAGGGAGCGAAGATCGTCATGCCCGGCACCTTCGACAGCAGCACGAGGTCGAGCACGCCGTGGTGGCTGGCGCCGTCGTCGCCGGTGATGCCAGCCCGGTCGATGCAGAACACGACGGGCTGGCCGTGGAGGCCGACGTCCAGGTTGACCTGGTCGAAGGCCCGGGTGAGGAAGGTGGAGTAGACGGCGACCACCGGACGGAGGCCGCCCATCGCCATTCCGGCGGCGGCGGTCACCGCGTGCTGCTCGGCGATGCCGACGTCGAAGAAGCGGTCGGGGAAGCGGTCCTTGAACGGCAGCAGGCCGGTCGAGTCGGGCATGGCAGCCGTCATGGCCACCAGCTCGGGCCGCTCGTCGGCTTCCTTGATCACGGCCTCGGCGAAGGCCGCCGTGTAGCTGCCGGGCTTCACGTCGCTCACGTCGTGCAGGCGCTTGATCGGGTCGTTCTCTGCCGGGGCATATCCCCGGCCCTTCTGGGTGAGCACGTGGACCACGATCGGGCCTTCGAACTGCGCCGCGTTGGTCAGGGCCCGCTCGAGGCCGGCGATGTCGTGGCCGTCGAACGGGCCGATGTAGCGGACGCCGAGCATCTCGAAGAACGCCGGGGGCTCGAACATCTCGCGCAACGCCGCACCGGCGGAGTCGACACCCCGCTCGATGTGCTCGCCCAGCGGGATCTCATGGAGGAGCTTCTCCAGCCGAGCCCGGTTGCGCAGGTAGGCGGGGCTCACGCGCAGGCGGGCCAGGCTCTCGCCGAGCTTGGACACCGTGGGGGCGTAGGAGCGGCCGTTGTCGTTGAGGACGATCACCGCCCGGGCCTCGGAGTTCCCCAGGTTGTTCAGGCCCTCGAAGGCCATGCCTCCGGTCATCGAGCCGTCGCCGATCACGGCGACGACGTTCCCCGACGGCTGGCCCCGGAGCTGCTTCGACACGGCGAGGCCGTGTGCGTAGCTGATGATGGTGGAGGCGTGGCTGTTCTCGATCCAGTCGTGGGGCGACTCGGCCCGCGACGGATAGCCCGAGAGCCCGCCGGCCTGGCGCAGTTGGAGGAAGTCGTCCCGGCGCCCGGTGACGATCTTGTGGACGTACGCCTGGTGGCCGGTGTCCCACAGCAGGACGTCCTGGGGTGACTCGAACACCCGGTGCAGCGCGAGGGTGAGCTCGACGACGCCGAGGTTCGAGCCGAGGTGGCCGCCGGTCCGCGACACCGCTTCGACGATGTGGGCACGGATCTCGGCGGCGAGCGAATCGAGCTCCGGGTAGCTCAATAGGCGCAGGTCAGAGGGCTCGTTGATCGAATCGAGGAGCATGTGGTGCGGCTCCGTTACTGCCGTGGAGCGGAACCGAGGTCGTTCCCCGGCCCCGGCCACGGTACCGCTCCTGCCCCGGTGCGGCCATGTGGGAGCAGCGGGATGTGACATCGTGTGCGGCCGGGCACCCAGGGGATCATGGACACCGGACGACGGTCCGGACGGAGGGGTTAGGTGCTGGCCCGCTTGCGTGAGCGACAGGAGTGGAAGTTCTTCGGCGTCCTGCCCAAGGCCGACCCCGCCCTGGCTGCCGCGTGGTGGGCGGTCCTGGTGCTCCGGGGCGTCCTACCAGCGCTGTTCGCCATCGCGATGGGCGTGCTGGTCGGCGCCGTCGAGTCGGGGGGATCGCTCGCCCTGCCCCTGGGCTTCGTCGGCGTGGTCTTCGTCCTCCTGCAGGTCCTGAACCCGGTGCACGAGGCGCTCAGCGCCAACTTCGGCAGCCGCATCGCCGCGTGGCTCTACGACCGGCTGACCGAGGCCTGCGTCCGGCCCCCGGGGATGGGCCACCTGGAGGATCCCGAGCTGACCAGCGACCTGACCGTCGCCCGGGAGTTCGACTTCGGCATGACCGGCCCGCCGATGCACATCAACATGGGCTTCATCGCCGGCAGCCTGGTCGAGATGGTCGGCGGGCTGGCCTCGGCGGCGCTCCTGTTCGCCTACGCCTGGTGGGCGCCGATCGTGCTCGCCGGCGCGTGGCTGGGCACCCACTACCTCCTCCGCGAGAGCTCGGTGTGGCGGGACCGCGCGACGAGCGAGGTCCGGGAGGCGCAGCGCCACGCCGACTACGCCTACCGCCTGGCCGTCGACCCACCGGCGGCCAAGGAGGTCCGCCTGTTCGGCCTGGCGCCCTGGACCATCGACCGCTTCACCGCCCGGCGCAAGCAGCTGTTCGACCTGCAGTACGCGGCCACGCGGCTGCGGGAGAAGCCGGTGGTCTGGAGCCTCCTGGTGGTGACCGCCGCCAACGGTCTGGTGTTCTGGTCGCTGGCCGACGCCGCGGCCGACGGGCGGCTGGGGCTCGACCGGCTGGTGGTGTTCGCCCAGGCGGCCGTGGGCACCAGCATGATCGCCTTCGGCGGCCTCAACTGGGCCCTGGACGGCGCGGCCGCTCCCGTGGCCGCCGTGCTCCGGCTGGAGCCCGCGATGGGGCCGGCCGGCGCGCTGACGGCGCCGACGCCGGGGCGGGCCCAGCCTGCCGAGCGAGCCGCGGACCTGCCGGCACGGGAGATCCGCTTCCGGGACGTGGCCTTCACCTACCCCCACGGCGACCGGTCCGTGCTGGAGGGCTTCGACCTGACCATCCCCGCCGGCTCGTCCCTGGCCATCGTGGGCCAGAACGGCGCCGGCAAGACGACCCTCGCCAAGCTGCTGTGCCGGTTCTATGACCCGCAGCAGGGGTCGATCGAGGTCGACGGGGTGGACCTGCGGGACCTGCCCGTCGGCGCCTGGCGATCTCGGGTGGCCGCCGTGTTCCAGGACTTCGTCCGCTTCGAGCTGCCCCTGCGCGACAACGTCGCACCGGCCGGTGCGGCGGACGAGGTCGTCCTCACCGCGTTGGACCAGGCCGGCGCCGCCGGGCTGGCTGACCTGGCCACCCCGCTGGCCCGCGGCTACGAGGGCGGCACCGACCTGTCCGGTGGGCAATGGCAGCGGGTCGCGCTGGCCCGGGCCCTCTGCGCAGTGCAGCTCGGCGCGGGGCTGGTGCTGCTCGACGAGCCGACCGCCCAGCTCGATGTGCGGGGCGAGGTCGAGATCTTCGAGCGGATCCTGGCCGCGACCCGCGAGACCACCACCATCCTCATCTCCCACCGCTTCTCGACCGTCCGCCAGGCCGACCGCATCTGCGTCCTGGAGCACGGCCGCGTCGTCGAGCACGGGAGCCACGACGAGCTGATGGCCGAGCGGGGCCGCTACCGCACGATGTTCGAGCTCCAGGCCCGGCGGTTCGGCGCCACCGAGGACGAGGAGGGGATGGTGTATGACGTCCTCTCCTGAGACGTCCGCCGGGCGTGCCGATCCGAAGGACGACCTCCCCCCGGCGCTGCGGTCGATGTGGCGAGTGGTCAAGCTCGGCCACCAGAACGAACCGTGGCTGCTGATCGCCTCGTTCGTCCTCGCACTGCTGGCGGCCCTGCCCGACGCGCTGCTCGCGCTGTGGCTGGCTCTCCTCGGGGAGGGCGTCATCGAGGACGACCGGCGCCTGCTCATGATCGCGGCCGCCGGCCTCGGCCTCGCAGCGACGGCGACCTGGTTCCTGCGGACCGTCAGCACCCGGGTCCAGCGGCGCTTCCGGGACAAGGTCACCATCGCCCTCGAATCCCATGTGGCCCGGCTCCAGGCCTCGGTCGCCACCATCGCCCACCAGGAGCGGCCCGAGTACCTCGACCGGCTGGCCGTGCTGCGCGACCAGGTCTTCGTCCTGGACCACATGTACCTGTCGGTCTTCACCACTTGCGGATGGATCCTGCGGCTCGGGGTCACCATCGCCCTGCTGATGTCGATCCACCCCGCGCTGGCGCTGCTCGGCCTGTTCGCGCTGCCCACCGTCCTCACCTCCTCCTGGCGGCCCGGCGTCGAGCGCACGGTCGAGGAGGGCGTGGCCGAGCCCAACCGGCTGGCCAAGCACCTGTTCATGGTGGCCACCACCGCACCGCCGGGGAAGGAGGTGCGGGTCACCGGGCTGGGCGACCGCCTGGTCACGCAGCGCCGGGAGGCCTGGGAGCGCTGGTACCAGCCGGTCTCAGTCGTGCGATGGCGCACGGCCGTGTGGCACACCTTCGCCTGGGGCATCTTCGGCGCCGCCTACGTCGGCGCCGTGGTCTTCGTGGCGGCCGGGCTCGATGCGCCGCCGGGTGATGTCCTGCTGGTGCTGGCGGCCGGGTCCCGCCTGTCGGCCTACATCGGCGCGACCGTGGGCGAGATCGGCTTCCTGCGGGGGATCTGGCTCGACGGCTCCCGGCGCCTGGTCTGGCTCGAGGACTACGCCGCCTCGCTGGTCGCGGCCGCGGACCAGCCGGCCCCCGACCGCCTCACCGAGGGCATCAGCGTGGAGCACGTGTCGTTCGCCTATCCCGGGACCGACCGCCTGGTGCTGGACGACGTGTCGGTCGACCTGCCGGCCGGCACGGTGGTGGCGCTGGTCGGCGAGAACGGCGCCGGCAAGACCACGCTCGTCAAGCTGCTCTGCAAGCTCTACGAGCCGACCGCGGGGCGGATCCTCATCGATGGCGTGCCGCTCGGCCGCATGCGCGCGGACGACTGGCGCTCACACCTGGCCGGTGCGTTCCAGGACTTCTTTCGATTCGAGCTCATCGCGCGGCACAGTATCGGTCTCGGTGATGTCACCCGACACGATGATGTGACGGCGGTGTCCCGGGCCGTCGATCGCGCTGGCGCGCACGATGTGATCGCGCGCCTGCCCGCGGGCCTCGACACCC
>Ga0075418_10009218_pt1 | contig 11070 bp, 11 predicted proteins | sample SoiMetdeltSBSDD2_FD_81776 | JGI IMG/M metagenome (GOLD analysis project Ga0075418, IMG submission 81776) | Bulk soil microbial communities from a Populus tree surrounding site in Tennessee, USA - Soil MetaG P. deltoides SBSDD2 | ecosystem: Environmental > Terrestrial > Soil > Tree plantation...
CATGTCGTAGGCCTCGAACCAGTATTCCGAGGCGAACACGTTGTGAAAGCGCTTGTAGATCGAGGTGCCCTCGATGATCTCTGTTAGGCCCGATGAGATCAGGTAGTGGCGTAGCGCTACGCCGTGGCTCTGGGCGTGCTCCTTGACGTAGGCGCCGATGGCATCGAACCAGCCCTCCACACCCGGATACAGCTCGACGTGCTGACCCTGCGCGACCAGGTCGCCTCGGTCGATGCGGACGTTCTTCTCCTTGGCCTTCTTGTAGAGCAGGTGCATGTAGGTGATGAGCGGATCGGCGGCGTGCTCCTTGGCCAGCCGGTTGCTCTCGGCCCAGAAGGCTTCGGGGTCGGTATTGATCTTGGGCAGGAAGGCATATTCCTGCATCGGCTTGGGCGACAGCGTGCCGTCGAAGTCGTAGACCAGGGCGATGGTCTTCTTCTCGAACTTGGGCGCGTTCGCACGGCGGCCGTCGCAGCGCGCATCGCCGTCATCGTCGGTGTCGGAAACACGCCTGCCGCCGTTGCGCTCGACCATGGCCATCCTGCTCACCCGTTGCAGGCGCCACTGTCAGCCGATTCGGGTGACGCAACCAAGGCGCTGATGCGCGCAACTCGACCAACGGCGGGCCGGCGTCGCGGCAGGCTTACGCGTGCTCATTTAACCTGCTGAATTGACAAGCCAATGCAATGTCTGCCGTATGTGCCGACCGTGCACAGCGAGTAGCTCAACATCGATGTCGTTTCCCTCCCGTCGCCATATCCTGCGGGGTGAGACCGCGCGGGCGCACGCAGCGCTTGAAGCCGTGGTTGGACCCATCGATAGCCTGCCGAGCTATGTGCGCTACCTGCGCGGGATACATGCCTTCCGCGCCCCGATCGAGGCGGCGCTTGCGACGGTGGCTTGGCCCCGGATGCTTGGGGAATGGCGCCCGACCTGCATCGCGCCGGACCTGGCCGCCGATCTGGCCGACCTCCAAGCCGAACCGTTGCCGCAGCTGCAGCCCGTTGCCGTTGTGGATGCTGGGCAACTGTTCGGCGTCCTGTACGTGCTTGAGGGCTCCTGCCTCGGGGCCCGGCTGATCGCCCGCGATGCCCAGCGGCTCGGGCTTTGTGATGCCCATGGCGCCCGCCACCTCGGCATACAAATTCAGGCGTTGGCAACCTGGCGGGACTTTCTGGCGTTGTTGGAGCATGGGGGTCCTGTCAACGTTGCTTCTGCCGTCGCTGCGGCCAATACCGTGTTCGATGCTGCACGCCTCGCCGTGCTGAGGGCCGACCATGCAGCTCGCCGCTAGCGTCGATCTAACCAACTGCGATCGCGAGCCGATCCACATTCCAGGCAGCATCCAGCCACACGGGTGCCTGCTTGCCTGCGCTGCCGACCTCTCCGCGGTCCTTCGGCATTCGGCGAACGCCGCGGCGATGCTCGGGCTCGAGGGTCGCGATCTCATAGGCATGCCGCTGGAAAGCCTGGTCGGCGAGCCCGCCCTGCACAACATGCGTAATGCGCTCGCGACCTCACCTGACGCATCGAGGCCGGGCCTCCTCATGTCGCTGCGGACGGCGTGCGGGCGCACCTATGACGTGGCCGTGCATCGCCACAAGGGCAACGGCATCGTTGAGTTGGAGGATGCGCCCGCCGACCGGCCGGGAGACCCGCTGGCGCTTGCCCGCATGCTCCTAGCCCGCCTCAAAAGCTTCACCGATCCCGACGCGATGCTGCGGCAGACGCCGCGCCTGATGCGTGCGCTGCTCGACTACGACCGCGTGATGATCTACCGCTTCGGGCACGATGGCGCCGGCCAGGTGGTGGGCGCATCCAAGCGCGAGGATCTGGAGACGTTCCTCGGCCAGTATTTCCCGGCCGGCGACATTCCGCGCCAGGCCCGCGAGCTGTACCTCAAGAACACCATCCGCATCATCGCCGATGCCGCCTGCCATCGGGTGCCGGTCGAGCCGGTGCTGGATGCCTCGGGAGCGGCGCTCGATCTGAGCTTTGCGCACCTGCGCAGCGTTTCGCCGATCCATTGCGAATACCTGCGCAACATGGGCGTTGCCGCGTCGATGTCGATCTCGGTCATCATCGGCGGCCAGCTCTGGGGATTGATTGCCTGCCACCACTACCAGCCGCGCGCGCTGGCGATGGCCGAGCGGATTGCCGCGGAAATGTTCGGCGAGTTCTTTTCGCTGCACCTGCAGGCCATGCTACAGCGCCAGCGCCTGGAGGCAGCCATGGCGGCGCGTGGCGCGCTCGACGGCCTGCTGCGCGAAATCACCTATCAGGACGACATCGAAACGTTCCTGCGCGACCAGATCGCAACGTTGGGCCGCCTGGTCCCCTGCGACGGGGTTGGCCTGTGGATCAACGGCGCGTGGCACAGCCATGGCAGCGGACCGCCGCAGGCGGCGCTGCCTGGGCTCGCGCGCTTCGTCGCATGCGCCTCCGAGGGCCGCGTTTGGGCTACGCACGAGCTTTCCCGGCTGCTACCCGACGCCGCGAGCTATGCCGCCCAAGTTGCCGGCGTGCTGGCGGTGCCACTGTCGCAGATCCCGCGCGACTACCTCTTCTTCTTGCGCAAGGAGGTAGTGCAGACGGTGGAATGGGGTGGCAACCCCGACAAGACCTATGCGACGGGCCGACACGGAGATCGCCTGACGCCGCGCAAAAGCTTCGCCATCTGGAAGCAGACGGTCGAGCGCCAATCCAAGCCGTGGGCGGACGCCGACCGCGAAATCGCCGAGGCGGCCCGAACAGCGCTGCTCGAGGTCATCATGCGCCAGACCGAGCTGCTGTCGGCGGAACGGCGCAAGGCCGACCTGCGCCAGAAGGTGCTGAACGAGGAGCTCAACCACCGCGTCAAGAACATCCTGGGGCTGATCCAGTCGGTGGTATCGCAGGCCGTGGAGGATGGTCGCACGCTCGACGAGTACGTCACCACCCTAAAGGGGCGCATCATGGCCCTGTCGGTGGCCCACGATCAGGTGGTGCGCAACGACGGCGGCGGCCGCCTGCGCGACCTGCTGGAGGCCGAGCTCACACCATTCGGCAGCGGCTCGGCGCCGGTCGCCCTGGATGGCCCGGACATCGGACTCGATGCCCGCGCCTATTCCGTGATGGCGCTGGTGTTCCACGAGCTGGCGACCAATGCTGCCAAGTACGGCGCCCTTTCGGGCAGCGATGGTCGGCTCACGGTGCGCTGGCGGATGACAGCGGAGCAGGCGTGCGAGGTGCGATGGGAGGAAACGGGTGGCTCGCCCGTGTCGCCGCCCAAGCGCCGCGGATTTGGTACTGTGCTGGTGGAGCGTTCCGTTCCGTTCGACCTGGGCGGCGAAAGCGCGCTGTCGTTTGCCGCCTCGGGGTTTTCGGCACGCTTTCTGCTCCCGGCCAAGTTCGTGACGGCGCTGGCTGCCGCCGTCCGCCCGCGCCAAGGCAGGCAGAGCGACGCGCACAAGCCCACCGACGCGCTTGCTGGCCTGCGCGTGCTGCTGGTCGAGGATCAGCTCGTCATTGCGATGGATGTCGAGGCGGTGCTGGCCGACCACGGGGTCAAGGCCATCGATACCGCGGCCACGTCATCGGAGGCCCTGCGCATCCTGTCGAGCAACCCACCGGACGTGGCTGGCTCGATGTCAATCTCGGGCAGGGAACCTCAATTTCGGTGGCCGAGGAATTGCGCCGTCAGCGCATCCCGTTCGTGTTCGCTACCGGCTATGGTGATACAGCCATGATCCCGGAAGGCCTGGCCGGCGTGCCTGTCGTCCGCAAGCCGCACGATCCCACGACGCTGGTGGCGGCGGTGGTGGCATCCCTGCAATCGCTGGAATGACCGCGAATGCTAGCGGAACCGGCGCTGCGGGGGGCGGCGCTGCTGGCCGCCGGCCGGGGACGGGGCGCGGGTGTCCTTGTGGCGGAAGTTGATGCGGCCCTTGTCGAGGTCGTAGGGCGTCATCTCCACGGTGACCTTGTCGCCAGCCAGGATGCGGATGCGGTTCTTCTTCATGCGGCCGGACGTGTAGGCGACCACCTCGTGGCCGTTGTCGAGCTTCACGCGGCAGCGGGCATCGGGCAGCACCTCGGCCACCACGCCTTCGAACTCCAGCATCTCTTCCTTGGCCATGCAGTCTCCTTGGTTGGCCTTGGCCTCATCATCAGCGATGGACGAACGCACCCCCGGGCAAGCAAAAAGCTGGCCCTTGACAGGCACTTTGACGCAGATTGACGGCACGTATATGGGCCGGGTGTGCCGCCACGGCAAGCGAAAACTACTGCACCACAACCGCCTCAGCCGCCCGTTCTGCCCTCACGCGAGCGTGATCCGTTCCCGCCCTATTTTTGTGAGACAGTCGAGTCGCGGGCACGCGGGCGCCGTCACAAACTGGCGCCTAACGGGGGAAACGTCATGTCGACATCATTGGGCCGCGCCGCGCTCGGTCTCATTGCGGGTGCCATTTCTGTGGTGCTTGTGCACCAGACCATCGTCTACGTTCTCGGTATCTACGGTATGACACGCAGCGTGCCCTGGAACCTGCAGCCGCTGGGCTACGGGTTGGTTCCCAAGGTCCCGGTGCTGTTCAACAACATGTTCTGGGGCGGAATGTGGGGCGTGGTGTTCGCCCTGCTCTACCGGTGGGTGCCGGGGGGCATGAGCTGGCTCAAGGGCCTGATCTTCGGCGTGCTGGTGGTGATCTTCAGCAACTGGATCTTCCTGCCGCTGATCCGGCAGTACGTCTTCGGCTATCCGGCGCAACCGCTGTTTGCGGGCTTCAACGGCGCCAATCCGATGGTGCTGCTGCCGGGCTTTCTGATCCTTGCCGGCTTTGGGCTCGGCCTCGGCATCATCTACGGGCTGATCGCTCGCAACCGAGCCTAGCGCGCACGATAAGGGGGGCGCGCGATCAGCGAGGCCGCGCTCAGCGCGCGGCCCCGATGGTCCTTGTCAACGGCCGACGGCCTGGCTCTGACCGTTCAGGTGGCGCATAATCTCGCGCTCCATCTCGTCGGTCAGCTGGCCGCCATGGCGGGCGATGTAAGCGGCGACTTCGCGCTCGGCGCGCCGCTCACGCGCGGCAGCAATCGAAGCGAAGAACGCGCGCCAGAACGGCTTGCGAGCCGGCTTCGCCGTGGCGGTGGCGGCAATAAGTGCGGCATTGGTCGTGGTGGTCAGGGTGCTCATGATTGGCCTCGTCGTTTCGACGTTGTGCCATCCCTGTGTGCGAATACCCCCTCATGCGCGGTCGGTGGCGGCCGCTAACCCCGCGGGAGACCGCCTTGTGGAGCAAGGCCTTGTCTGTCCGCGGTTTGTTGGAGGAGTGACCTCCCGCGAAGGTAAATAGTCGTTTCGCTTCGACCAAAGTAGTGGCCATGCTGCGCTGCAGCAATGCGCATTAGCATAGCTCACGCCATACGGGCGTCAGGCTTGGGAGGTCAGGCGATGGGTTGGCCCAGCATGCCGCGGAACGCCTGATAGCTGTCGTGAATGCGCTGTGCGTCGAGGTCGTGACCGGCCACGTGGCCGAGTACGTCGTGAGCCGTCCGCTCAAGGGCTGAACGCAACTGTGGTCCGAGCGGCGACTTGAGCGGCCACTTGGCGGTTGTGGCGAGCTGGGCGGTCATCATCTGATGACCCTGCACCTCGACCAGCGACTGGGCACAGGCTTCGGCCGCGCAGGCCTCGAAGATGGCCTGGTCAGCCGAACCAAGGCGGTTCCAGGTAGCGAGGCGCACGTCGAGCGACAGCAGGGCGCCACCGGCATTGAGGCCGGGGGTGTACAGGCGTTCGGCGAGCGGCTGCAGGTCGGGCGCGGCCAGCAGCAACGGCGCAAGCAGGTCTGCCGCGTCGATGCGGCCTTCGGCCAGACCGCTGCGCAGATCGCCGTGGGCCAGATGCACCGGCGCGGCCCCGAATGCCCGCATTACCTCCGCTGCCAGGCCCTCCACATGCACGCGTGCGCCCGACAGGTCGGATGCAGTCTCCAGGCGGCGGGCGGTCCAGATGCCGCCACTCGGTCCGGTATGCCCCGCCACCAGCGACTTGAACCCGAACCCGCCGGCCAAATCATCCCACAGCATCTGGCCACCGCCGATAGCAAGCCACGTCTGCTGCCTTACCGGATCGAGGCCAATCCCGAGCGGCAGGCCGGCGAAATAGGCGAACGCGGGGTGCTGGTTGCGGTGGCGGTTGACGTCGCCGAACACCAGATCGGCTGCCATCGCATCGGGTGCAGCAGTGATGTGATAGCGGCCACCGGTGACGAGTTCGATGCGCCTTGCCAGGCGATCCGGCCCGAAGCCTGGCACGTCCACCAGTGCGGGGCTGGCAAGCCGCAGTTCGGTGGCTCCCGGCAGGATCGCCGGCGCCGTTTGCGCAGAGGTGGAGCTTGCGCCACCGACCGCAACGGCCGCGGCACTGCCGACTTTCAGGAAATCGCGCCGATCCATGAGGCCCTCCCTACGCGCAGGCACCCGGCCAGGGTGCCGCCCCAGGCACCATCAAACAGGATGGCAGGCCTTCCCGCAACCTGACGCCGGGCACCGTCGGTGCTGGCGGCTATTCGGCTGCGGATCGGATGTGGGCCAGCATCTTGAAGAACCCCTCGCGGCCCCAGTAGCCGCAGATGCGCCCGATTTCCTCGCCGTTCTTCATCAGGACCGCGGTCGGCACCGTGTCGATGCCCTCCTTCAGGCGCAGCGCGGCGATGTCGCTCTTGGCGATGTCGACAAAGCGCAGCGGCGCCTCGGCGGCTGTCGCCGAACTTTGGTAGCTCGGCGCCACGTCGCGGCGGAACACGGCGCAATAAATGCAATCGGGGTGCTCGAAGACGAGCAGCTCCATGCCGGTGGCGCGCGCCTTGGGGGCGACGTCGGCGCGGCTCATGTTGAGCTGTGCAGACAGCAACAGCCCACACACACAGGCAACGGCGAGCAAGGCACGCACGGGAGGTCCCCCTGAACAAGCGCTCGATGCGATGGCCAGGGTAGGGGTGGCCCCGCACAGGCGAAACCAGATGATGAAAAAAGCGTAAACTGCAGCGGGCTCGGCAAGGTCTGCGGTGCGTGGTTGGCTGCCGTGCTGCTTCCCAATTCAAGCCGGCTCACCTAGGCTCGTCGTTAACACTGCATAATGGCGGCCGCCGCGCGGGCGGCACCCAAGGAGCGCGCAATGTCCCTGACCATTCGTCAGATTGAGCCTGGCTTTGCCGGCGAGGTGTCGGGCATCGACATCACCAAGCCCGTTGCCCCGGGGGATGTCGCCGCCATCGAGGCCGGCATGGACGCGTATGCCGTGCTGGTGTTTCGCGACCAGAACATCACCGACGAGCAGCAGCAGACGTTCTCGCGCAATTTCGGCGCCCTCGAGGACGCGCACGGCGGCAACATCACCAAAGCGCAGGACCGACGTCTCGACAGCGGTATGAACGACGTCTCCAACCTGGGCAAGGACGGCAAGCCGCTGCCTATGGACAGCCGTCAGCGCATGTTCAACCTCGGCAACATGCTGTGGCACTCGGATAGTTCGTTTCGCGCCATCCCCGCCAAGTACTCGCTGCTCTCCGCGCGCGTTGTGAACCCGGTGGGCGGCGACACGCAGTTCGCCGATATGCGCGCCGCCTACGATGCACTTGATGCCGACACCAGGCGTGAGATTGAGGACCTCATCTGTGAGCACTCGCTCATGTACTCGCGCGGCTCGCTCGGCTTCCTTGATTACTCGGACCAGGAGAAGGCCATGTTCAGGCCGGTGCGCCAGCGGCTCGTTCGCATGCATCCGGTGAGCGGGCGCAAATCGCTCTATCTGTCCTCGCACGCCGGTGCAATCATCGGCATGCCGATGCCATATGCGCGCATCCTGCTGCGCGATCTCACCGAGCACGCCACGCAGCCGCGCTTCGTTTACGTGCACAAGTGGAAGCTGCATGATCTTGTCATGTGGGACAACCGCCAGACCATGCATCGCGGGCGGCGCTACGACGAAACGCAGCCACGCGATGTCCGGCGCACCACAGTCGCAGGCGACACGCCGACGGTTGCCCAGGAAGCGGCGGAGTAGCTCGCGCCAATCCGACCTTAGCTCAGCTCGGTGAAAATCGGCCTGCCTGAGCCCAGCTCGGTGAAAATCAGCCCGCCTGAGCCCAGCTCGGCAAAAATTAGAACGGCTTGATGGTGCCGAGCGAGCCGACGAAGAACACGGCACCAAGGATCAGCACCAGCGATGCGCCGCCCAATCCGGCGGCGAGCTGAATGCGCCCGGTCCAGGGCGAAGCCGCCCCGCCTGCAAGCCGGGTTGCCAGCTCTCGGAAGCCAACTGCCGAGGCCGCCAGCGCTGACACGGTGATGGCCGTACCGATTGCCATGGCGAAGGTGGACAGCACGCCGGCCCACATCAGTCCCTGACCGATTGCAAACACCAACACCAAAATTGCGCCAGTGCATGGCCGTACGCCAACGGCGAAGGCCAGCGCCAGCGCCCGCTTCCAAGACCAGTCACCCTTCAGCTGATTGGGATCCGGCAGGTGCGCGCAGATCTCGCAGGCGTCGCCGCGCCCATGCTGATGCGCGTGGTTGTGATGCTGCACGTGTGCATGGTCATGAGCGCGATGATGGTGCCCGTGATGATCATGCATGTGATCATGAGGGTGGCCATGATCATGACCGTGTGCCTGGCCGTGCCCGCGCGCATGCGCCGGTTGCCCTGCGAATGCGCCACGCAGCTGGTAATAGACGAGCCACGCACCAACCAACGCCACCAGACCCCAGCTGATGGTCTCGAGCCAGGCTTCCATGAGGCGTATCTGCATGCCCGTGCTGCGCAGAACCAGTACCAGAACGCCAACCAGTACCAGCGCCGACAGCGCCTGGATCAGAGCGGCGAGAAACGCCAGCAGAATGCCGCGACGCACGGTGCGTCCATCGGCTAGCACGTAGGAGGAGATCACCGCCTTGCCGTGGCCCGGCCCTGCCGCGTGCAGAACGCCGTAAGCAAAGCTGAGGAAGGCGAGCGTCAGCGTGGCACTGAAGGGATCGGCGCTCTTGAGGCCGCGCACGGCCGTCGCCAGCTCGCGATTGAGCTGGGCCTGCTTCTCCAGCAGCCAGGAGCCGGCCCGCTGCAACAGCCCGGCATTGCTTCCCGGTTCTGCCGCGCGCGGTTGGACCAGGCTCTTCTCTGCGCCGAAGGGGCTCTTGCGCGGCTCGGTCTGTTGCGCCTGAGCCGTGGCTGGCAACACCAGGGCAGCCATCACCAGGGCGAGAATTCTGAGCGCGCGCGGGATTGTCATGAGGTTGTGCAGCTGACCGATACCGCTTTAGCCTGGCCCATCGCCATGCCGCCGAGCTGGGCCGCAAAGGCCTCGTTCAGCGCGGCGTCGTTGGCCCGATCCTTGGCGTGATCGCCGACCGCAATCTTGCAGGTCTTGGGCGTCCCTTCCGCGAGCCGCATGCTGTCAGGCTTGCTGACGTCGAGCGCGATGAACCAGCTCGGATCGTACACGGAGAACGCCAGGCCCTTGGCGTCGGTCAGCACCGGATTTGCGAACGGCAGGGTAAAATGCAGGGACAGCACGTTGTCCTTGTGCTCGAGCCAGATATCGGTGGGCTCGGCGAGCGCCAGCTTCTGGCCGGCCAGTGCCGGGAAGGTGAAGTAGGAAAACTCCTTCAGGCCGCTGACGTAAAAGTTGGCTAGCTCGGACAACTCCTCGCGGTCGAACTTGCCGTCCTTGTTCTTGTCCAGGCCCTCGACCTCCATGGCCGAGTAGAACTCATCGAAGGTCCACCGGTGCTTGAGCCCGGTGAATGTGCCGTTCTCGTAGAGGACGGTGGTTTCGGCCGTTATCCACACGTGCGGATGCGCCTGTGCCTGCCAGCCGCCCAGCCCGCAGAGCACCGCCGCACCGATCAGGGCGCCAACGCTCCGCCATGCCAACCGCATGCGCAAATCTCCTGTAGCCATTGGGACTTTCTCGCAGCGCGCGCGCCCCGTGTCCGGCAGCAAGCCCAGCTATCGCGCCGTCCGTACCGGCCGACGACGTTCGCACACCCGAAATGATGGTGAGATTAAAGCGACATATGGGCAAGGCGGCAATTTGCACTCCAGCGTTGGGGGTCGTCTGCCTTGTTTGCGCTACAGTATAACATTACTGAGCGACGACTGCGGCCGGCTGCGTAGCACCTCGGGTGCGGCAAAGCCCGCCTGCACAACCAAGAGCAGAGGGTCATGCATGCGCACTGGCACTTGGCTGATTGCAATTCTGGCCAGCACCCTGGCGGTGTGCGCTGCGCCGCGGCCGGCTGCGGCACAGACCAAGGTTGTCGTCTCAATCAAGCCGCTGCATGCGCTGGTGGCCGGTGTCATGGCCGGCATCGGCGCGCCTGAGTTGCTGGTGAAGGGCGCAGCGTCACCGCACGCCTACACCTTGAAGCCATCGGACGCCAAGGCACTGAATGACGCCGATCTGTTCTTGCGCATGTCTGAGGCGGTCGAGCCGTTCACCGCCAAAGTGGTGCGCGCGCTGCCAAAGCGCGTCACCTTGGTGACCCTGCAGGATGCCCCTGGAATGAAGCTGCTGCCCAGGCGCACCGGCAATACCTTCGAAGCGCATGGCCACGAGGCCAGCAAGGGCGGGCACAAGCATGACCATGATCAACGCAAGACGACCGATGCGCCCGATGGCCACGCCTGGCTCGACCCCGACAACGCCAAGGCCATGGTGGCCAGCATCGAGCAGGCGCTGAGCGCCAAGTATCCGGCGCATGCCGCCGCCTTCAAAGCCAACGCGCAGAAGCTAAATGCCGACCTCGATGCACTCGACCAGGAGCTGGTCAGCAAACTGAAGCCGGTCGCCGGCAAGCCCTACATCGTGTTCCACGACGCCTTCCAGTATCTGGAGGATCGCTATGACCTGAACGCCGTCGGCTCCATTTCCATCAGCCCCGACGTGCCGCCCAGCGCCAAGCGGCTCTCGGACTTGCGCAAGAAGGTCGTTTCGCTGGAGGCGATGTGCGTGTTTGCTGAGCCGCGGCACGACACCCGCCTGGTGCAGAATCTGGTCGAGGGCACCAGCGTTCGCACCGGCACGC
>Ga0075418_10009219_pt1 | contig 11070 bp, 8 predicted proteins | sample SoiMetdeltSBSDD2_FD_81776 | JGI IMG/M metagenome (GOLD analysis project Ga0075418, IMG submission 81776) | Bulk soil microbial communities from a Populus tree surrounding site in Tennessee, USA - Soil MetaG P. deltoides SBSDD2 | ecosystem: Environmental > Terrestrial > Soil > Tree plantation...
GATCTGCTGGGAGAGACGCACGAAATCATTGAAGAACTCTTCCTGACGGGGGATGAGACTGAGTCTGACCATGTGACCTCGGCAAAACCTCCGCATCGTAGCAGATGCCGTTACATCGCCGTTACTTCCTCTGGCTCACGCACATGCGGCGATTGACGGAGCAAGAACTGCCAGTCGAGAAGCGTTGAGCCCGCGAGTGGACATCCCAGCCGATCCGCGGTTGTCCGGCCGCTCATAAGTGCCTAAGCACTCAGAGTTTATACGGTTCGGTCGAAATGGCACGGGCCTTGGGAAGACATCTGCCGACTGCTTCCGAAGGAGGAAAACGATGAGACCGATCGCTGCAGCCGTCGCGGGCGCCGCCATAGCCGCAACCGCGTTCACGGTCGGGACGCGGACGAGCGCGCAGGCGTTCACGTCACCGACCCCGCAGTTGAGCGCTCCGACCGTGCTGGCGGGTCCGGCCGCCGAGCCCGCGCCGCAGCCGGTCTCGCGGACCGTGCCGGTGGTGAACGCTCGCCCAGCCGCCCGGCCGACCACGACGCGCCCGGATGCGCAAGCCAGAGAGGAGGCGCGACGCGAGAGCCAACCGGAGCGCCCCTGGAGCAAGACCGCGCTGATCATTGGAGGCTCGGCAGCGTCCGGCGCCGGTGTCGGCGCCATTGTCGACGGGAAGAAGGGAGCCCTCATCGGTGCGGCCATCGGTGGCGGCGCCGCCTCGATATACGAGGCGACTCGCCGTCAGTAAGGCGCGCCGACGGGAAAGGGGGCGGAGCCGGGCTCCGCCCCCTTCTTTTTTGTCAACTGCGGGCGTTGCCCGACAGGTCAGGCGGCCTGATCCGGCGCCAGATCGGCAGTCAGGCGTTTGTGCTCGCGATAGATGCCGACGACGATTGCGATGGCAATCGCCACGAAGACGAGGTTCAGGGCCGCGAACTGGCGCAGGCTGAACGCCAGGGTGGTTCCAATGAAGACCACGAGGGCTTGCAGCATGTCGCCGAACCTCACGAAGAACGAATCGATCGCCTGCTTGGCTTTGTACTTTGCCTCGCGACTCGTCGGCAGGAACAACGCTTGACGGGTGGTGTTCTGAATCGAATAGTCGGTGCTGTTCTCGAGAATCTTCGCCACCCGCACGATGCTGAAGATCGGAAGGATCGCCATCAGCGAGTAACTGCCCATGGCAATGATCGGCAGAATGAACAGGGCGCCGCGGACGCCGATGTACTTGAAGACCCGCGACACCAGGAACGCCTGGAACAGCAGGCCCAGCAAGTTGACCCACGTTTGCACGCTGCCGGCCATCGTGCCGATGAGCGCGCGCTCGTCCAGTCCGCCAGCGGCTCCGGAGGCGACGGCGGCTTTGGCCTCCGCGGTGATCAGGTCACCCAGCACGAATTCACCGATCGTGTTGACCAGATTGAGCGCCACGAGCAGCAGGGCAATCAGCAGGAGGTACCGTTGCTGGAACACGAGCTGAAAGCCTCCCGCCTTTCCAAGCGGCTGCTCGGCGGCGGCGGCAGCCTTGTCGCGCTTGCTGACGCGTTCTCGACTGTGTATCCACAAGGTGAACACGATCGGGAGCATCAACCCGCCGGCTGAAATCAGCATCAGCAGGTAGGGACCTGCACCGGCGAAGTATCTCGTGGTCAAGCCGGCACCCATCAATGCGCCGAGCGATGCCCCCATACCCACGATCGGGAACAGCCGGCGTCCGCGTTCGTTGCTGAACAGGTCGTTGGCAAACGCCCAGAATTGAGCCGGCATCATCATGTTGAAAATGCCGATCCACAGGTAGAAGGCGATCCCGACGTGAACACCTGCCGAGCCGAGCAGGTAAAAGATGATCAGGTGCGAGGCGAAGAAGAGCGTAACGCCGCAAATCAGCCGGAGACGGTTCACGCTCGACGCAAACGCTCCGTAGAGCGGAACGATGCCGAGCAGCAGCAGTGCCTGTCCGGCGGCGGAGTAGCTTTTCACGACCGCGCCGCCTTCGCTCAGGATGAGCGATTCGCGTACGACCTTGAGCACCGAGTAGAACGCCAGGATGCAGAAGATGTTGGCCGCGAGGAGGAGGGCCGTGGCGCCTTCGCCGGCGCGGACCTCCGTGAATAGCGAGAGGGCTCGGTCCAGCCAGCTCTTGGTCGGGGCTGTCGTGCTTTGCGGAGCGTTGTCGTCGGAGACTATCTGCACGGTAGGTCCAGGAGGAGACGCCGAATCGTTTTCGCCCACAAAGGGTACTGCATTCGGGCGTCGGTTCGAGCACCGGAGTCGAACGCTGTGGCGAGCGGCTACGAGGACCTGGTGTGTACGCGGGAGTCGTAGTCCGTGCCAGCGGTCAGAGGGCCACTGAGCTCTGGCAAGTGGCTTTGCCACCAGCCCTGGGCGACGTCCGACGTCCAGCCGTCGCAGGAGCGGCACTTCTGCGCCATCCGGAACAGTTCGCCGGCGCTCTGGGGCCGCCGTCTGGGGTCCTTCTGAAGGCAGGCGAGCACGAGATTGTCGAGTTCTTCCGGGATGGGGAGCTCGGTGCGCGCCGACGGCGGAACGGGCTCGGCGTTGAGGTGCTGGACGAGCATCTTCATCGGCGAGTCGGCCTCGAACACCAGCTCGCCCGTCAGCAGGTAATAGGCGACGCAGCCGAGCGCGTACACGTCGGCGCGGCGATCGACGTCGGTGTTGCCCAGAATGATCTCGGGCGCCATGTACGCCGGCGTTCCCGTCGTCGTGTGATCGAGTGTCGCGAGACTGTCGGTGGAGCGGGAGCGGGCACTCTGCTTCACCAGCCCGAAGTCGAGCACCTTCACGAAGTCGAACTCGAGACCCATGCGGCAGACGTAGATATTGGCCGGTTTGATATCGCGGTGCACCAGATCCCGCGCGTGCGCGTCGGCGAGGGAGTGCGCCACCTGCCGCAGCAGAAAGATGGCGCGGCTCGCGGGCACGGGACCGAACTCGCGGACGAGCGATTTGAGGTCCCGTCCAGCCAGGAGCTCCATCACGTAGTAGAAGGTGCCCTCCTGGGTGATGCCGAAGTCGAACACCTGAATGGTGTGGGGCGAGCTGAGGGCGGACGTCGCCTGCGCCTCGCGCTCGAAGCGCCGCAGCGTCACGCGCGCCTCGGCATCGTCGCGGGCGCCGAGGACTTCCGGGCGCACCAGCTTGACCGCCGCCTGTCGCGCCAGCAGCCGGTGTTCGGCTCGCCACACTTCGCCCATTCCGCCGCGGCCGAGCAGCTCGACGAGATGGTAGCTGCCGAGCTCCTGGGCCTCGCGTAAACGGCGACGGAATCGCTGCAAGACCCTGGATGGCACCATCGCGATCACGGCACAGGCATAGTTCGGCCAGCAGAGGACCACCGCGGTTGGAAGGGACGGTGCCGGCAGGCCGATCAGGTGCGCGAGCGCGTAGCAGACCGGATCCATGGTGGCCGCTGCCAGCGACGCCATGAGGGTCTGACGCGGTGTGCTCGGCGCGATCATCGAGTAGACGAGGATGAGGATCGTCACCCACGAGAGCTGGCGGATCTCGAAGGCGACCGGCGGCATGGCCCACGCGTTCAGCAAGGCGATGGCGAGCGCGTTGGCGATCATGAACGCGAAGCCGGCGTCGGTCTTGATCTGCGCGCGCGTCGTCGACAGCCGCGCGAAGAGGTACATCGCGAGCGATGCGACGCTCCCGAACAGCTCGACCGGGACGGCACGCCAGTTCGGCGCGTTGGGATATCCGGTGGCCGGCAGGAACACCAGATCCATGAAGAGCCCGAACGTCCAGACGGCAGCTGCGATCACGGCGAAGACCGAGAGCCGGCGAACCTCTTCCGACAGCAGCTCCTCGGATACCGGGCCCGTCGTCCGTCCGGCCGTTCCCGTCGTCAGCCCGGTGTCCTGGCGTCGCGCGATGAGCTTGTGCTGCATGCCTGGTTGACCCGTAGTTACAGGCCGCTGGCCGCCTTCCGCCGCAATTCTTCGAGGTTCATCTCGATCGACTCGTTCGATCGTAAGAGATCCGCGAGGATCTCGTCGCGCGAGCGGGTCTGACGGGTCTGCTGAGGTCCATCGCCGAGGAACGGCCAGAGCCGTTCGCGGATATCGATGGGCAGAACCTCTTCGAGATACTCGAGGGCGGTGCCGCGCAGGCTTGGGTCAGTGGTGTGCAGCCCGCGATAGGCGATCTGCAGCGGCGCCGTCGGCAGCACCAGCGAGAGCAGCGTGAACACGTGGCCGAGACTCTGGCTGGTTCGATCCTTGATGAAGTCGTCGAAGATGGGACGGCTCTCTTCTTCCTGCACCCGATCGAGCAGCCGGTGGCTCTCCCAGACGGAGCGCTGCACGCTCACTTCGTGCTGCACCACCTTGAAAATCCGGTTCCGGTCGATGCGGACGAGGCGATTCTTCGCGAGGATCGCCGCCAGCGAGCGTCCGCACTGGAAGCGCACCTCGAAGCGGAGATCGTCGAGCCCGAGGAGCAGGCCGTCGACCGCACGCTGCGACACCGCGGTGCTGAAGACGCGCGCCAGCCGGCGGCGGACAGCGAACGGCTGGTTGACGTCGACGAGGGCGTCCGTGAGCTCGCCGACGCGCTCTTCCACGATGCGCCGGAGCGACCGCATCGCCTCGTCTGCCACCGGATCCCACGCCAGCAGCGGGATGACATGCGGCACCAGCGTGCCGGCGACGCCCTCTTCGTCGCGCAGCACGGCCAGGATGCGATCGCGGTCGCGCGACCGCAGAGCCAGGATCTCCTGGATCTCCGGGTCGGCCATCGTCAGGCTGTTGATGGCCGTGGTGTCGCCCGTGCGGGTACGTGTCGGTATCTGCGTCGAGTGGATCGTGCGCAGGATCGTCGTGCGTGTGGTCAGGTCGTCGACGTCCCCCAGGTCGAGCTCTACGGCGCGGTTGATCAGGCTGCGCTCGAGCGTCTGAACGTATCCCTGGTTCAAACGTTGCGCGACCAGCAACGCGGCGAGCGAGCAGACGATCGATGCTGCAAGAATCACGACCGACTGCTGCGCGACAGGCAGGAAGATCAGGAGCCAAATCAGCGCGCCGCCGACGGCATCCCCCAGGCGGTCGAACCCCACGTCGATGATCGATTTCGCGGCGCGCTTCTCCGTGGACGGAATCGGCGTGAAGAACAGCTCGTAGCCGGTGCGGAAGAGCGAGCCGCGGAAAACCGCCTCGCCCGCGCGCGCGGCCACCGCTCCCCACACGTCCTTGAACAGTATGGCGCCGAGGCCACCGATGGCGAGCGCCACCGACGGGCTGCTCGTCGTCAGCGCCAGGCCGAGCTTCTGAAGGGCGAGCGTGCTCGCCGTGGCCTGAATGACGAACGCCACGAGGCTCGTCGCCGCGTAATACACGGCGAAGAACCGCAGCAGCAGATCTCCGTTCCCGAACGCCGCAACCGCCCGCACCTTGAAGACGTAGTCGGCCAGTGCCGCCGCCACCGTTCCGAGGAAGACGAGCATGGCCAGGTTGCGCAGGTACGAGGCCTGCGAGAGCACACGCAGCCCGGACTGCGGCGAGTCGGGCATCAGATCGGTGGCGCCTTCTGTGGAACCGTCCTGCACGGCGCCCGCTGCCTGTGCGGCGCGGAAGCGCGGGGACTGCGTGCTCTCGCGGGGACCGAAGCTGGTCGCCAGCCGGCGAATCTGCCATGCGCAGACGAGGCTGAGGACCGCGAGGATGGGCAGCATCGCGCCCACGCCGTGCAGCGCGGCCACGCGCTCGGCCAGGAGCGCCCCGCCGAGCCCGCTCAGCGTGCCCACTCCGGCAATCTGCCCGAAATTACGTCGGGCCGTGCGCGGATCGAACAGGTCGGTCGCAATCAGCCAGAATCCCGAGCCGAGCATCGGGCCGAGGCCGGAGAAATGCAGATAGACCGCGCGTGCGGTCGAGGCCGGAGCAGCGTCGGCGAGCGCCCATTCGAGCATGAGGAGCACGGCGTTCAGGACGAACGCGGCCGGGACCGCTACGGCCGGAGTGACCCGCTTCAGGGTGATCGAACTGAGCGCGACGAGCCCTATCGAGAACGCGGCCGTAGCCACGACGATCATCGGCAGCGACGTCACATCGAGCGCGCTGAGATACAGCGCGTCGCGCGTCGCCTTGCCGGCGATGAACTGCGCGCTGACCGCGCCCGCGCAGATCATGGCCGTGACGATGGCGGCGTTCGGATCCGGGTAGGCAGACCTCGTCATTACTCAGAGATGACTAATGGTAGTAGGAAGTAGGGCGTAGGACGTAGGAAGTAGGAAGTAGGCAAGAGAACGGAGGACCTGCCTCCGGCCTAGAACGCCGGCCTGACCTTGATGAACAGCTGCCAGCCTTCACCGCCGCCGGTTGCCACGTCGAGCCTGACAATGGTCTGACGCGCGGCGTGAAACCCCACTCCGGCGCCGTAGCCGGCTTTCAGCCTGTTCAGGCCGAGGTCTTTCCAGTCGTCCTGGACCTGGCCTGCATCGGCGAACACGGCCACGCTCAATGCAGAGAACGGCCGCCATTTGTACTCCGCGCTCATCCAGAACGCGTTCTCGTCCTTGAAGCGGTATTCACGAACGCTGCGAATGGTGTCCATGCCGCCGGCGTAGGCGAGGAAGTAGAACGGTACCTGGCTCCCTGCAGTGCTCCTGACGGCGCTGGCGCCCACGCGTCCCGAGAGCACGTGGGCGTGGGTGGTCGTGATGGGCACGAACTGCACCAGCTGCATGTCGAAGCGCTGGAAGTTGAACTGATCGAGCGACACGTCGTTCCAGATGCCGTACGACAGGTGATAGAAACCGCCGGTCGCGGTGTTGCCTGGCGTGTCGCGGTAGTCGATGTCGAGCGTGGCGGTCGTGTGCAGAAAATCCGGCTGCTCGAGGAGACCCGGGGCGGTCGCATCCGTGAACAGCTCCTCGGTCGACGGGTAGCTGTCGTCGGTGCCGCTGCCGATATCCGGTCGCATGTAGCCGAACGCCAGCTCGAGGCGGGCCCATGACTTCGGGCGGACGAGGCCGCGTACGCGAACGCCCACGCTGTCGAAGTCGTAGCTGGTTCGAGTCTCCTGCGTCGACGTCATCCCGATGCCGTAGAAGTCCTCCTGGGGAAAGTCCTCGTACCGGAATTCGGTCCAGAGCGAAAACCGCCTGTCGAGCGTCTGCAGCCATCGCGCCCGGAGGTCGATGGCCTTATATCCCTTGATCGACATCGTGCCCGAGACATCGAAGAAGGGGGCATCGTTCGTCACGTCGCCACGGTAGCCCGCACCGCCGTTCAGCCCGCTGCCGCGCCGGATACCGCCCAGCCGTGGATACCATCCCGGCGCGTCGCCGTTGATTCGTCCCAGGAGATTCGTGTCGTGGGTCCAGTGCCGGAGCCGGGCGACGAACCCGTTGCGTTCGTCGGATGGCGAGTCTTCAGCCTGGCGTTCCTCAGGCTGCGCGGAGGCCACTGAAGCAGCCGCGACACACACGAGCACAAGCAGGCCGACTCGTGATCTCATCCTTCCTACAATTCCCTGACCCCCTGCGTTCTCAGCAGAAACCATGCCGCGACGCAACTGAGCAGCACCCCGTTGACGACGAGGACGGTGGGGGCCGATGTCATGGTGGCCACCCAGCCACCCGTCAGGCTGCCGAGCGGCATGCCCCCGCGGAACGCCACCATGTAGATGCTCATGACGCGCCCCCGCATCTCATTGGGCGCCGTGAGCTGGACCAGCGAAGACAGCGTGGCGAACACCATCACCATGCAGGCGCCGGCGGCAAAGAGCAGGGCGGCATTGAGCCACAGCGTTCGCGTGAGCGCAAAGACCACGATGATCACGCCGAACACAATCTGGACGCTGAGGAGGGCGCGTCCCATGTGGCGGAATTTTCCGAGCCAGGCGACGACGAGCGCCCCGGACACGGCGCCGGCGCCGGCGCAGGCCATCAGACGCGTGTACTGGTTGACGTCGCCGCCAAAGACGTCTTTCGTGAAGAGCGGCAGGAAGGTGATGAGCGGATTGCCCAGGAACGTGGCGGCGAAGCCGAGACACGCCAGAGCGACGAGCGACGAGTGCTCGCGGACGAACCGGAGGCCGCTGGCGAGCTCCTGATGCATGCGCGTGGATGTCGTGACGGGGATGTGCCGGATGTGGAGCGAGAGGATGGCGGCGATGACCGCCAGAAACGAGATGCCGTTCAGCGCGAAACAGGCGGCGATGCCGAATGCGGCCAGGGCCGCACCGGCCAGCAGCGGTCCGAGCACGCGCGCCAGATTGAATTGAATCGAGTTGAAGGCGATGGCGTTCGGCACGTCATGCTTTTCGACGAGAGACGGCAGCAGCGATTGATGCGCGGGGCCGCCGAACGCCTGCGCGAGGCCGGTGACGACCGAGAGCGTCAGCACGTGCCAGATGCGCACCGCATCGAAGTACACCAGCGCCGCCAGCGTGAAGGCGGTCGCCATCTGGATGTACTGGGACGCGAGCAGGAGCTGTCGGCGATCGTGGCGGTCGGCGATGACGCCGCCGATGAGCGTGAACAGCAGGATGGGGAGCTCGCCGAGAAACGCGTCGAGTCCCAGAAAGAAGGCGGAGGCGGAGCTGGCGATGGTCAGCACCAGCCAGTTCTGGGCGACCTTCTGCATCCAGGTGCCGATCGTGGAGACGAAGGCACCCAGCCAGAGCACCCGGAAGTCGCGGTACATCAGCGCGGCGGCGATCCGGCGAAGGCCGGCAGGCGGGGGTGTGGCTGTGGTGGAAGTGCCGCCGATGGTCACGAAAGGCCGCCTGGATTTTACTTGCTTGATCGCGGCGCTGGTCTTCGCTATATTTTCGCCTCTACGAAGATATGGCGAATCACGCACGTGAGCTGGCCGAATCGGCGCTTCGGGACCGAAAACTCGACCGGACGCTGACAACCGCGCTGCCCCCCCTCGAGCGGGTGGATGCCGCCGCTCTGGCGGCCACTGCCGTGACGCCGCTCGACGCCACGCTCCGCGGCGGCCTGCCTCGCGGTCAGCTGAGCGAGGTGGTGGGAGCGCGCTCGTCCGGACGGACGACGCTGGTGCTCCAGTGTCTGGCCGCTGCGACCGCACGCGGCGAGATTGCCGCGCTCATCGACACCTGCGATCGGCTGGACGTGGCGACGGCGCTGGCTGCCGGCGTGGACCTCGATCGGCTGCTCTGGGTTCGCGGGCAGGGCTCCGAGCGTACCGCGCAGAGCGCGCAGGCGACGGTCGAGCGGGCAGTAGATCGTGCGCTCAAAGCGCTCAACCTGGTGCTGCAGGCCGGAGGCTTCGGCGTGGTGGCGATCGATCTGGTGGACGTGGCGCCGGCTGTTCTCAGACGGCTCCCCTTCACCACCTGGATGCGGGTGCAGCGAGCGATCGAAGGCAGCGACACCGCGTGTGTGCTGCTCGCCTCCGAGCCGCTGGCTCGCAGTGCCGGCGGCCTGACGCTGTCGCTGGCCGGACGCGCGTCGTGGACCGGCGCGGCCTGTCGCAGCTGGCGTCTGGAGCGTCTGGAGATCGCGACGCGCGTGATTTCGCCGAGGCGGAGGGTGGATGGAGAGGTCACGGTGGGAGCGCTCGCGATCGACGAACGATGAGGATCCGCCGATGCACGACGTCTTTGGTGCCATCTATGCAGCTGACGATCGTTTCTCCGCCGCGTTGATCGAGATCGCGCGCGAGTTCTCGCCGCGTCTGGCGATCCACTCCGCGCGGGAAGTCGTGCTCGATCTCGCCGGGTTGACGCGGTTGTTCGGCAAGACGCAGACGATTGCCGAAGAGCTGCGGCGCACGGCGGCCGCTCGAGGCGTGCAGGTGCGGGTGGCGATTGCCGGCACCCGCACGGCAGCGCAGATCCTGGTTCGACATCGGGCAGGGTTGACGGTGATTGCCCCTGGCGCCGAGGCCGACGCGCTGGCGCCGCTGCCACTCGATCTGCTCGTGGATCTGTTTCCAACCCCGCCTTCGCCAAGGCTACGGCGGGCAGGCGCCCCGAACGATCCGAACGATCCGAACGATCCGAACGTTCTAGTTCGCACCCTCAAACAGTGGGGCCTGCGCACGCTGGGAGCGCTGGCGGCGCTGCCGTCGGACGAGCTCGTTGCTCGTCTGGGCCAGCCCGCCGGGCGGTGGCAGCGCGTCGCGCGCGGCGAGGATCCCTTGCCGCTCGTGCCGAGCGTTCCCGAAGAGCGATTCGAGCAGGCGCTCGATCTCGAGTGGCCCATCGAGGGGCTCGAGCCGCTGTCGTTCGTGCTGAGCCGTCTGCTGGACCCGTTGTCGGCGCATCTGGAGCGGCGAGACCGTGGCGCAGCCGTTCTGCACGTGCGCCTGCACCTGGTGACGCGAGAGGTGCACGAGCGGTCGCTGCAGCTGCCGATCGCGATGCGCGAGGCGCGGACGCTGCGGACGCTCATCCTGCTGGATCTCGAGTCGCATCCGCCCCCGGCGGCGATCGATCGGGTGGTGGTTGCCGTCGATCCCACGCCGGGACGCGTGGTGCAGTTCTCGCTGCTCACGCGGCCGGTGCCGTCGCCGGAGCAGGTCTCCACGCTGATGGCGCGACTGCAGGCCCTGATGGGGGAGACGCGCTGCGGTTCGCCGGTCGTGGTGGACTCGTGGGAGCCAGGCGCGTTCGCGATGAAGCCGTTCACGCCGGTCGAGACCGCTTCTCCGGTGCTTCGGTCGGGCGGTCTGGTGGCCTCGCTTCGCCGCTTCCGCATTCCCATCATCGCGCACGTGCAAGCCGAGGGCGGGAAGCCGGCCCGTGTGTTGACGGATCGGCGCGAGCTGCCCGGTGGTCGAGTCGAGTCGTGTGCCGGCCCCTGGCGCACGTCGGGCCAGTGGTGGCTCGACGACGCCCGGGAGCGTCACGACGGAACGCGGGAAATGTGGGACCGCGATGAATGGGACGTGACGCTTGCCGACGGCGGCACGTACCGGATCTTCCGCGAACGGCGCGCCGGCAAGTGGTTCGTCGAGGGCGTTGTCGATTGAGTTCCTTCTTCCTTCTTCATTCTGTCTTCTGTCTTCTGTCTTCCCCCCGTGTCGCCCTACGTCGAGCTCCATACCGCATCCGCGTTCAGCTTTCTGC
>Ga0075418_10009225_pt1 | contig 11062 bp, 10 predicted proteins | sample SoiMetdeltSBSDD2_FD_81776 | JGI IMG/M metagenome (GOLD analysis project Ga0075418, IMG submission 81776) | Bulk soil microbial communities from a Populus tree surrounding site in Tennessee, USA - Soil MetaG P. deltoides SBSDD2 | ecosystem: Environmental > Terrestrial > Soil > Tree plantation...
TCCAGGACGCGGCCGAAACCTTCCGGTATGTTGTTTGTGTTTCGGACAAAGAATCCGCCGGTTTGATTCGCCAGGTAGTTCAGCCCTCCTTGTGAAGCAAAAAGCTGGTTGCTGCGGTCTGACGAGACTTGAGCCACATCAGCCGTGGAATTAAAAGCGGTGTTGTCCGCCGCGGTCAGCCCAGTCGGTTGGAGCCCTCGAACATCCATTGTATAGACCACCACCGATGCGCGATTCGCTGCATCAACAAGCCGTCGCATCGCCTCAAGGACCCGATAGTCCGTCGATCTTAGAAGCTGAATGCCATCGGACATCAGCACAACTGATTTACGACCCGGCAAATCCTTCAGCCCACGCACGATCAATCCGACCGTACTCAGCGTGCCGGTTGTAAACATCTCTTCGCGAGAAGTTGCGCTTGAAGAAATAAAAGTTCGCATTTGCGCCGCGCCCAAACCGCCGGCTCCGGCAAAAGGCGCGCTGGTCATGGGCTTGAAGGCTCCGAGACCGCTGCCAAACATCAGGTTATAGCGTACCCGCTCGATTGCGGCATAAAGCTGGCGCTTGTCCGCGGTGAATTGCTGGAGCGCGCCCATCCCGGCCCCGGTCCGGATAATCGCAACCAGATCGCCGGGCTGCATCTGCTCATCCACAAACTTTCGCAGCGACTGCCGGACAGTGCCGATACTCTCAAACGACATCCCAATGTCATCTATCACAAGCGCAATCGTTCTACGCACTTGATCCGGTCGCAACCGAGTGGGGCCGACAGGTGGCGCAGGTGCATTTGGATTGGTTCGTGGTGGAGTAGCGACGTTCGCATCGGTTGGCTGAGCGTTCACGTATGAAAAGTTTGTGATTTGCTGACGCCGGTTATCTTCGAACAGCTCGAAGTCTTCCGCCTTGAGATCGGTGACGTGACGGCCTCGCTGATCGGTTACGACGGCGTCGATCTGGACCAGAGTCACCGAGATCTTCACCACATCATCGTCCTTCGGGGCCTTGTTTCTCTCCGCTGGCGATACCTGGGTGGTTGCCTTGTCTTTTTGACCGGGCGCTAGATCCGGCGACTTGCCTTGCTGTCTGCTCCGGACTGAGGCCGTACACACAAAGAAAAAGAACAAGGCGAGCATGAGCTGTTTTTTCATCTTAAGCCTCCTTGTGGAGATCAGTGCCAGATGGGTTATGCAGTACCGATTCAGTGCGTTATTGCGAAAGCTCGTCGCTTTGTTTTTGCTTCTCTCTTGCGAACTCGAACGATCTAGACTTCAGCCAGCAGGCTAATCACCGACGGCGTGTCGCTAAGATCGGTAAGCAGAGCATCGGGTGAGTAAGCGCTCAACTGGTCGACTGTGTGTTGACCCGAGGCGACAGCAAGCACCCGAGCGCCAAAATGACGGGCGCACGAAATGTCCCGAGGCGTATCGCCGACGACTATGAAACTCTCCGCGCTGATCGCTTGACCGAGATGGCTATTGATTCGTTCGGCGGCTACCGCCGGAAGATGATTTCTTTCCTCGTCGTCGCTGCCAAACGCGCCACGCACCTTGAAGTAATTCCAGATTCCCGACACACGCAGCTTGGCCTCTGCAAGCTTCTCAACGTTCCCTGTCAGGAGAGTCGTCAGGAATCGAGAATCCAACGCCAGCGCATCAAGCAGTTCTCTCACCCCCGGACAGAGTCGAAAAACGTCTCCAGTGGATGCCAGATGATTCAGGATTTCAACAGTAGCCGCCTCGACCATTGGGAGGCGCTCACGTATCTGCAACGGGGTGATCCCTTCGCACTCAAGAGCCTCGCGATAGATAGCGAGGTCGGTTTTCCCGGCGAAATCAACCTCGCTGATCCGCCCGCAGGTTCCAAAGACATCCAGCAGCATCGCATGGATGAGATCCCGATACTCGCCGCGCCGTACGGTTTTGATCAACGTGCCGTCGATGTCAAACAGAACCACACGCGGGGAAGCTGAAGGTTTTCCGTTACCACTAGTCATTTATCAAACATTGAACCTGAAGTGAACGACGTCCCCGTCCTGAACGACGTACTCTTTGCCTTCCAACTTTAGCTTGCCCTGCTCACGGCACCTCGCTTCGCTCCCGAGTTCCACCAGATCTTCGAATTTCGTCACTTCGGCTCTAATGAACCCGCGCTCGATGTCCGAGTGAATCACGCCGGCGGCTTTATGCGCGGTTGTCCCGCGTTTGATAGACCACGCGCGGCATTCGTCCTCACCTGAGGTCAAAAAGCTAATGAGATCGAGCAGCGAATAAGCTGCGCGAATAAATCGATCGCGAGCGGGTTCGGTGATTCCCAGATCCTGAAGAAACTCGCGCTGCTCCTCGGGGGCGAGCTGCGCAATCTCCATCTCGACCTTGCCGGCCATTGCGATCGCGCTCAGCCTCTTAATATCGGCCAGCGTCTGAACTTCACCCGCGACTCCGCCGCCAACATCCCCTTCAGATTGGTTAACCAGCAAGAGCAACGGCTTCAGGCTCAGGAATCGAAACCCGGCCACAAGCGCCAAGTCTTCGTGTGTCAGATCGAGATCGCGCAAGGGGCGTTCTCCTTCAAGCGCTGCCTTGAGCCGCTCCATCAGCTCGTTCTCGCGAGCGGAGTCTTTTTCTTTCTTCAACCGGGCTATTCGGGTCTCAATCTGCACAAGATCGGTGAGCATCAGCTCATCGTCAAACGAGCGTATGTCGCGCGGCGGATCGGCGGATTGCGACACCATCGGATTCTCAAACGCACGCAACACGTGAACCAGCGCGTCCGCTTCGCGCATGTGTTGAACGAGTTTTGGGTCGAGACCCGATTGGGCCTGCTCGGCGTCCTCCGCTTGCGGACCCGCTACGTCTACGAAACTGATTTCCGCATAGGTTTTCTTCTTCGGGTTGTAAATCTGCGCCAGCTTATCGACTCGCGGATCGGGGACCTTTATCACTCCGACGTTAGCCTTCTCGCGCGCGCCATACCCACCAACCTCAGCGGTGAGCCCGGTGAGCGTGTTGAATATCGTGGTCTTACCCGACCCCGCAAATCCTACCAGTCCAACCTTCATTGTTTATCCTTCATCGGTCTATTTCTATTTTCTATTTCCTATTTTGTTTACTCGAAATCATTGCTAACTCTCAAACACAAATAGCAAATAGAAAATAGCTCTTCTAAGCGTTCAGCTTCCATCCCAAGCCGAACTTTCCAAGCGGAGATCCTCTCCCGTCATTTGCGCCGGCTTCGGAAGTCCTAACAAGCCTAGAACCGTTGGAGCGACATCTCTTAGAGAGCCTCCCTCTCGAAGCTTAAACGACTCCCTGGTGATCACAATCACCGGCACCGGGTTCGTCGTGTGAGCAGTAAATATCTGACCGGATACCGGATCGATCATCTGCTCAGCGTTGCCATGATCAGCAGTAATGATCACAGTTCCGCCTTTGGAACGCGTTGCCTCAACCACTCGCCCAAGGCACTGGTCGATCACTTCGATCGCCTTGATCGTCGCTTCGAGGTTGCCAGTGTGCCCGACCATGTCTGCGTTCGCGTAGTTCATTATCACCGCGTCGAAGCGCCCGCCGTCAATCTGACTAACCACCTCGTCTGTGATGCCGTAAGCACTCATCTCCGGTTTCAAATCATAAGTGGCAACCTGCGGAGACGGGATCAGAATTCGCTCCTCACCTGAAAACGGCGGCTCGACTCCCCCGTTGAAGAAAAAAGTGACGTGGGCATACTTTTCGGTCTCGGCGATTCGAAGGTTCTTGAGTCCGGCCTCGGCGAACACATCTGCCATTATCTGATCGAGCGGTTCCGGGCCGAACGCGACCGGCAAAGGAAATTGACGATCGTAATAGGTCATGCAGGTAAACCGGATGTCCGGTTTCGGGCTCCGATTAAAGAAAGTGAAATCGGCTTCGGTGAAGGCTCGAGTGATCTGTCTTGCCCGATCCGATCGAAAGTTGAAAAAGATTACACTGTCGCCATCATTGATCGTGGCGATGGGCGTGTCATTGTTATCGACAATCACTATCGGTTTTACGAATTCGTCGGTGACCCCGTAGCCGTATGATTCACATATCGCCGCAACCGGATCGCGTCCAGGGGTGCCTTCGCCGTAGCGCAGAAGCCGGTATGCTTTCTCGGTCCGCTCCCATCGTTTGTCTCGATCCATCGCATAGTAGCGCCCGACAATCGTCGCGATTCTCCCGACTCCGTATTCACGCATTTTGTCGATCAACTCACCGACGTAATCCGCTCCCGAATCCGGCGCTGTGTCCCGGCCATCCAGGAACGCGTGAACAAAGACTCGATGAACGTTTTGCTCTCGGGCCATTCGAAGCAGCGCGTACAAATGCTCTTGCGATGAGTGAACACCGCCGTGCGAGACCAATCCGATGAGGTGAAGCGAAGAGTCACGGTTTCGGGCGTGATCCATAGCCTTAAGGAGAGCTTCGTTCTTGAAAAACTCGCCGGTCTCGATAGCGTAATCGATGCGCGAGGTGTCCATACGCACAATGCGTCCCGCGCCAATGTTTAGATGACCGACCTCGCTGTTGCCCATCTGACCGGCCCGCAGACCGACGTACTGACCGGAAGCTTCAATCAGGGTGTTCGGACACGTCCGGTACCACTCATCGAAGTGAGGCGTTCGAGCAAGGGCGATCGCATTGCCTTCGCGCTGATCCGAATGGCCAAACCCATCCAGCACGATCAGGACAACAGGCGTGTTCTTGAGGTTCACCAAGTGAGAATCGACTCCATCAAAAAGAAGCTACAGATTACAGGCGCGCGCTTAAAGCGTACAAGTTCCGTGGGTGCGCGTCAGGTTTTCCCGCATACCCATCTCTAACAAAAAGGGGGCACGAGGCCCCCTTCTGTATCTCTCTGATTCTCTCTGCTTATTGCAGCGCGTTCTCGATGGCCTGAATCATCGGATCGCTTTCAGGCGTTACCTTTGGCTCGAACCGCGCGACAATCTTGCCGCTCTTATCCAACAGGAACTTGCTGAAGTTCCACTTGATGTCGCCGCCAAAATCCGGGTTGGTTTCCTTGCTCGTCAGAAACTTGTACAGCGGGTGGATGTCGTCACCCTTCACAGATATCTTGGAGAAGATCGGGAAGGTGACGTTGTACTTTGTGGAACAGAAGGTCTTGATCTCTTCGTCGGTGCCCGGTTCCTGGCCCATGAAGTTGTTTGCCGGGAATCCGAGAATCACAAACCCTCGATCCTTGTACTTCATATAAACCTTCTGTAGTCCTTCGTACTGAGGTGTGTAGCCGCATCTGCTGGCGACGTTGACCACCAAGACAACCTTTCCGCGATATTGGCCAAGGTTGACTTCCTTGCGGTCAATATCTTTGAGGGTGAAATCGTAGATCGAGCTCATTTTTTCGCCGCTATCGGGATTGCCGCTCGCGCGGCTCGAAAGGGCGATCGCAAGAACCGCCGCCACTATGACCGTTACCACCAACGCTGATACAACCTTGGTTTTCATGCTTTCCTCCTGAATTGGATTGCAGCTTCTAATCTATTTGTCGCTCGGGCTCACCACTTCGATTCCCGCAGCGCGTGCGGCATCTAGACCGCCTGCGAGAGCGTAAGCTTTCTTGAAGCCCATCTGCAACAGCTTGAGCACCTCGGCGTCGGCCGCCTCATCGTGCGGACACGTACAATAAGTGACGATTACCACGTTCTTATCCGCATCCTTGGTCCAGTCGTCGAGTTTCTCGATCGGCACGTGAATCGCGCCTTTGATTATCTGGCCAGCTAAATCGTGCCGCGCATCGATTATTATCACTTTTTCACCGTTGTCGAGCCGCGCCTTGAGTTCCTTTGCGGTCATCTGCTGCTTGGCGGTATCCGCCTTCGCGCCAGGTTTGGCTGCATCATGACCGTGTTCGTGCTGCGTGGGTTGAGCGAAAGCCCCGCCGACAACGAGGGACACCGTGGCGATTCCGGCAAGCAGCCCATTCTTGATTTGCATAAATGTTTCCTCCTGATTCCGTTTGGTCTCATCGCATCCTGTTATTTATTCGGTACATACGAATTCTACCAGCCGGCCGGCGAAATCGTCACGGAGCCCCGCTAACGGCGCCGTTGACTTCTACGCCCGCGCTCTGTTGGTGCCAGGCCTGCGATTTGCGATTCTCCCAAGCGTTGGACTTTCATGGTCTTGACTTCTGAAACTTGAATTGTACTATTGACGTAGTACAATAGGACAATGAGTCTGGCGCTTAACATCGACGCGTCGCACCCGACGCCGCTCTATCATCAGCTCGAGCGCGCGATTCGGTTTGCTATCGCCACCGGCAAGATTGCCGTGGGCGATCAGTTGCCTACAGTCCGGCAGCTTGCCGTCGATCTGAGGATCAACGCCAACACGGTCGGCAAGGTCTATCTGGAGCTCGAACGAGCCGGAATTGTGGAAACCCGGCGAGGCGTGGGCACATTTGTAAAGGCCCGGCAGTTTGAAGCGACCCGCGACACGGATCGAGAGCGCGAGATGCGCGAACTTGAAGACCATTTTCTTGAAAAAGCGGCGCACCTGGGCTTCTCGGCCAGAAAAGCCGCCGATCATCTGAGGGAACGGCTCAAAAACACAAAATGACGCAGGCTCCAAAGGAGAAATGAATTATGGGACTCACCACGAAGGAAACTCAACTGACTCAAACCAAATCAGCACTGCAGGCGCAAAACGCGCCGCGACTGAACATCGTAGCGGCGGCGTTGTTTTTGATCCCGCTAGTCATTGGGATCATCCCAACGGTGATGTTCCTGCATCCAGCAGGAGTGATCGCCGGCCTGCTCCTGGGTCTACTCCTGGCGCAAGCGCCAAAGGTCGCCAAGCAATGGGAGAAAGCCGTTGTGCTCAGGCTCGGGCGCTACATCGGAATAAGAGGGCCAGGGCTGTTCTGGATAATGCCTTTGATCGACACGGTATCTTCGTGGATTGATCAACGCATCATCACCACCAACTTCGTGGCGGAGCAGACGTTAACTTCAGACACGGTTCCGGTGAACGTCGATGCGGTGCTGTTCTGGATGGTTTATGATCCGGAAAAAGCCGCGCTCGAAGTGCAGGACTACCAGCAGGCCGTGAGTTGGGCGGCTCAGACCGCGCTCCGTGACATCATCGGGCGAACAGCCCTGACCGAACTGCTTCGAGGTCGCGAGCGGATCGAAGAAGAGCTCCAGAAGTTGATTGACGAGCGGTCGAATCCCTGGGGCGTCAGTGTTCAATCGGTCGAAATGCGCGACGTTGTGATCCCCGATGCGCTGCAGGACGCGATGTCCCGCGAAGCGCAGGCCTCTCGTGAGAAACAGGCACGCATCATTCTGGGACAGGCTGAAGTCGAGATCGCCCATCTGTTCGCAAAGGCCGCTGAGTCCTATATGGAGAACCCGACTGCGCTTCATCTGCGCGCAATGAACATGCTTTACGAGGGTTTGAAAGAGAAAGGCGCGTTGATGCTTGTGCCGAGCTCGGCAGTCGAATCGATGGGAATGGGCGGTTTGCTCGGGGCCGCGGCTTTCAGACAACAAGTGCTCACAGGAACAAAGGATGAAATTGAAATTAAGTAAGTCGAGACGTGATTCGTTAGGCTAGTTAATCTAGCGAATCACGTCTCCTTCGAAACCTTCACCAGGCAAACTGTTAGTAGCAGGAAAATGGAGTACGCGGTATGAACGCTCTAAAGACGCTGATCTTCACTATTCTTGTTCCTGGCACGCTCGCCGTTGTGATCCCCTATCGTCTCGCAGCCTCGTCTGCGGCGAGGGGCACAATACCGCTCGGCGGCTTGCGATATTTTGGCCTGGTGTTCTTTGCGGCAGGCGCGTTGATCTATCTTTGGTGCGCATGGGACTTTGCGTTTGCCGGGAAGGGCACGCCGGCTCCTATCGATCCGCCGAAGGAACTCGTCGTCAGGGGTCTTTACAAACACATCCGGAACCCGATGTATGTCGGCGTTCTGAGCCTGGTGTTGGGTCAGGCGTTCTGGTTCGAGGCGGCTAGATTGTTCATCTACGCCGGGATTGGTTTTCTGTTGTTCAATGCATTTGTGTTTTTCTACGAAGAGCCTGCGCTCACGCGAAAATTTGGTCCAGCATATGTCAGGTACTGCGATGCGGTGCCGCGATGGCTTCCCACGTTGAGACGGCGACAAGAAGCGAAATACGAGTAGCTGGGAGATTCGAGGGTCAGCCTCAAAATCAATCGTGTCCGCGCGGCAGATATACGCGGCGTCTCGATGATGATAAAGTGCGTCCGCTAAGCAGCATCAAGGGCAGTTTGTTTCGGTGACTTAAGGGGGACGCCGTGCCATCGACCTTTAAGACTCTAACCATACTCCTCGCTGCAGTATTCCTGGGTTACGGATTTCAGCGCCCGGCGTCGACCGGGATCACCAACGAACTCGCTCCCGGCGAAAAGTTGTTCGTGGCACACTGCGCGCTGTGTCACGGAATCGGAGCGACTGGCGGCAGAGGACCGGCGCTGAATACTCCAAAGCTTCGACGCGCCGCCGATCATCGGGCGCTGTTTGGAATCATCCAGAACGGGATTGACGGGACCGAGATGCCCGGCGCCTGGCAGATGACCGATCGCGAGATCGGGCTCGTCGCCGACTACGTCAGATCGCTCGGAAGCACGGAAGTCGTCAAGCTTCCCGGCGACTCGATCAAAGGCAAGGAGTTGTATGAAGCGAAGGGCGGGTGCAGCGCCTGTCACATCGTTGGCGGGCGAGGCGGAATCACCGGTCCCGATCTTACTGACATCGGCGCCCGGCGAAGCGCCGCTTACCTCCGCGAAGCCTTAACCGATCCCGGCGCAGCCGTGCCCGAAGGATTCCTGATCGTGAGCATCGCAACCCGGGATGGCCGGCAAGTGCGAGGCGTCCGCTCGAATGAAGATTCATTCACCATCCAGATTCGCGATTCCAACAACGTTTATCACTCGTTCCGCAAACACGATCTGACGGAGCTTAAACGAGAATCCGGCAGATCCGTTATGCCGGGTTACCGAGACACTCTTATCGCAGCGGAAATCGACGATCTGGTCGCTTATCTTGCCAGCCTGCGAGGTGAAAAATGAATTGGATCCGCTTGTTAACAGCAGCCTGCTGTCTCTCGATTCCAACCATAATAGCTGCGCAGGTTCCATATGAGAGGATCGTCAATGCCGCAGCGGAGCCCGGAAGCTGGCTGACGTACTCCGGTAACTATCAGGCCCATCGCTTTTCTCCGCTCACGGAAATCACACCGCAGAATGTGTCGCGATTAAAGCCCGCGTGGGTCTATCAAATCGACGCGCGCACTCGTTTCGAAACCTCGCCAATCGTTGTCGACGGAGTAATGTACGTAACCGAACCGCCTACAAAGGTCGCCGCGCTCGATCTGCGTACCGGCCGGCGGTTGTGGTCGTGGCAGCGGACGATGCCTCGCACCCTCAAGACGATCGGGTTCGGTCCGACAAATCGTGGCGTAGCAGTGCTTGACGGCACTCTATACGTCGGGACGCTCGATTGCTATCTCGTCGCGCTCGATGCGAAAACGGGAGCGCTTCGTTGGGAAACCAACGTGGCCGACAATAATACCGGTCATTCAATTACCGCTGCTCCGCTGGCGATTGGAGGAAAGATTATCGTCGGCATCAGCGGCGGCGAAGCCGGCATTCGCGGGTTTCTTGACGCCTACGATGCGAAGACCGGCAAGCTTGCGTGGCGATTGTGGACGATCCCTGGTCCCGGCGAGCATGGTCACGAAAGCTGGTCGGGAAACAGTTGGAAGACCGGAGGCGCCCCGACCTGGGTAACCGGTTCATACGATCCCGAGTTAAACCTGATTTACTGGGGCACAGGAAATCCGGGTCCGGATTGGAATGGGGACGTTCGTCCGGGAGACAACCTCTATTCTTGTTCGCTTCTTGCGGTGGATGCAGCTACCGGAAAACTCAAATGGTATTTTCAATTCACCCCGCACGATGTGCATGACTGGGATGCCACAGAGATCCCGGTACTGCTGGACGCCAACATCGGAGGGCGATCTCGCAAGCTGGTGGCGATGGCCAACCGCAACGCGTTTTACTATCTGCTGGACCGCGCTACGGGAGAATTTATCCTTGGAACACCCTACGCAAAACAGACGTGGGCGAAGGGTCTCGATTCGCGCGGACGACCGATCGTTCTTCCCAACACCGAGCCGACCGTCGAAGGCAATCTGGTTTGGCCAAGCCTGCAAGGCGCGACTAACTGGTTCAGCCCTTCTTACAGCCCCGCGACCAAACTGTTCTATGTCCCGGTTCGCGAAATGGGTGCTTACTACTACAAGGGTGAAGCCGAGTACAAGCCTGGGACCTTCTTTGCGGGTGGCGGCGAGCGAGCACTGCAGGGTGATAAAGCGAGCGGAGCGATCCGAGCACTGGAAGCCGGTACTGGAAAGATGAAGTGGGAGTTCACGCTCAAATCGCCGCCGTGGGCGGGAGTACTATCGACTGCCGGAGGAGTGGTGTTTGGCGGCTCGGATGAAGGGAACTTCTACGCACTGGATGCGTTGAGTGGCAAAGCATTGTGGGACTTTCAGACCGGCGGCCAAATCGTTGCAAACCCGATCAGCTTCTTGATCGACGGCAAGCAGCATGTCGCGATTGCCGCGGGTCACGCTCTCTTTGTTTTTGGACTGCAATGATGGCTGAGTGCCTGCTCACGAATCCAAGTGCTCGTGTTGGAGGCTCTTATGGAAGGAGAGATATATGAATCGAAGCATCTGGATCTCCGCAATATCAGTGGTAATCGCCGTTGCCATAACCGGCGCCGCGGCGCGGTCGCTTCAGAATCGTTCGGGCGCGGAAGAACCGCAGACCGGAACGGGGGACGGATGGGAATATCTGGTCGTTTCCGGTGGCAACGTTAACCTCACGCCCTCCGACAGCGGCACTATGCGGAAGGAACCGGGCGCATTCGGCCGCGAATCCTTTCCGCTGGAAAGAAACCTGGACAAGCTTGGTGCAAAGGGCTGGGAGTTGGTCGCAGTGGCGGGATCGAGTGCTGACCCAACTTTCTATCTCAAACGCAA
>Ga0075418_10009231_pt1 | contig 11060 bp, 12 predicted proteins | sample SoiMetdeltSBSDD2_FD_81776 | JGI IMG/M metagenome (GOLD analysis project Ga0075418, IMG submission 81776) | Bulk soil microbial communities from a Populus tree surrounding site in Tennessee, USA - Soil MetaG P. deltoides SBSDD2 | ecosystem: Environmental > Terrestrial > Soil > Tree plantation...
GCCGACCTGGACCAGGCCGCGGAACTTGGCGTCGAACACGTCTACTGGAACTCCGCCGACGATCCGCTCAGCCAGCTCCCGCTGCTGGAACAGCTCCGCCGCGGCTGAAAGCAGATCAGTCGATGCCGCCGGTGAGGCGCTGGACGCCACGGCGTACGGAGCAGGGCCAGCCCACCGAACGCGCCGACAAAGATAGGCACGAACAGGAACAGCGAGCTCGGGCTCCTGCCCTGGAGTGTGCCGGCCAGCAGGCCGGCGATCACATTCCCCAGCGCGGCAGCAGTGGACCAGATGCCCATCATTTGGCCGACCCCGGTCGCGCGGGGCGAGTTTGGTCATGGAGGACAGTCCGACCGGGGGACAGGCACAGCTCACCGACGGTGAACAGAAACTAGGTCACCACCAGCCATGCCGGGGAGACCGGGTTCGCTTCGGTGGCGAACCAGGCACCCCAGGCGATCACGAAGAAGCCGGCCGACAACCCGAGCAGACCCAAGGCGAACTTGGTAGGGATCGACGGGTTGCGGTGCCGCGCGGCCGGCGTCGTCCACAGCACGCCGAAGACGGGCGCGAAGATCACAATGAAGATTTGGGTTGACGTGTCGGCGTACTCGACCATCACGACGCCTTGGCCCAAGCGGCGACCGAGAATCCCTGTCCAGCGCAGCCCGATTCCAGCTACTTCGGGGCGCCAAGTTGATCTTGAGGTGGACCAAGATTGATACGTACGCGCCGGTCGCTGGGACCGCGTCTCAATCCTGCAGCGCTTCTAGCGATTCCGGAAGGATCTGCCCGCCGTCCACGACAATCGTCTGACCAGTGATATAGCCGGCTTCGTTCGAGGCGAGGAACAGCGCGGCGTAACCGACGTCGTCCACGGTGCCGAGCCGCTTCAGCGGGATCGAGGCGGCCATGGTCTTGTGGTATTCGGGGCCGAGCGACTCGAGCCCCTCGGTGATGATGTTGCCGGGCATGACCGCGTTGACGGTGATCCCGTATTTCGCGAGCTCGATCGCGGCGGTGCGCAGAAAGCCGAGCTGGCCGGATTTCGACGCTCCGTAATGCGTCCAGCCGGGAAAGCCGGTGATCGGACCCGTGATCGAGGAGGTGATGACGATCCGGCCAGCGGCGGATTTCTTGAGGTAGGGCACGCAGGCTTTCACGGCGAGGAACGTGCCCTTCAAATTGGTGGCAAGCACCGCGTCCCATTGCTCGGGCGACATGTCCTCGATCCTCGCCTGCGGAAAGATCCCGGCATTGGCGCAGAGCACGTCGATGCCGCCATTCCGGCGCGCCGCGCTCTTCGCCATCTTCTCCAACTCGGCGAGGTTGGTCACGTCGGCTATGGCGGCGCTCGCATCGCCGCCGAGTTCCTTCGCGGCGGCTTCCGACTCGGCGTGGTGACGCGCGACAATCGTGACCTTCGCGCCGTTCCTGGCGAAGACCCGCGCGATGCCCTTGCCGATCCCCTTGCTCGCACCGGTGACGACGACGGATTTTCCCGCAATCGATGTCAGCATGCGCCCCCTCCCTCGGACGTTCTGGCAGATTCATGCCGAGTGGCGCGCTCGTGTACTGAGTATAAGAATCGCTCCGATGGTCGCGACCGTTCGCGCCATCTTGTCAATCCTCGAACGCCGCCGGATGCTCGACCGCGAGCCAAATCATGAACGCGACGAAGAGGATCCACAGGACGAGGAGAGGTGTTGCGATGATGCCAAGGATGAATCCCCGTCATCGCTTCGCTGCGACCTCCGCGTGGGGCTCAGCCTTGATCGCGTTCAGCGACTTCAGCCCGATCACCAGCGCAACGGGTCCGCACAGGGCCGACAGATAGCACAGCACGGCATCCCGCCCGCAATCGCGATGCTGACAAACCGCTTGTAGAGCGTCATCTGCAGGTCCTGCTTGCCCGATTGCTTGATCATCCACGACTGTTCGCCCTCGCCCCTGATGGCGATCATCACGGCCGCGTCGAGTATTGGCGTCCGGCGGGGAGTTTATTCAGGCGTGCCAGACTTTGCGCGTGGCCGGACAGCGCCGGTGGCGACGGTGGCTTTGGAGGATCGCCCTCGGGGTCGCAATCCTGGTCGTCGTGGGCACGGTCTTCTCGTTCGGCTACAACGCGGTGACCCGGAAACCGATGGCCGTCCCGGCGGGCCTCACCTACGTCCGGACCGGTGACCTTCGCACCCGCTTCCGGCAATGGGGTACGTCGGGCACCCCGATCGTGCTCGTCCACGGTTTCGTTGAGTCCGCCGACACCTGGCAGTACACCGGCCCTCGGCTGGCAGCAGCGGGCCACCGGGTCTACGCGCTGGATCTGGACGGTTGGGGCTACAGCCAGCGGGTCGCCCCCTTCACAGCGGAGCATCAGACGACCCAGCTGCTGGACTTCATCGCCGCGCTGCACCTGCACCGGCCCGTGCTGGTGGGTCATTCCAGCGGCGCAGCGATCGTCGCCATGGCAGCGCTGCGCAGACCGCCGGCGGTGGGGGCGGTGATGTTCCTCGACGGCGACGCGCTGAACACCGGCGCCGGTGCGAGGTCCCCGCTCACACGGTTCCTCATCGACCACTACCGCACCACGATCCTTCGCCTGCTGCTGCGGTCCGACGCCGTCGTCCGCAGCATCTACGGCTCCGCCTGCGGCGATTCCTGTCCACCGCTGGACGCCCACGGCATCGACCAATGGAGGCGCCCCCTGCAGGTCGCCGGCGCCGAAACCGCGCTGTGGGCAATGGCCAATCAGGGCGTTCCCGGTCTCCGGCCTGCGACCCTTGCCCGACTGGCGACGACGGACCTGCCCAAGGCGGTTGTCTTCGGCGCGGACGACTCCGAATTTGACAAGAGCTCGCCGTACACCACAGCCGCACGCATTGGAGCGCCGCCTCCGATCCTGATCCCCGGAGCCCGTCACCTGACGCCGGTCAACAGTCCCGCGGCTGTGACTGCCGCGGTGCTAGCGCTGACCCGGCGAGTCCGGCCGAACTGACCAGGCCGACGACGGCTCCATCATCTGGAACTCACGAGATTGCAAGAAGCCACCACCTGACTGGAGAATTGACCTTATCCATTACCAGACGATCCTTAGTTATGGATGGAAACACCCGATGAAGCCCCTTCGCCTAGCCATACTTTCAGCTACGGGCACTGCCCAGAAACGCACGATCCCGGCACTGGTTAATTCCAAACTTGTAACAGTTTCGGCCATTCAGGGACGCAACCCAGAAAAACTTCGCGACGTCTCCGACAAGTATGGTATTCAGTCCGTCTATACTGACGAGCACAAATTGTTGGATGAGGGCTCTTATGACGCTGTCATGATTTGCTCTCCACCCTACATGCACTTTTCTCAAGCCAAGCGAGTCATCGATCGTGGCATTCCCTGTCTGCTAGAAAAACCGGCAGCGATGAGCGCCGACGAGTGCAACGAACTAAGTCACATCGCGGCCGTGCGGGCGGTTGTCGTTCACGTAGCCCATCACCTCCGCCATCAGGACACTTATCGGCGAATGCGGGAAATTCTCGAGAATGGCGAACTTGGTGAAATCGTCACCGCCTCTGCTGAATGGAGCTTCAAAATGAATCGAGCGGCTCCAAGTGCAGCCTGGAAACTTGACCCTTTAAAGAACGGTCTATCCGCTATGAACGACGCCGGCATACACACCATTGATGCAATGATTGGCCTGCTCGGACCAGGATCGCTACGAGGTGCCGCATCTGTCCGTCGGCCTGAGGACAAGACGCACGAGACGGTTGACATCCTCTATGAGCAGCATGAATGTCTCACGCATATCAGGTCTTCACGTCTCTATGGACCTTCAGCCAATGATCTGCGCGTAAATGGAACGGATGGCTCAATCTATGCGCCAGGCTTTTTCACAGAGGACTCTTCGGTCAGCTTCGATGTGACCCGTGCCGGCGAAACGGAATCCGTCAGGCATTCCAGTCCGAACGCATACCAGGTCGAGGTTGAAGATTTTGCAAGATCCGTCGAAGGACTAACTCCACTATTCCCCGCTACCGATCTTCATGACGCTTGGCTAGCAATGTCACTCATTGATGCCGCCCATCAGACCATTACCAGCACATAGCACCCCGACGCAAAAGATATTTTGTCATTGCTTTACGTTTCACTCACTGTAAAGCATAACATGGGAGAATAAGCTACGGACTCGGGCTCAGATTCACGTGCGAATATGCGTCGTAAACAAATTCGTTCCAGTCATTCGCACTTGAAACAAACTGAATCTTAATGGTGATAGAGCTTTTACCGGAGGTAAAGCTTGCGGGTATTTCAAACGAATCATACCGTGCTTTATGGGAAAGGTTCACTCCGCCGGTGTACCAGGTGCCCACCTGAGCATTGTTCACATACACCCTTGCTTTCTGGTTGGCAACGCCGTGATCCATGATGCGTGACAGCCTGACGCCCTGGTTGGCCGGGTTAATGCTCATCGTAAACTGACTGGTCCCCTTATGCGCTCTGCCCAGTCCGCTAAAGACGGCGGCGACATCCCTCCCGAAATAATCATTCGTAAAACTCCCGGTCCAGTTTTGTGATGTAATACTGTAGTTGTGCGCAGTTTCACTGGTGGTGTTACGAATTTGGAGCGAATCTGTTTGCACGAGAGATTCTTTGTTTCTCGCAATATACGCAAAGACTGCCCCTTCATATGTTGCATTGAGGTCATCTGATGGACCGTGCTCAATCTTGAAAAGCAGACTCTTTTCAAAAGGCATCGCGTCCGCAAGCTCAAGGCGATACATAGAAGTTTGTCTGTTGCCGGCATTCACATATCTCAGCGGTGCGCCATGGACAGGCAAGTTGAAAATGCCTTTGCTGAAATAAAATCCGCCATTAAAGACATCCTCAGTTCCGGTTCCATGGATTTGAGGGTTGTAGGACGATGAATTGACAAAAATCCGCTCGTCACCTTCCAGCACGCCATCGACAGTGGTATTGCTGATCGTGAGCAAACTGCCCACGACATGGCCTGTCCCGGAAGGGAAATTGCCCCAGACAAAATCCCTGCCCGCTGTCGTCGGTGCTTCGCGGTTATATTGCGCGACGAAGTAGCCCGAATCGGTGTTCAAGTTGCTGTACGCAGCGGGATTGTATTGCGTAACACCGGTTGCATTGGTTATGGTTTGTCCTGAGCCGTTGACCAAAACGACCCTGGCTGATGTCCCGTACGGCATCGGGAAATAGTTGTAGTACGTATGCGTCGCTGGATCAACGCCAACCAATAATCCTTTTAGATTTCCCTCACCGCTTGACCCGATACCGAAGAAAAAGCCGAGGGGTACATCGACGCTTGGTGTCGTTTCACCGTCCCAATACGCCTGTACGCGCGCATTCCTTAATATGTCAAGTGTCGCCGCATCCAGGGTAAATGGTGCCGGATAGGTAAAAGTTCTGGTCCCCGTCCAAGTTTGTGTGACAATTGTATAGCTATGTGCTGACTCGGACGTGGTATTAGCAACGTCTAACGTATCTGTTTGGAGCATATTGCCGTTTGGCTGTTTCGTCTTCACCCAATAATAAAATTCATTCCAGTCGATTTGGGCGCTGACAAACTGTACCTTAACGGTGATTTGGGTTTTGCCCTGCGTCAGATTTGCCGGAATCGTAAAATCACTATCCCGCCAATTACTACTCAGGTCAGTACCCGGCGTTGACCAGCGTCCGGCCAGCACACCATCGACGTAGACGTCCGCCGTTTGATCAGCAATGCCGTAATCAAGCCTTCGCGTCAAAACGACACCGGAATTTGAAGCCTGTATAGCGGCCCGAAACGTCGAACTGCCGGTAAAGGCACGGCCGTTATCTGTGACGGTCTGACCGCTTTTGGTTTGGGTCGTTACAAATTGCGGGAGAGTGAGTTTTACCGATCTGACTGAACCTGCAGCGTTCGAGACATTTAAGAGATCTTTTGATTGTCCGGCAGCAAGGTTGAAACTGCCGGTGTTAACTGTTTGATTTCCTGTAGTGGGCTTGGGATCTGTCAGAGGATTATTCCAGGCGCTGTATGCCGCTGTCAGATTCTCTGAGCCTGTATAAGTCGTCACTCCATTTGAACCGTTATAGGTGTGGTAGGTCATATTGTAATAGGAAGGGACGGAGGTGAACTCGACTCTGACGCTTTGCCGCCATGAGATCGGATAATACGAATAAAAACCGCCGGATGAAACCTGGTCATTACCGACCAAAGGCGCCAGGAAAGGTGAAGATGTGCCGGAGAAGAAACCGGTAACTGATTTATTGATACGCGGCGATGACTCACCGTCAAAATATATCCTGATATTTCCGCCGAACAGCTCGGTCGCCCAAATTCTGTAAATCGTTCCCGGCGCATATTCTTCCAGGACGACGTATCCGCCAGTAGAAGGATTTTGATAGTAGTTAAATCTGGTGTTGTCAGGGTTGCCGTTATCACGGCGGTATGAGGATGCCTGCTTCACTTCTGTGCCTTTTTTGAAATATGGCAGCCGGTCAAAGGCGCTCAATGCCGGCGCGCCCCGGGGTTCTTCTGTTTGGGCGAATACTGTCATTTGCTCCTCAACTAATGTCTCATTGTGGCTGGGAACGGCAGGGCTGGGAGACGTGGATGCGGGGTCTGGCTCCTGTTTCTCTAGAGCCATTCGGAAGAGTTTATGGCATCGTAGTTGTGGCTCATGCCTTTGGCGGCAGGTGTGAAGTCGCGACGGTTGAGTGGAGGCAGGAGGCTGCTCGCCTTCAGGAGTTTGCTGACCGCCGACCCGCGAACGTGAAGATGAGTTCCCTGGCTACGGTCACCAGCGCGGCGTTGTCCGGGGCGCGAGAGCCGTCGGGCAGGTCGGCGTTCGTATCCGAGCCGATGACTTCGAAACCCCTCTGGTAGTCGATCAGCACCAAGACGCTGTCCTCGGCGGTCCAGACACCCAAGTCCTCGTCCTGGTCGTTCTCCTTGTTCTGGTTGTTCTCGTACGCCCGCGGCGCTATCTCTGCTATGCGGCCTGCGTAACTTGGCGCAGAGGAGCCAGCGCCTGACTCCAGGCGATGACCTGGCCGAGCATGGTCTCGAGGGCCTGAGTTTGGTACGCGGCCGGAGCGAGCTCGGTGAAGTCCTTGAAGTCGGTGAAGAGCGACAGGGCAACATTCGTGCGGACGTCCGCCATCTGCAGTTCACCGGCAATCAACCGGAGGTGCTCGGCCGCCCGCGTGCCCCCGGCGGCGCCGTAGGAGACGACACCCATGGCTTTGTTGTTCCACTCCGCGTACACGTAGTCGATGGCGTTCTTCAGCACGCCAGAGGTGGAGTGGTTGTACTCGGGGGTGACGAAGACGAACCCGTCGAACCGGCCGATGACGGCCGCCCACTCCTGCGTGTGCGTGTTCTGGTACGCGCCCATGTTCGGGGGCAGTGGCTCGTCCAGATGCGGTAGGGGGTAGTCGACGAGGTCGACGAGCTCGAATTCGGCGTCGGTCCGATGCCGGGCCTGGTCCATCACCCAGCGAGCGACTTGTTCGCCGAGGCGACCTGGGCGGGTGCTTCCGAGAATGACGGCGATACGGGGCATGTCTCCTCGTCCTCTCACCTCGTTCAAGGCCGGATCCAAGGCCGAAGGGAGCACGGGCGCGTAGTCCTGCAGGGCCGGGGCGCCGCTGGGGTTCGAAGTGGTTGCGGTCATCTCTGCTTCCTTGGCCTCGGTACGCCCAGATGGGGCGCGGATTCGGATATAGGTATTGACGTTACTGCCATCTATTTGCTGTTGCAAGCAATCTCTTGGCCGCAACGCGACACAGCATGGATTGCTAGGTGGACGTGGCTAGCGGCCGGCCTCGAGCTGGGCGGCGATCTCACAGAGAGCCTGCGCCGCGTCGGTGACGGTGCCGGGGTCGACGTGGTCGAACACCCTGCCCCTGACACTCGCCAGGTGGGCCGGCCAGGCCTTCTTCAGCTTTGCTAACCCGGCCGGAGTCAGCTTCGCGACGTTGCCGCGTCCGTCCTCGGAGCTGGTGCGTTTCGCCACCAGGCCGCGAGCCTGGAGGTCGTCGACCAGTCGGGTCATGCGGCTGGCCGACAGCGCGGCCGCGTTGGCGAGGTCAGTCATCCGCAGCTCACGGCCGCGGGCCTCGGACAGGCACATCAGCGTCGTGTACTCGTTCGCAGTAATGCCCACGGTCCGCACCAGGTCGGCGTCGAGACGGCGGGGCAGAGAGAGCACAATCCGCATGAGAGCTCGCCAGAAGGCCTCTTCGGTCTCACTCAGCGGATCGATCTTGGCCACCCGAGGACCCTACTTGCTTGAACAAGCATCGAGTGGCTCCTTTACACATCTTGCGTCGCCGCGTCTCGGAGGCGGCCCAGGCGACTGCTCGGGAGCCGCTTGACTGCGGAGGTAGCCTACCGCTACTTGCTTCCGCAAGCAGATATATAGGGATGCGGCGCTGACGCCGTCACCGAGGAGGCGGTATGACACGAAGGACTTACCGGGGCACCAACGTCGAGGTGAGCTTCGATGGTGACCTTTGCATCCACGCCACCGAGTGCGTCCGAGGGCTGCCGGCCGTCTTCGACCGAGGGCGACGCCCTTGGGTCTTCGCCGACAACGCCGCGGCGGAAGAGGTCAGCGCTGTCATCGAACGCTGCCCGAGCGGCGCCCTGCAGTACCGCCGACTAGACGGGGCGCCGAACGAGGCGACTGGTCCGGTCACCACGATCACCCCCGTCGGGAACGGCCCCTTGGTGCTGCGCGGCGCCCTCCTCGTCCGGCATCGGGACGGAACGCACGAGAGACTCTCACGGGCAGCGCTGTGCCGATGCGGCCAGTCGAACAACAAGCCGTTCTGCGACAACAGCCACCTCGCAGCAGGATTCCAGGCGGCCGGAGCAACCCCCGCCGAGGTCCTCTCCGACATCGCGCACCCGGCCAACCCGGTGATCCCGACATGACCGCCGGCCGACAGCACCACACCCCGAGAGAGGGCGAGGAGGCCCTCGTCTCAGTCCGGGATGTCCCTCTAGCCTCCCGATTCGAACTTCGCGTCAACGGACTGCTCGCCGGATACGTCACCTACCGAGACGCTCGTTCCGGTCGCGCCTTCGAGCACACCGTCATCGCGACCGAGTACCAAGGAATGGGCCTCGCGTCGCAGCTCATCCGCTACGCCCTCGACGAGGCTCGCGCCACCGGCCGAAACGTGCTGCCGTTCTGCCCGTTCGTGCGTTCCTTCATCCAGCGACACCCGGCCTACGTCGACCTCGTGAGCCAGGCACAACGCTTCGGTCTCACGTTGCACGCACCCGACTCGAGGTGATGCCCCGGTCGACGCAGGGCAGGCTTGGACCTAGTGCCCTGGAAGGGCACTAGCGATGTCTCCCCAGATTTCTGGCAGACATCTCCCAGGCCGGCGATCGCCAAGGACCGCACACTTTTGAGTGGCGTTCCGGTTGCAGCGCTCACGATCAGCGGACGCCCGCTCAGCCGGCGGCGTGAGCGCGATTCAGTGCCGCGTCGAGATGCCGATGCCCCAAAGTCTCATAGCCAACCACGGTCACGAGTGGCGCGAGCATTACGACAACTAGGCAAACAGCCATCGGTAAGCCGACGGATGCCAGGAGTACGGCTAGCGCGAGTACCGCTGCGGTACCGGCAAGAAGCGCGATGTGGAACGGATCGCCGGAGTGGACGAGATAGGCATAGAGCGCGAAGAGTGCGAAAGCGAAAACCCCGACCGGCATTGCCACGGTTAGTACGGTGGCGGTTGCGCCGATGTGGGCCTCGTGGCTGATGTATGTCGCTGCGACATGCAGACCGGCCCCGGTGGCGGCGATTGAACCGAAGATCAGCATGTGTCCGTAGCCCCAGGGAAATGCCCGCTCGCGGTGAACCTGCAGCACCTCCCCGGCCGGGACTGTGAAGTACATCCACCACAGTCCGAAGGTCAACCCGGTCCCGGCCACCGCGACCAGCACGGCATCCAGGTTCCACCCTTGCAACTGGACTACCGCGCCCAACGAGGCGACGGTGCCGATCACGGCCTCGCCGAGGGTGATGATGGTCAGCAATCCGTACCGCTCGGCAATGTGGTGGGCGTGCCACGGTGTCCCGCCCCTGGCGCGCTCGGCAATGACCGGACCGACCATCTCGACCAGAATCAGGACCACGGCCCACGCAAAGAACACTCCGACGGTAGTGTGCGCGAGCAGCAGCGCGACCCACCCGAGCTGCGCAACGCCGATGGTGACGGCATAGGTCTGGCAGGCCCGACGTCGAGGCTGATCCTGACGGGCGGCGCGCAACCAGAGAAAGATCATCGACAGCCGCATCACCACATAACCTGCGACCGTGACGGAGTTGTCGATGGTGTGGCCCTCGTCGACGGAGTGGAACACCGGCGGAAGTCCCAGTGCCAGGACGATCACGCCGACCATCTGCACCATGGTCGCCACTCGGAACGCCCAGTCATCGGTGTCATAGGCCGAGGCGAACCAGGAGTAGTTGATCCAGCACCAGCACACCGCGAAGACGGCAAAAACGAACGCGATCAAGCCTGCGGCGAAATGGCCCTCTGCCACCAAGTGGGCAAGCTGCTCGCCGGCCACCGCGAACGCGACCGCGAAGGTCAGGTCATACAACAGCTCCAGCGGTGTCGCCACCCTGTGCAGCTCGTCTGGATCACGGCCTGACATGATCCGCAGGCGATGCGCCCGCGACGGCTCGGAGCTGCTCATTCGGCCGCGGATCCGGTGGTGCTATGCGTTATTGCCATGTCGTTGAATCCCTCCAACAGACGTTTCCCTGACTCTGTCACGCGCTCTACAGGCGCTGCCAGGTTGGTCGAGCCGACGGTTCGGTCTGCGGGTGGCAGCTCATGCAGTCTCGCCACCAACAAGAGGTCGTTCTGCGCGACCAGATATCAAGAAGGCGGTGACGCCAAGGCGGGCTCGTTACATTGCGGCGAGATCTGGCACCTAGCTCGCTCCGACGCGCCGATATGCGCCACTGATCCACTCGGCGACCAGGCCGCCGTACTCCTCGGGCGCTTGCTCCCACGCGAAATGACCGGC
>Ga0075418_10009233_pt1 | contig 11058 bp, 9 predicted proteins | sample SoiMetdeltSBSDD2_FD_81776 | JGI IMG/M metagenome (GOLD analysis project Ga0075418, IMG submission 81776) | Bulk soil microbial communities from a Populus tree surrounding site in Tennessee, USA - Soil MetaG P. deltoides SBSDD2 | ecosystem: Environmental > Terrestrial > Soil > Tree plantation...
AGCGCTGTTTTCGGCAGGTGCATAGCTTGAACCAGAACTGCCGCTACCTCCGCGAGTCGAAAGCATTGTCATGTTGTCCGCAACAACTTCGGTCGTGTAGCGTGTGACACCTTCCTTCTCCCACGAGCGTGTTCTTAGTTTTCCTTCTATGTAAACCATATCGCCTTTGCGAAGATACTTCTGGGAGATCTCGGCAAGTCCTCTCCACAAAACGACGTTGTGCCATTCAGTAACTTCCTTTTTCTCTCCTGTGGTTCTGTCTTTATAGCTTTCAGATGTAGCAAGTGTGAAGTTGGCTACAGTGGCTCCATTCTCCAGGTTTCTTACGTCGGGATCTTTTCCCAAACGACCTATCAATATTACTTTGTTTACTCCTGACATGATTATTAAAGTTTTGTTGCTTGTAACGTCTCTCTATGGTGAGAAAGACAAAAATACCATTCTTCGATTAACTATAAAAGTTGACTCTCCGTCAAAAACCTGGTGATTAGCACCGGCTTTGGAAGGTCCTCAATTTTTTTTGTCGAATAAAACGCATATGGCTCTTTTACGAAACTATTCGAAACTATTTTCAGGAAAATAAATCTTGCATTTATAATCTGATGACTCAATATATGCTTGTACGTATCAGAAAGAACAAGATCCTTCGCCTTAACATTTAACGAATATATAGAATTGAAACGCCGAACCAATTTCTCTATTTTAATTGGTTTGGATTCTTCAATCATAAAAAAATCGAACAAACCCTTCCAGATATCTTTTTCTGTTCTTTTTTTCATCAAAAGCGAATTTCCTTTTTGAATCACGAAATAGTAAAAGTGCCTGTCTCGGACGGTGGTTGCTCTCGATTTGACCGGCAGGAAATTTTGAAGCTTGTGTTGTGCGGCGAAACAACCGGATTCGAGGATGCAATCACCACAAGAAGGATTTTTCGGGGTACAATGCATTGCACCAAACTCCATTACCGCTTGATTGTGCAGGTCCGGCTTCTTCGCATTTATCACCTCATTTGCCAATGCGGTGAATTTCTTCTTCCCAGCGGTTGTATCGATCGGGTCATCTATTCCAAATACTCTCGAAAGCACCCGGAACACATTTCCGTCTACTACTGCAACTCCTTCTTTAAATGCAATTGAGGCGATTGCAGCGGCGGTGTAATCGCCTATGCCTTTTAGTCTTTTTAGTGCTTGATAATTATCAGGAAAGCACGAATCGTGCTCCGCGACCACTTGGCGGGCACATTCGTGCAGATTTCTTGCCCTCGAATAATACCCCAGACCCTGCCAAAGGCGAAGAACTTCCTGCTGCGAGGCCGATGCGAGCGCTCCGACACTGGGATATTTGTCCACAAACCTCAGATAGTAGGGCAAACCCTGATTTACACGTGTCTGCTGGAGAATTATCTCCGATAGCCAGATCCTGTACGGGTCCCGGGTGTCGCGCCAAGGGAGGTCCCTTTTGTTCACTTCATACCATTTAACGACTTTATCAGAGAAATATCGTTTGTCCATCTTCCTGATTATCAGATTTTTTCAATATTCATTTTTAAATCTGAGGGCCGGGTTTAAATTTGCCCTCCCGAATTTTTCGACCAAAAAATATAAATACAGTGACGAAAGCAGACATTATTAATGAGATCGCTGAGAAGACCGGTGTTGACAAAGCTGATGTGACTGCGTCAGTTGAAGCATTCTTCAGCGTAGTGAAATCATCCATGTCAAATGGTAACAACATTTACATCCGTGGTTTCGGCAGCTTTATTAACAAGAAGCGAAAAAAGAAAATCGCTCGCAATATTTCACGGAATACGGCTTTGGTTATTGACGAACACTTTGTTCCAAGCTTCAAACCCGCTAAGATCTTTGTAAATAAGATCAAGAATAGCGAGAAGGTGAAGCAACTCGAAGTAAAGTAAAACTCTTGTGAGCTACAGCTCACGTTTTACTCCATTGCCACACCTCCGGTCATGCTCAAAACAAGAATCCTTTTAATTGTCGTCAGTGTCGCGCTCATCTGGCTGATTTTCCTATTGCCTAAGGTTGTCGTGGACAATGACAATCAGCTAGGTGACGGCGAGTCGCAGACCACAAGCCAGGTGCCCCCCAAAGACTCTCATACAGTCCCTGAAAACCTCGCTTCCTCCATTCGAAATTTGAGAGTTCAGTATCGCGAGGGCTCTTCAAATGAAAAAAATGCTATCTTTGCCGACTCTTTGGCAAACCTATACCAGTCTGCAGGTAAATTTGACAGCGCCGGTTGGTTTGCGGAAGAAGCGTCGAAGTTCTTTAACACGGTTGAAAGCTGGACAAAAACGGGTGATCAATACTACCAGGCGTATACGTTAGCCCTAGACCAAAGCAAACAGAGTCAGTTTGCAAAGAAGGCTCAGGAGTCTTATCAAAAGGTTTTGGCTTCAAGTCCAGACAACCTTGAGGTAAAAACGAAGATGGCAATGACTTATATAGGCAGTAGTCCAATGCAAGGGATTAACATGCTTATGGAGGTATTGAAGGTTGACCCTCAGAATGAATCAGCGCTCTTCAACCTGGGGATGTTGTCAATCCAGTCGGGTCAGAATGAAAAAGCCGTTGAGAGACTGGAAACCCTGGTTAAGATCAATCCCAACCACACACAGGCGCAACTGCTATTAGGAATTGCCTGGATGAATCTGGGTGAAGAGACGAAAGCCAGGACGCAATTTGAAAAAGTGAAACAAATGGATAAGGACCCAGCCGTTCAGGCGACGGTTGATTCTTATCTGAAGGATTTAAAATAATTGTTTAACCGCTCTCTGAAATTCTTACCAGGAAGGTGAGGTAGCAGGAGAGAAAAAATCAAAAAATCATTTATGCCAAGCGGAAAGAAAAGGAAGAAGCACAAAATGGCAACGCACAAGCGTAAAAAGCGTCTCAGGAAGAACAGACACAAGAAGAAATAACCTTAGAGGTTATTCACTGACTTTTACGTCAGCCTATACACATCATCATATAATCTTTTAAGGTTTTGAGTAACGAACTAATTATTAGTGCAACTCAGGACGGATGTCGTATAGCCCTTCTCAAAGACAAGACGCTTGTAGAGTTTCATAATGAAGAAGAGGGAAGTAAGTTTACGGTAGGCGATATCTACCTGGGAACAGTAAAAAAGGTTGTCCAGGGTTTGAATGCAGCATTCATTGATGTAGGCTACGACAAAGACGCTTTTCTTCATTACCTTGATCTCGGACCTCAGTACAGCTCGCTTCAGAAATTCACGAAGCTAGTACGATCGAAGAAGATCAATGGTGGGAAATTAGACAAATTTCATTCAGAACCGGACATCGACAAGCATGGGAAAATCACCCAGCAACTGTCGAAAGGTCAATTGATCCCGGTTCAAATTGTCAAAGAGCCAATCTCAACTAAAGGGCCTCGATTATCCTGCGAGTTATCCCTGGCCGGGCGATACCTGGTCTTGGTACCATTTTCAAACGCAGTAAGTGTATCCAAAAAGATCACGAGCGGAGAAGAACGGAAGCGTTTGCTTCGCCTTATCCAATCGATCAAGCCGGATAACTTTGGTGTTATTATCCGTACTGTTGCAGAGAGTAAGGAAGTAGCCGAACTTGATCGCGACCTCCGAACCATGGTAAAAACATGGGAAGAGGGGATGACACGACTGGTGTCCGCCGGCCCTTCCGAAAAGATAATCGGTGAGTTGGATAAAACTTCGTCGCTGCTTCGCGACATGCTCAATGAATCCTTCGATAACGTCCACGTCGACGATAAGAAGATATTTGACGATGTAAAGACCTATATCCACACTATTGCTCCTGACAAGGAAAAGATAGTGAAGCTTTACAACGGAAAAGCCAAGATCTTCGAACACTACGGAATCGAAAAACAGATAAAATCTGCGTTTGGACAAACCGTGAGTCTAAGAGCTGGCGGATATCTTATCATCGAACACACCGAAGCGCTTCACGTTATTGACGTCAATAGCGGCAACAAATCCAACCGCGAAGAGAATCAGGAGACAACCGCCTTGTCTGTTAACATGGAAGCGGCGCGTGAGATAGCCCGCCAGTTGCGCCTTCGCGATATGGGTGGAATTATTGTTATCGACTTCATCGACATGAAGAATCCGGATAACAAGAAGCTCATTTTCAAGATCATGAAGGAAGCGATGGCGGAAGACAAGGCTAAATCTACGGTGCTTCCACTTTCGAAGTTTGGACTAATGCAGATTACGCGTGAACGTGTTCGCCCGCAAATGAACATTGCCACGAAGGAAGTTTGTCCCACTTGTAACGGAACAGGAAAGATAACGGCTTCCATTCTTGTGTCAGATCTTATCGAGAAAAATATTGATCATCTCCTTGTTAAGCAGAATGAAAAACATCTCGTGCTGGCGGTACATCCTTATCTGCACGCTTACTTTACCCAGGGATTCATTTCACAACGCATGAGGTGGTATTTCAAATACATGCGGTGGGTACGCCTCGTGAAGGATACGTCAATGGCTATAATGGAATATAAATTTCTTAATAAAGAAGGTGAAGAAATTCAGCTCACTTGACCATTTTTCTTCGTGAAGAATATTTAAAAGAACAGGAGTAATTCTGTTCTTTTTATTTTGCACTCTCTTCAATTGATTCCAGTACGCGTTTGATAAATCCGTCCATCGCGCCGTTTTCTATCCATCGCGCCACAACGACAAGATCGTTTGTTGGATCCACATAGATCATGTTTGTGCCGTTTCCGATGTGAACGAATGCATTTGCCGGCGCGCTTGGTAAATATTTTTTGTCCGTGTTGAGAAACCAATTCATAAACCCATAGGTCGGTTGAACTTGAGTAGGCGTCAATGCCAATGAGACCCACTGATCAGATAGTAGTTGTTGATTTTTCCATTTACCACGTCTCAACGTCAGGTATCCAAAACGTGCCATGTCTCTGGCGTTTATAAACATGCCACCCCCCCAATGACCACCACCACCTACTGCTTGAATAAGTTGTCCGTCGATAACGACCCATGAATTTTCGTACCCTATCCACCTCCACGTCGACGACGCCCCAATTGGATCCATTATGTATTCTTTAAGCACACCAGGAAGGGGACGTCGCCAGATGTTCAATGCAGCAAGCGCAAGAACATTCACACGCACGTCATTGTACTCGTAGGTTGTTCCTGGTTTGTTCCGGACTCGGGTTGTCCATTCCGCGGAATTGGTTGAAGGCCGGTCTGCCCAGTCGGGTTTGCCCCAGAGGGTTCCTTCCCAGTCGCTTGTCTGCCGAAGCAGATCGTCCCAAGTGATCGTTTTATTGTGCTTTGTGCTGAAGAGGTTTATGAGCGTGGGTTTTCCGAGGTCGTCAGCTTTATTGCCATTTGCTGCTTGTGTAAATGTGCTAATAGGTGCCATGGACCGATAGACAGTATCGCGAATGCTGGGTATAAGACCTTTGTCGACGGCAAGCCCAACGACCGTTGACAAGAAACTTTTGGTGACGCTAAACGTCATATCAACCCGTCGCGGATCTCCCCACTCAGCAACTATATAACCGTTCCTGAGGATTACCCCCGTTGCACTTCCCCGTTCAGCGAATGGTCCGATTGCATCACCGAAGGGCTCACGTCCAAAACTTTGATAATGTGCCGTCTCGAGATTTTTCGGGGTAGTTGATTCCTTTTCTTTCGCAAATGCGATTGCATCTTCAAGCTTTGATGCATTAATCGACACCTCTTGCGGTGCCTTCGTGCTCCATTGATTTGCATCAGGATAATAGACGGTAGGTGTTGACTTTTTCTGAGCTACCGCTGCCGATGAAATCAGCAGAATACAAATGAGAATTTTTGATGCATTCATTTCAGCGCGAATTTTTAGGAACAAAAAAGAAACGCCTGAAAAAAAATCAGGCGCTAGAATTTTTAACATGGCAGAAGCACTTATACTGTCATGATCTCAGCTTCTTTCTTTTTCATAAGTGCATCTATCTTTGTGATGAAATCATTTGTCATGGTCTGAACCGTGTCTTCAGCATCTTTGATGTCGTCTTCTGATGCTCCTTTGATTTTCTTGAGATGTTCATTGGTTTCTTTCCTTGTCGTACGAACGCTTACTCTTCCGAGCTCACACTCATGGCCAACTTGTTTTACCAGCTGCTTCCTGCGTTCTTCAGTAAGCATCGGAACATTTATGATAACTTGTTGTCCATCATTTTGCGGATTCAGTCCAATGTTGGCAGCAAGGATTGCTTTTTCAATTTCAGGTATGGTGCCCTTTTCCCACGGCTTTATGAAAATCGTACGTGCATCTGGTGTGCTCAACGACGAAACCTGGTTCAACGGAGTCATCGCTCCGTAGTAAGAAACCATAATGCCGTCAAGCATTGCGGGATTCGCCTTGCCTGCTCTTATCTTAGTTAGCTCGTGCGCAACGTGATTTAGACGTTTGGTCATCTGGTCCTTTGCGTCTTCCAAGAATAACTCAATTTCATCCATGATTGCTTGCGTTATTGTTAAGGTTAGTATTCACCTAGCTGATAAGTGTTCCTGCCTCTTCACCGTTCACAACCTTCAATAAGTTGCCTTTCTTGTTCATGTCAAACACAATTATGGGCAGCTTATTTTCCATACACAATGTAAATGCAGTCATGTCCATTATGTTCAGGTTTTTCTCATAGGCTTCCTGGAACGTCAGCGAACTGTACCTGACTGCATCCGGATGTTTTTCAGGATCCTTCGTATAAACTCCGTCAACGCGCGTTCCTTTTAAAACTACATCGGCTTGAACCTCTATGGCCCTTAGGCTGGCCGTGGAATCGGTCGTGAAATATGGATTTCCGATTCCAGCCCCGAATATGACGATCCTGCCTTTTTCGAGATGTCTGATGGCTCGACGGCGGATGAACGGCTCACATACCTGTTCCATTTTTATACCAGCCATTAAGCGTGTATAAAGGCCATGACGTTCAAGCGCGCTTTGCAAGGCCATCGCGTTGATCACTGTTGCCAACATCCCCATGTAATCGCCCTGAACACGGTCAATTCCCAACGCCTCAGCCTGGCCGCCTCTAAAGATGTTCCCACCTCCGATAACAATGGCAATTTCAATCTTGTGATCCCTCAACGTCTGAATTTCGGCACAGTATTGCTCCAGGACATTGGGGTCAATATTCATGCTTTTATTCGGGCCCTGGAGTGCTTCGCCACTGAGTTTTAGGAGGATGCGTTTATATTTCATTCGCGCCTTATATTAAAAGTGTCGCAATATATTCAGAAGGAGTCACGTTTGTAAAATACACCTGCCAAAATCCTCAGGATTACCAAAATTATGGGACAAACGGTGTGGAAGCTCAGAACTCGATTAGCACCTGATTCTTCTCCACACTCTCTCCCTTTTTCACCTTAAGAGATTTCACAATACTGTCTCCTAAGGCTTTTATAACGTTTTCCATTTTCATTGCCTCCAGGATCAAAAGTGGATCGCCTGCTTTTACGTGGTCTCCTTCCTTCACCTTCAGATCTATAATCATCCCGGGCATTGGAGCCTTTATGCTGTTGATTTTGTTCGCCGCACTGTTGTTCATACCCATCTTTTCGAGCAACAGGTCAAACTTATCCTTTAGATCAACAACGTATTTTTTTCCATTGATCTTGAAGCAGAATGATTTGGCCTGAGCATCAGCGCTTACAACTTCAACACTATAGCTTTTGTTCTCGAGAATGATGTGGAAGTTTTCGTCAGAGATCTGGAGCAGATTACACTGGAAGCGAGTATCATTAACGATCAGCCCGTCCGCATCCAACCTAATATCGAATGTGGTTTGATTCACTGTGGCTTTATACATAGGCAAAGAAGGTAAACCGACATCATTTACTTTCGAAGTTATCACAAAAAAGTAAAAATGCAGGTGAAGCTGTTAACTCTGATAATTGCAAGGAATTCGGCCTTCGATGAAAGTTATTCATTAAAATGTTTGTCATTGTCAAAGTTCAGAATATAACTTTGTATGTCGAAAGACAAGGGGTGCCTTAAAATAACGGGCTGAGATCATACCCAATGAACCTGATGCCGATAATGCGGCCGAAGGGAGGCAAGGTTAAACGTAAGCAGGTGCATTCCCCTGTGCGCTGCAGGTTTAAACCAGTAAAAAACAAATGTTCAAGTTAATTTTCGCCACTATGGCATTGCTATGGTCGGCAAATGCTGTTTTCGCACAGCAGTATTCGCTGTATGGCAAAGTACAAAATGCGAATAGCGGTCAGGTGCTGTCAGGCGCAACATTGGAAGTAAAAGGACTGAAACGGTTTACAGTTACAGACGAAGCAGGAAACTACTCTTTTGACCGGTTGCCGGCAGGTACTCATGTTATGGAGATAAGGTTTCTTGGGTTCAGGCCAAAACAAGAAATGATAACTATCTCTGAAAACAGGGAACAAAACTTCGAGCTCGAGGAATCTGCGCAGATGACAGATGAAGTTGTCGTTTACGCTACGAGGGCAGGTGAAAAAAGCCCAGCGACATATTCCTCTATAAGCAAACAGCTACTTCAAAAGCAAAATTTTGGTCAGGACCTTCCGTTCCTTATTAACTGGACGCCGTCAGTTGTTACGACATCAGACGCCGGTAATGCGATAGGATATACCGGGATACGTATCCGGGGAAGTGATGCAACGCGTGTGAATGTAACCATCAATGGAATCCCATATAACGACAGCGAATCGTTGGGTACTTTTTGGGTGGATGTGCCCGACATTGCATCGTCTTCTCAAAGCATTCAGATTCAGCGCGGAGTAGGAACATCTACAAACGGAGCCGGGGCATTTGGAGCGAGCATCAACCTGCAGACGAATACACGCAACGACAAGCCATACGCAGAATTGATGACTTCGGCGGGATCGTTTGGAACATTCAGGAACACGTTTGGATTTGGAACAGGGATGATCGACGACCATTGGGTAATTGATGGCAGAGTTTCAAGGATTGTTTCCGACGGTTTTATTGATCGCGCCAGCAGCGATCTGCGATCATATTATTTTTCTGGCGGATTTTATACCAATGGAACAATGTTGAAGGCAATTTCTTTTGGAGGGAAAGAAAGGACCTATCAAAGCTGGTACGGTGTTCCGCAGTCCAGGCTGGAGAATAATACCGAAGCAATGCTCACAACAGCGTCAAATGAAGGATGGAACGAGGAGCAGACAGAAAATTTGCTGAATTCAAATAGTCGTACTTTCAATCCATACACATATAAAGACCAGGTGGATGACTATCAGCAGAATCATTACCAATTACACTTCTCACAACGGATGGGCGATGCGTTTACTGCTAACCTCTCGGCCCACTACACGAAAGGTAAGGGGTACTACGAAGAGTATCGTTACGACGATGACTTTTCCGATTATGGACTTCAACCAGTTACTATTGGGGATTCTGTGATCGAATCAAGTGATTTCATCAGAAGACGATGGCTGGAGAACGATTTCTACGGTCTAACTTATTCAGTGAACTACAACGTCGACACGTGGGACGTTATTTTCGGCGGTGCATGGAATCGCTATGACGGCGATCACTACGGCGAAATAATTTGGTCAGAAGTTTCGACCGTGCCGACGGGTTATCGATACTATTTTAACAACGGCGACAAGAAAGATTTCAACTTATACTTAAAAGCTTCACACCAGTTTAGCAAAAAAATCAATGGGTACGTCGATATGCAGGTAAGAAGGATCGATTACATTGCGAATGGAATCGAAAGCAAACAAAACGTAGTTGATGTCAAAGAAAACTTTTTATTCTTCAATCCAAAAGCCGGACTTACATACCTCGCTTCATCAAACCAGCAACTTTACCTTTCGTATAGTGTGGGAAACCGCGAGCCTGTTCGCGACGACTTCGTAGATGCCCCGGACGGAAAGACTCCAAAGCATGAAACATTGTACAACCTGGAGGCTGGATATCGTCGCACAGGCAATATCCTTTCACTTAATGTAAATTATTACTGGATGGATTATAGAGATCAGCTAGTATTGACGGGTCAGTTAAATGATGTGGGGGCCTCTGTCAGAACGAATGTTGATAATAGCTATCGGATGGGACTTGAGGTCGAAGGACTGATTAAGATATCGCAAAAACTTTCCCTCAATGCTAACATTACCTTTAGCAGAAATAAGATCAAGGACTTCGTGGAGGTACTCTATGATTATGGGCCGTTCTTTGATGAATACAATGAGGTCCGACGGAACTATTCAAACACTGATATTTCTTTCTCCCCGAACGTCATTGCTGGCTCGAGCCTCATGTATAAACCTTTCAGGAACGCAGAATTAACGCTGCTCACAAAATACGTTGGCAGGCAGTTCCTTGATAATACAATGAATAATGAAAGGAGCATCAAAGGATACACAGTGAACGATATACGGTTCAGCTATGTGATCAAACCGAAATTCGTTAAGGAAGTAACATTCAGTGTCCTGGCGAACAACATTTTCGACAAAAAGTACGAATCCAATGGCTACACCTGGGGGTATATCGCGCACTTCTATGAGGCAAGAGAAAATTACTATTATCCTCAAGCGGGCACCAATTTTCTGGCTATGTTGACCTTGAAAATCTAGTATTTCGGGCGCGCAAAAGGGTATTATGCAAGTATTCTGTGTCTTTTTGGCAGACCCTATGGTTTGGCGCGAACCTTGATTATTAGCAATTTCGTTAGGATTTTTAGAGGACTTAAACAGACAATTATAAAATGGGATTTGGAGCTTTAATTATTGGTCTTTTCTTCATGGTGGTTGGCATGATCGTCAGCGCGCGCCTGAAGAGTAAGTTTCATCGCTATTCGCAGGTTCACCTTACACGCGATCTGACAGGTGCTGATGTTGCCCGCTTAATGCTGGCTGACAATGGCATCCATGACGTTCAGGTAACGAGTGTTCAGGGTGAGCTTACTGACCACTATAACCCTGCAAACAAAACAGTCAACCTCAGCGAAGGTGTGTACCACGGCAGGAACGCCGCTGCAACAGCCATCGCCGCCCACGAATGTGGACACGCCGTACAACACGCGAAAGCTTACA
>Ga0075418_10009239_pt1 | contig 11054 bp, 9 predicted proteins | sample SoiMetdeltSBSDD2_FD_81776 | JGI IMG/M metagenome (GOLD analysis project Ga0075418, IMG submission 81776) | Bulk soil microbial communities from a Populus tree surrounding site in Tennessee, USA - Soil MetaG P. deltoides SBSDD2 | ecosystem: Environmental > Terrestrial > Soil > Tree plantation...
AGGACCGTACCGCCACTTCACCATGCCTCGAACTAACCAGATGCAACAACGCCGTCGGTGCTGGCATTCATGGTCGACGCTGTCTGGGTCAGGGTGGTCAGGGTCGTGTGGTGAGCTGGCCGGCGTGCTCGTGCCGGGCGCGCCGCCGGGCGCGGGCTGGCTCGATGAGGAATCTGGCGACCGCGGCAGCCGCGAAATAGAAGATCCACATCGGGATGGCCATGGCGAACAGGCTGATCGGGTCCTGGCTGGGGGTGATGACGGCCGCGGCCACGATGATGATGGCCATCGCCGGCCGCCACACTCGAAGCATGGCCGCCGATGACAGGACGCCGACCATGGATAGGAACACCAGCACCAGCGGGAACTCGAAGGTGAGCCCGAACGCCAGCCCCATGAGCATCACGAAGCGTAGGTAGCGGTCGGCCTGGAAGAAGGACGCGAGGCCGTTGCCGCCGATCGTGACCAGGAACCCGACCGCCTTCGGCAGGGTGGAGAACGCCACCGCTACGCCCATCGCGAACAAGATCGTGCTGGCCAGCGAGAACGGCAGCGCGTAGCGCTTTTCGCTGCGCTGCAGGCCGGGGGTGATGAAGCGCCACAGCTGGAAGGCGAGGTAGGGCATGGCCAGCACCAGGCCGGCGGTGAGCGAAACTTGGACACGGACGCCGAGCGGGTCCAGCGGCCCGAGGGCGGCCAGCCGGCAGTCACCGCCGACGGTCCCAATGCGGTAGCTGGCGGGGACTTCGCAGTAGGACTTGAGCAGGAAGTGCATTAGCGGCTCGTACAGCACGGCGAAGGACATGGTGGTGGTGATGACCAGCGCCACGCAGGAGCGGATCAGCCGGGTACGCAGCTCCGCAAGGTGCTCCAGCAAGGACATCCTGCCTTCGGGATTGTCCCGAAGGCGACGTCCGCGGCGCCTGACGGGTGCGCGCATGCGTAGGGAGGGGTAGCGGAGGCGGACGCCGAGGCGTCATGCCGAGGCGTCGCTGGACGGCTTGGCTTCGGACTCGTCCTTGTCGTCCTCACCGGCTGCCTCGGCGATGCCGTTCTTGAACTCCTTGATCCCCTGGCCGAGGTTCCGGCCGAGCATCGGCAGCTTGCTCGCGCCGAACAACAGGGCCACGACCAAGATCACGATCAGGTATTTCTCGTCGAACATCGGCGCCGCCTTCCTCGCCTTGGTGCTGGCACGGTCGGCGTCTCCCGGCTGCGGCCAGCCGACGTGCCCGTTCCGCAAGCGTACTGCGCAGGTTGGCCGTCTGCCTGCGGCTTGGCGGGTGATCGTCCGGTGAGGCCGCGTGCGGCGCGCGAGCTGCCCGACGCCAGCGTGCGGCCCCGTCCCGCTGGGGTTCCTCCTGGTCCGGCGCCGCACCCATTCCTGATCGGCGTGCGACACTCGTGCGTAGGGTCGCGGCAGGCCTCGCCGGTCCGCTCCGGAGGGGATGGCACGGGGCCGTTTGAATGGTCGGTCAACCGGTGCTTGGCCGTTTGGGGCTGTGCTGGCTCGGGCTGCGGCGTGGTGCCAAGACGACCTCGGGTGCGACAGGGCACCCCTGCCCGCGTTCTGGTGAGCAGCGGGCGGCCGCGGGAGGCGATCCCAAGGGCCACATAGCGGTGGTAGGGCGGTGGCTTTCCCTCCATCTTCCCTCCGCCAGACGCTCGGCCGCCCGGGACGGAGCGAAACAGGCAGGGACGCCGAGGGACGCCTGAAGCTGTCGACCTGCCGTTTGCGCACGTCACGACCGATCGTTGGGATCATGTGGGGACGCGAAGGGACCGGTGAGGCAACAGCGAGGCGACCTGTAAAATCGCCGGCATTGCCTACACAGGTTCGAATCCTGTCCCTGCCACACTAGCGCTGAGCTGCGGAAACGCGGCTGCCGACCGTCCGATCAGGCCGGGGTTCGACGCTCCGGTTTCGCTCCGGTTTCCCTCCACCGGACGCCCCGCCGACACCCCTTGGGTGTTCCGCGCCGCTGGGCCGAACACCCCTTCGATCAGTTCGGCCAACCGGGGCGCGGTCTGGGGGAGTTGGTGGATGTAGACCCGCTGGGCGAGCGCGCCGCCGTCGGCGTGGCGCAGTTGGGCGGCGATGATGCTGGCCGGTTCCTTGTTGGCCGCCATCGCCGACGCCAGGGCATGGCGCAGCAGGTGGGGATGGGCGACCAGCCCGACGCTGGCGGCCAGGCGGGCGAAGGCGCGGCTGGCGTGGTTGGGGTTGACTGGGGTGCCCCGCTCGGTGCGGAACACCAGGTCCAGCTCGACTGGGTGGGGTGGCCGGCCGGGCTCCACCCAGCGCAGCCCGACCGTGGCGGGCTGGCCCATGGCCAGGCGCAGCCGCAGCTGCTCGCGGCGGTGACGACGCAACGTCTGGACGGCGAAGGGTGGCAGGGTGAGGATGGCGTTGCTGGCAGCGGACTTCAGCGGCCCGACGGCGAGCTCCTTGCGCCTTGCGCTGACGCCGCCAGCGCCGCCGTCGCCTTCCCTGTCGTCAGGGTCGGCGGCGTCGGGGAGGACCGCGGGGTCGACGATGGTGAGCGCCTGGTGGAAGCGGACGGTGCCGGCGTCCAGGTCCAGGTCGGCCCATTCCAGGCCGCAGAGTTCGCCGTTGCGGGCGCCGGTCGCCGCGGCGAGCATGGTCCAGGGGCCAAGCCATGGGGAGGGGTGGTGGTCGGCGGCATCCAACAGCACCGCGACCTGCTCGGGGGCCATGGCCACCACCGTGGGGTGGGGCCGTGGCGGTGGGGTGGCGTGGGTGGCGGGGTTGGCTGCGAGCAGCCGCCAGGTGACCGCCTGGGCCAGGGCGCGGTGCAGGCAACGATGCACGGCCAGGATGTGTTGGGGTGCCAGCCCACCCGGCTTGCCGTCCCGGCGGCCGCCGACGGCGAGGTGGTCATAGACAGCTTGGATCTCTAGCGGGGTGAGCTGCTTGAGCGGCCGGGCGCCGATGGAGGGTCGGACGTGGTCGCGCAGCAGCGCGGTGTAGCGGGCCACGGTGCGGGCGCGCAGGCTGGTGCGGACATGGGCCAGCCAGCGGTCCAGGTACTGGTTCACGGTGAGCTTGGCCGGGTCGAGGGTGAGCCCGTGGGCGTGGCGGGCGAGGGCGTCGGCGAGGGCGGCTTCGGCTTGGGTGCGGGTGGGGTAGCCGCCGAGGGCTTCGAACCGGCGGGTGCCGTCAGGTGCCCGTGGTAGCTCGAGTCTGGGGTAGTAGCGGATGCACCGGCTTGAGCACTTGCCGGCGGTCTTGGGGTGGCTTTTGACGCATTTGCGTTGCAGGTTGTCGCGGCTAGTCATCGCCGCTGGCTACCGGTGGGTTGGCGGCGGTGAGCAGGTCCAGGAGGGCCTGTTTGGGGATGCGGATGCTGCGGCCGATGCGGACCGCGTCCAGCTGGCCGCGGGTGACTGCCTGGTAGAGCTGGTTGCGCCCGATCCGCAGGATGGCCGCGGTCTCGCGGGCGGTGAGGACCTCGGGCAGGGTGGCCAGCGCGCTGGTGGAGGAGCTGGTCAGGTCGAGCGGCGCTGTAGAGGAGGTGGGCGGCTGGGCGTGCGGGTGGTCGCCGGGATCGAGGGTGGGTGTCCATTGCTGCTCCTGGACGCGTGGTGCTGCCGCCGGCGGGGGCCGGTCTGCCCTGCCCTCGGCGGCAGGGGTGGGACGATACCTCGATCCCGCCTCCAGGTGTGGGGTGTTCTCCCTGGTGGAAGGGCTCATCGTGCAGCTAGTGGCCGCCGAGGCCAAGGAGCGGGAACGCGCGCCAACGATGCAGCCGGTGGGTCGTGGTCGTCAGTGAACTTGGCGGAACCTGTCGCCCGCGGGTGAGGTGACCAGGATCGCGAGCGTGGTTGCGTCGTCGTCGGTGCTGGGGACTCGGGTCTTGGACGGTCGCTGGGTAGCTGGCCGATGCCGGTGCCCGTGCCGACTTGATGCGTCGGCATGTCCTTGACGTCGGCATGCCCGACGCGACCATGGGGTTGGCTCCAGGTCTGGATGCGGTCCTCACACCCTACAACCTGGGTCGCGCCTTCCAATCTGGGACATAGAAGCATCAACCGCGCTGAGCTGAGCCCGGTAAGCCGGGGCTCAGGCCGGGATCTGTAGGAGCCCGGTGGGCAACTTCCCCCCGGCCACCCGACCAGGTGTATGGACAATGCATGGGCTTGCGCTCTCGTGCGTTCCAGCACTGGCATCCTGACTCACATGTACTGCGCGTACCGTGTCGCGATCTCCTCTTCTGGGTCGCAGAACCGCAGGATCTGTTTGACCTGCTCGGCTGTCCGCAGTGTGATCGGGAATCGGCCGTCGAGTCGGGATTGGTTCCAGTTCATCTTGCTCAGCGCGAGGATCTCCACGGCGAGTTCGCGTGGGCTGATCGTTAGGCGTGCCGGCCGCAGGCCGACAGGTCTTGGGACGTACATGCCGGGGTAGGTGGAGTAGAAGTCGACGCTGCCCTTGGTATAGATCATGTGTTCGGTCAGCCCGAGGGTCATGAAGGTTCCTCGCAACGGTGGTGCGTCCCCGGGCCGGAAGATCATGGCGTCCTCGCTGTTGGTGATCCAGATCAGGTCGAGGGCGTGTAGCTCCCGGTCGTCGGCGGCAGTGGTGAAGCCGGCTATTTCGTCGGCGGTGAAGGGTGATGACTTGTGGACCACCACGCGGGCGGGCAGCGTGCGGTGTTCACGTTTATAGACGCCCAAGGCGTTGCGCAGCAGGTTGTTAGCATCGGCTGCGAGCAGGTGTGGTTGGCGGTCGTCGCGTCTGACGTGCGCTGTCCCGCCACGGACGATGACACCGTCGCCGCGCTCGTTGAAGATGTGCGCGACCGCGGTGTCAAGGGTTTCCGCGTCGGCTGCCCGGTAGAACGAGACCCCGACGTAGCAGGTGGGTAGGTCGGTGGAGGCGCGCCGCAGGCGCCAGGGAACTCCACTGGCCTTGTAGTACAGCGCGACGTGCAGGTTCCAGGCTCGGGTCGCCTCGTCCTGCCGGTTGCGCCTCGGCGGTGGTGGTGCCGACTCGTCCCAGGTACTGCGCCGCAGGATCTGCAGGGGTTTGCCCAGCCGCAACGCGCGAGCCTTGAGTAGGTCGTGGAAGTTCGCGATAACGGGCGGCGCGGCGCCCTTCCCCTTCCCGGAGCCCGTGGCTGTGGCCTCGGCCTGATTCTCTGCGGCCTCGGCGGCGAGATGAACGTCGTCGAGGGTGTCTGGGCGTGCCACGATGATGACGTCCACCCGGTTGTCCTCGGCGATCGCCTCCAACTCGCCCATGTACGCATCGACCATGGCCTTCACCGCTAGCTCCCCGGGTAGCCCGCTGGCATGCTGCAGCGCTCGGTCGGCCACCTCGCGGCAGTCGCGGTCGGTGAAGCTCCGGCTGGTGTAGAGCCCGGCGTCGCTGTCGCAGCCAGGGAAGGCCGGGAACAGATGCGGGTACTTTTCCCCCTTGGCGGCGATTGGCTGCCGGCACCGTTCGATCCACCTGCGAAGGCCGTCGAGCTGATCTCTGGGTCCCACGAGACCAAGCCGGATGCTCGTCGGGGCGCTTTCCAGCCCGAGGTCGGCGGGACCGTGGGCGGAGATGCCGAAGAGGGGGTCGACATGGCGTTGGCCGCCGCCGAACTCAAGTTCCGGCTCGTTGAGGATCTCGATGCGCATCATCTGCCGCTCCGGTTGTTGCGGCCATCCGTACGTGCCGACCCCTTGGAGGCGCGCCGACGCGTGCGCGAGATGGGTCTGTCCGCAGACCGGGCGGGTTCAGATGTTTCGTTGAGCAGGGACAGGAGGTCGTCCTGGTCGATCCCGGCGCGGTCGAGCGTCGCGTCTACGTTCTCGTCCGCGCCGGCCTCGGGCACGTCATCGTCGGCGCTGGTGCCGGGGGCAGGTCCCCACCACGCATCGTCGATGCCGCGGTCGACCTCGAAGGTCAGCAGGCTGCCGAAGATGAGCAAAGAGTTGGCCGTCAGCAGGTCGCCCTGCAGATAGCGTTCCCACATCCGGGTCCAGCCGATCACCGAGGGGTGCCGCTCCAGGCGTTTGATGCCGGCCAGGAGGCTGTCAGCGAACGAGGACTCGTTCTTCCCGTCATGGGTGAAGCAGTAGTCGACGCCGAGGTGGCAGACCACGTCCCGTCGATGCGGCGGAATCGAGGGTTGAGGGCGGCGTGGTGGTAGTAGCTGACCCGGTCGGGTTCGGTCTTGGAGTAGTGGGGGCCGAACACAGTCCGGCCGCGTTTGCCGTTGCCGCGGCCCACCACCCGAGCCTTCAGGTTATGGGTGGCGCGGAAATGCAGGTGATGGCGTGACTGGTGCCAATGCACGTCGCGTCCGCGATCACTGACGAGGGTGCGGCGTAGTAGGTCGGCGAACACATGCGCCGTGTCCTCGTCGTCGCTGTCGGACCATTTGGCGCTGTCGTGGCATTCCACTCCGCCATCGCACAGCGCCCGCAGCGGTGAGGTGCGCGGGTCACCGAAACTGAGAACCACGCCGTCACGTAGGATCCAGCCGGCCGCGATCCCGGGTGTCTCCTTCAGTCGTTCCCAGCCTTCGGCATAGTCACGAACCGCCGCGGGTGCGATGAACAGGGTGTCTGGCCAGCGTTCGATCGGCAGGAGATTGGTCGTCAGGAGTTCGTTTTTCGGCGGTGAGACGAGGAAGATCCCCGAGTCGCGGGGCACGCCGATGCGCATGATCGCCGCGGCAGCGGTCTTGTCGAAGGATTGTGTGTGCTTGTTGATGGTCACGGTGCGCTCGGCCCGGCGGCGAGGGTCGCTGAACTCGGCCCGCACGTCGAACCACCAGGCCAGATTATCGGCGGGCCGCGACAAGACCACGATCACCGGCGCGTTGCCGCCGAGCCAGTAGTCCAGGTCCGCCTGATCCGCCGTCCACTGGAAGCTATCGGCGGTCTCGAAGCTGCGGGGCCGGTTGCTGGCCTTGCTCTGCACCATGACGACGAGGTTGAGCGCGTCACCGTTGGGAGCGACGAGTTCGATCTCCCCATCGATCCCGTGGTCCACCCGCCGGTCGTGGTAGAGGAACCCCATCTCGTTGACACGCCGCGCGATGATCGAGACTCCACCCTCGCCGATCAGCGTCTGCGGGGCGACCTTCTTGCGCCGTCTCGGCGGCATGGATGTCACCTCACACCTCTCAACCCTCTTGACCTCGGTCACCTCTCGTTCCGCCAAGCTCAGCCGGAGCGGCCCGATTATCGGTTAGCCCTGCGACACTTCCGCAGCTCAGCCTACCTAGGACGCTCTTATGTTGCGTCAACTGTTGGCTGGGGTCTCGAGGTGTCGGTAGAGCTGGCGGGCGACGTAGCGGACCAGGCAGCGTTTGATCTCGCGGTTGGTCCTGCCCTGGGCCCGACGCCGCTCGGCGTAGGCGCGGGTCGCTGGGTCGGTTCGTAGTCTGGTCAGGACCACGGTGTACAGGGTTTGGTTGACCTGGCGGTCGCCGGACCGGTTGAGCCGACGCCCTAGGTGGGTAGTGGCGCGACTTCGGCCGCAAGGCTCGAGATGTCGAGACGCATTGCGCCGGCAAGTAGCTTCGCTACAGGATCTTGCTCCCTTCTCACTGTTGGCCTCGTCGTGTGGGCCTCATACACTCGGCACAACACGTACCGCTCGCGAGCCCGCAGCGCGAGCTCGAATTCGGCACGCGGCCAGTCGAAACGGCCATGGCGCCCGGTGGTCGACTTCACCTCAAGCCAGAGGTCACCACCATCGTCAGCGACCGAGAGGATGTCATGATCCGCAGCCGGATTTGACTTGGACGTCCACACAACACGAGCTTCTGGGTAGCCGAGGGTGTCAACTCGCTTGAGTTCTGCACGGTAGACCAGCTCCTCGCCGCGAAGGCCGAGCGCGCGATCCTCCTCTTGCTCGACCGGTGAGCGAGGGGTCCACGGACCGCCCCTACCGCCGCCCGTTCGTTCGTGCTCGCTTGGCATCCAGTCGAGTCCGGCGGTCTCTCGGAGCTCGACCTCCTCCAGCGGCGGCAGTGGTGATCGATTCGTCTCTTGCTCGCTTGGCTGGTGACCGTCAGTGGATGCTGCTGGACGATTCCGCTCGGTGCCAGTGTCCCTTGGCGACGACTGGACCCTGTGCCAGCTGCTGCACCAGCATCGGGTGCTCACCACCCCCCAGCTCACGGACCTGGCCTTCCCCAGCCGCAACGCCGCCGAGCATCGCCTGGCCATCCTGCACCAACTCGGGGTGGTGGACCGGTTCCGCCCCCGCCGCACCCCCGGCAGCGCCCCCTACCATTACGTCCTCGGCCCCCTGGGTGCCGCCCTGCTCGCCGCCCAAACAGACCAGGAGCCCGCCGAGCTCGGCTACCGCCGCGACCGGACCCTGGCCCTGGCCCACTCCCAGCGGCTCCAGCACCTGCTGGGCGTCAACAGCTTCTTCTGTGCCCTCGCCCACGCCGCCCGCCAGGATCCAGCGGCGGCGCTGGAGCTGTGGTGGTCCGAGCAGCGCTGCGCCGCCCAGTGGGGCCGGCTGGTCCACCCCGACAGCTACGGCCGCTGGCGCGAACAGCAGAGCAGGGTGGACTTCTTCCTGGAGTACGACCGGGGCAGCGAACCGCTCGGGCGGCTAGCCGCCAAGCTGCCCGGCTACCTCCAGCTCGCCCAAGCCAGCGAGATCGCCACCCCGCTGCTGTGGTGGCTCCCCACCCCAGCGCGCGAGGCAGCCGCCCGCCAAGCGCTTTCCGGCAGCAGCCTGCCGGTGGCCACCGCCACCCCCCACCCCGACCACACCCCGGCCGGGCCGCTGTGGCTGCCGCTGCACACCAGCGGCCCGCGGCGCCGGCTGGCGCAGCTCGCCACCGCGTGGTGACCGTCCTCGTGGCCGCCCTCGCCCGCGCGCCACCGCCGCAGACCGCCCGCCACCACCCGCGGCGTGGACGCCTCCCGGGGATCGACGCCGTGGCGGCCCGTGCCGGGCGACACCGCGATCGAGCTGCCATCGCCCCGTCGACCGGTCGGCGACCAGAACGCCGACTCGGCTGACGCAGCCACAGCAGAAGGGAGCGCCCTTGACCTTCCACTTCGAATGGGCCGAGTTGCCCGACGACATCGCCCACCGCAAGCGCCAGGCCTGGCAGCAATGGGAACAGCTCGACCAGCAGCTCCATGACCCCACCCACCCGCCCCAGCCCGAGGACGTCGACGAGCTGGAGCGGGACCAGCGGGCCGCCTGGAAGCAGTACTGGCACGCCGACGGCGCCCGCTACCACCTCTCCAACCGCCAAATGAGCGACGCCATCACCGTCATGGAACACGCCGGCATGACCCGCCAGGTCCCCACCCCACCCTTCCCCCAGCCAATCACCTACGGCGCCGGCAGCGACGAATACGACACCTACCTCGACGCCACCGACCGCGGCGAGGCCGTCCAGCCCAGCCCTCCGCTGGCCGCCTACCTCGACGCCCGGGACGAGCACCTCCAGGCTAACTACGACGCCCAGGTCATCCCCCGGCACAAGCTGTGGACCAACGCCGGCTGGCTCATCACCCCCGAGGAGCTCACCGCCGCCCTCCCATATGCCCCCAGCTCCGCGGTGGACCGCCGCCAGCGGCCCATCCCGTGGTGGCGACAGTGGCTCGATTACCTGGAGGCGGCCAGCGGTCACGGCGGTGTCCGGGTCCACTAGCCAGCACCTTGCCAGCAGCCCTGCTGGCATCAAGCCGCTCACAGCATCCGACCGGGAGGTGCCCATGTCCCAGGAGCCCAACCAGCCCCGCTACCCCGAGATCTGCGTCCAGTTGTCCGGTGAGGATGGCAACGCCTTCGCCATCCTGGGCCGAACCACCCGCGCTCTCCGCCAAGCCGGGCTGGCCCCGGACGAGATCGACCAGTACTACACCGAGGCCACCAGCGGCGACTACGACCACCTGCTGCAAACCACCATGCGCTGGGTCGACTGGGAGTAGCCACCAATCCCTTCCTACCAGCCGCAGCACAGACGCTCAGCAGAGGGAGCGCTGGGCCCCACAGCGGTCGGAGTGCGCATAACTACGCTCGTGAGTTCCGCGCTGTCCCCTTGGCCCGACCCCCTGAAGCGTTCTGGCCGTGGGCACCGGAACCCAGCCCGCTTGAGCTCGCTCGCCAGCATGGCCTTGACAGTGGCGATAACCATGGCCTTGACAGTGTCGGGAGGGCGATCCACAGCCCGATCAGGTAGGGAAGGCCGGCGAAGGTCGGCCGGCGGCGAGAAGGGGATTATGGGAGAGTTGCCCGAGTGCATCGATGGCCTGCCGAACCTGTGCGGCTGGGAGGGGCTGGTCGAGGCGGCGGTCGTCGCCGGCCGACACCGGCGACTGTTCCCGGATGAGACGTCGCTGGGCATCGCCAACATCGACAGCGCGTTCGCGGTCGCGCTGCACATGCACCAGCCGCTGATCCCGGCTGGCGGACCAGACCCGCGCACAGCGGCCATCGTCAGCAACCTGCAGTGGATGCTGGAGCACCCCGACCTCGGCGACAACCACAACGCACCGGTGTTCCACTGGTGCTACCAGCGGATGGGCGAGCTGATCCCCCAGCTGCTCGGCGAGGGCAGCCAGCCGCGGATCATGCTGGAGTACTCCGGTACCCTGCTGCATGGGCTGCGCCGCGCTGGCCTGAGTGACGTCTTCGACGCTCTGCGGCCGTTGACCTGCGACCCGGATCTGCGGCACGCGGTGGAGTGGCTCGGCTGCCCGTGGGGGCACGCCGTGGCCCCCTCCACCCCGGTGCAGGATTACCGGCTGCACGTGCGGGCCTGGCAGCACCACTTCGCGGCCATCTTCGGCCTGGAGGCGCTGGGGCGGGTGCGTGGCTTCTCCCCCGCGGAGATGGCGCTGCCCAATCACCCCGATGTGGCCTATGAGTTCGTCAAGACCCTGAACGACTGCGGTTTTGAGTGGCTGCTGGTCCAGGAACACACCGTGGAGCTACCCGACGGCCGACCGTTGGAGCGCCCGCACCTGCCCCACCGTCTGGTCGCCACCAGCTCCCACGGCGACACGGCCGAGATCGTGGCCGTGGTCAAGACCCAGGGCAGCGACAC
>Ga0075418_10009243_pt1 | contig 11052 bp, 9 predicted proteins | sample SoiMetdeltSBSDD2_FD_81776 | JGI IMG/M metagenome (GOLD analysis project Ga0075418, IMG submission 81776) | Bulk soil microbial communities from a Populus tree surrounding site in Tennessee, USA - Soil MetaG P. deltoides SBSDD2 | ecosystem: Environmental > Terrestrial > Soil > Tree plantation...
AACCAATACAAGCGGCATTGGAATGCGAATAGGACGGGGCCCTCCGAACCAATGAGGGGGGCCAGAACCGACAGCGCGGCGCCCTCTGTCCATCGAAGCTGTCGCGATTTGGACAACGGCGGCGAGTTGAGAAGAGCGTCGAGGAGCAACGCCAGCCCGGCAGCCGCGCACGTCATCCCGGGGACGGAAAACTGAACACTGACGAACGCCGGCAACAAGAAAAACGCGGCCGAGAGAACTGCTGCGCCGATCTGCGCCGGTGTCGCCGATCCCAGCCAGCAGTACACGATGGTAGCCGTAGCGACGACGAGGCTGCCACCGAGAAACAGGTCGTACCACGGAAGAGAAGGCGCGAGGCTGTACGCAGTGGCCAGAATCTTTCCGATGATGATGTTGATGAACATCAGAAAGGGCACCGGTTCGTCGCCCGGTACGAAGTTGCCTTCGGCGAGTAGGCGCATCGCAATGTCGTCGTTCGTCTGGTAGAACGGCGTGAAGAACGCCAGGCTGATTACGACCAAAGACACCACGACAATCAGCAGGACGACCGCTCTGCGCGTTGCGATAGTCATGAAGGGAAATCCTCCATGTTGCGTGTTTGCTCCACGACGTACAAAGGCCGCGCGCGTACCTGGTCGAAGATCTTTCCGACGTAAATACCGAGAACGCCGAGCGTGAGGAGCACCGATCCGGTGCTGAGAAGAATGAGAACCACCAGCGACGGCCAGCCCGCCGCGAATCCACGCAGGAAATACAGAGCGACGACGAGCAGGGAGCCTGCAATCGCGCCGAAGAGAAAGAGAAAACCGACGGCGACCGCGGCGTACAGCAGGCGATTGGAATGCGAAACCCAGCCGTCGATCGCATGGCGAATCAGCTTCAAGAGGTTGTACGAGCTCCTTCCGCTGTGCCGCGGCCGGTGCGTCACCGGCACGTGCGCGGGCGGAAAGCCGAGCCAACGCAGGAGTCCGAGATAGTGCCTATGGACATCTTTCATCCGGCGGAACGCATCGACGGCACGCCGGCTGAGAATCGAATATCCACCAACGAGCCAGTTCGCGCGCTTATCTCCGGACAGGTAGCTCATCATGTTGAAGAACAACCTGGAGAATGCGTTCTTGATACGGCCGTGTGCGCGCTCCGTGCGTGTCGTCAGCACGACATCGTGACCCTCGCACGCCTTGGCGAACAAGTCGGGGATGAAAGCGGGATCGTCCTGAAGGTCGCAATCCATGACGACCGTCCATCGGCCGCGCGCTGCTTCGAGTCCCGCGGTCAGCGCCTTGTGTTGTCCGAAATTTCGGCTCAGTTTGATCCCCTTGACGCGCGGATCGACGGCGCACGCCGCTTCGATCCGCGACCACGTTCCGTCGCCGCTTCCGTCTTCGACGAGTACGATCTCGAAGTTCTCGGTGAGGCGTCGAACGGACGCGCTCACGACGCGCACGAACTCATCGACGATTCCTTCGGCGCGGTAGACGGGACTGACGACCGAGAGGAGAGGTGTGGCTTCGTCGGCGACCGGCCAGCGATCGAGGAGGTCGCGCAGGACATCGGGGCCCAATGCACTGCGGAGCGAGGCGAGACTCTCTTGCGACGGAAGCGATGCTTCGGAATCCAGGCCGCAGAAACGTCTCAGAGAGATGCGGTCTTCGAGCTCGGCGATCAATTCAGCGTCGGTGAGCCGTAGCCACCGCTGGACGAGGAGCGCCTTCAACAACGAGAGAGCTCCCGGAACCGGAGGCAATCCCGCAGAGAGCGTGTCCCATGATGTGTCGTTCTGGACGACTTGGAGAAAGCGGCGTGGAAGCACGTCGAGCGCCGCTCATCTTATCGTGTATTCTGCTCGTAGGTGAGGGACAACGACATCGTTGCCGGCGTAGTCGACTACTACGAAAGCAAGCTCGCTGCGTTCGGGGCGACGCCGCAAGGAGTCGATTGGAAAGATGATCGTTCGCAACGTGAGCGCTTTGTCCAGCTCGTCCGCGCTTTGGGCCTCGAGACATTCGCCGATCGATTCACGATCCTCGACTTCGGATGCGGTTACGGTGCGCTCTTGCCGTTTCTTCGCGAACAGGGTTTCGCCTTTTCGTACACGGGTTACGATCGCTCGCCGCAGATGATCGACGCGGCGCGACGCGCGCACGCTGGCATTGCAGAGGCCCAGTTCACGAGCGAATGGGCGTCGATCGACGCCGTCGATTTCGTCGTGGGGAGCGGTGTCTTCAACGTTCGGATGAGCACACCGTTGGGGGAGTGGCAGGAGTACGTCATGCGGATGCTCGCGATGATCGACGCGAAGGCGAAGCGCTGCTGGGCCGCGAACTTTCTCACGAGCTATTCGGATGAGCACCGAAAGCGCGCCGACCTTTTCTACGCGGATCCGGCCATACTCTTCGGCTGGTGCCAGCGATCCGCCTCGCGTTGGGTCTCGCTTCTCCACGATTATGATCTCTACGAATTCACGATCGGCGTCCACCGCCGGCCACGATGAGCGATGACGCGAACGGTGGCGATCGAACAGCCGAACTACATCCCCTGGATCGGTTACTTCGATCTGATTCGTCAATCGGATATCTGGGTCTGGTACGACGACGTTCAATACACGAAACGCGACTGGCGTAATCGCAACCTCGTTGCCCTCGAGGATGAGAGGATCTGGATCACGATTCCGGTGAAGACGAAAGGGCGTTATGCACAGGCAATTCGCGAGGTCGAGATCGACTACTCGCAACCTTGGCGCCGCCGGCACGTCGAGACCGTCCGCCGGTGCTATTCTCGTGCACCTTTTTTCACGACCGTCGTCGCGTTGATCGAAGAGGCGCTCGAGCCGAAACCGAATCTGCTCGCGGATCTGACGATCGGCATGAACGAGGCGATCTGCGCGCGTCTCGGCTTCGGGCCGCACTTCGTTCGCAGCTCGATGCTGCCGTCGATGGGTGCCGACCGTGTGGAGCGCCTGATCGAGATCTGCCGCGGTTTCGAGTCGACGACGTATCTCTCAGGTCCGTCGGCACGCGCATATATCGATCCGCGCGTGTTTGCCCGAGCTGGCATCGAGCTGAGATACATCGTCTACGACTATCCAGAATATGCGCGGGGCGCTCACGCCTTCGTGCGAAACCTCTCGATCATCGATGCGCTCGCATGGCTGGGGCCGAGCAACACCGCTGCATTTCTCGATGCACATGGCCGTTCGGAGCGCGAGGAGATCGCGTGCTGAAGTGGATCGCACGCGGTTGCGTATTTCCTCCAGCCGGCGTGCAGTTGCCGTCGTGGATCGGAGGCTATGCGGCGGCGCCGTATGCGGTGGCCACGAATGGAGCGCTCATTCGCGTGTTTTTCTCCGGACGTGACGAACGCAATCGCGGACAGATCGGTGCCTGCGATCTCGACGTCGAGAGCTGGGTCGTCGATCCTGTCGGTGTCACGCGCGAGCCGCTCGTCGGCGTCGGACCGCTCGGCGCATTCGATGAAAGCGGCTGTTCCATGTCTTGTATCGTGCGCCAGGGCTCGCGCTGGTTTCTCTACTACACCGGCTGGATGCTCGGCCGCACTGTGCCGTTCTATCTTTCCGTTGGTCTCGCGGTGAGTGAGGACGACGGCCGGACGTTTCATAAGTATTCACCCGCGCCGATCATGGACCGTTGTACGGTCGATCCGTTCCTGACGGCATCTCCCTGCGTCATCGTAGACGGCGGAATCTGGCGTATGTGGTATGTCTCCGCGATGGAGTGGGAGACGAAGAGCGACAAGCCGCGTCACCGGTATCTCATCAAGTACGCAGAATCGCGGGACGGAGTTCAGTGGCGTCGCGACGGGCGAATCGCCATCGATTTCGAGGGGGACGACGAATACGCGATGGGCAGACCTCACGTGGTCAAGGATGGTGAGATGTATCGGATGTGGTACTGCATTCGGGGCGAACAGTATCGAATCGCCTACGCCCAGTCGAGCGATGGTCTGGTGTGGACGCGTTGCGATGCGGCGAACGAGCCACCGCCGCGGCAGGCGTGGGATTCCGAGATGCAGGCCTATCCGATGGTATTTCGACATCGCGACCGTTGGCTCATGCTGTACAACGGCAACCGCTACGGAGCGACGGGATTTGGATGTGCGGAGAGTCCGTCGTGACGAACAGCCGCGACTGGATTCCGTTCAATCTGCCCTCGATGGTCGGGCGTGAGCTCGAATACATCGTTGAGGCCGTACGCTCCGGCCATCTGGCGGGAGACGGCAAGTTCACGCGCCGCTGCCAGCACTGGCTCGAGGAACAGTGCGGAGCCCATAAGGTCCTGCTCACGCATTCCTGCACGGCGGCGCTGGAAATGGCGGCGTTGCTGTGCGATCTCGAAGAAGGCGATGAAGTGATCATGCCTTCGTTCACGTTCGTCTCCACCGCGAATGCGTTCGCACTCCGCGGCGCCGTTCCGGTTTTCGTGGACATTCGTCTCGACACGCTGAATTTGGACGAGCGTTTGATCGAGAGTGCCATCACCGAGCGCACGCGCGCCATCGCGCCCGTGCATTACGCCGGCATCAGTTGCGACATGACGGCAGTCAACGCCATCGCCTCGCGTCACGGCTTGCGCGTCGTCGAAGACGCCGCGCAAGGACTCGGTGCCACGTATCGTGGACGCAGCCTCGGTACCATCGGTGATCTCGGCTGCTGGAGCTTTCATGAAACGAAGAACCTGATCAGCGGCGAAGGTGGCGCGCTGGTCATCAATGATCCGGCGCTCGTCGAGCGTGCCGAAATCGTGCGGGAAAAGGGAACGGACCGCTCGCGATTCTTTCGAGGCCAGGTGGACAAATACACCTGGGTCGATCTCGGCTCGTCGTACCTCCCGTCGGAACTCGTTGCCGCCTACCTTTACGCACAGCTCGAACGAGCGAAAGAGATTCTCGAGAAACGGCAGCGGATCTTCGATCGATACCACGCGGCGCTGGCACCATTCGAAGCCGAAGGCTTGCTGCGTCGGCCGCGCGTTCCTTCGGAATCCGTGCCCAACGGACACCTCTACTACATCCTGCTGCCGAGCGAAAACATGCGCGACGCGCTTCTTCGATATATGAACGAGTCGGGCGTCAACGTTGTGTTTCACTATGTCTCATTGCACGATTCGCCGGCCGGCTTGCGCTTCGGGCGCATGAGTGGAGAACTGATCAACACCGCGAACGTGAGCCGCACGCTCTTGCGCCTGCCGTGTTATCTCGACCTCACCGAAGAGCAGCAGGAGCGAGTGGTGATGGTCATCGATCGATTTTTCGCCGAACGACCGAGGTCGAAATGAATGCTACGTCGCCGCAAAAGAAACTGGTCATCATCGGGGATGGAGAGTTTGCGGAGATCGCGTGCGAGTACTTCAAGCACGACGCCGGCCGCGAGATCGCCGGTTTCGCGGTCGAGCGGAACTTCCTCAAGAAGGACTCGCTGTTCGATGTGCCGGTGATTGCGTTCGAGGAAATCGAGCAGCGATTCGCACCTGAGCATCACGACGCGTTCGTGGCCATTCCCTACACCCAGCTCAATCGCGTTCGCACACGGCTTTGTGCGGCTGCGCGCGCAAAGGGTTATCGGCTGGCCACGTATGTGAGCTCGGCCGCTTTCGTGTGGCGGAATGTCGAGATCGGAGAGAACTGCTTCATCTTCGAAAACAACGTCATCCAGTATTCGGTCCGCATCGGAAACAACGTCGTGCTCTGGAGCGGAAATCACATCGGACACCGGTCGGTGATCGAAGACAACTGTTTCTTCGCCTCGCATGTGGTGGTGTCGGGATACTGTCGGTTCGGCGAGAGCTGCTTTGTGGGCGTGAATAGCACGCTACGCGATCAGATCACCGTCGGGCGCGATGCCGTCATCGGTGCAGGGGCTGTCGTGGTAAAAAACGTCGGCGACCGCCAGGTCGTGCGTGGCAATCCCGCGGTCGCTGCGGACACGGACAGTTTCAAGGTGTTCGGGATCGCCGACTGAGCCTGTGGCACAATGCCGCGCCCATGAAACATGAAGTCGCTCAACTGTATCGTTGCCCCTATTCCGGCTCCTCGCTGGAGCTGATCGTCGACGAATCCGATGGTGATGAGGTCATCAGCGGAACGCTCGTCAACGTCGCCGGCCATCCCTACGAGATCCGCGACGGGATTCCCTACTTTCGCGACGCTGCCGCCGAGCCGATGACGGAGAGCGAAAAGAAGCAATTCGACTACTACGAAGCGACGAGCGGCGACTATGACGCAGCGCTCGATTGGTTGTTCAAGACGTTCGAGGAGAACGAAGACACCATTCGCAGCTTCATCATCGAGCCTCTCGACCTCCCCAACGCACGCAATGTCGTGGAGATCGGCGCGGGAACGTGTCGCGACTCCGTTCGCATCGCCGCTCGCATGAAGGCGGGCTCACGCCTGTTTCTGCAGGATTTCTCGCCATCGATCCTGCAGGTGGGACGGGATCGCATGCGGACGATGCAGCGATTCGAGTGCGAGATCGAGTACTTCGTCGGCGGCTCCACGCATCTTCCTTTCGCCGATGGAGCGAACGATTGTCTGTACCACTTCGGCGCCTTCAATGTGTTTCCCGATCCGGGACGATCGCTTGCGGAGATGACGCGCGTCGTTCGTGTCGGCGGCCGAGTGATCTTCGGCGACGAGAGCCTCGCGCCATGGCTGAAGAACACGGAGTACGGCGCGATTCTCCTCGATGCGAACCCGCTCTATGCCGACGAAGTTCCGATCACGGTTCTGCCCGAATCGGCGCGTAATGTGCGTGTGAGCTGGTTTCTCGGCAACGCCTTCTACGCCGTCACGTTCGACGTGGGCAGCGGTCCTCCGCTGTTGGACATTGATCAACCCATTCCCGGAATTCGTGGAGGGACACTGCGATCACGCCGGTATGGGAAACTCGAAGCCGTCAGTCCCGAAGCGAAACGGATGGCGGAACAGGAAGCACGACGGCTGGGTGTCAGCGTTCACGAGTGGCTCGATCAGGCGATCCGGAGCGCGGTGCAACCCGAATCAAAATCGCCGGTGAAATGAAAAACGCCGTGTGGATCTCTCGATCCACACGGCGCTTTTGTTCGAAGCTGAATCGACTTACTGCTGCTTTTCCTTCTCGAGCTGCGCGATGCGCGCGTTGAGCTCTTCGATCGTCTTCTGCTGCTCCTTGACGACCCTCGTCACGACCGCGACGATGTCGAGCGCGCTCAGGCCGTTCCGCTCCGGATTCGCGACGAGATCGGGAACATCTTCCGCGATGAAGCCGACCTTCGGATCGTCCGGCAGGATCTTGTAGTTGTACGTGACGGGCTCGAGCTCCTTGAGAGCCTCGAATGCCGTCTTCGCATCGAGACTGATGATGTGCTCCTTCGCCTTGCGCGAGGAGTTGTCCGTCCACACGCCAGCCGTCGTCAGGGTCGCGGTGACGCCTGCGCCGGTGTTGGTGTAGTGGATCGGATTCGTCGGATTGCCGGACGCCATGTTGCCGATGCCGATGAAGCCCTGGTTATCGATGATCATCGCGGCGTTGTTGCCAGTCAGGAAGCGCAGCGAGGGATTCGGCGCAACGGCGCCGGTATCGGGACGGACGTTCAGGAACGCAGATGCGCGGCCGAATGACGCACCGGCGTAACCGAACGTCAGCGCGGACTCAGTTCCCGCGCTGCCATCGGGATCGTTGCCGACGCCGATGAATGTATCCGCATTGCTCGCACCGAAGACATGCAGCTTCGCTTCGGGGCTGCCGGTGCCAACACCGACGTCGCCGTCAGCGGAAATGTCGACGGAGCTCGTCGGTGCGCCCGGACGAATGCGCAGGGACAGCTTCGAGCCGCCGGTCACGTCGCGCACGAAGAAGTTCGCTTCGTTCGCGCCGATGTCCCACGTCTGCGCCGTGAATCCACCGGAGTTGTTCTGCTCGAGGCGGATCGCCGGCGTGTTGCTGGTGTTGATATGCAGGTCGAGGACGGGAGTCGAAGTACGGAGGCCGATGCGGCCCGTGCTGTCGGCGAAGATCGAGTTCGTCGCCGCACCTGCGGTGATCGTAAACGGAGTCTTCGCGCTTGTGCTGTCCTCGATCGAGAACTTGCTGGAGCCGCCGCTGGCCGAGTCATTCGCGATCAGGCGCCAGTCGTTCGCGGGGAAGCCCGCCGACGTGGACGTGTCGTCGAAGTGGATGCGGGTGTTGTTCTCCTTCAGGCGAATCGTGTCGAAGCCGAAGTTCTCGTTGTTCACGCAGTCGAGGCCGACGCACAGGCTGCCCTGGACGATGAGATCGTCAGGAATGACCTGATCGAGGGTCTCGACCTGTCCGGGACGCGCGTTGACGGCGACCTCGCGGCCTTTACCCTCGGTGCGGTCCGGCGTGACGATCATGCTGTTGCTGACCGTGAACGAACCCGACTCGATGCGCCCTTCGAGGCCGGCATCTTTCATGATCTTCGCGGCGGCGGCGACATCGTTCGCGGCGCGTGCCGCGTCGAGCTGCTTCCGCACGCCTTCAGGAACGTTCGCGTCGAGCACCATCTCCCACTGATAGGTGCCGTCCATTCTGCCGAGATCCTGCAGGTTCAGCGCGGGCGTTCTGCCCTGCTTGAACTCGAAGGTCTCGACCTGGCCGTCCGGCTTCGACACACGGAGCTGAACGCTCGAGTAGCCGCTGGCCGAGATCTGCCATTCGATGTTCGATCCACCGCCGGTCATCTTCGCGAAACCACCTGCGAAGACTGCCGTCGGCAGAGCGAGGATAACCAGGAATACGGTAATGCGAGAAAGCGGGGACCGAGTGAAAGCCATGTTTCTGCCTCCTCCGTTTATGGCTGCCGTCGTTTCCGACAGCGAAGCCGAACCAAGTCAATTGGGCCTGCGAATCAAGAAAACGGTTACGTTACGTGGTGAAGACGCGGATGCGTAACTATAACGTCGCATCCATCACGACGCCATGTGATTTGTCTCACGATTTGTAATCTGTTTGTAAGTAATGCGGTAGGTCGCCTGGGAAATGGAAGAAAAGCGCCGAATTTGGTGAGTCGGTTTATTCTTACTCCCACTCGATCGTGCTCGGCGGCTTCGACGAAATGTCGTACGCCACACGATTTATCCCGCGGACCTCGTTCACGATACGCCGCGCCATCCGATCGAGGATGTCGTGCGGCATGCGGTACCAGTCGGCCGTCATGAAGTCGGTCGTGGCGACGGCGCGGATCGCGCAGACGTTCTCGTAGGTTCTCTCGTCGCCCATCACGCCGACACTTTTCACCGGCAGGAGCACGGCGAACGCTTGCGAGATCTGCCGATAGAGTCCCGCCGCCCGGATCTCTTCGATCACGATCTCGTCGGCGTTCTGCAGGATCTCGACGCGCTGGGCGTTCACTTCGCCGAGGATGCGCACAGCGAGGCCCGGCCCGGGAAAGGGATGGCGCCACACGAATTCTTCCTCGAGTCCGAGCTCGATGCCGAGTTGCCGGACTTCGTCTTTGAAGAGCTCCCGCACGGGCTCGATCAGGTTGAGTCCCATCTTTTCCGGAAGTCCGCCGACGTTGTGATGGGTCTTGATGACTGCGGAAGGACCTTTGATCGAAACGGACTCGATCACGTCGGGGTAGAGCGTTCCCTGCACGAGAAACTCGACGTTCGGGATGCGCTTCGCTTCTTCCTCGAAGACGGCGATGAACTCGTTGCCGATCCGCTTGCGCTTCACTTCGGGATCTTCGATCCCGGCGAGCCTTTCGTAGAACCGCGCCCGCGCATCGACCTGGATGAAATGCAGTCCGAGGCGATCGCTCAGGCGCGAGCCGACCTGCAGCGCTTCGTGTTTTCGCAGCACGCCGTTGTCGACGAAGATTGCCGTGAGCTGATCGCCGATGGCTTCCGCGACGAGCAGCGCTGCGACGGTCGAGTCGACACCGCCGCTGACTGCCGCGATCACGTTGCGGTCGCCGACCTGCGCGCGAATCTCGTCGACCTTGCGCCGGCGGTAGTCGCCGAGGTCCCAGGTCGGCTGACATCCCACGATCTCGAAGAGGAAGTTGCGAATGATCTGCGATCCCGCCTCGGTGTGCGTGACTTCGGGATGAAACTGGATGCCGAAGCAGCGTCTCTCGCGATGCTCGAACGCAGCGACAGGCGCGCTCGTCGACGATGCGGTGACTTCGAATCCCGGAGGACCTTCGAGAATGCTGTCCCCGTGGCTGGCCCAGACCTGCTGATGCGGGGGCGTGCTCGCGAACAGAGGCGATTCGCGCGTGATGTCGATCTCCGCGCGGCCGTACTCGCGTTCCGCCACGGCCTCGACTTTTCCGTCGAGGAGAAACGCCGTGAGCTGCATGCCGTAGCAGATGCCGAGGATCGGGATGCCGAGGTCGAAGACCTCGCGCGAACAGTACGGCGCAGATTCGGCGTAGACGGATTGCGGGCCGCCCGAAAAAATGATCGCTTTCGGTGCGAGCTCGCGAATTTTTTCGATCGGGTAATCAAACGGATGAACGACGGAGTAGACGCGATTCTCGCGAATCCGCCGGGCGATCAACTGCGTGTATTGGGAGCCGAAATCGAGGATGAGGATGGTCTGCTCTGGCTGCACGACGCGGATTGTAGCGGATGGTGCGCGGTGTCCACTGAGTGAGGCGAGCCGCCGGCGCGCAGCCTGTTGCGCCGGCGGCCTGGTGGGCCTTTGAGGTGGGCTACTGCATCGACTTGGATTTGCGATGCGGCGGGTTCGTTGGTCTCATACAGTGAGACGGACGCCGAGTCGCGATGTTGCGGGCTCACGCGATCGGTTGCCGCATGTTCACCGGTCCGTGAAACGAGAAAACGATCAGAGAAGATTGCGCAGCTCTTTGCCGGGCTTGAAGCGAATCGTATTGCCGGGCGGGATCTTCACTTCGACACCGGTCTTCGGATTGCGGCCGATTCCCTTCTTGCGCTGCTTGACCTGAAAGACGCCGAAACCGCGGAGCTCGATTCGCTGTCCGCGCGCGAGCGCATTGCGGAGTCCTTCGATGACCGTGTCGACCGCCTGCGCGGCCTTGACGCGGGAAATTTCCGACACCTCGGCGA
>Ga0075418_10009244_pt1 | contig 11052 bp, 9 predicted proteins | sample SoiMetdeltSBSDD2_FD_81776 | JGI IMG/M metagenome (GOLD analysis project Ga0075418, IMG submission 81776) | Bulk soil microbial communities from a Populus tree surrounding site in Tennessee, USA - Soil MetaG P. deltoides SBSDD2 | ecosystem: Environmental > Terrestrial > Soil > Tree plantation...
ACCCCGATAATCGTCCACGTGCGCTTCATTGGTTCCTCCTTCGCTCTGACGAGTTAGACAGCTCTGCGCTACGCGTCAGCCGCGGCACCGCTCCACGAGCGTGCCCACGCCTGACCCTCAACGATAGTCCTCTGTTGAATCTACGTAGGAATCAAAACCTGGACTCACTCATCCGCATCTCCAATTCCCGTTGGCTGGTTATGCGACTCGCTTTCTGTCATACGTCGGCTCTTGTTACCGATGTCGGCGAAAAAAGGTATTGAACGCGCGGCGGACCTCATCAGGACGTTCAAGAAAGGCGAAATGTCCGCAATCCTTTATCGTGACCAGTTCGGCACCTGGAATGGCCCGCGCAATGCGCTCAGCGGCCCCGACCATGAAGTCGTGATCGCCGGCGATGACCAGGGTCGGGACGCGCAGGCTTCCCAGCTTGGGCAACAGATCGTAGCCGGCCACCTGCCAGGTGTCGCGCATGAGCTGGTCTTCGACCGCTCGCGCCCTGAGGATGCCTTCCTTTCCCTGGCTGATGAATCCCACCTTCATCGTCGCCATCATTCGTTCGTAGTCCTCGGGGCGCTTTAGCGACGGCTTGAAGTGGATCCGATAGCGCGCCGCAACTGCCTCGGGATCGCCCGCCTGGTACGCCGGGCTCGCCAGGATGGCTCGCTGGCGATCCATATCCGCGCCGAGTCGTTCCAGGTACACCTGCCGCACCACTGCGACGTCGCTCGCCGAGGCCGGCGCCGGGTTCATCAGGATTAGTCTCGAAACGCGTGTCGGATATCGCAGCGCGTACTCCAGTGCCAGCACCGCCCCCCAGGAGTGCCCAAGCAGCGCCGGGGCTTCCAGGCGAAATTGCTGCCCCACCCGGTCGATGTCCTCTACGTCGGAGGTGAGTGTCACGTCCGCCGGCCGAACGCCTTCCGCTGATCGACCCCGCCCGCGCTGATCGTAGTAGATGAGGCGGTATGTGTCTGCCAGTCGATCCAGGTCGGGCAGGAGATAGCCGTGATCGAAATCCGGACCGCCGTGAAGGACGATCAAGGGCGGTCCCTGCCCGATCGCTCGAGCGTACAGCGATGTGTTGCCGACGGGGATACGGCTTTCACTAGGATTCGAGCTGCCGCCGCCCTGCAACACGCTCGCCGATTGAGTCGCCAGCGTTGTCAAGAGCCCTACGGCGAGATTAGCGACGATGAAACGAACCATCACGGATTCCTCCTCAGCGCTCCACTGGATTCTCATTGCGGCGGGCCGGGTAGCAGGGCGATGTTGGCACCGTCCCCCCTAAGAACCGGACTTGCAAGTTTCCCGACATACGGCTCAAGCATCTCGGAAGTACCCTCGCGTGACCCTCAACGATCAGTCCTCTGTTAGGCGCTCTGCGGTACGCGTCACTTGCGGCATCGCTCCACGAGTGGGCCTAAGTCGCGCCAGCCGTAACCGCCATGAAACTCACCCTTGTCACTGTAGAGTCGTTCGGCGCCCAACGCCTCGTAGAAGCCATTGGACGGGTTCGACGCCTCACCGAACAGCAGCATCGAGGTCACGCCGCGTTCCACGAACCACCCCGGTACCGCGCACAGCAGCAGCCGTCCAAGCCCTTGACGCTGCAGCCGTTGCAACAAGTAAATCTCGTTGAGTTCCCCCTTGATATCCGGGCACGCCTCCATCGTGAGGTGTTCCCTTCGCGAAGCCAACCAACTCGCCATCGTCGTCTTCGATGACAAGAGAAAACCAGCTACCGTCTTGCCGGCCGAAGGCTTCGCGCCATTGAGCTTTCCGTAATTCGTATGACGGTCCGCCCGGTCGTCCGCCACGATGCGTTTCGTTGAAGGTTTGCAAGTGCAACTCGGCCAACCTGGGAATATCCGCTACGTTTGCATCTCGGAGGTTAAGTGCCATAGCTGCTGGGGCTCCTAGGATGTCTTTCTGACGCTCGTTCAGCCCACGAATTCTTACGATGTTACGTTATTATGCCGACGGACTACGATATCGCTTGATCCCGGTTTTCCTCAACAGACTAAATCTATTATTCCTCCACTCGTAATAATACTTTGCTTCTCTCGGTTCCCCCCTTATCCCCCACACGTAACCGGAAACAACGAGCAACCGGCTGTCAATGCGGAATTGCAAAGAAGGTTCGTCCTGAGAAGGCACGGTGATAACGGACGCGGCGTTAGGGTTGAAATACACGCGGCCCGTGCGGGCATCAACGACGGCATACCACCTGCAGTCAGACCCACAACCCCAAGTTACGACAGTGTAGTGCCCCGCGAAATTCGGGCCTGCTCTAGTCCCCAATTTGATCCTGGTTTGATACTTGCGCGCCAGTTGCCCCGCAATAACCGCTGGGGAGGGCTGGCCTGTGAACTTCTGAGGGGCAGGATAGCTCTCGAAAAGAGGCAATGATCGATCTTGGGCTAACGCTCCACAAACGAGAAGCATCGGGGCCAGGAGTATTCGTACGGCGAACCTCATGAGTTAGACGGCGTTCATTTTTGGCGTAACTTCCGTAGAACCCGGTCGCGGAACTCTTGCTCACTACCACCTCGGAACTCTTGTCTGTCCCAGCCGCAAATCTCTACCGCGGCGAAGGCAAGCATGAAGTCCAACCCTTTGTCTTCCGCCATCTTTCGCTCCAAGGACGGCAAGGCTGGCTTGCCAATGGCGACAATCTTTCGGTAGCTCGGCAACCCGATGTAGTCATAGGTATTGCTGGAAAAGCGGATCTTTTCACATTCCTGATGCCAGGCAGAGTACAAGCTCTCAAACCCGGCACCCATCTCTTCCTTTGGCAGCGCACTGGGCGAATGGTGACAGCCTGCGAAGAGGGCGAAGCAAAGAGCCGAAGCGAGCATTGTTGGTGGAAAGTTCATGTGTGCTATGACCTAAATGAGACACTTAGCCAGTCGAACCTGCTCAATACGCCAACCCTAAAGCTTATTCTCGCCGCTGGTGTAATACTTGAACGCCATCTTCGCAAGCTTCCAAACCTTACCCCATTCGATCTCGCCGCTCTCACCCCGAATCACCCGATCTACAATCAAACTTCGAAGGTAACGGCCTTCACGTTTGAACATGAATCGCTTGGCATAAGGCCGTGCGATCTCGAAAAACCGAAAGTCCGGATCGACCTGGGTACCGATCCCCTCCAGCGTCATCACCGCTCGAACGATATAGGTGAAACTCGCGGGAATCTTGAAAGGGAACTCGTAGATCACGCCCGCCATGTCGAACATCAATTCTTTGAAGTTCACATCGCCAAGTCGTATCCCAAGATAGCGGTTGAACAGGCCTTCGATGATCGGTTTGAACCGCACCTCGTCTTCCGGGGAAAGCTCGATGAATCCAAGCCGCACCATGTCGTTTACAAGACCGTGAACATCGCGCTCGACTACGTGAAAGAACGCGTTGATCAGGTTCGACTGGAGCTTCATATCCAATCGGCCAACCATGCCAAAGTCGAAAAACGCCAGCCGCCCGTCAGCCATCACTCGCAGGTTGCCGGGATGTGGGTCAGCGTGAAAAAAGCCGTCTTCGAGAAGCTGCTTTAAGTAAGTACGCGCCAGCAGCTTCACGACTTCGTGCGGATCATGACCGGCTGCGGTTAGATGCTCGATGTCGGTCACCTTCGATCCGTCGATGAACTCCATCACGATCAACCGGCGCGTGGAAAAAACCTTGTAGATCTGAGGGACATACACGTCCTTCCACTTGGCGAAGTTCTGGCGGAACACCTCGGCGTTGCGCGCCTCCTGTTCGTAATCCATCTCCTCGTGGATCGTGGTATGAAACGCATCAAGCGTCCCTTGCCAGTCCACGCCGCGCACAAGGTTCGGATAACGCTCGAGTCTTCGGGCGATTCGACGGAGCACCGATATATCGAACTCGATCTGGGTATCGATGTCCGGTCTCTGAACCTTGACTGCGACGACTTGACCAGTTCGCAGTCGAGCGCGATGAACTTGCCCGAGACTAGCCGCGGCGATCGGCTGGTCTTCGAAGTCTTCAAAGATGTCGTCGATCTTTGCGCGAAGCTCGCTCTCGATGATTGCCCGCGATTGCTCGGTGGAAAACGGCGGTACTTCATCCTGAAGCTTTGCCAGCTCCTGGATGTACTCGACGGGAAGCAAGTCCGCCCTTGTCGCAAGCGACTGGCCGGTCTTGATAAACGTCGGGCCAAGTTTGAGAAACTTTTCGCGAAGAAGCGCTCCTTCCTGGCGGCGAAGTTCAGCCTCGGATCGCTTGGTGATCCGCCAACCGCGAGTGTTGAGGAACACCCGAAGCATGAACAGAAAAAACGAGGTCACCACGCGTGCGAGTCGCAGGTATCCTCTTATCCCGATGTGAGGAAGCGACTCGTGCGGGACGGGGCCTTCAGTAGTTGTGACTGTTTTTGGTATGAGTGCGGTAGACCGTTCATCGCCGGGCTGACCGGGTGAGGCGGTCGAAGATTCTATTTCAGAGAGCTTCGGATTTACCATCAGAGAAATGTACGAATTTGGTTTGAACAACGTTGCCGGTTAGATTCTAGCATGTTCGAGTTCTTTGCGTCTTTGCGGTCCTTGGCGTCTTTGCGCTAAACAAGACATTCAAACGTACAGGTTCGCGCAAAGACGCAAAGGACCGCGAAGACGCAAAGGGACCCGCCCTGTGTGGGGAACTAGTTCGTACTTTGCTCGAAACCCCACAAAAGACCAAAAAAAACCTCGGTAATCAGCACATCAAAACTCTAGGCAACCATCGTGAGCTGTGCTTAAATAGCCGCCAACCGATTTTCCAAACCTGCCCCTACAGGACTTCAGCTTAAGCTGTGTCCGATCCCCCATCCCGCAGCACCGGCAAGCAGCGCAGTGACCATTGTTTTGATTGCACCCACGCGCTCTCGAGGAGGGTGTATGTCCCTTGATAAATCAGAAGCTCTCGACGCCGCAAAGCAATATGTGCTTCAGCGAAACGTTCAAGCCGCGGTCGATATCTATCGCAAGATCATTCAAGACGATCCATCCGATCTCGACGTTAACGACACTCTTGGGGATTTGTATGCCAGCAACGGCCAGGTTCACGACGCGATCACCCAGTTCACCAGAGTCGCCGATGCCTACATCGAGCACGGCCTCGCACGAAAGGCTATCGCAACTCTTAAAAAGATCATCGCGATTGACCCCGGCAATACCGAAACTGCGACCAAGCTAGCCGACCTTTATGGTCAAGCCGGTTTGCCCAGCGAAGCGCGGCAACACTATCTTGAAATTGCCGACGCACTTACACGCAAAGGAGCGACTCTCGACGCGCTGGAAGTCTTTAGTAAGGTTGTCGAACTCGATCCGTCCAATACATCGACACGCATAAAACTTGGTGAGCTCTACCTGCGGGAAGCGATGAACGAACAAGCATTTGAAGCGTTCGTCACGGCTGCCCGCCAGCTCGACGATAAGGGCGAAAACAGACGCGCGTTGAACGCGTATAATGAAGCCCTGTCCATCAAGCCGGATAACCGCGACGCGCTTGCAGCTACTCGCAAGCTCATGACACTGCTTGGGGTTCCCAGTACGGATAAGGTTCGGAACAGTGACAAGCCGCACAGCGTCGAGGCCGCCGGGGCAAATCCGCCGCAACAACTTTCCTCAGCTCACCCGATTACCAGCGATCTCGGCGCGAACTCTGACGGATTCGTGATTCAGGAAATCTCAAAGGCTGAGATTCTGGTCGCCTACGGCAAGGTCAGCCAGGCCGTATCAATGCTCAGGAAGGTACTGGAAGACCGGCCCGATAACATCGATGTGCACATCAAGCTAAAAGACATTTACCTTAGAACCGGCATGATGACCGAGGCCGCAAGCGAGTGCATCGCGCTGGAACGTATACACGAGGCCCGCGGGGAATCCGAGCGAGCGCGCGACTATGCGGTTCGCGCGAGCCGCCTCACGCAATTGATGGAGCAGCCTTCAGGTGACTTGCCCAAGCCACGACAGAAACCAGCAGAACAGCCGGCTCTTCGATTGAGTCCGCCTCCACCGGAGGTCACCCCGCAACCGGATTTAGCGCCGAAACCCGATCCAGCTGCAAGCAGAGTTGATCCGCGTCCGCTTGAGCCGGCGCGAATGGCATTTTCAGCAGCTACCTCGAACCTGCCCTCGGTCGAAGTGGCGTCGCTGGATGTCTCAGGTGAACCGCAGATATCCGACTTGAAGCTAGTCGAAAGCGCAATCCCGGTTGCCGGGATCAATCTTTCGATTTCACCTGCTCATCAGTCTGCGCTGGTGCCGGTAGCTCGTGCTTTAACGACTAAGAGAGAGAGGGAATTAACTTCCTCGGTTGGCGTTTCGTCATCGGTTGATAGAAAGCGAGACCGGCTAACCGCCAGAGCCATCGCCGCCGGTGTCTTTGTTCTGTTGGGAACAACCGCGGTGATTGGCGGGCTTGCGTACAATGCGCACCTCGATAATCAGTATGTCGTGTTATCAGCGGCAGCTCCGCCGATAACGCAGCCGGCGATTCCCGCGGTAGAAGATCAATCAGAGCCGCTCCAGCCGAATGAAGTGATAACTGTAGAGGTCACCCCACCAACCCAGACCGATGCGGCCGCTACCCGGCAGAATCAGGAATCAGTGACGGCCGTGCCTGTGCAGCCGGCTTCGCCTCAACCCTCGAGCGAGCCGCCCAGAGTGATAACTCCGCCGGCGCCGATGCCGCCGCGGGCGATCGCCAGTCCCGACGCGCGCGGAGGAGGAACCGAGACCAGAACGCCGTCGGGGGTACCGGGCGACGTTCCGATCGGTACGGCTAATACAGCCGAGCCGCCGCCAAAACTTGTTCGGCAATCGCCAGGGGTGGTGATGGGTGGCGCAATAAAGAAGGTCGACCCCGTTTATCCCGCGACCGCCAGAGTCGCCCACCAGGCGGGCGCAGTCTCGGTAGAAGTGACGATCAGCGAACAAGGAAATGTAACTTCAGCGCGAGCGCTTTCGGGTCCGGAGGTGCTGAGGAACGCGGCGGTGGCTGCAGCTCGCGGATGGAAGTTCAAGGCTTCAACCCTTGGCGGCGTACCGGTGACGACCACCACTACGATCGTTTTCAACTTCAAGCTATGAGGCCCGGTACCTTTGCGGGTTGGCGGTCCTTTGCGTCTTTGCGCTAAAGAAGACATTCAGACATACTGGTTCGCGCAAAGACGAAAAGGACTGCCGATACGCAAAGCGCAAGTCATGAAGCCACCACCGGCCCAAACACACCAGATTCTGGTAGGCACGTCGGGCTTCGCCTACAAAGAGTGGAAGGGAAGCTTCTATCCCGAGAAGCTTCCAGCAAAGAAATATCTGTCCTACTACGCCGAACACTTTCGTACGACTGAGATCAATAACACCTTTTATCGCATGCCGACCGCGAGGCTCTGCGAGAGTTGGTACGATGAAGTTCCCGACAACTTTTCATTCACGCTAAAGTTGAGCCAGCGGATCACTCACTTCAAGAGGCTAAAAAACATCGACGACGAGATGAACTTCTTTCTTGAGAGCGCGACGGGCTTGAAAGAGAAGCTCGGTCCGATCCTCGTGCAGTTGCCGCCCAACTACAAGAAGGACATTGAAGTACTCGATACCTTTCTGGCGAGCTTTGCCGGCAGGGGAAAGCTCGCATTCGAGTTCAGACACGAGTCGTGGTTTTCCGGCGACGTCTACGACCTGCTCCGAAAGTACAAGACGACGTTAGGAGTCGTTGAAAAGGAAGAAGACGAAGGACCCGATGCGCCTCGCGAAGTAACCGGTTCGTTTGTGTACATGCGCTTGCGAAAAGGCGACTACTCTAAAGATGAGATGCTCGATTGGGCGGGTTGGATCCGCAGCCAGAGTGTGCCGGTCTATTGCTATCTAAAGCACGACGAGCGCGCGCCGATTCTGGCGAACGCGCTGATCGCGGCGTTAGACGAGGCGCCGTAGTTGGGACGGTAAATTCGAGCGCTATTCCGCCCTCTTCGGAAAGCTGAAGGGCAGTACATCAGGCAACACGCTCACCTCGCTGGTGAACTTGAACGGGTATTTGCCGCCGCTGTCATAAACCAGTTCAACAAAGAATGCTGTGAATCCGCTGGCCGGTTTGTTCACCCGAGCGACGTATACCCCGGGTTTGTCTTCTTTAAGCGGGCTGCTGGTGTAAGCATTCCCGATCGTGTCGACTCGGAAGTCTCGCGCCTTCGGGTTGGTCGCTTGCCAGACATTCACCTCGCGGGGTTTGTCCTTTACGGTGACGATCAATGTGCCGTCTTTTTCTTTCTTCCACGAAAACGTCGGGCGCGGTTTGTTGTTGATGACCGCTTGATAAAACGAAAGCAGGCTTTCGCGAGCATCGGTGCCCGCGAGATTGTGCTTTGCGTTGGGAGTGTAGCGAAGATACTTCTCGCCTTGAAGCTCGCCAAAATAGAACTGTGAATTGTCCGGCAGGAAGAACTGATCTCCCGAGGCGTTCACCAGATACTTTGGAATCTTGAGCCGGTCGCGCGAGCGATAGTTGTAAGGATCTTCGATGGCCAGAATATGTTGATATTCGGGAGTGCCGATTTTGTCGGGGAACAGCTTGTGATTGACGTAATCGTTTAGCGACGGCGAGAAGAAACCGTATGCCTCGAAATGATGGCGGGTGATCGCTTCGGAGTTCAGCGCATCGATCACCGTCGGCATGATGGCGATGACTCGCTTGTCGACGACTCCTACAAGCCATGTCGTCCAGCCTCGTTTCGATCCGCCTGAAACTACGAACTGATCGATCTTGAGCTTGCCGCCCGCGTCGCTCGCAAGAAACTCCTGTATTGCATCAAGAGCACGAACCCCGCTCTTGACCATCGCCAGTCGCACCAGCCACGTATCATCGCCGGTCTTCATTTGCTTTACGCGGCTGTAGGCGATCAGATCGTCTTCGGAGCGGCCCTTGTCTTTCGAGTCTGAGAAGTAAAGCGGTTGATTGGGCACCATTCCAAGCTCGGCGATCACCGTGTTGGCTTCCATCGCGAAGGACACTAACCTGTCGGAGATCTTGGTGGGTGCGGCATCGCGGTTACTTCCGCCGCCGATAAAAAGAAGAGCTTTGTTCGATGCGGTCTTGTCGGGTTTGACTATTGTCAGCCAGTGCTTCCAAACCGGCCGATCGACTTCGGCGGCGCTGCGCCAGGTCTGTGACGCCAGATCGATGACGTAGCCCTTGTAGCCCTCGCCGGCGATGGTGTTCACAAGCTTCCACGAATAGCTGGAATCGGGTTTGGCAATGTAGCGGTCAAGCGCTGTTTCCTTGTCAGGAACCGCGAACGCCGGGATCGACGGCGCAGCGGTGAGCAGGGAAGAGAACACGACTATACCGGTCAGAGCTGTGATCCCGAGAACCCGAATGCGTTTCATAAGGCACCTCCGTGGAAGCGTGAGCTAGATAGGAATCTGGATCCTGAGGCAGGAAGATAGTTGTTGCGGGCTGGAACTGCAAGCGAGGATGGAAGATGGGGATGGAAGATGGAGGATGGAAGACGGAAAATTGCCTAGCTCGCTGCCGCGCTCGCCCGCGAAGTTTTTCAATTTTCGATCTTCCATCTTTTCAATCCTCGATCTTCCATCCTCCATCCTCCATCTTCGATGTTTCCAAAAGGCAGTCGACTATCTCACTCCCTTGACCGACGTGCCGCCGCGGAATAGGCTAGCCTGTAGTATTAGATTGAGAGGTAAAGCCATGAAGAAAGCACTACTTGTGATCCTGGTTGTCGCGCTCGTTGGGACGGAAGTCAGCGCGCACGGGCCCGGAGAGGACGAAACGAGCGTCGCGCTTGCCGGCGGGAAGGTAACGATTCACTACGGCACGCCAAAACTCGCTGGGAGAAACCTTGACGAGATGATCAAACCGGGACTCGCCTGGTTTATGGGAATGAACAACCCGACCACGCTCGAGACAACCATCCAGTTGGACTTCGGCGGCAAGAAGCTTCCGCCGGGAAAATATGCGATCTTCTCGCGCCCTGACGAACAACGAAACTGGACCCTGCTTGTTTCATCGGCGATCACCCGGCCGCTAAAAGCGGAAACCGTTGTGCTCGAAGCTCCGTTGAACTTTGTGAAAGACAGCGCGTCTCAAGATCTGTTGAAGATCACACTCGATAAGGCTGGTGACGGCGCGTCGCTCGTTGTTGCGTGGGGAACTTACCGGCTGCAAGGCGCCTTCAAAGCTGCTTCCTGAGTGAAACGTGATGCGTGATGCGTGAAGCGTCCGTAGTCCGTAGTCCGTGGTCCGTAGCAAGTACTCGGTCGTCGTAGTTGGATCTGCTTAAAGAATGCGCGCTCAATAGGCCGGCGATGGAGTACTACGGAAGACGGACTACTACGGACTACGGACCACGGACTGCTGCTTCACGCATCTTCCTTAGTTGAATGTCAGGGAATCAAGCTTTAGCAAACTGTGAAGAAGCACATTCGCTCCGTTGGCTATGTCTTCCGGACGCGAATACTCTTTCGGCGAGTGGCTGATGCCCGCCACGCTCGGAACGAATATCATTCCAACCGGGCAAAGCCGAGCGATCTCCTGCGCGTCGTGACCCGCACCGCTTGGCAACCATTTTGTCGATAGACCGAGCGACCTGGCTGTCTCATCAATCACCTTTCGGATCCGCTCGTCTGTTGGCGCGGGAACGATGCTGTTAGTTTCAGTGAAGTCGAAACTTGTGCCGGTCAACTTCGCGATCTGAGCCACCTCATCGCGGATCTTCTGATACAGCATCTGAATCTTTGCCGAATCAAGATCGCGAAGCTCGAGACCAACAATCACTTTGCCTGGAATTACATTGTAAGCGCCCGGCCACGCTTGAAGCTTGCCGACCGTGCCAACCTGCCGGCCCGGTACGCTGGTTACGATTCGATTGACCGCTTCGATGAACCTGGCCGCGGCGAGCATCGCATCGCGACGCTGATTCATCGGCGTCGTTCCGGCGTGATTGGCGAAGCCTTCGATTTTTACTTCCCATTGGGTGATGCCGACGATCCCTTCGACCACTCCGATATTGATCTTTTCGTTATCCAGGAT